>Ga0207708_10004375_pt1 | contig 10408 bp, 5 predicted proteins | sample KBSK5101metaG_FD_184340 | JGI IMG/M metagenome (GOLD analysis project Ga0207708, IMG submission 184340) | Corn, switchgrass and miscanthus rhizosphere microbial communities from Kellogg Biological Station, Michigan, USA - KBS K5-10-1 metaG... | ecosystem: Host-associated > Plants > Roots >...
CTGGATTCTTTCAAAAGGATGTGGTGAAGGGATTCCCAGATTGGCTGAAACGTGTTGAAGTGCCGAAAAAGGAAGGGACCGTACATCATCCGATTGCCAACGACGAGCGATCACTTCTTTGGTTAGCTAATCAAAACAGCATCACCATTCACGTGTGGCCGTCGCGCGCGCCGAAGTTGTATAACCCGGACGTTTGCGTTTTCGATCTCGATCCATCAAAGGACGACAACGAAGTACTCTGCCAGGCAGCGATTCAACTTCGTGATCTTCTTACCGAGCTTGGACTGCCGAGCTGGATCAAGACGTCGGGCTCGAAAGGCTTTCACATTGCGGTACCACTCGAATCCAAATCAGACTTCGGCGATGTTGCCCGATTTGCACACAACACCGGCCGGTTATTAGTCCTGCGAAATCCATCAACCCTCACGCAGGAATTCAGCAAAGTTGATCGCGCTGGCCGAATTCTTGTAGACACAGGACGCAACGGATACAGCGCTACCTTTGCCGCAGCTTATACGGTTCGAGCCAAACCCGGCGCGCCAGTCTCAGCTCCGTGTACCTGGCAAGAGGTGGAGAGTTGTGCGGTTGGTCCAAGGACGTTTACGTTGAGAACGATGTCTGATCGTACTGAGAAAGTCGGCGACTTGTGGGCGGACCTGCTGAGCACACGACGTTCGTTACGAAGGCCGATGGAGAAATTGCGGAAGCTGTTCAATCAGGGTTAATTGGTTCTATAGGTCGTATACGTCCTAGATCCACGCGTCGCTCGTCAGTTCTTGAGACCCTTCATGATCTCAGTGTGAGTGTCGAGAATCATGGTTGATTGTTCGGGGTTAGGATTCAAATTCCAGTCGTCGTGGTCCCATGTGCCGCCGAGCACGACGCCATCGCGGCGCGGAAACATGTAGCCGGAACTCAGGTAGCAGTAATCAACTTCCGGTTGCGGCAAGAGTATTTCCAGCTGGCCCCGCACCGGGGTCAGTGACTCATCATCGAAGAGGTCGCGAGCGCCGAGGCCGGTACAGTTGAATATCACTTGTTCAGTCAAACCCGCGATTTCTTGTCGACTACGAAACTGCTTTACTACAACCTTACCGCCCGCCACATAAAAGTCGCGCAACAGTGCGCCGAGATAAATCGACGGCTCAATTAACATCGTGTAGTACTGGCGCACGAAAGGAAAACCGAAAAACCGATCCGGATCTTTGTGAATCTCGAGCTGCGGATACAAGTCATTGCCACCCGGTAACTCATGTTGGAGGGAAGCTTCGTTACGCAGCAGTTCGAGGGTCTCCATCCAGCGCACGCCATATTCGTTTCCGGCCAGTAGTTGAAAAGCGCGATTGGAAACCTGACATGCAAGTCGTAACTGCGCTGTAAACGTTGTGGTGACTTCAGGCGAGTCAAACACCGATGTCGGAGACCAATGGGCGCCCGCGATGTTTGAAGTTGTGTTTGGTGGGAGATCCTTCGCGTAGATGGTTACGGTGCCGGGCCCGTTCTGGAACCGACGTTGGAGGAGAAGGGCGGTTGAAAGTCCACTGACGCCACAGCCGAGCACAGCAAAACGCGTCGGTGAACTTCTTCGCGCACCAGGTCTGGCGTTAACAAAGTCGCGCGCCAAATCCACCGCAAGGGATGCGGTGCCCCATGAGAGGGTGACGCCGCCGCCACCGTGACCGTAGTTATGCACAAGTAGTTTAGGACCTAACCGTTCAGCTCTGACAACAAAGCCAGTAGGTCTGAATGGTCTAAGACCCACCACTTCGCGGATCACGCGATTGCGCGCAACCTTAACCGGTGCATATCGTCGTTGAAAGTTAGAGATTGCGGCGAGGCCGGATCGAGTCGTTGCCCAAAGAGCTCCCGTCGCGATAGCTCCTTGAATGAAACTACGCCGATCAAATCGCCTGTTGGTCATCGTGTATGAGTCGTTGTCCCTTGGGGCAGTAGCCCGACTGTAAAGGAGGGCTCATCGGGCCGCCCTCCCTGACGGTCGGGCTACTGCCCCGATAGGTGCCACCCGGTAAATGGTTTGATTGTGCCGCAAGTTGGCCCACCATCGCGTCCACCGCTGCCGGCGACATGAGCTTCGAGTCGCTTCTGCGTCTTAATCGCTGAATCGATCGTTGTCCACTCAATACCCATCAGCGGAATTTTCAACCGTCTGGCCCAGCCCGTGTTCTTCTGACCGGCGTAGGTGCCGATGTCGAGATAAACAAAACGGGCGTCGGCGTTTCCCTGGGCGAATGGCCCTAGAAAGTTTGGTTTGCCATTCTTGCCTTCATTTACCCGAACACTGAACTCAAAAGTTAAATCCTTATTCGCGCCTCTTTGCGTTTGCACGGTCTCGTAATCATTGCCGCGGCCTTTTTGCAGACCGTAATCAACGCCGGCGGTTGGCCGTTCGAGCACAATCGTCAGACTCAGTTCACGATCCATATAGATGAATTAGGGCACGCGCTTGGCGAAGTAACCCGGACGGTGACGCAACTGCACTTTGTCTTTGATCAGTAGAGGGTTGGTGACCTCAATCGTAACCTGCCTGTAGGAGCCGTCACGAGTTTTGTTTGTCGACGCGTAAGCAAGCAAATACTGCGTTCGCAATTCCTGTTCAATTTCTGCGAACACTGCGTTCAGGTCTTCTTGCTTCTTAGGGAAAAACGCCCGGCCGCCAGTGCGCTCAGCGATGTCTCGCAGCGTGCCCTTATTTATGCCATCTTGTTTGTCGTCGCCAATACCGATGGCGTAAATAACAGCTTCGGCTGAAAGAACACTATCGATCGCCTGGCTGCGCGTAACACGACTCTCCAACGCGGTGTCCCATCCGTCAGTCAACAAGATGATCGCGCGCCGACGTTTATCGCGGATGGGGTCGAGGATCTGCTGAGAGACTAAGTGTAACGACTCCCAGATCGCAGTTGCGCCAGGTTCGGGCGCTGCCGGCATTCCCGGACCAGTTGGAAATCCTCTGAGAGGTCTACCAGAGCCGAGATACGCAGGTAAAGCGATCTCTACTCGTTCGAGCGCCCGATAGATGCCAAGAACATCGCGGGTAAGAGCTTGTTCGAGAAATGGCATGTCGGCGAAGGGAATGATTGCGGCTTGATCTTTGTCAGACTTGAGAACGCGTTCGATGAACTGTCGTGCCGCAGCCTTCTCATGTGGCAACGTGCGCTCTTCGGAACCGCTGACATCGATCAAGAGGGCAAGCGCCAGCGGTCGATCGGTTTCACGTTGAAAAGTAAACACTTGTTGCGCGGTTCCGTCTTCGAGCACGCGTAGATCTTCGACGCGCAGGGTCGTTATGAACCGACGTTGTTTGTCTGTTGCAGTTAAAAGCAGGTTTGTGAGGTCACTATCTGTTCGAATCACGTCATCCGACTCGACGGGAGTTTGCGAATACACCAGGGGCGAGAAGCTGACGCAAAGCAACAAGACGATGGCTTTGAAGAGTGACATGGTGGAAACTGTTGGGTGCGTCTTTAGTGACTCATCGCGTAGATGACCACATTGATCCCGACCTTGTAAGCAGGCAGACCGTATTTTACCGGATATCGCGAGTCGTTAATCCACTCCCACGCGTCGCCGAGATCGCTGTTACGTGAGATGAAGACCACCAATCGGCCTTGTTTGTTCTCCATGCCCATGTAATACGGGGTGACTCCCCCTTTTTCGGATGTGACGCCACGCATCGCATTATAGACATTCGGCACTTGAACAATCTCTTCTATATCGAGGTATGAATGGAAGATCGGGTGAGTTAACGACAACTCTTTCATCTCATATTCCGGCAGAACCTTTTTGAGTTGTTCCTGCACGTTCTCCCATTCGTATTCACCCCAGAAATCGTCGAGGAAGATAAAGCCGCCACGGTTGATGTACTCGCGTAATTTTGCCGCCTGCTCATTCGAAAGTTCCATGAAGCCCGGTTCTACCACGTAGAGGAGCGGATAGTCATAGATCCGGTCGTCCATGATTTCCAAAGCTTCCGGACGTGGCGCAATATTTAGATTCGTGCCAGCCCACTCGCGAAGACCGACAATGAAGTTGTTGTCCGCTTCCGGATAGTCAGTGGTCCATGTGCCGCCGCCATAACCCCGGCCATAACCTCTATACGGTGATTCGTAGATCATACGGACGAACGTGTATTCGCCAACTGATGCGCCCGACGCCTCAGGTTTGATTAGAGGAGGCCTGCGTTGACGGAAATTCTGAAAGTCATCGGGTCTCTGAGCAGCAATTGGCACGAGCAGCAAAGAAAGGAGCACCAATGGCAAACCAAATTTTCGTGCAAACCTCTTCATAAATCGACTCTATTTTGGAGTGCGGTGACCTGTCACCGCTTTTAATCGCTTTGAGTTCGGAAGTTCCAAGACGAAAGCGGTGACAGGTCACCGCACTCCAAAGCTGCTATTGTTTCGGTCGCGCACCCGACAATCTTCGATAATATTCCTCGACCGCGCGTCGATAACGTTCTGGCGCCGCGCCTTCGTCGCGCAAGCGCAGATTGGTTCTTCCGCTTTGTTGTTGCAGTTGACGACTTATCTCCAGCTCCAGCTGTCGCAACGGCTCAATAACTTCCGATTTCAAGAGTGCCGCAGTTTGTGCGTCGCCTTCCATTCGCCCGTCGGCGAGTTGTTTCAATCGTTCGATTACTTCATCCAGTTGTCGCACCGGACCCGTCGTCGTACCGCCGCGCCATTCACGCCGTAAATCTTCAGCTTCGCGAAGTCGTTCGCGCCATTCGGAACCGAGCTGTCGATTGTCGCCCCAGGCATTTCCTTGCGGACCCCACGTTGGGCCACCATATTGTCGCGAACCACCTTGTGGGCCACCGCTTTGTGTGCCGCCTTGCTGCCCACCCTGCTGTTGACCTTGTTGTGATCCTCTCTGTCCGTTACCCGACTGACCCTGTTGACCCTCTTGTCCCTGCTGACCCTCACGTCCTTGTTGACCCCCTTGTCCCTGCTGACCTTCCCGACCTTGCTGTCCTCGTTGGCCTTGCTGACCCTGTTGCTGACCCGACTGCTGTCCTTTTTGACCATTACTGTCCTGTTGGCCATTTCCACGACGACCGGCATTTTCGTCCAGCCGGCGACGAAGTGAATCAAGATTGTCCGCCAACTGTCGTGTGCGATCGAGAGCTTCTTCTGCGCTTGTTCCTCCGGAGTTACGCGCGCTTTGTTCAGCCGACTCTACACGCTCCGACACGCTATTCAGACTTCGTTCAATCGCGCGTTCATTGGCGCCGTTGCCTTGTTGTTGTTCCTGTCCGTTGCCGAGACCTCGCTTGCTCTCGCGGATTCGTTCTGCCACACGATCTCTGGCAAGTGAGTCTGCTGCATCTTTCAACTGGCGCGATGCTCGTTCCTGCCCTTTTCCTTGTCCAAGGCTGCGAGCAGTTTCTTCGATGTCCTGTTGCAGACTGTTCACGCTGTCAGCGAGCGTGTCTTTTCGTTCAGCCAACTGCTCCCGCGCTCGTTGCGAATTAGCATCCTGACCGTTCTGTCCGCCGCGACGCGAGAGATTCTCCATGTCTTTGGCGATCTCACGTTGTCGAGCTGATGCCTGGGCCGCACGTTGACGTAGGTCGCTGATCTGTTGCGCGCGTCCGGATGATTGACCTGATTGACCTGACTGACCTGATTGTCCGCTCGAATTTCCACTCGCTTGCTGCAATCGCTGTTGAGCCTGCCGCAAACGATCAAGCGCTCGTTCGTTTTGCGATACCGATTCATTTGGATTGTTTCGGGATGACGCCTGCGCGCGCTGCATTTCATCAGCGGTTTGATTGAGTTGCCGGCTCAACTGCTCCAACTCACTATTCCGACGCTCGCGCGACAATCGTTCCAATTCACGGGCCGCACGACGGGTTTCGTCGATTAACTCCTGTTGCTCGCGTTGATTTGAACTGCCGCCGCCGTTTGCTGATTGCTGCATGCGACGCCGTTGTTCTTCAAGAGCGCGTTCCTGGCGACGAGCGAGTTCCTCGAGACGTCGTTCAGCTTCTGATTTCTCCTGTTCTGCTTGCTGGCGTTGTGCTCTCTGAACGGTCTCGTACTGGTTCTTCATCTTGTCGAGTTCCAACTCGAACAAACCAGCCAGCTCTTGCTGTTGTCGCTCACCACCGCCGCCGCCACCACCATTGTTCTGATTACCGAAAGCGACTTGCACTTCGCGGAAGATGGCATCTGCGGCGAGTAGCCGTTGCAGCGCTCGTTGTTCTGGAGGTAAAGCATCCCGTCCGGTTTCTTTGCGTAGAGGTTCCGGCGCGGCTTCCATTTCTTTTGCAGCTTGCCTGAGATTGTTGGCGACCTCTGTCAGTCGTTGATCTCCTTCGACGTCACCACCAAGACGCCTGCGCAATCGTTCAAGAAAATCGAGAGTGTCGGTGTGAAGTTTTTCCTGTCCGGTGGCGACTGCTTCGTAACTGTCCTTGCGTTCCTGCGCCGTGTACTTATCGCCCTCGCGGATCAACCGGTGCGTGGCTGCAATTAGATCCTTTTGACGACGAGATAGAGCGTTCTGATCCTGATCTCCTCCTTGACCTCCGCCCATGCCGCCTTGTTGTTGCGCCTGCTTATACTCCATCTCGAAAGGTTTGACCTCGATGAAGTAGATGTCGCTCGTTGTTTCGTTGGCGGCATCGCGCGCCTTGGCGTAATAAGAGATAAAGTCGCCGGGCTTGAGATTGTATTCCTCAAGAAAGAACGTATAGGTGCCAGTCAGTGAACGTGCTGACTCGCGCGATAGCTGCTGGAGATTCACACCTTTTTCTTCGCCGCCATTTACCGCGAAGTGAAGATCCATTGAAACGACTCCGTAGTCGTCTTCAGCTCTGGCCTGTGTGAAGACCTCCTCGAGGTTCGTAGCTTTCTTATCGCGGCCCGGTCGATCGAATGAAATCACTGGCGGCTGATCCTCGAGTATTGAAATGTCATACTCGTTCGAGCCGCGATAGCTTTCACCGTCGAGGCTGACGAGTTCGATGTAGTACGTAGTGTCGCCAACAACTGAAACCTCGCCTACGAAGTCTTTGTCGGACAGGCGCATTTCCGTTTTCTTGCCGTCCGGAAAAACAATTCGTGCAGCGCGTACCTTTCCCGTTAAGTGCGCAGTGATTCGTGCAACAGTTCCTTTCAAGGCAGCGATGTCGCCGCCGTCTTCAATTGTCTTGGCCGGCAAGTTGGAAAACTGTGGGAACGTGAGCGTTAGATCGAGTTGCTTGACGTAAGGCAGATCAACGACCGTGAGTTTAAATACTTCAGAGCGAACATTGTTTGATTCGACGAAGTACTCCATCGAATCCTGGATGTTAAATACCGAATAACGAAAGTCGCTCTTTGCCTTGGCTGGTTCCATCAACTGCGCCTGCCAATCATCTTTTGAGCCGATTGGTCGCGCGAAAACATTTGCTTGCGGCGCATCGAAGTTCACGAGCGTCGCGATGATGTCCTGGTCTGATCCCTTTGGAACCCGTGCCGTGCCGGGTCTGACTTTAATACTCAGCGCCTTCGAGTCGGCGGCCAGTGTTGTTGGAACGACGAGCTGAGCAACACCTTCGGAGATCTCTTTAGGCCCCCACTTCAAAACCGCTGCGAATATAAGCACGCTCGCCAGTGCTGCCGCGCCGTAAAGCTGTAGCCGTGAACGGCGAATTACACGACTGAGATCCAGCGTCGCCGATGTTTCACCCGCGTCAGTAAACATACGGTTGATGATGGCGGGTGAAATGTTTTTCTGCTGATCAGGATTGGAATACTCGACGGCAGTCACGAGGCGATCATCGATGCCTGGCGTCTTCTCTTCGATCAACCGGGCGAGACGAGCATCGCTGATCCTTTTCCAAAGCGGATAGACAAGCGCGAAGAAGATTGTGGCAAGCACAGTTAGCAAAGCGCCGATACGCAGCGCCATCAATGCGCCATCGTTGTAACGGTATCGATGGGCCGACCAACCAGTCAGAAGCAGTACGAGCGCGATTACCGAAAGACAAATGGCAATACCTCGCAAGGAAAGCAGAAGACGCCTGCGAGTCCGAAGCCTTCTTAAAACGTCCAGCACAGTTTGGTTGTTGTAATACATGGGTTTTCTCATTCTCCCCAGGCTTTAGCCTGGGGACCAGCGCGAGAGACCATCCTGCCAACCGTTTTAACGGTTTCTCACCTTCCGACTTCTGCGAGCTGCGCCTGTAAACCGTTAAAACGGTTCACTGCTTTCAAGTAACCCCGAACCCGGGCTGAAGCCTGGGGAGAATCAGACGGCAGCCGCCCACTTCAACCGACCATTTTAACGACCTTCGTCCTTCTTGCTAAGACTGATTCCGTCAAAAGCAGCAGCAACGCAAGCAACAACAGCGACCACCAGATCCGCTGCCGGCCTTCCACTTCTTCCTTACTCAAGTTTCGACTCGGGTCTCCGCCCTCCGCATTTCCAGCGCCACCAGTTACGCCGGCGACAAATTCTGCGAAGTTAAGCTTAGTGAAATCGCCTTCAACACCATCGATGTTGATAGCGGCGAAGTCAGGTTGAGCGCTGTATCGCAATCGATAGAAGCCGGGCTCGCGCGCGGTCACGAGCACGTCTCCTTCGGCAGTCGAGCGCGTTTCCGTCAAACGTACTCCACTCGGAGTATCGATCGCCGGAGGTGCGCCACCGTGATCGCGTTTCACCATAAAGGTCTGTCCGAGCCCGTACCAGGATCCTTCCTCACGCTGACCCGCATATTTGACCATCTGATGCACGAACGGAAGATAGGCCGGCGTGAGCGGTAGATCATTCCAGCTTGGACCAAGTGAAGTCGTTAATACCAGCACTCGGCCCTTACCTTTGCGCCACTCGACCAGCGTCGGACTTCCGTCTTCAAACCGCGCCAGCACCGCGGCAGTCGCTTGCGGCTCGGAACGGGCATAGCCGATCACCTGAGCGGACGACAGTCGACCACTTTCGCGAAAGATTTCGAAGATCGGATGATCAAACTTTACTTCGGTGATCGCGACTGTTTCGTTAGCTTTTGTTTGCACTACTTCTTTCAGTACCACCGGAGAGAGTTTGTCCAGCGAGCTGTTGAAGGAATTGACGTCGGTGTGCGGCCCGATCGCAATGATCAACTGACCGCCGGCCTCAACGAATTTCGTCAGACCCTGGGCCAGCGCCCCGGAAATCGGACCGGAATCATTCAGAATCACGAGCGAGTATTCCGCAACGCCCGAAGGATCTACAGCACCCGTCGTCTTCAGTGTGAACGTGTATGGCAGCGCGTCGTTAGTTGTAAGCGCGCTCTCCAGGTACAGACTGTCGCTCCGGCCACGCGATGCGCCTTCAATGATCAGCGCCTTCGCTGGAACGTCGCGCTTCAGAGTGAAATAAAAGTGGTTATCAGGAGCAAAATCGCCGCTGCTGATTTCGATAGCGCAGCGATTCGCCCCCTCAGTGAGATTGAAATTGGTGAACTCTATTATTCGGTTGTCACGACTCCCCAGACTAATCTCGCGTTTATCAACCGTCTGATCGTTTATCTGAAAAGAGATCTGGACACGATCACGCGGCGTGTCGCTGAAGTTGTTTACGTGAACCGCCAGATTCTCGAGATACTTCTGACCAAAAACGACGCCGCGTGCTTCGACATTCGTCACGGCAACATTCGGCTCCGAGTTGTTTCCGCCCACATCGATGGTCTGTAGTTCAGTCGCATTGCCGAGTTTGAAAGAGGCCGTGGCAGGGTTCCATCCGGCAGAATGAAAATCAGAAATGAGAACGATCTTCCGTGGGCCGCCCGTCTTCGTTTCGTTGAGCAACGACTCGGCTCCTCGCAGCGCCTGCTCGTAGTCGGTTCCGTCCCACCCCGCTTCGATGCTGCGAATTCCGGCACGCAGTTGATCCTTATCCGCGCTGAATCGATTGAGCACAACGTATCGTTTGTCAAAGCCGAGCACCGCCAACTGGTCGCCTGTGCGGGCGTCGTCTACAACCCCTTCGGCGCGTCGTTGTGCGTCCGCGAAGAACTGACTGCGACGCATGCTTAGCGACGTGTCGATGAGGATAACAGTAGCGCCGTTGGTGCCGGTCTCTTTTGCGGCGCTGCCGCCGGAAAAGAATGGACGCGTGAATGCGAGTACGATCAAAAGTATTGCGAGACACCGGAGCAGCAGTAGAAACAGATTGTGTAGCGTGCGGCGACGGATTGTTCGTTGCGGGACCTGGCGAACGAAAACGAGGGCAGGGAATTGGACTTTGCGCGCACGGGTGCGACGAACCGGATCTTGTCGAATCCGTAGTTCACGAGCAGCGTGCGATTCACGAGCACGGGGATGTAGTCGAGGCAGAGCGGCACGAGCAGCGACAGCGTGAGGAAGCCGTGCGCGATCGTGCCGCCGAACGGCGTTTGCTTCGCGCGCTCGAGATC
>Ga0207708_10004378_pt1 | contig 10406 bp, 11 predicted proteins | sample KBSK5101metaG_FD_184340 | JGI IMG/M metagenome (GOLD analysis project Ga0207708, IMG submission 184340) | Corn, switchgrass and miscanthus rhizosphere microbial communities from Kellogg Biological Station, Michigan, USA - KBS K5-10-1 metaG... | ecosystem: Host-associated > Plants > Roots >...
AGGACGCGGAGGTCATCGCCGTTGGCGCCAGTTATCTGCGGCGGGCGGCGCCGTTCTACGGTTTCTACGGTTTCGGCATGGCGCTTTATTTCGCGAGCCAGGGCGCCGGCAAGGTGCTGTGGCCGGTAATCGCCGGCGTCATGCGACTCGCTGTCGCGACGGGCGGTAGCTGGTATTGGGTTGTGATTCATCACGGGTCGCTCGCGGGCCTTTTCTGGTTCGTCGCCGCGAGCTTATGTCTGTTCGGCGTCGTCAATGCAATCGCATTCGCGACGGGCGCGTCGTGGGGAGGCCGCAGACCGGGCACAACAGTGAAGCCTCGCGGTTTATCCGACGTCATACCGGTGGCAACTTCGGCGCGGACTTCGCATGCGGCATGATTTTGCAGTCGCGCCGCGAATCGGCGATGATATCGGCCATCATGGCGACTGCGAAGAAAGCGAAATCCGGCATCAAGCGCAAGCCCGCGAAGCGCACGCCGAAGAAAGCGGCGGCGAAGTCCCGCGGGTTCTTGCCGGACGAATGCCGGCTCGAAGACCTGCCGCCCGAAGCGCAGGACGTGCGCAAGCGTATCGAAGAGTCGGGCGGCATGGTGGTCGGCTCGTACTGCGATCCGCTCGGCAAGAACGCGCTTTTGATGGCGATCCTGCCGATCGATTCGATCGAGCCGACGCCGTTCCAGCGCGATCTCTCGCAGACGCATCATCGCCGGCTTGCCGACGTCATTCATCGCACCGGGCTTTTTCTGGATCCGGTGATCGCGGTCACCGCGCCGGACGAGGGATTCTGGACTCCGAACGGCCGCCACCGGCTCGAAGCGATGCGCCGGCTGGGCGCGCGCTCGATCGCGGCGCTCGTCGTGCCCAAGCGTGAAATCGCGTGGCAGATACTCGCGCTCAACACCGAGAAGGCGCACAACCTGCGTGACAAGTCGCTCGAAGTGATTCGAATCTACCGCGGCCTGCTTTTCGAAGATGCAAGGCGTCCGGAAACCGAGTTTGCGTTTTACCTTGAGGAAGCGTCGCTGGTCACACTCGGCATCTGCTATGAAAAGAACGGGAAGTTCGCAGGCGGCGCTTACAACCCGATTGTGCGGCGCCTCGAGGAATTTTCGGACGCGCCTATTTCACAGGCGCTCAAAGTGCACGAGAAGCACGCCGATATGCTGATGGATCTCGACGAGCGTGTCGGCGCGGTCATCGCGAAGTTGAAGGAGCGCGGCTTCATGAGCCCGTACCTGCGCGCGTTCGTGATCGCGCGCATTAATCCGCTGCGCTGGATCCAGGGTGAGCCGCCGACGCTCGAAGAAGTTTTCAAGACCATGCGTGAACGCGCCGCCAAGTTCAACGTGGAGAAAGTGAAGCAGGAAGATATCGTCGCGACCGGCGGCGCGGCGGAGGAATAGACCAGCCTTTCCCGAAAACGGCGGCGGGAACTGCTAGCGTGGTACGGGCTTCTGACCCTTCTTGATCTCCACGTCCGGATTTATGACGTTCCTGTCCAACGTCCCCGGAGCGGCGGGTTTCGGTGGCGCATCCATCGTGCCGGGCGCAACTGCAATAGGCGGCTTGTCCAGCGTTCCCGGTTTGATCGGCTCGGCCGCGTTCGGCGGATTCACCGATTTAGGCTCCGACTTTTGTGCGGGTTCGCCTTTCTGCGATTCCGGGTCGGCTGCATAGGAAACGGCTGCCGTAAAAAGTAGGCCTGCCGCTGACAACCACACCGCAACTGAACGTTTGCTCTCCATGTTTTTAAGACATGGGCATCGTTCGCCGGTTCCGGGACCCGCGCGTGCTTGACGGCGACGCGCCGGTGGCGGAAGCTTGGACGGCATCTCACGCGTCTGGGAGGACAAATGAAAAGAAAATTTCCGCCGGCGGCCAGCATCCTGATCGCCATGGTGCTCGGCGTCATCGTCGGCTACATGATTTTCAGCGAGTTCCCGGACAAGAAGGCTGCGGCCCAAATTGCAGGCTACATCTCGATCATATCGGACGTGTTTCTGCGGCTGATCAAAATGTTGATCGGGCCGCTGGTGTTCTCCACGCTGGTGGTCGGCATCGCGCACATGGGCGATGCGTCTTCGGTGGGGCGGGTGTTTGCCAAAGCGCTCGGCTGGTTCATCACCGCCTCGCTCGTGTCGCTGGTGCTCGGGTTGATTCTGGCGAACCTGCTGCAGCCCGGTCAAAACCTCGGGCTGCCGCTGCCGGACATCGGGGCGTCGGCCAACCTCGCAACCTCTAAGTTCACGCTCAAGGATTTCATCGGCCATCTGGTGCCGAAGTCGTTCGCGGAGGCGATGGCCAACAACGAGATTCTGCAGATCGTCGTGTTCTCGATGTTCTTCGGCGTGGCGCTGGCCTCGCTGGGTGAGAAAGCGCGAACCCTGGTCAACGCGATCGACGAGCTCGCCCAAGCCATGCTCAAGATCACCGGCTACGTGATGAAGTTGGCGCCTATCGCCGTGCTCGCCGCGATGGCCGCCACCGTCGCCGTCAACGGGCTCGAAATTCTGCTCAAGTTCGCGGTGTTCATGGGCGACTTCTACCTCGGGCTCTTCATTTTGTGGGGCGTGCTGATTTTCGCCGGCTTCGTCGTCCTCGGGCCGCGCATCATCAGGTTGCTCGTGCTGATCAAGGAGCCGTTCCTGCTGTCGTTCGCGACCGCGAGCTCGGAGGCGGCTTATCCGAAAATCCTCGACGCGCTCGACCGCTTCGGCGTCAAGCGCAAGATTTCCGCATTCGTGATGCCGATGGGTTATTCGTTCAACCTCGACGGCTCGATGATGTACTGCACCTTCGCCACGCTATTCATCGCGCAGGCCTACAACATCGAGTTGTCGCTTGGCACCCAGATCACGATGCTTCTCATCCTGATGCTGACGTCAAAGGGCATGGCAGGGGTGCCGCGCGCGTCACTGGTGGTGATCGCCGCCACGCTCGCGCAGTTCAACATCCCGGAGGCGGGACTGCTGCTGATCCTGGGCGTCGATACCTTCCTCGACATGGGGCGCTCTGCGACCAACGCCGTCGGCAATTCGATCGCGACCGCCGCGGTCGCCAAATGGGAAGGCGAGCTCCTGCCGCCGGATGCAGCCGAGGAATACGCGTTGACGCTAGACGCCGCGGCATCCGCCCAGCCCGCGCACGCCTGAAGAGCGTGAGCATGAAGCCTGCTTTCATCAAGCTGCTGGCGGCGTGCGCGCTGGCGCTCGCGAGCGGCGCGGCAGGCGCGCAGGTCGACCTGCCCGCGCCGGAGCAGTTCACCGGCACGCTGCAGAAGGCACGCGCCAGCGGCGCAGTCACCATTGCCTACCGCGAGTCGTCGATTCCCTTTTCGTATCTGTCCACGCGCGGCGAGCCGATCGGCTATTCGATCGAGCTGTGCCGCAAACTGGTCGAGGCGATCGGCGACGCCGTCGGCCGCGAACTCGCAATCAAGTGGCTGCCGGTGACGTCCGAGTCGCGCATCGATGCGATCGTCTCCGGGCGGGCCGATCTCGAGTGTGGCTCCACCACCAACAACCTCGAGCGCCAGAAGCTGGTCGGCTTTTCGCCCACCATCTTCGTGTCGGGCACCAAGCTTATGGTGAAAAGCGGCTCGCCGATCAAGTCGTTCCGCGACCTCGCGGGCAAAACCGTGGCCGTCACCGCGGGCACCACCAACGAAAAGACGATGCGCGAGCTCGCAGTGAAGTTCAAGCTCGATTACCGCCTGCTTGTGCTGCGAGACCACGCGGAGTCGTTCGCGCAGGTGGCTGGCGGCAAGGCCGACGCGTTCGCCACCGACGACGTGCTGCTCTACGGCCTCATCGCGCAGAACAAGGCGCAGGGCAAATACCAGGTCGTCGGCGAATTCCTGTCGTACGACCCCTACGGCATCATGTATCGCAAGGGCGACTTGCAGATAGGCCGTCTGATCAACACCACTTTTCACGACCTCGCCGAGGATGGTGAAGTGGCGCGGCAATACAAGCGCTGGTTCCTGCAGCGTCTGCCGTCCGGTTCGAGCATCGACCTGCCGATGAGCCCGCAGCTTGAAACGCTGATCCGCGCGATGGCGGCGAAGCCGGAGTAAGCCGGACGCTAAGGCAGGTTCTACCGCGGGCACGCGGCACAAAATCGGAGGAGGGCGGCATGTTCAAAATTGTTCTGCAGGCCGGGTGCTGTTTGATGCTTGCCGCTTACGCGGGGCCGGCCGCATGCGCCGACGCATGGCCGTCGAACGTGATCAAGCTGGTCGTCACGTTCCCGCCGGGCGGGAGCACCGACGTCACCGCGCGACTCATCGCGGAGAAGCTGCGCGCGGATCTCGGCCGTGCGGTGATCGTCGACAACAAGGCGGGCGCCGGCGGCAACATCGGCGCGGATTTTGCGGCGAAAGCGCCGGCCGACGGCTACACGCTGCTGATGGCGACGAGCTCGCACGTGACGAACATGACTTTGTATAAGGCGCTTCCGTACAATTTCGTGCAGGACTTCGTGCCGGTATCGCGCATCGCGTTCGTGCCGAACATGCTGGTCGTCAATCCTGCCTATCTGAAAAGCGAAAATCTCGCTGACTTCATCAAGTATGCGAAAGACACCAGCGGCAAAACCAGATTGAATTACGGCACGGGCGGCAGCGGCACGTCGCATCACCTGTCGACGGCGCTCTTCAACAGCATGATCAACGTCGAGATGGAGCACGTTCCTTACAAAGGCGGAGCGCCGGCGGTCGCGGCGATTCTCGGCGGCCAGGTGCAGGTACTGTTTGCGCCGCTCGTGGAGGTGCTCGCGTTCGTGGAATCGGGAAAATTGAAGGGGCTCGGCGTCACGACCAAACAGCGCTCGTCGCTTTTTCCCGATATTCCCGCCATCGGTGAACTGCTGCCGGGATACGAAGTGGCGTTGTGGAACGGAATCGTGATGCCAGCCAACACCCCGCCCGACGTCGTGAACAAACTGAATGCCGCAATCGTGAAGGCGCTCAATCAGCCGGACATCAGGCAGCGACTCGCCGAGCAGGGCTCGGATCCCGCGGGTAATTCACCCGCCGAGTTCAAGCAGTTCATCTCGACCGAGGTTGATAAGTGGGCGGCCATAGTGAAGGTTTCCGGGGCGAAGGTGGATTAGGCAGCCATTCACCGCGAGGCCGCTCGCGCATTGCTCGTACTCCCTATGTCGCGAATTTTGGGTCGCGCGGCCAAGCGCATGACAATGTATTAGACTTATGCCGGCAATCCGCAAGAGGTTGCCTGACATAAACAGGGAGATTCAATGAAAAAAGCTTTCGGGCTTACGCTTGTCACCGCCGCTTGCGCATGCGCACCAGTGTTCGCCACCGCAGCCGATCTCAAGATCAGCGGCAGCGACACTTTTCAATCGGTGTTGACGGCCCAGAAGGGCTCGCGCGTGACAGTGCGCACGCGCTCAGGCCAGGACGTTACCGGCATCGTGCGCGACGTAAATGCGAACGTCGTGCAGATCGGTGGCGTTACCGGAAAGGAATTCTTCGATGCGGTTGTGCCGCTGAGCGCGGTGGATGCGGTTTATGTGCGGGTGAAAGAGTAGGGACCGGCCGCGGTCATTCGGCGGCGCTTTGGCTATCCGGCATTTATTTTTGACTACCGCTTGGACTTGTACAAGTGGTCCAGATACGGGTCGTTGGTATCCATGATGCCTACCGCGGAACACTGCGGTTTGGCGTATCCCCGCTTGATCGTCATCGTGCCGTTGATTTCTCCAGGCATCCCGCAAAATTTCCGGCGTTGCACGTGCTCGAACTCGAATACGTAGGCCTCCGCGCTCGTGCGGATGTGAACCCGACCCTGCGGCGCATCGACGCGGACGGCGCCATTCGCAGTCGTATGCCATTTGGTGCCGGCGGTATTGCGCATGAATTCAATCGAACAGGTGCGCGGCCTCCATTTGCTGTAATACGCGAAGCCAAGCACCTGCCCGTCTTGCGCTTCAAAGGCGATTCTCGCGTGCCAATCCGGTGTGCCGGTCAGGCAATCAAAGCGTTCCAGCGCGCCCTTCTGCGCCAGGGGTAGCGGCTTCTCCTTAGTCGCATTGGCCGCAGTCCCGATGTTCGGCGCGGACGGCGGCGCCGCTTCGGTGGCCTGATCGGGCTCGGCTGCCGGTGGCTGGACGGCGGGCGTCGCCGGTTGGACCGGGCGCTCGATCGGCTTGGGCAACGTGCACGCAGCCAGGAGCGCTGTGACCAATGCAACGGCCGCGACAAATCTGAAAGTAGTCTCTTGCATCTTGGGTTTGACGTTTCCTCGCTCGGCGCAGATATACGGTGTTCCTGCGCTCTCCATGTATAACGGACGGGAGAAATATCGGTTGTCATCTCCCTTGTGCGCTTGAGCGTACGCGTTATGTGGCGCGTTTCATTATAAATAGATTTGAGTGGGGAAAATTCAATAGTTAGACGTACTTATGTCGCTGATTGACGACAGCGCAATGCCGATAGCGTCGTCGGCGAACCGAAGCAGGCACTTATCACGCCAGCACTCCTTCTGCTTCCGCAGTCTCTAGAGAGTTGCATCCACCGGCTAAATCCATGGTCAATGGCTGCCGGTCGTTGCCACGCAACTATTTCTGATATTACGAAATGTAATCGAGCGACACCCAACACTGGCCTGCCGATAAAAACCCGTGAATCTGTTGCCGTTGGCATGTGCAGGGCATAATGGGTGCGCAGATTGTCAAGGAAGGACCATGAACAATCGCCGAAAACTTATTATTGCGCTTGGCGCAAGCGTCCTAGCTGCGCCAGCCGATTCGTTCGCCCAGCAGCAGGGCAAGTTCTGGCGCATCGGGTTCCTCGGGGTTGGCTTTCCCGCCGAATGGACCAGCCGCGTCGATGCGCTGCGCGCAGGCCTGCGTGATCTCGGCTACGTGGAAGGAAAGAATTTCCAATTCGAGTTCAGGTGGGCAGAAGACAAGTATGAGCGGCTGAACGAACTTGCCTCTCAACTCGTGCGGCAGAAAGTTGACGTTCTTCTCACTTATGGAACTCCTGGCACGCAGGCGGCCAAGCGAGCCACTGCGACGATCCCGATTGTCATGGTGCATAGCGGGGATGCGGTTGCAACAGGTCTGATCAGCAGCCTTGCGAAGCCCGGCGGCAACATTACGGGTTCAACGTTGCTCAATTCGGAGCTCATGGCCAAGCGCATCGAACTGCTCAAGGAGGTGATTCCGCGAATTACCAGGGTAGGTGCATTGCTGAACTCGGACAATGAACTTGGGAAATATCTGTTGAAGACGATGCAAGCACGGGCCAAGTCGTTAGACCTGACGCTTTATTCATTCGGGGCCCGCGCGACGAGTGAGATCGAGTCGGTCGTCGCGGCGATGGAGCAAAAGCAGATCGACGCTGCTGTGGTCTCCGAAGATGCAGTTTTTATTGCTAATGGCGCAACCATCAGCCGGCTGATGGTCAAGAATAAAATCATGTCTGCCGGTTATGGTGCGTATGCAGCAGACGGAGGGCTGATCGGCTACGGAGCGAGCTATCTGGAAACATATCGGTACGCAGCGACGTTCGTGGATAAGATTTTGAAAGGCGCCAAGCCTGCCGACATCCCGGTCGAGCAACCAACCAAATTCGACCTGGTCGTCAACATAAAGACCGCCAAAGCGCTCGGTATCAAAATCCCCAACTCAATTCTCGTTCGCGCCGACAAGGTGATCGAATGAACAGTCGCCGCAAACTGGCCACCGCGCTTGCCGCACGACGGTTATGATCGGCGGTCTGTTTGCCGCGCGCCAGGGTGACAGTGTGGTCGAGGCCGGTGCGCTGAATGTCATTGCGACAGGTTCGTCATGGTTAATGATCGGTTGACGTTTGACCCAAGGGAGAACAATTGAATAAATCCGCCTGCGTTGCTTTCGCGCTACTGGCCTTCGCCGCAGTATCCGCGTCGGCTCAGAATTATCCGGCGCGCACCATAAACCTCATCGTTCCGTTTGCCGCCGGCGGGCCCAGCGATGCGCTGGCGCGCCTGGTTGCGCAATCCATGAGCGCCACGCTCGGGCAACAGGTCGCCATCGAGAACGTCACCGGGGCGGGCGGAACACTGGGTGCGGCCAAAGGCGCGCAATCCCGGCCCGACGGCTACACCATGCTGCTCGCGCACATCGGCCAGTCAGCCAGCGTTACGCTCTATCGCAAGTTGCCCTACGATCCGGTCGGCGCTTTCGACGCGATCGGACTGATCGCCGAAGTTCCGATGGTCGTCGTCGGCCGCAAAGACCTGCCGCCGAAGGATATCGGCGAGCTGATCGGATTCATCAAGGCCAACAAAGACAAGGTCACCTACGGCAACGGCGGCGTCGGCTCCGCTTCGCATTTTTGCGGGCTGCTGTTCATGAGCGCGGTGCAGGCCGAGATGACGACGGTTTCGTACCGCGGCTCCGGCCCCGCGATGCTCGACGTGCTGGGTGGGCGCGTCGATCTGCTCTGCGATCAAACCACGACCACGACTTCGCATATGCGCAGCGGCACGATCAAGGGCTATGCAGTCACCATGAAGGCGCGCGTGCCCGCGGCGCCAGAGCTGCCGACGCTCAGCGAAGCCGGGCTGCGCGACTTCGATCTGTCCGTGTGGTACGGGCTGGTGGTGCCGAAGGGCACGCCCAAGCCCATAGCGGATCAGCTCTCGGCAGCGCTGCGCGCCGCCATCAGCGATGCCACAGTCGTAAAGCGTCTGGCTGAATTCGGCGCCCAGCCGGTGAGCCCGGATCGCGCGACGCCCGACACGTTTGCCGCTTTCCTGCGCGCCGACGTCGCCAAGTGGGCGCCGGTGATCAAGGCTGCGGGCGTTTATGCGGATTGAAAAGCATAGCCACAGAGGTCACAGAGAACTCAGAGAAATGCGATAAAGCCTGGCAACCATGTAAGTTTGGTTGGTTTTTCCTCTGTGAACTCTGTGACCTCTGTGACCTCTGTGGCAAATGTTCTTTGATTACGTGCGTTCGACATGCCACTTCTCAACCATGCGGCAGCCCGCCTTTTTGAAAAGGTTGTGTAAAGGGCAGCGCCGTTCGTAGGCGGATTTCATTTGGTCGATGGTCGCCGCGTCGGCTGTAGCCTTGAGCCAGATTTCGCTGACCACCTCGAACGGAATGGGCGCGATATCTTCGGCGCCGGCAATGCCGCGCGGGTTCCAGGCGATCTGCACGCGTGCGCGCAACGCCGCGATGTCGAACTTCAGCTCCCGCGCAATCCGGTTCAGCATCGAGGGAATGTCGGCGGCGAACGCGGCGACAAGAAACCCTGTCGGCGTCGGGCCGGCGTTTTCGCCGCCAAAGCCGCCGACGAATCCCGGCGGTTCATCCGCGATCATTACGTGCCCGTCGCGCAGGGTGACGACGCTTTTCGCGCCGCCTTTGAACTCGGCCTCCGCCCAGTTCTCGCGGCGTTCGGGGATGTGGTCGAAGTTTGGAGACGTCATGGGATGCCTTTCGCGGTCAGCGCGTCGTCATCGAGTTGATTCGCGCTTCGGTGGCGACTTTGCCGTCCTTGGCAAGGCAGATGGCTTTCCATTCATCGTTCCGCTCGTCGACCATGACCGAGAACGTGTCATCCCAGAACAGCGGCCGGCGGAAATAGATATCGAGGTCGAGTGTTCGTGGCGTGAAGCGGCGCCAGATTTCCGCGGTCAGATAACGCACGCACTGAGTGCCGCCCATGATGGGAGCGCGATAGCCGTTGCGTTTTGCCACTTCCGGATCGAAATGGATGGGATTGTGCGGCCCGCTGTAGCCTTTCACGCATTCGGGAGTCAGGGTAAAGCTCGCCACCGCCTTGAGTGCGGCCACATCGGCGATCACCGGCGCCGGCCGCTCGCCGGCGCCGCGCAATCCGACTTTGGATGCATCGGGACGCAGCGACTTGCGCCGCGCGGTCAAAGCGCGCTTGCCGTCTGCTCCGGAAAACCAGACTTCGCTCGTCGCAACGCGGCCGCGCGGCACTTCTTCCATGTCGAGAATCTGCCCGCTCACGGTCAGCGGTTCGCCCAGCATCATCGGGCGATGCAGTACCAGGTATTGCACCATGTTGATCGTGGCATTCGCATGAACCTTGTTGCGCACGCCTTCCTGGATGGCGAGCGAGATGAAACCCGCGGGATCCATGGTGTGGCCAAACAATGCCGGATCTATTCCACATACGCGCAGCAGGCGCTGCTGCTCCGCTGCTTCCACCGTCATGGCGCGGTCCTGATACTTCAGGCCCTTATAAGGTTCGATCCAGGTCGCGTCTTCCGTCTCGCTCATGCGTTCTCCCATTTTTGAAACTCCTTCCCCCTTGAGGGGGGAAGCAGCTGTCTTTCGTGTCAAGCGAAATGAAAGGTTTCGTCCCATTGTTTTCCGGTTCTGACCATGGCATTCAAGATCGTCAAGAGTTTGCGC
>Ga0207708_10004380_pt1 | contig 10403 bp, 8 predicted proteins | sample KBSK5101metaG_FD_184340 | JGI IMG/M metagenome (GOLD analysis project Ga0207708, IMG submission 184340) | Corn, switchgrass and miscanthus rhizosphere microbial communities from Kellogg Biological Station, Michigan, USA - KBS K5-10-1 metaG... | ecosystem: Host-associated > Plants > Roots >...
TGCTGCAGCTCGACCTGCTCGACCGGGCGCTCGGCGAGCAGATGATCCTCAAGGACTCCACGCCCTACAACGTGCAGTGGCGCGGCGCGGCCCCGGTGTTCGTGGACATCGGCTCCTTCGAGCGCCACCGCGAGTCCGAGCCGTGGATCGGCTATCGCCAGTTCTGCACGCTGTTCCTGTTCCCGCTGATGTTCCAGGCCTACCGGGACGTGCCGTTCCACCCGTGGCTGCGCGGCTCGCTGGAGGGCATCTCGCCCGTCGAGGCGGCCGCCGTGCTCTCGCTGCGCGACCGCTTCCGCCGCGGCGTGCCGATGCACGTGGCCCTGCACGCGCGGATGGAGCGCCGCCACGGGTCCGACTCGGGCCGCGAGGTCAAGGAGAACCTGCGCCAGGCCGGCTTCAAGGTCGAGATCGTGCGCGCCAACGTGCGCAAGATGCGCAAGCTCGTCGAGCGCCTGCAGTGGAAGCTGCCCGACACGGCGTGGACGGGCTACGGCGCCGACCCCGGGTACGCCGACGAGGACCGCAAGGCCAAGGAGCGCTTCGTCGCCGCGGCCGCCGAGCGGCGCACGCCCGCGCTGACGTGGGACCTCGGCACCAACGACGGCAACTACGCCCGGATCGCCGCCCGCTCCTCGGACTACGTGATCGCGATGGACGCCGACCATGCGACCGTCGAGCAGCTCTACCGCGCGCTGCGCGAGGAGGACGGCCCCGCGGGCAAGGTCCTGCCGCTGGTGATCGACCTCTGCGACCCGTCGCCCGACCGCGGCTGGCGCAACCTCGAGCGCCCGGCGCTGGCGAAGCGGGGCAAGCCGCAGCTCACCCTCTGCCTGGCCTTGATCCACCATCTCTCGATCACCCGCAACGTGCCGGTGCGCGAGGTGGTGGCGTGGCTGGCCTCGCTCACATCGAGCCTGGTCATCGAGTTCCCGACGCGCGAGGACCCGATGGTCAAGCGCCTGCTCGCCGCCAAGCGCGACGAGGGCCACGCCGACTACGACCTGGCCCACTTCGAGCGCTGCCTCGAGGAGCGCTTCGAGGTCCATCACCGGCTCGAGCTCCCCTCGGGGACCCGCGTGCTGTTCGAGGCCTCCGTCCGCGGATGACGGACCTGCCGCCGCCGCTGCCCGTGGCGGCGCTGCAGCTCGCAGGGCTGTGGGCGCTGGCCTTCGTGCAACCGCTGTTCGACATCCTGGGCAAGAACGCGGCGTTCTTCGTCGCGCGCGACAACACGGCCGGCGACATACTGATCTTCGCGTTCACGTTCGTGCTGGTGCCGCCGCTGGTGCTGACGCTGCTCGTGTTCCTCGCGCGGCTGATCGCCCGCAAGGCCGGCGCCGTCGTGATGCTGACCCTGATCGCGCTGCTCGTGGCGGCGCTGGTGATGCAGATCCTCAAGGGGCCGCTGCCGGAGTCCGAGGTGCTGCTGCCGGTCTCGCTGGCCCTGGGCGCGGGGGCCGCGGCGCTGTACGCCCGCGCCGTACCGGCGCGCTCGCTGTTCACCGTGCTCGGCGCCGCCCCGGCGGTCTTCCTGGCGCTGTTCCTGCTCTTCTCGCCGGTCAACGAGCTGGTCACGCCGCACGCGGAGGCGAAGTCGGGCGCGGGCGCGGCGGCCTCCGCCCGCCCGCCGATCGTCGTGATGGTGTTCGACGAGCTGCCCGCGACGTCGCTGATGCGCCCCGACCGGCGGCTGGACGCCAAGCGCTTCCCGAACTTCGCGCGCATGGGCCGTCAGGCCACCTGGTACCGCAACGCGATCGGCGCCGCGGACGGCACCTACGTCGCCGTGCCGGCGATCTTCACGGGCCGCCAGCCGCAGGTCGAGCTGCCGACCGTGCGCACGTACCCGCACAACCTCTTCAGGCTGCTCGGGCGCTCCTACACCCAGCACGCCTTCGAGCCGCTGACGCGGCTCTGCCCGGTCGACCTGTGCGGGGAGCGCGACCGCCCCGGCCAGGGCGCGCGGCTCTCGTCGCTGGCCAGCGACCTGCGGGTCGTGTCCGAGCGGCTGCTGCTGCCCGACGACCTCGCCTCCGGGCTGCCGCCGATCGACCGCGACTGGGAGGACTTCGCCGCCCAGGAGGGCGACGACGGCCTGGCGGAGGACGCCCAGACCTCCGCGCGCGGCAAGCGCTTCTCGGAGGCCGGCGTGGCGGGCGGCGACCTCGTCGCCGAGCGGCTGCGCTCGGGCCGCGCCGTCGTGCGCACGATGAAGCCGAGCTCCAAGCCCGGCCTGTGGATGGTCCACTACGTGATGCCGCACGTGCCGTGGCGCTTCCTGCCGGACGGCCGCCAGTACGTCGTCGACGGCCCGACGATCCCCGGCCTGGCCGGCGACCAGACCTGGACGCGCAACGCCTTCCTGCGCGACCAGGGCTTCCAGCGCCACCTCCTCCAGGCCCGCTTCGCCGACAAGCTGCTCGGCGAGGCGATCTCGCAGATGAAGTCCACCGGGCTGTGGGATCGCGCGCTCGTGATCGCCGTCGCCGACCACGGGGTCAGCGTGCGCCCGGGGATCCCGCGCCGGCCCGTCACGCGCGAGAACTTCTCCGAGATCGCCAACGTGCCGCTGTTCGTCAAGATGCCCGGCCAGCGCAAGGGCGGCGTCCAGGACGGCCCGGCGCGCGTGATCGACGTCGTGCCGACGATCGTCAAGCGGCTCGGCATCAAGACCGACTGGAAGTTCGACGGGATCCCACTCGACGAGCCGCACCCCGACAGGCCGCTGCAGATGCGCAACGGGCGCCGCGCGAAGCTCGTGTCGGTCGGCCGCGCGCAGTTCCTGCGCGGCCAGCGCGCGCAGCTCGAGCGCCAGTCCGCCGTCTTCCCGCCCGGTAACGAGGACGCGCTGTACGAGATCGGGCCGCGGCGCGATCTCGTCGGCCGCCGCGTGACCTCCGCACAGCCCTCTGGCGCGGCCTCGGGCCGGATCGACGGCGCAAGCCTCTACCGCAAGGTCAACCCGGCGACGGGCGTCGTGCCCGCCTACGTCACGGGCGAGCTGAGCGGCGTCGCCCCGGGCCGCACGATCGCGGTCGCGGTCAACGGCACGGTCCGCGCCACCGGGCAGACGTACACGTCCGGCGGCAGCACGCGCTACTCGGTGATCGTGCGGCCGAGCGCCTTCCGCAACGGCGCCAACCGCGTCGAGGTCCTCGGGATCGGCGGCAGCGGGTTCCAGCGCCTCGCCCGCACGGGCTAGCTAGCCGTCGAGCGCGGCGAGCACGCGGGCCACGGCAGCCTCGAGCGGCTCCTCGGGACCGATCTCGAGGTCGGGCGCCTCGGGCGCCTCGTAGGGCTGCCCGACGCCGGTGAAGTCCGGGATCTCCCCCGCCCTGGCGCGGGCGTAGAGGCCCTTCGGGTCGCGCCGCTCGCACTCCTCCAGCGGAGTCGAGATCCACACCTCGAGGAACGGCAGCTCCCGCGCCTCGCTGACCGCGCGGGCGGCCGCCCGGTCGGCGCGGAAGGGCGACACGAGCGAGACGAGCGCCACGACGCCCGCGTCGGCCATCAGCGACGCCGCCTCCGCGGTGCGGCGGACGTTCTCCGCGCGGTCCTCGGGCGTGAAGCCGAGGTTGCCGTTGAGGCCGTGGCGGAGGTTGTCGCCGTCGAGCACGTACGCGGGGCGGCCGGCGGACACCAGCCGCGCCTCGACGGCGGCGGCCACCGTCGACTTGCCCGACGCGGGCAGGCCGGTGCACCAGACCGTCGCCCCGCCGCCGCCCAGCATCTGCCAGCGCTGCTCGCGCGTGAGCTCCGTGGCCTGCCAGACGACGTTGGAGGACTGCCCGCGCTCGCTCATGCGCAGCGACCTTAGCTAGGAGCGCACGGTCATTCGGTGGTGACCGCGCGCAGCACGTCCACCTTGGCCGCGCGCCGGGCGGGCGGGATCGCCGCCACCACGCCCGCGATCGAGGCCAGGATCACCACCGCGATCAGGGTCCCGAAGGGGATCTCGAACACGAAGCCGTCCTGGGCCAGCGGCCGCGAGACGATCGCCGCGAGCGCGACGCCGAGCACGATGCCCAGCACCGCGCCGATCGCGGCCGTGATGACCGACTCCGCGCGCACCATCCGCCGCACCTGGCGGCGCGACATGCCGACCGCGCGCAGCAGGCCGAGCTCGCGCGTGCGCTCGTGCACGGACAGCGCCAGCGTGTTGACGATCCCGAGCAGGGCCACGATCACCGACAGCGAGAGCAGCGCGTAGACGAGGCCGACGAGCGCGTCGACCTGCTTGTTCTGCTCGTCCTTGAAGCCCTCGATGGTCTGCGGCTTGGCGGCCGGGAAGCCGGCCAGGGCCGCCTGCTCGCCCTTCGTGACGCTCTCCGGGTCGTCGCCCGCGACGAGGAAGAACGCGACGTCCTTGGCGTCCCAGTCGGCCTCCAGCGAGGCGTTGGAGGCGAGCACGCCGCCGATCACGCCCGCGCCGGGCTCGTAGATGCCCTTGACCGTGTAGTCGACCTCGTTGCCGCGCGGCGCGGTCAGCTTCAGCGCGCTGCCGACCTTCAGGTCGTGCTTGTCGGCGAACTCCTTGGGGACGGCCACGCCGGTCGTCCCGAGGTCCGCGAGCACCGCGTCGGAGCCGTCGGTCCACTGGAGCTTGATCACGTCGCGCGCCGTGTCGGGGTCGATGCCCGTCACGGTCGTGTTGCCGGACTCGCCGACGACGCGACCGGTCGCGAAGCGCAGCCGCGAGACGGCCGTGACGCCGTCGACCTTCTCCACCTCGCCGGCGATCGCGCTCGGCAGCGGCGAGAAGCCGTCGTCGTGGGTGATGATGCTGACGGCCTTGACCTGCTCGTCGATGCCCTGGTCGATCGTCGCGCGCAGGCCGGCGGCGAAGATCGCCACGAGCACGACGAGCGCCACGCCGATCATCAGCGCCGACGCCGTGACCGCGGTGCGCTGCGGCTGGCGGCGCGTGTTCTCGCGGGCGAGCATGCCCGTGAGGCCCTGGAAGCGGGCCAGCGGCCTGCCGATCAGCCCGCTCAGCGGCCGGACCAGCGTCGGCGCGAGCAGCGCGAAGCCGAAGATCATCAGCAGCGCGCCGAGGCCGAGCACGAGCGCCGTCGTGGCGGCGTCGCCCGGGTCGCCGAACAGGCCGTAGAGCAGCGCCGCGACGCCGATCGCCTCGACGACGAAGGCGATCACGACCCGCCGCTTGCGCACGTGGCCCGCGTCCGGCAGGACGCTGTCGCGCATCGCCGCCACGGGTTCGATCCGGGTGGCGCGGCGCGCGGGCACGAAGCCCGACACGACCGTCGCGACGATGCCGACGGCGAGGCCGGCGATCACGGTCCGCGGCTGCAGCACGGTGCTCGTGGTCCCGAGGTCGATCCCGAACGAGGACAGCAGCGCGGCGAGGCCGGGCGCGAGCGCGAGCCCGCACGCGATGCCGATCAGCGACGCGATCACGCCGATCACGAACGTCTCGGCGAGCACGGAGCGCAGCACCTGGCCGCGCGACGCGCCGATCGTGCGCAGCAGCGCGAACTCCTTCGTGCGCTGGGCGACGGTCACCGAGAACGTGTTGAAGATCAGGAACGAGCCCACGAGCAGGGCGACCGCGGCGAACACGAGCAGCGCCGTGCGGATGAAGCCGAGCGCGTCCGAGAGGTCCTGCGCCTGCTTCTCGGCCTGCTCCTTGCCCGTGCGCACGGCGAACTCGGGCCCGAGCTCCTTGGCGATGGCGGCCTTGAGCTGCTCCGGGGAGGTGCCGCCGTCCGCGGCGACCGAGATGTCGTCGTAGCCGTCGTGGCCGGTGACCCGCTGGCCCTCCTCCAGCGTGAGGAGCACGAGCCGCGAGCCGGCGAGGTTCTCGGAGTCGCCGAGCGTGACGATGCCGGCGACGTCGTAGGCCTTGGCGGGCGCGCGCCCGGCGACCGTGACCTTGTCGCCGACCTTGAAGTCGAACTCGTCGGCGGTGCCCTTGTCGATCGCGATCTGGTCGTCGGTGGTGGGCTTTCCGCCCTCGACGTAGGTCAGCGGGTCGAAGCGCTCGGGCCCCGTGGTGACGGCGATCGTCGGCGGGCCGTTGGAGAGGATCGGCTTCCCGTCGCGGTCGAGGAGGTTCACGTCGCCCGAGACCGAGCCGGCGGCCTCCTCCACCCCGTCGACCGACTGCACGCGCTCGAGCGTGCTGTCGGGCATCGTCGGCGGCGCGGCGAAGTCGGCCTCGACGGCCAGCTTGGACTGCACGGAGACGTCGACGCCCTTCGAGGTGCGCTCGAACAGGTCCTTGAACGACGCGTCGATCGTGTCCGTGAAGATGAACGTGCCGGCCACGAACGCGACGCCCAGCACGACCGCGAAGCCGGTCAGGACCGTGCGCAGCTTGCGGGCCAGCAGGCCCTTGAAGGCGAGCTTGATCACGCCGCGACGGCCTTCATCAGGTCGAGCACGCCCTCCGTCGTCTCGCCCGCGCCGTCGTGCACGACCCGGCCGTCGCGCAGCACGACGATCCGCCCGGCGACCGACGCCGCCTGGGCGTCGTGGGTGACCATCACGACGGTCTGGCCGAGGTCGGCGGCGGCCGTGCGCAGCAGGCCGAGCACCTCCTCGGAGCTGTTGGTGTCCAGGTTGCCGGTCGGCTCGTCGGCGAACACGACCGCGGGGCGGTGCACGAGCGCGCGGGCCACGGCGACGCGCTGCTGCTGGCCGCCGGAGAGCTCGCTCGGGCGGTGCGTGAGGCGGTCGCGCAGGCCGACGCTCTCGATCAGCTGGTCGAGCCACTGCTTGTCGACCTTGCTGCCGGCGAGCGTGAGCGGGAGCAGGATGTTCTCCTCGGCGGTGAGGACCGGCACGAGGTTGAAGGACTGGAACACGAAGCCGAGCCGGTCGCGGCGCAGCTGGGTCAGCTCCTTGTCGCCGAGCCCGGCGATCTCCCGGCCGTCGACGGTCACGGAGCCGCCCGTGGGCTTGTCGAGGCCCGCCAGCAGGTGCATCAGCGTGGACTTGCCGGAGCCCGAGGGGCCCATGATCGCGGTGAACTGGCCGGCCGGGAACTCCAGGGTCACGCCCCGGAGCGCCTGCACGGCCGCCTCACCCTCGCCGTAGACGCGGCTCAGGTCGGTGCAGGAGACGATCGGGGAGCTCATCGGTCGAGCATGACCGCCGCCGGACCACTCCCGGTTCGGTTGACCGCCGCGCGGGGGTGTGGTTCCCCGCACCTTGTCTTAGTGGGAACTAAGGAGGCCCTATGCGGCGCGGAGATACGCGAGCACGGCCAGCACGCGGCGGTGGTCCTCCACCGTCGGCGGCAGGTCGAGCTTGGAGAAGATCGAGGTGACGTGCTTCTCCACGGCGCGCTCCGTGACCACGAGCGCCTCGGCGATCGCGTTGTTGGAGCGGCCCTCCGCCATCAGCCCGAGCACCTCGCGCTCGCGCGCCGTGAGGCTCTCCAGCGGGTCCTCGCGGCGGCGCCGGCCCAGCAGCAGCGCCACGACCTCGGGGTCCAGCGCCGAGCCGCCGTTGGCGACGCGGCGGACGGCGTCGGTGAAGGTGTCCACGTCGGAGACGCGGTCCTTGAGCAGGTAGCCGGTGCGCTCGGTGGACTCCGACAGCAGGTCGAGCGCGTAGGCCTCCTCGACGTACTGCGAGAGCACGAGCACCGCCGTGGTCGGCTGCTCGGAGCGGATCCGGTGCGCCGCCCGCAGGCCCTCGTCGGTGTGGGTGGGCGGCATCCGCACGTCCACCACGGCGACGTCGGGCTTGTGCGCGCCGACCTTCCGCATCAGGTCCTCCGCGTCACCGGCCTGGCCGACGACGTCGAAGCCCGACTCCTCGAGCAGGCGCACGAGACCCTCGCGCAGCAGCACGGAGTCGTCGGCGACCACGACACGCAGTTCATTCTGAGTCATGAGGTGGGGAAGCCTATTGCGCCGGGCGGCGCTAAGGCAGCAGCTCCTGGACGCGGTCCCCGGAAAGCTCGGCTTTCGGCACGAAACCGCGGGCGCCGGAGCGGGTCACGAGCGGGCCGAAGTCCGAGCCGTCGCGGCTGGAGACGAGGATCACGGTCGGCGCGTCGTCGGCGCCGGTCAGGCGCGCGGCGACGTCGAAGCCGTCGATGTCCGGCAGCTGCACGTCGAGCAGCACCACCTCCGGGCGGAGCCGGCCCGCCTCGGTGATCGCCTGCGCGCCGTCGGCGGCCTCGCCCACGACGTCGAACCCCTCGGCTTCGAGGAGCACGCGCGCGGAAGCGCGAAACGACGGGTGGTCGTCAACGATCAGGACCCGTGGACCCACGTGGCGACAGTGTGATCGCGGTGTGATCGACCGACGGTACGGGTGGCCGTACCAGAAGGTGTGGCAGGTTCCCCTAGTGTGACCCGGCCGCGGCGCCGATCGCGCGGACCGCGGCCGCCGGATCGTCCGCGCCGAACACCGCGCTGCCGGCCACGAAGAGCGTCGCTCCGGCCGCCGCGCAGCGCTCCGCCGTCGCGGGCCCGATCCCGCCGTCGACCTCGAGCACGACGTCCGGGCCGACGATGGCGCGCAGTCGCTCGATCCGGCCCGGCGAGGCCTCCAGGAACGACTGCCCGCCCCAGCCCGGGTTGACGGTCATGCAGAGCACGAGGTCGACGTCGCCGGCCACGGCCGAGACGGCCTCGGGCGGCGTGCCCGGGTTGAGCGCGACGCCGGCGCGGCAGCCCGCCTCGCGCACCGCCGACAGCGCGTAGTGCACGTGCGGGGTCGCCTCGACGTGGAGCGTGATCCCGTCGGCGCCGGCGTCGGCGAAGGCCTGCACCTGGCGCTCGGGGCGCTCGATCATCAGGTGGACGTCGACGACCGCACCGGCGCCGTGGACCGTGTCCGCGATCGCCTCCACGACCAGCGGGCCCATCGTGATCGGCGGCACGAAGTGGCCGTCCATCACGTCGACGTGGATCACCGTCGCGCCGGCCCCGAGCACCTCCTCGACCTGCGCCCCGAGGCGGGCGAAGTCGGCCGACAGGATCGACGGCGCGACCCCGGACCAGCTCAACGTGCCCTCACTAGATCGGCACCAGCATCGACTCGCGGCAGTGGTTGCAGGCGTACAGCGCCGTGCTCGACATCCGCACGATCGTCGAGTGCTCGCCGCAGTTGGGGCAGACGGACGCCAGCTCGAAGCGGTGCAGGCAGTTCACGCAGCGGTAGCGGCCGGGCAGGTTGGTCGGCCGCAGCCACGGCTCGCCGCAGTCCGGGCAGACGTCGCCGAGATCGATGTCGTCGGAGCTCATGCGGAATCCGACCGCCGCAGGCGAGCGATGAAGAACCCGTCGGTGCCATGGCGGTGTGGGAGCGTCTGGAGGAACATCGGCCGCCGTCCATGCTGCCAGACCGACCACTCCGACGAGCCGAGGTCGTCGGCGGCGAAGTCCGGGCGCTCGGCGAGGAACGCGTCGACGAGCCGCTCGTTCTCGTCCGGCGAGATCGTGCAGGTCGAGTAGACGAGCGTGCCGCCCGGGCGCACCGCATCGGCGCCCGCGCGCAGGATCTCGCCCTGCAGGCGGGCGAGCTCGGCGGGCGCGCCCGCCGCCTTGCGCCAGCGCGCGTCGGGGCGCGAGGCGAGCGTGCCGAGATCGGAGCACGGCGGGTCGACCAGCACGCGGTCGTAGGCCTCGCGCTCCTGCGGCTGCGCGGCGTCGGCCGTGCGCACCTCCACGCTCTCCGCACCCATGCGGGCGGCCGTGCGCGCGAGCGCCCGCGCGCGGCCGGCGTGATGCTCGACCGCCACGATCGTGCCCCGGCCCTCCATCAGCGCGGCCAGGTGCGTGGTCTTGCCGCCCGGGGCGGCGCAGAGGTCGAGCACGCGCTCCCCGGGCGCCGGGGCGAGGATCCGCCCGACCGCCATCGCGGCGCGCGACTGCGGCATGAACGCGCCCTGCTCCCACAGCGGCGAGCCGAACGCGTCGAAGGCGCCCTCGAGCACGAGCCCTTCCGGCAGCAGCCCGGCGGGGTGCGTGGCCACCGGAAGCTCGGCGGCGAGCGCCGCGGCGGTCGTGCGCAGCGCGTTCGCGCGCAGCGCGGCCTCCGCCGGGCGGTTGCCGGCCTCCATCAGCGCGCGGGCGTCCTCGGCCCCGAGCGCCTCGAACCAGCGCTCGGCCAGCCAGGGCGGATAGGAGTGCCGCAGCGCGGCCTCGGCAGCCGTGCGCTCCGGCAGCGCCGCCACGAGCGCCCGGCCCTCGCGGGCGATCCGGCGCAGGACCGCGTTGACCAGCCCGGCGCCGCGCGGGGCGTCGGCCTTGACCAGCTCGACCGACTCGCCGACCGCGGCGTGGGCGGCGATGCCGTCCAGGAACACGAGCTGGAACGCGCCGAGTCGCAGCGCGGCGCGCAGCGGCGGGTCGAGCTGGTCGACCGGGCGCCGGGCGAACGCGGCGATCACGTGGTCGAGCGTCGCCGCGCGCTGGACG
>Ga0207708_10004381_pt1 | contig 10400 bp, 11 predicted proteins | sample KBSK5101metaG_FD_184340 | JGI IMG/M metagenome (GOLD analysis project Ga0207708, IMG submission 184340) | Corn, switchgrass and miscanthus rhizosphere microbial communities from Kellogg Biological Station, Michigan, USA - KBS K5-10-1 metaG... | ecosystem: Host-associated > Plants > Roots >...
AGTCGAGGTAATGGAAGTGGTTGAGCAGCCACAGCGGGTCCAGGCCGGGGACCTTCGTCACCACGCCCTGCTGCCAGTCCAGCCACCAGAAGTCGACGCCCAGCTCCTCGAGCGGGTGGTGGACCTCCTCGAGGTAGGCCTCGAGGAACTTCGGGTCGGTCGGGTCGAAGTTGACCGGCAGCCGGCTCTCCGGATCGATCCCCATCCGCTCGGCGACCTGCGCGTAGGCGTCCTCGTGGGCGCGCACGCCGTCGGCGGGATGGACGTTGAGCGAGACGGCCAGGCCGCGCTCGTGCAGCTCGGCCATGAACGCCTTGGGATCCGGGAACAGCTCGCGGTTGAACGTGTAGCCGGTCCAGCCGCTGCCGAGCGACGGGTCGATGTCGACCAGGTGCCAGTCCATGTCGAGCACGGCGACGCTGAACGGCAGGTCCTCCTCGGCGAAGCGGTCCATCAGCTCGAGGTACTCGCCGGCGCTGTAGGCGTAGTAGCGGCTCCACCAGTTGCCGAGCGCGTGGCGGGGGAGCAGCGGCTGGGGGCCGGTGAGCTTGTAGAGCGCCCGCAGCGCGGCGCGGTAGTCGCGGCCGAACGCGAACACGTAGAGGTCGAGCGTGTCCGGCCTGCGGGCGGCGATCCAGCCGTCCTCGTCGAGCAGCACCGAGCGCGAGTCGTCGACCACCGCGATCCCGTTGCGGCTGAGCACGCCGTCCTCGAGCGGGACGCGGCCGTCGGCCTCGTCGAGCGTCCGCGCGGTGCCGCCCAGGTTCTCCACGTGCAGCCCGAAGCGCCACACGCTGTCGTAGTTGCTCACCCCGCCCTTGGCCGCCACCGACAGGCCCTCGGTGCTGAAGGGCCGCTTGTCGTAGACGAGCTGCAGCCGCTCCGTGTGCAGCTCGAGCCCGGCGTCGTTCTCCGTGAGCTCGAACCGCGCGGGCTCGAAGGCGCGATCGAGGACGGTCTGGGACGGGCGGTCCTCGAACTCGCCGGACGCCGCGTACTCGAGCCGGAGCAGGCCGGGGTCGAGCACGGTGATCCGGTAGCGGTCTCCCTGGATGACGTTCTCGGGCGCGGCCAGCGGCCGGGCGTGGGGTCGCAGGTGCGGCTTCACGCGCGTGCAGGCTAACGTGAGCCGGGATGCCGTCACGCGACGTCGCCACCAACCGTCAGGCCTCGCACCGCTACCACCTGCTCGAGCGGTGGGAGTGCGGCCTCGTGCTCCAGGGCACCGAGGTCAAGGCCCTGCGCGACGGCAAGGCCCAGATCAAGGACGGCTACGCGTCCGTCCGCGACGGCGAGGTGTGGCTGCACAACGTCCACATCCCGCCCTACGGGCCGGCGTCGCGCGAGAACCACGAGCCCGAGCGCCCGCGCAAGCTGCTCATGCACAAGCGCGAGATCGACCGCCTGATCGGCAAGACGCGCGAGAAGGGGCTCACGCTGGTCCCGACGCGGCTGTACTTCTCCAACGGCCGCGCGAAGGCCGAGATCGCCCTGGCCCGCGGCAAGGACGTCGGCGACAAGCGCCAGTCGATCAAGGAGCGCGAGATGAAGCGCGAGATGGAGCGGGCGATCCGCCGCTAGACCTCGCCGTGCGGGTGATCGAGCTCAGGGACGACCGCCATGGCCTGGAGGCCTTCGTGGTCGTCGACCACGACCAGTTCCCGACCGCGGCCGGTGGGACGCGGATGCTGCCGGACGTCGACGTCGGCGAGGTGGCGCGGCTCGCGCGGGCGATGACCTGGAAGTTCGCGGCCTGGCGCGTGCCCTACGCCGGCGCGAAGGCCGGCGTGCGGTTCGCCGGCGGCGCGCGCGACGAGGTCATGGCGGCCTACCGGCGGGCGCTCGAGCCCTACCGCGAGGTCTTCCTGACCGGGCCGGACATGGGCACCGCGCCTGCCGACTTCGTGGGGGAGCTCGACGGCCCGCCGCCCTTGTGGGCGCAGAGCCACGAGGGCGTCGACATGGACGACCTCGCCACGGGCCACGGCGTCAAGGCGGCGGCGGAGGCCGCGCTCGCCCATGGCGGCCAGGCCCTCAGCGACGCCGCGATCGCGATCGAGGGCTTCGGCAAGGTCGGTGCCGGGATGGCGCTCGCCTCCGCGCGCGCGGGCGCCCGCATCGTGGGCGTCAGCACGGTCGACGGGCTGCTCGCCGATCCGGACGGCCTCGACATCGACGAGCTGTTCGCCTTGCGCGGGCGGTCCGGCGACGCGTTCGTCGCCCACGGGCCGGCGCCCGTCCGCCCCCGCGAGGAGCTGTTCGACCTCGACTGCGACGTGCTCGTGCCCGGCGCGCGGCCGGACTCGATCACGCGCGAGGTGGCCGCGCGCCTGCGCTGCTCGGTCGTCGCCCCGGGCGCGAACGTCCCCTACGGCCCGGGCGCCGTGGAGGAGCTCCATCGCCGCGGGATCGTCGCCGTCCCCGACTTCATCGCCAACGCCGGCGGCATCCACCTCTACACGCGCGTCGCCGAGGACGACACCCCGCCCGAGGCGCTGGCCAAGATCGAGGCGCTGATCCGGGATGGGGTCGCCCGCACGCTCGGCGCCGCCGGCGAGCACGGCGTCACGCCGGTCGCCGCGGCGTTGCGCGCCGGCCGGGAGTTCCTCGCCGAGGCAGGCGCGGACGACGACCTGCTGGACGAGCTCTTCGCCTGACCTCGCATGCTCCTCCGCGTCATGCGCATCTGGCTGCTTCTCGGCGTGCTCGCGTGCCTGGTCGTGGCGGTCGTCGCGCTGGCCGAGGGCAACGTCACGGGCGCGCTGGTCCTGATCGGAGGGGCCGTCTTCGCGGTCGTGGCGCTGCGGTTCTTCGACGCGCTCCTGCGCCGCTGATCGCCGTCAGCCGAGCAGGTCGGCCAGGGTGCGGCCGCTGAGGACCGACTCGGGGCGCTCGGCGAGGATGTCCGAGCCGCGGCGCGCCTCGTCGTCGCGGCGCTTGATCAGCAGCCACTGCGGCTTGGCGCCCTCGCGCGTGCGCTGGAGCGCGAAGCCGCCGCGGAGCTTCTCGCCGTGCAGGACGAAGACGGCGTGGCCGCGCTCGATCGCCTCCGGCCAGGGCACGCGGCCGCCCTGCTCGTAGCTGCCGCGGTCCCACACGATCACGCCGCCGTCGCCGAGCGCGCCCTCGAAGTCGTTGTGGTCGAGGCCGTGGTCCTCGACCTGGACGGCCAGGCGCTTGGCGCCGGGATCGAGCGACGGGCCCTTGGGCACCGCCCAGGAGCGCATCACGCCGTCGACCTCCAGGCGCAGGTCGAAGTGATGGGCCGTCGCCTGGTGCTCCTGGACGACGAACACCCCGGCGCTGACGCCGCGGATCGCGAACTGCTCGTGGCCCTCGACCTTCGCGGCCTCCGTCGTGACGCCCTCGCCGAGGACGGCCAGCAGCGCCTCGACGGCGTCCGGCGGGCCCTCCGCGTGGAGCTCGCCCGTCGGGCGCACCCAGCCGAGCACGCCCAGCTCGCGGGCGCTCGCGACCACCGCCCCGGGGTCGATCGCGCCGCCGGCGGCCGCCCTCAGCGCGCGCTTGCGAGCCATCGCCCGAGCGTAGCGGCGACGGCGGGAAGCCGGCCGTCTAGGCCGCGTCGAGTCCCAGCGCGTGCGCCCGGGCCCGTGCGGGGGCCGGGTCGTAGGGGGCACGATGCCAGGTCGCGCTGCGGCGCTCGAGGTCGAGCATCAGCCAGTAGGCGCCGTCGGCGGCCTCGGCGTCGAGCGCGTCCCACCAGGCCCGGCGGGGCGGGAGGGGCGCTCCCACGGCGCCCGGGTTGAGCAGCCACCGGCCGCCGGAGAGGTCGAGCGGCTCGCCGGCGCGGACCGGGACGGAGCTCGCCCCACGGGGTGTCTGGAGGAAGGCGGCAGGCGCATGCGTGTGGCCGACGAGGCCGAGCCAGCCCTTCTGGGTCTCCAGGCAGGCGGCGGCGTTGGACTTGCCCACGTACTCGCGGACCGGGTTGTGCGGGCCGCCGTGCCAGCACTGGACGTCGCCCCGCCGCGCGGCCGGGCGGCGGGTGCGCATCCAGGCGATCGCGTCATCGTCGAGGCGCTCGCGGGCGAGCTCGATCGAGCGCGCCGCGGGGGAGCCGGGCTCGCCGAAGCGGGTCGGCTCCGCGGAGCCCGTCGCGCCGTAGTCGTGGTTGCCCATCAGGGCGACGGCGCAGCGCTCGCGGGTGCGCGCGACGACGTGGTCGGGGTCGGGGCCCGCGCCGACCATGTCGCCGAGCGACCAGAGCGCCTCGGCGCCGCCGGCGTCGGCCGCGGCGATGACCGCGTCGAGCGCCTCGGCGTGCGCGTGGGGGTCGGCGAACACTGCGACCAGCACGGCGTCGTACGTTACGGGCCATGCGACCGGGTTTCGTGACGCCGATGAAGGCGGTGCTGACCGCCGAGCGGCCGGCGGGGGAGGGCTGGGTGTTCGAGCGCAAGCTCGACGGCATCCGCTGCCTCGCGGTCAAGGACGGCGGCCGCACGAAGCTCTACTCGCGCAACGAGCTCTCGCTCAACGAGCGCTACCCCTCGATCGCCGCCGCGCTCGACGCGGACGCGGCGGACGGGTTCGTGATCGACGGCGAGGCGGTCGCGTTCGTCGGCGGCCGCGACCGCTTCGGCGGCGGGGAGGACGCGGAGCTCTTCTACTACGTGTTCGACGTCCTGGTCGCGGGCGGCGAGGACGTGCGGTCGCTGCCGCTGGAGGAGCGGCGGAGCGTGCTCGAAGGCGTGCTGGACTGGAAGGACCCGCTGCGGACCACCGAGCAGGTCACCGGCGACGGCGCGGAGCTGCTCGCGGAGGCGTGCCGCGACGGCTGGGAGGGGCTGATCGCCAAGCGCCTCGGCACGCCGTACGTCTCCACCCGCTCGCGCGACTGGCTCAAGCTCAAGTGCACGCGCGCACAGGAGCTCGTGATCGGCGGCTTCACCGCGCCGCAAGGGTCGAGAACCGACCTCGGGGCGCTGCTCGTCGGCCACTTCGACGGCGGCAAGCTGCGCTACGCGGGCAAGGTCGGGACGGGCTTCAAGCACGAGACGCTCAAGGAGCTGGCCGCGCAGCTCGCGCCGCTCGTGCGCGAGACGTCGCCGTTCGAGCCCGAGAAGGGCATCCCGCGCGCCGCGACCTGGGTCGAGCCGGAGCTCGTGGCGCAGATCGCGTTCATGGAGTGGACCTCCGACGGGCGGCTGCGCCACCCGTCGTTTCTCGGGCTGCGCATCGACAAGCCCGCGCGGGAGGTCGTGCGCGAGGAGACCTAGGGCGACTCGACGAGCGGCAACCTCGTGCTCGAGGCGCGCCCCTGATCAGCGCACCACGCGAAGACGCAGGTGGGTGACGCCGCCCTCGCCCTCCAGGACCCGGACGCGCTCGAGCTCGACGTGCTCGGTGCCGAGGTGGTCGAAGAGGCGGCGTCCCCCGCCGAGCAGGACGGGGATCAGGTGGATCTCGAGCTCGTCGAGCAGGCCGGCGGCGAGCGCGAGCTGGGCGACGGCGGCGCCGTGGACCATCACGGGCTTCGGGCCCGCGGCCGCCCGCGCCCGCTCGAACGCGGTCCCGACGTCGTCGACGTAGGTCACGAGCGGCCACGAGGAGATGTCGATGGTCGGTTCGCGGCGGCTGTAGATGAAGATCGGCGCGCCGCCGTGGTGGTCGCCGCCCCAGCCGCCCGCCGGCTCGAAGGTGCCCTTTCCGGCGACGATCGCCCCCGTCTCCATGAACTCCTCGTAGATCACGCGGTTGACCTCCGGCTCGGGGCCCAGCGGCCACTCGTGCAGGCGCTCGCCGCCGTCGCCGAGGCCGTTGTCGATCCGCTCGTTGGGGCCGGCGATGAACCCGTCGAGGGACATGGACATGTAAAGGACGGTCGTGGACACGCGCTGCTCCTGTCGGTGGGCGTTCACCCAGGCGTCGAGCGGCCGCCGGCGATCACGACACCGGGCGCCGAGCTGGCGCGCAGACGCTCACTCGCCGAGCACCTCGCGCAACCGCTTCGCGAACGCCTCGGGCTGGCCCGCATAGCCGAACTCGCCGCCCATGAAGCCGCCGTGATGGCTGGGGAAGACGGTCGCCTCCTGCCCGAGCAGCGCGGCGGTGGCCTCCGCCGTGCGCGCCGTGAAGGTGCCCGCGGACTCCTCGCCGACCGCGATCACGATCCGGGTCGGCGCCGCGGCGAGGGCGTCCGCGTCCGGCTGGTAGTCGGTGATCGCCCACGAGCGGTCCGAGAGCAGCGGGTCGTCGCGCGAGCCGTCGTCCTCGGCGGGCATCCCGAACGCGGCCGGGTCGGGCGCGGGCTGCGCGAAGTACTCGTCGGTGTACTCGCCCTGCCAGGAGCTCATCGCGATGAAGGCCGCCATGCCGGCGCCGCGGCCCTTCTCGTTGTAGACGTCGTTGAAGCCGGCCTGGGCGCGCTTGGCGGCCTCGGCGTCGGGCAGCACGGTGATGATCGGCGGCTCGTGCGCGACCAGCGTGGCCACGTCGCCGGGGTAGGCGGCCACGAGCGCGAGCGCGGTGACCGCGCCGCCGCTGCTCGCGAACAGGTCGACCGGGCCCGCGTCGAGCGCGTCGATCAGCGCGTGGACGTCCTCGGCCTGGACGGTCGGGGAGTTGTCGGTGCGGCCGTCGCTGCGGGTGCTGCGGCCGAGGCCGCGCGGGTCGTAGGTGACGACCGTGCGGTCGGTGAGATGCGACGAGAGCGCGCCGAAGCCGCTCGCGTCCATCGGCTGGCCGATGAGCACCAGCGGCGGGCGGCCGTCCGCGGGCGGCAGCTCGCCGCGCACGTCATAGACGATGGAGGCGCCGTCGGTCTCGAGCGTGTTCGTGGTCATGGTGAGTGGGACCGTACGCCGGCCGGAAACTCATCGCCGCCCCTCCGCACGTGCCGCTCAGATCGCGTTGGTGCGATCGACGAACGTCAGGTCCATCCCGACGGCGCAGATCGCGATCAGGGCGAGGTAGGCCGTCGCGACGGCGAGCCGGTGGACCGGCTTGACGCGGTAGTAGGCCTCGTTGCCCTCCAGGCCCTGCTTGCGGGTCTTCCAGCGGCGCCAGGTCTCCATGCCGCCGAGCAGGAGGATCAGGACCAGGATCGGGTTCGGGAAGAGGACGAAGAAGCCGAGCATCGCGGCGAAGCCGGCGAACCACATCCACGGGGCCATCGCGGCCATCGCGCGGCCGCCGTCGAGCGGGACGACCGGGGCGAGGTTGAAGAGGTTCAGGAAGAAGCCGGTGAAGGCGAGCGCGCGCAGGAAGTCGGAGTCCTGGGCCTCGGCGATCGGGATCAGGGCGGCGGTGGCGAGCGTGCCGAGCACGGGGCCGGCGAGGCCGATGCGGGCCTCGGCGAGCGCGTTGCCGCCCATCGAGCGGGCGCCGACCGCCGCGCCGAGGAACGGGACGAACAGCATCCCGGAGACCTTCACGCCCTCGCGCTTCATCTGGATCACGTGGCCCATCTCGTGAACGAACAGCAGCGCGACGAACCCGGCCGCGAAGCTCCAGCCCCAGATCAGGGCATAGGCGGCGACCGACACGAGCATCGAGGCCGAGGTGGTGAGCACCTTCAGCTTCGGCAGCAGCAGGAGCAGCACCTTGAGCTTGGCGCCGAGCTTGAGGATCACGAGGCCGATCGCGAACAGCGGGCCGAACCAGCGCTTCGCCCGCGAGGGCCCGGGCGCCGGCGGCGACGGCGCGGGCGGCTCGGGGGCCGGCGCGACGGGTGGCAGCCAGGTCGACATTCCGCCTCTCAGTGTGGCAGCGGGCCGAGCGCGTCCAGGGCGGCCGCGACGGCCGGCCGGGCGCCGCTGCCGGAGCGCACGGCGGCGAAGATCAGGCGGCCCGGGACGGGCTGCACCGTCGGGAGGATCCGCACGCCGGGCGGGGGCGGGCCGGCGAGGTCCGGCACGAGCGCGAAGCCGGCGCCGATCGCCACCAGCCCGTAGGCGGTCGCGAAGTCGTTGGTGAAGTGGGTGATCGCCGGCTCGAACCCGGCCGTGCGGCAGGTGTGCAGCACGACGCTGTGGCAGAAGGAACCCTGGCGGCCGGCGACCCACGGCACGCCGGGGTGCGCCGACAGGTCGACGATGCCGTCCGCCGCCGGGTGGCCGGCGGGGACCGCGAGGCGGATCGGGTCTTCGCGCAGCGGGGTGCGCTCGAGCGCGGCGTCGGCGGTCTGGGGCGCGAACGGGTACTCCTGCGCGATCACGAGGTCGAGCTCGCCGAGCCTGAGCAGCGGGATCGAGTCCTCGGGCTCGAGCTCGCGCGTGTGGACCTCGAGCTGCGGGTGCGCGCGGGCGAGCCTGCCGATCGCGGGCGGCAGCAGCGCGCGGTGCGCGCTCGGGAAGGCGGCGGCGCGCAGGACGCCGGCGACCTGCGTGCTCTGGCGCGCGAGCGCGGCCTCGGCGGCCTCGAGCTCGCGCAGCACCGACTCCGTGCGCGCGACGAGCTCGGTCCCCGCGGGCGTGAGGCGGCGGGTGCGGCCGGAGCGCTCGAGCAGCTCCACGCCGGCCTCGCGCTCGAGCGCGGCGAGCTGCTGGGAGACGGCCGGCGGGGTGTAGCCGAGCGCGTCCGCGGTGGCGGCGATCGTGCCGCGGCTGGCGAACTCGCGCAGGACGCGGAGGCGGCGGACGTCGAGCATACGGAAGCTCAGCTTACGCTCCCGGCAAGGAACCGCAACTGGTGCTGGCGGTGTTCCGGCGGCATCCTGAGGTCCATGCGTCCCACCCACGTCGCCCTCGCCGTGCTCGTCGCCGCGATCTGGGGCCTGAACTTCGTCGTCATCGAGGTCGGCCTGGAGGACTTCCCGCCGCTGCTGCTCTCCGCCCTCCGTTACGCGCTCGCGTCGCTGCCGCTGCTCGTGCTCGGCGGGCTGCCGTCCGTGCGCTGGCGCTGGGTGCTCGCGGTCGGCGTGGCGATCGGCGTCGTGAAGTTCTCGCTGCTGTTCATCGGGATGGACGTCGGGATGCCGGCCGGGCTCGCGTCGCTGGTGCTGCAGGCGCAGGCGCTGTTCACGGTCGTGCTGGCGGCGCTGCTGCTGCACGAGCGGATCGCCGGCTCGCAGATGCTCGGGCTCGCCGTGGCGTTCGGCGGCCTGGCGCTCGTGGCCGGCGGGCTCGACGGGGTGGCGACCGCCGAGGGCTTCGCGCTGGTGATCGCGGCCGCGCTCGCCTGGGGGTTCGGCAACCTCGCGCTCAAGCGGGCGGCGCCCGCCGACCCGCTGCGCTTCATGACGACCGTCTGCATCGTCCCGCCGCTGCCGCTGCTGGCACTCTCGCTCGCCTTCGAGGGCCCGGCGGAGATCCGCGACGCATTCGCGGGCGCCGACCTGCGCGGTGTCGCCGCGGTGCTCTACCTCGCCTTCGCGGCGACGACGGTCGGCTGGGGGCTGTGGGGCGCGCTGATGGCGCGCTACCCGGCCTCGACGGTCGCGCCGTTCTCGCTGCTGGTCCCGGTCTTCGGGCTCTCCTTCGGCGCGCTGTTGCTGGGCGAGGCGGTCACGGGCCGCGATCTGGTCGCCGCCGCGCTGATCCTCGCGGGCGTGCTGCTGACGCTGCGGGCCCCGCGGCTGGCGATTTCTCCGCTCGTTGCGAATTCCCGGCCTGGGGAGACTTGCATTCCCGCGCCCGCCACGAGAGAGTGACCGCCGACGCGGAGGTTCAGAGACGCAGAGAGCGAGGCCACTGAGGTGAGAGGCCCGCCGCCCTGAGACCGGAGGCTTCGGCCGCCGGAGGAGGGCTCCTCGAGCGGCTCCCTCCGCGTCCTTTTTCGTCAAAGCGCCCTCCGGGGCGCTTTTTTGTTGCCCTGCGCAGATTCTCCGAAAATGGTCGATCTTCGTGCGCGGGGGTCTTGCGCCGGCGGGCGTCTCGCGAGAAGGTTCACCCAGACGCGGAGAGCGTCGAGCCGCAAAGAGCGAGGCCGCTGAGGTGAGAGGCCCGCCGCCCAGAGACCGGAGGCTTCGGCCGCCGGAGGAGGGCTCCTCGAGCGGCTCGTCTTCTCCGCGTCTACTTCGTTAAGCGCCTCCTCCGGGAGGCGCTTTTTTGTGTCGCCGGGCAAATCCTCCGAAATTGGTCGATCTTCGTGCGCGGGGGTCTTGCGCCGGCGGGCGCGGCGCGACAAGGTTCACCCAGACGCGGAGAGCGTTGAGACGCAGAGAGCGAGGCCATGAGGTGAGAGGCCCGCCGCCCTGAGACCGGAGGCTTCGGCCACCGGAGGAGGGACCTCGAGCGACTCGGGTTCTCCGCGTCGACTTATTTAACGCCCGGTCTCGGCCTTCTCGAGCAGGTTGAGCCAGATCTCGCTGCGCGTCGGGAACGCCGGCACGGCGTGCCGCAGCCGCGCGACCGGGACCTCGCCGACGATCGCGATCGTCGCCGCGTGCAGGAAGTCCGCGACCTCGGCGCCGGTGATCGTCGCGCCGATCAGCACGC
>Ga0207708_10004382_pt1 | contig 10399 bp, 8 predicted proteins | sample KBSK5101metaG_FD_184340 | JGI IMG/M metagenome (GOLD analysis project Ga0207708, IMG submission 184340) | Corn, switchgrass and miscanthus rhizosphere microbial communities from Kellogg Biological Station, Michigan, USA - KBS K5-10-1 metaG... | ecosystem: Host-associated > Plants > Roots >...
TCGACCAGGCATGCGAGATCGATCCGTTGTGCCTGATGGCCAACACCGTGGCGGCCTGGACCCGTTACTTGTCCGGTGATCTAGATCGAGCGATCGAACTGTGCCGGCACGCGCTTCATCTGTTTCCTGATTTCGGCCCGGCGCAGCGACTGCTCGGAGCCGCCTACCTCAAGGCCGGAGATCATTCCCGCGCTCGTGCGACGCTGGAGGCGTCCGTGAAAGCCGACGCCACCGATCCGATTCGCCTGGCGTGGCTTGCGCATCTGTGCGCCGTCAGCGGTGCCCGTGCGGAGGCAAAGGAGTTGATCGCGCTCGCTCTTGCTCAGCACACCCGCCGGTACGTCTCGTCGTTCCACCTTGCGATCGCATATGCCGGGCTGGAGGAGCACGATTGCGCGTTCGCGGCCCTCGATCAGGCGTGGCTCGATCGCGATCCAGCGCTCGCGACAGTCACAGTTGAGCCGCGATTCGATGCGCTGCGGGGCGATCGCCGCTATGTCGATCTGCTCGGGCGCTTGCGCCTTTCACAGTCGCTGTTGGTAACACGAACCGAGCCGAATGAGGAGAGCCGCGAACCGAGAAGTTAAATCTCTCGAGGTGTCAACGCCCGACCACCCGCCTCATGCCGTCGTCAGCGTCGCCCGCCGGGTTTGGTGGTATTCAGCCAACCTCGCGTTGGCCAACACGATCGTTTCGAGTTCGGCGGCGATGACATCGAGGTCGGATCCGGAAACGACGGTGTAGAACTGATCGTCGGTAACGCCGGTGTAGACGCGATTGCCAATGCAGCCGAGGCTCGACGCGACGCCGCCCGAGAGAGCCGCGGGTATCGCCATGCATGTTGGCCGACCCAACAATGGCAGGACGCTCTTCGCCGCTCGTATCGCGGATTCGTGCAGCAGCATCAATTTCGCGGGCTTGCCCGCGACGACGACAGCATCCGGCGCAACTGGTGTCTGCGAGAGCGGAGCATAAATCGTCACCGCCGGCGTCTTCGGTAGCCGTGGAACGCCGGGGACTTCGTCCAGCTTGATGTAGCCGATGTCCACCATCAGTCCGAGCGTGCCGGTCAGGTCGGCCTCACGCTCGGGCGGCAACGCAATGTTGTGCGTGTAGCAGCCGACGGAACAGTTGAAGTGATCCGAGGGTACTGTGTAAAAGACCTGGCCACCTGCCGCAAGACGCCAGAAACTGCACCCCGATGGCTGCGTACCCGAAAGCGGGAGTACTCCTTCCGGAGGAGTGTCGCGGAAAGCGATGGCAACTGGACGGCGGGACAGGCCGAGTACATCGGTCAACCGCCGCTCCATCTGCGCGTAGTTAGTCATAAGGGGACGATATCAAACTCCCAACTCCCAAGATCTCTGGTCGAGGGTGAAAGCCGCTAGTGCGTACTGCCGACGAACTCGACATCCACCCAACCCCTGACGCTGTTGATCAACCAGAGTCGCGGCGCCGACGCGACGTCGGGCTTGGTCAGCACGTGTTCGTAGATCGTGCCCGCCTCCAGCAACTCGGCGCGGAACGTGCCCGCGAGCAATCCACATCGAAGGGGAGGCGTGTAGCGCAAGCCGTCGATCTCCGCCACGACATTCGCAATTGTCGATTCGGTGACTTCGCCTCGCCGATTCCACAACAGCACATCATCGACCTCGCGCCTGGATCGACGGGCCGTTTCGTATACGACACGGTGCGTGGTCTTATGCAGGATGAACGGATTCAGCGGGTCGACAGGCTCGAGCGCGAAGTCGACTCGCCAAATGCGCTCCTCGTGGACGTGGGGCGTGCACTCGATCGTCGGTGACCCGTCGGCAGCCAGCAGGAGGCGCATCCGCCAGCAGCCGTCGGGGTGTTCACCGGCGAGCGAGTCCACGGCGAGCCGGACAGCGGGTTCGTTCCATTCGTAGTTGAAATCGCGGGCCGCCGCGGCCATCCGCGCGAGGTGTCGTTCCAGCCGCTCGACTCGGCCGTCTTCGAGACGCATGGTTTCGAGGAGGGAAAACGAGGCCCCCTCAGCCGGGGCTGCGCTATCCATAGGCTTCTATTCTGACGGACAATCTACGAGAGACACGAGTCAACTCCCAACCCCCAACGTCTGTCGCGTGTCCAACTCCCAAGCGGTCGAGTCACCATTGGGAGTTGGGAGTTGGGAGTTGGAAGTTGGGAGTTGAAGCCCGGAGTTGCCAGACCGAATGAGAATCCTCGTCGTCGAGGACGAACAGAAAGTCGCCGACGCGCTGCGCGAAGGGCTCGAAGACGAACGCTACGACGTCGTCGTCGAGCGTACGGGTGAGGGCGCATTTTTTCGCGTGAACACCGAAACCTTCGACGTGGTGCTGCTGGACCTGACGCTGCCCGGCCGCGACGGCCTCGAAATCCTGAGAGCGCTTCGCCAGCGCCGCATGGAGACACCCGTGCTGGTCCTGACTGCGCGCGACTCGCTCGAAGACCGTGTGACCGGCCTCGACGCGGGAGCCGATGACTACCTCGTCAAGCCATTTGCGTTCGCCGAGCTCCTCGCGCGCATTCGAGCGCTGGTCCGGCGCGGTCGCGTGGCCGATGCGCCGCGGCTCACGGTCGGCGACCTGGAGATGGATCTCGTCACTCGCAAAGTTCTGCGGGGTGGACGTCCAGTGGATCTGACCGTGCGCGAGTTCGAACTGCTCGAATTCCTGATGCGCTACCAGAGCCAGGTCGTGTCGCGCGAGACGCTGGCGAGAGACGTCTGGAAAGAAACGGCGCGCACGACGCCGCTCGACAACGTCATCGACGTCCACATCGCGCGTCTGCGCCGCAAGGTCGACCTCGAGCACGGCGTGAAATTGATCCACACTGTCCGAGGGGTCGGGTTCATGCTCCGTGAAGGCGAACCGTGATGGAGAAGCCCCTCGTCAGCGGCCGCTGGTGGCGATCGCACAGCGTTCGTTTGCGGCTGACCATGTGGTATGTCGCGGCGATGGTCGTCGTCCTCGGCGTCTACGTGTTCGGGGTCTATATCTTCGTCAGCCGGAACGTCTCCGACTCGCTCGACGATCGGCTGCGCGCCGACTTCTACTGGGCCGCGGCAACGGTTGACGAAGGGCCGGATGGCCTGATCATGCCGTTCCCGCAGATCGACCTGCTCCTCGAAGAAGAATCCCCGTGGGTGCAGGTATGGAGCGCTGACGGCACGGCGCTGCTCCTGAGCAACGAGGAAGCCAGACGACGGCCGCTTCCGGAGAGCCAGGCGCTTGCCGCCCAGGGAGCAGACATGATCGTGTCGATCCCGACGAGCGGCGTCCCCATTCGCGTGCTGAGCCGGCGCAGCTACATCGTCGACCGGCCTGTGACTATTCAAGTGGCGCGTTCTGAAGCCTCGATGCGCGAGGAGCTGCGCGAGCTGTCGTTGATTCTGATGTTTGGCTTACCCGTGGGCGTCGTGATCGCCGGTCTCGGGGGCTACACACTGGCACGCCGCGCCCTGGCCCCGATCGAGGAAATGACCGAGCGCGCCCGTTCGATCACGGCCGAACGATTGAGCGATCGGCTTCCGGTGGCGCATCCGGAGGACGAGATGGGACGGCTCGCGTCGGTCTTCAACGAAACACTCGGCCGCCTCGAGGCCTCGTTCGATCAGATGCGTCACTTCACGACCGACGTGTCGCACGAACTGAGAACACCGCTGACGGCGATACGCAGCGTTGGAGAGGTCGGATTGCGGGGCCATCGCAATGAAGCGTCCTACCGCAGCATCATCGGCAGCATGCTGGAAGAAGTCGACCGCCTGGCGCAATTGGTCGATCGTCTGCTCGCGTTGTCGCGCGCCGGGACGCATCACGCGTTCTCGCTCGACGCCGTGGATTTGTCCTCGCTTGCCGAGGACGTCGCGTCTCACCTGGGTGTGCTCGCAGAAGAGAAGGGGCAGACGCTGTCCGTCGAAAAGGGCGGCGCCCCGTGGGCGCGCGCCGATCGCGTCGTTCTCCGGCAGGCGCTGATCAATCTCGTCGACAACGCGATCAAGTTCACGCCACCGGCGGGACGTGTGCGGCTTCGTCTCACGGAGACGCCGTCGCTGGCCGTGGTCGACGTGATCGATTCCGGGCCGGGCGTGCCGCCCGAGGCGCGTGACCACATCTTCGATCGCTTCTATCGCATCGATGGGAACGAGGCCGTCGGCACGGGCCTGGGCCTGTCGCTCGCCCGCGGGGGAGTTGAGGCGATTGGCGGGCGCCTGACGCTCGAGCAGTCCGGCCCGGGAGGCAGCACCTTCCGCATCACGATTCCGAAAAGCCCGGCATCCGGGGCGCGGGACGCGAGCGAGTCCCGGACCCTGACAAATCGTTCAGACAGTCTTCAGACGACAGGAAGGGGCCGGACGGCCTAGGATCCTCGAGTGACGGCAACCCTGCTCACCTTGTGGATGTTGTGTGCCCTGAGCGCTCCAACATTCGCCGCACCCTCAGCCCCGAGACGAGGGTATCGGCCGTAATGCGTCGTCTGCAGCTCGCTTTGTGCAGTTTCAGTTACGCGCTCGCAGCATGCAGCAGCGCGCCGACGCCCATTCAGGTCAGTCAGAGTGGCGCCGGAGCCTTCGAAGCCGCGCTCGCGACTGATGAAGCCGGGTTCGCCGTCGCCTGGTACGACAACCGCGATCGCAACGCTGAGATCTATCTCCGGCTGCTTGACCGAACCGGTCATCCGTCCAGTCCCGAACGCCGGCTGACCACAACCGCCGCTTCGTCGTACGAACCCAGCATCGAGCGATTGGGAGACAGCTTCATCCTCGCGTGGTACGAGCAGACGACCGAAGGTCGCCAGACTGCCATGCTTGGCGCCTGGGCCCGCGATGGCAGCAGCAAATGGACACACGCCATTGCTCCTGGTTCCAGAAACCCGGTCATTCGCGCCAGCGGACACGCGATCGTGGCGGCCTGGATTCAAGCCGAAGCAGACGGGACTGAAAACGTGTGGATCGGTTCGTGGGGCGAGGACGGAAAGGAGCAAGGCACACGGACTTGCGTCGCGCCGGCATCGACGACGACATGGAATCTCAATCTCGCTTTCAACGGCTCCGAGGCATGGGTCGTGTTCGATGCGGCGACCTCCACCCGCTCCAGCGAGCTGTACGCCGCTCGGGTCGATGCGTCCGGCGTTCGCCCGCCCCTTCGCTTGACGCGCGACGACGGCGCGACGTCGAAGGATCCCGATCTCGCGATCGATGATCAGGGGCGGGTTGCCCTGACCTGGTACGACATGCGGGATGGCAATGACGAGGTTTATCTCTTTGTCGGTCGCGTCCCGGATCTTCAACGCGAGCTCGACGATCGCGCCCGGCGTATCACGACAACCGAGGGAGAATCGATCGGCGCGTACGTGGCCTGGAATGACGGACGCGTCGGCCTGGCATGGTCGGATAAGACGCCGGGCGCGCACGAGGTCTATTTTCAGTCATTCGACCAGGCCGGCATGCCCCTGGAGTCCGCAAAGCGTCTTACGCGAAATGAGCCCTGGTCGCTCGTACCGGCGATACGGCCGTGGGACAAAGGGTTTGCCCTGGCATGGACCGAGTACCGGCCGGCTTCGAGCGATAGCCACGACGGGACCGGCGAGATCGCCTTCTCGATCGTCGATTAGCAGATCGCCGTTCCTGAACGCGAAGTCAGAAAGCCATAGGCTTCGAACGGTGCTCTTTATCCACGCTGAGCCTGACGAAGAATTCAGGAAGTCTTCAGGTACGTCCGCACCTGCGCTCAAGTTCTAATGCCCACGCTTTCCTGTTTGCGCCGAGGCTGTTTCGAGGGGGCTCAGTGAGACGAATCGTTCGGGTTGTGGTGGCGCTCGTTGCCACGCTTTCGGCTGCGCAGACTGACTTACGCGCGCAGGCGCAGGCGGTTCTCGCCGGGACTGTGGTCGACGCCCTCGGCGCGCGTCTGGATGGCGCGACCGTCATGCTGCTTTACGATGGACAAACGGTTCAGGAAGCCAAGAGCGGCGGCGATGGAACGTTTTCGTTCAGCGGCCTCGCCCCCGACCGCTATCAAGTGCAGGTGAGCATGCCTGGCTTCCAGTCGAAAACGAGCGACGCTGTCTTCGTCGGCCAGGGGCGCTCCTTCAGCTTCGAAGTGGCGCTCGACATTGGCCCGTTGCGGCAGGATGTTGTCGTCACCGCGGGCGCCACCGAGCAGCTGCAGGCGCGCACGGGCGCGCCGGTCACTGTGATCGACGAAGCGACGATAGAGTCGATCAACAAGCTCGACGTGCTCGAAGCTCTTCGCCTGGTTCCCGCGTCGCAGATCGTCCAAGTCGGTCAACGCGGCGGCCCGACCTCGCTGTTCCTGCGCGGCGGCGAGTCGAATTTCACGAAGGTCCTCATCGACGGAATACCAGCTAATGACATCGGCGGCGGCTTCGACTTCTCGCAGTTGACCATCGCCAGCGTCGAGCGGATCGAGGTGCTGCGGCAGACCAACAGCGTGATTTATGGGAGCGACGCGCTGACCGGTGTGGTGAACATCAGCACGCGGCGCGGAACATCGCGCGTGCCGGCACTCGATTACGCGATCGATGGCGGCAATCTCGGCACTTTCAACAACGCGCTGTCGTTCGGCGGTGCCTACAAGCGATTCGACTACTTCTCGCAGTACTCGTATTACACGACCGATAACGACACGCCCAACAACGGCTATCGCAACGGAACCTACGCCGGCCGCTTCGGCGCCGCGGTTGGTAATGGCACCAACGTGTACGGCACCGTACGCTACCTGGACGGCCGGTATGGCAGCGCCAATGGATTCGATTTGTATCGGATCGCGGATGACTCGGTGTCAGACACGAATCAGACCTACATCAGCGTGGCCGCTGATTCACAAATCAGTCCGCGGTGGCAGACGACCATCAGATTCGGATCGACCGATCAGGAATCGCTGTATACGAACCCGTCGCCCACCGGCCAGTACTTCGATCCATTTGGTTTTGGCGGGAATTATCTGGGTCAGACCGTTACGCTCGAAGACGCTGCTGGCCGTACCGTGACCGGTCAGGCGATTCTCGATTACGGCGGTATCTATCCGCAATCGTTTGCGAGTCGCACCACGCGCCGGTCGCTTTTCGGTCAGGCCACGTTCCAGGCGACGCGAGACCTGGCGATTTCCGCGGGCGGCCGCTTCGAGCACGAGGCGGGCTACAGCGATCCCGATGCCGACCCGAGCGACACCCGCAACAACGGCGGCGCGTTCGTCGAAGGGCGGGCAACGCTCGTCAATCGGATCTACATCAGCGCCGGCATCGGCATGGAGCACAACGAGGTCTTTCAGACGGCGTACACGCCGCGATTGTCGGTTGCTGCCTATCTTCGTAATCCGTCCACCGAACAAGTTGGCGAGACGAAGCTGACGCTGAACATCGGGAAGGGCATCAAGGCGCCGAGCGTCTATCAGGGGCAAAACTCTTTGTATGCACTCGTGACCGGTACGCCAGCCGGTGCCGGTGTCGATCCGCTCGGTCCCGAGAAGAGCCGGGGCTTCGACATCGGTCTCGAGCAGGCGTTGGCGGCGGGAAAGCTTCGCGCGCGAGTGGGGTACTTCAACAACACGTTCGAGAACCTGCTCGAGTTCCTGAGTCGAACGCAACTCGTCTCGGCGGGTGTTCCACCTGACGTGGCCGCCGCGACGGCGTTCGGGGCGTACATCAACTCCGCGTCGTTCGATGCACAGGGAATCGAGTTGTCCGCTGATGCCGCGGTCGGCGCGAGACTCCGCTTCGGCGCCTCTTACACGTATCTCGACGCCGAAGTCACGGAAGCTTTCGGACGGAGCGCGGCGTTCAACCCGGCGTTTCCCACCATCCCGATCGGCGCCTACTCCCCGCTCGTCGGGGAGCGTCCCTTCCGGCGTCCCGCCAACTCGGGCACGTTGTTCGTCGGGTACACGACCGGCCCCATTGACGTGGCGCTGTCGGGATATTTCGCCGGCAGACGCGACGACAGCACGTTCCTGAGCGATGGCTTCTTCGGCAATTCACTCCTGTTGCCGAACCGGGGGCTCGATCCTGCTTACCAGAAGATCGACGTCAGCGCGTCGTACCGTCTGCATCCACGGCTCCGCGTGTATACGACGATCGACAACATCTTCAACGAGGACTACGCAGCCGCGTTCGGTTTCCCGTCGCTTCCGGCGACGATTCGCGTCGGCGCGTCGGTCGGTGTGGGCGGGGACTGATGACGTGATAGCTTTCACTCGTAGGCCGGGTCCTGTTTTATGGACCCGGCGTCAGGCGGGTCTCAAAAGCAAGACCCGCCCTACGATGTCTGTGAGCTATCAATGATCCTGCATCAGTTCTATCTCAACTGCCTCGCGCACGCCTCGTATCTGATTGGCGACGAGCAATCCCAGACCGCCGTCGTCGTCGATCCTCAACGTGACGTCGAGCAATACCTCTCGTTCGCCGCGGAACGCGGCCTGTCGATACGCCACGTGATCCTCACGCACTTCCACGCCGACTTCATCGCCGGTCATCTGGAGCTCCAGGAACACACCGGCGCGACGATTTACCTCGGTCGTTCGGCGAAGGCGGAGTACGCGTTCACGCCGTTTGGAGACGGCGACAGTATCGAGCTTGAGGGCGTGCGGCTCGGTGCGCTCGAGACACCGGGGCACACGCCGGAATCGATTTCGATCCTGGTCTACGACCGCGCAGTGAGCGACTCTATTCCGTATGCGGTGCTGACCGGCGACACGTTGTTTGTCGGCGACGTCGGACGGCCGGATCTCCGCGCGGCGCTGGGATGGTCGGCCAACGACCTCGGCGGACTTCTCTACGACTCGCTGCACAACAAGCTGCTCGCGCTCCCCGATTCGAGCCTGGTGTATCCGGCGCACGGTGCGGGATCACTGTGTGGGAAGGCGCTCTCCAAGGAGACCGTCTCGACGATCGGCGTCCAGCGTCAGACCAACTACGCGCTTCAGCCGCTGACCAAGCAGGCGTTCATCGATCTGGTCACCGCCGATCAGCCGGATGCGCCGTCGTATTTCACGTACGACGCCGTGCTCAATAGCCGGAACCGGCAAACACTCAGCGAAGCGCTGACGTGGGAGCTGCGGCCGCTGTCGCTCGACGATTGCCTGGAGCTGCAGAAGCACGGCGTGCAATTGCTCGACACACGCGAGGCGGGGGAGTTCGCGGCCGCGCACCTGCGCGGCGCGATCAACATCGGCCTGCGCGGGCAGTACGCGACGTGGGCCGGCAGCCTCCTCGATCGCGAGCGCCCGATCGTCATCGTGACCGACCCGGGGGCAGAACGGGAATCCGCACTGCGCCTTGGCCGGATTGGATTCGATCACGTGGTTGGATACCTCGATGGAGGGCTGGCGAGTGCCGCAAGCCGGCCCGACCTGGTGTCCGAAACCACGCGTGTGAGCCCGGAGCGGGCGGCGGAATTGCTTGCCGCGGACCCGGCGCTCACGTTGATCGACGTGCGCGCCCCGGGCGAGCGCTCCGCGAAGTCGATCGAGCGCAGCGTGCACATCCCGTTGCAGCGCCTTGCTGAGAACACTCGAGATCTGCCACGGGACACGCCGCTGCTCGTTCACTGCGCCGGCGGTTATCGGTCCTCGTCCGCCGCTAGCCTGCTTCAACGCGCGGGTTTCACGAACGTGAGTGAGCTGGCGGGTGGGCTGGCTGCCTGGGAAGCCAGCGGGCAACCGGTTGTGAAGTAGCGGCGCGTCTTGAGACGCGCCGGGGCACAAGGCGGGTCTGAAGACCCGCCTCTACTTTGTCGCCGCCGCTGCTGCGCGCGAGCGGAACCATTCGCGCATCGCAGCCAGTTGCTCCTTTGCACCCGGGCGCCGCAGCACGATCTGTTCGAGCTGGGACAGGTACTTCGGGTTGCCGACTCGCGCGCGGTAGTCCGTCAGGTACGGTTCCACCTTCGCGAAGACACCGACCTGTTCTCCGTTGGCGTCGTTGAACATCTGCTCGTCGATCGCGCCGTTCAGTACGAACGAGGCCGCCATGTCCCAATAGCTCGTCACCATCCGGTAATGGCCGCTATGCGGCCCCATCACCGCCTGTACAACTTCGTCAAAGCTCGATGGGTTGAACTCCATTGCGAACCAGTTGCGCGCTTCGCGCATCGTCGACTCGCGGCGAAGCTCGTAGAGGCGGAGAAGGAGCGTGGCGCTTTCATGTGGCGTGGGCATAAGGTTCCTTGGTTAGCTGGGTAGCTGGGTAGCTCGTTAGCTCGGTGGCTGGGAGGCTGGGTGGCTGGGTGACGCGGGACGAGTGTTTGGGTTTGATATGTCGCGCACCAGCAAGGCTGGCCCGACCTAGCTACCCAGCCACCCAAATAACCCAGCCACCTAAATAACCCAGCCACCTAAATAACCCAGCCACCTAAATAACCCAGCCACCTAAATAACCCAGC
>Ga0207708_10004383_pt1 | contig 10398 bp, 8 predicted proteins | sample KBSK5101metaG_FD_184340 | JGI IMG/M metagenome (GOLD analysis project Ga0207708, IMG submission 184340) | Corn, switchgrass and miscanthus rhizosphere microbial communities from Kellogg Biological Station, Michigan, USA - KBS K5-10-1 metaG... | ecosystem: Host-associated > Plants > Roots >...
GCCGCCCATGTCGTGCTTGCTGGACTCGTCGGCGGCGTCCTTGCGCAGCGCCTCGACCAGCACGTCGGCGGAGAACAGGTAGTTTCCCATCGACGCGAACGTCTCATCGGGACGACCTGGTAGCCCCGGCGGGTCGGGCGGCTTCTCCAGGAACGCCTCGACCTGCAGCCCGTCGGAGGCGGTCTTGATCACGCCGAACGCGCTGGCCTCCTTGCGTGGCACCGGAATGCCGGCCACGGTGGCGCCCGCGCCACCCTCGAGGTGTTGCGCGATCATCTGCCTCGGGTCCATGCGGTAGACGTGGTCGGCGCCGAACACGATGACCAGATCCGGCTTCTCGTCGTGAATCAGGTTCAGCGACTGGTAGATCGCATTCGCGGAGCCGGTGTACCACTGCGGGCCAAGGCGCTGTTGGGCGGGCACCGGGGTCACGTAGTTGGCCAGCAGGCTGCTCATCCGCCAGGTCGTGGTGATGTGGCGATCCAGGCTGTGGCTCTTGTACTGGGTGAGCACCGCGATCCGCACTATCCCGGCGTTGACCAGGCTCGACAACGCGAAGTCGATCAATCGATACAGCCCGCCGAACGGGACGGCCGGCTTGGCCCGATCGAGGGTCAGCGGCAAGAGGCGTTTGCCCTCACCGCCGGCCAGCACGATGCCGAGCACGTTTGGATCGGCCATCTGACGTCTCCTTCAGCTAGACGCTTCAGTGGACGCGTTGAGTGCGCTATCGCCGATCTTGCGGGCCTCCTGCTGGATCCGGGCCAGGTGGTCCGGACCGGCGAACGACTCGGTGGGCACCGAAGGCTCGAGTCTGCTCGAGCAGCGCTGCGCGGAAATCCACGTCACGAACTTACAGCGGTTCGCGCCCTGCCAAGCGAGATCGGGAGAGACGACGATCTCCGCAGCACCCTGGTATCGCGTCGGCGGCCGGTTCCGGCAGTCGATGACGGGCGTCGGGATCCTCCGGCGGCTTACGGTCGCGGGTCGGAGATGATCTGCGCCGCCGCCGGTTCCCGCGGCCGACGTGGCGGAAGAGTTGCTTGAGCGTCCAGTCCGGGCACGTCGGCACGGGAGCGGACGGGTCGCCCGCGGGTGGTTCCGGTCGGGCGGCTCGCACTCGGATGACCGTCGCTTACGCCTGAATGTTTATGGGCAGGTCATGCTGAAACACGCAGATCGAGCGCCTGTGCCTCGTGGTTCCGCGCGATGATCGCTTTGCCAAGCGCGCCAGATTGCGCCTCGCCGAAGCCGCCGACGAAACCGTTCATCGCATTGGGTGAGGAATTCGCAATGCGTGCAGGTATCCACGCGCTCTAGGGTGACCCGAACTGGGTGGCCAGCGTCGAGGAGCTTATCGACTACGATCGAACCGGACACGTGCCGACACGGACCAGGGCACGCCCGGACGGGTCAGACACAGAGCGGATGGAAGTATGTCACCCGGTGTCAGAAGCAAGCCCAGCATCCTGGTGATGGGCGAAGCGTTGATGGACGTTGTGACCCGCGGCGACGATGTCGACGAGCACGTGGGAGGCAGCCCGGCGAACGTCGCATTCGGTCTGGGGCGCCTCGGGCACGACGTTGCTCTGGCCACCTGGATCGGCGCCGATCGCCGGGGCAAGCGGATCGCCAGGGCGTGTCGGCGCGCCGATGTCGAGCTCGTTCCTGGCAGCGACAAGGCGCCGCGGACCTCGGTGGCCAACGCCGAGATCGACGCAGAGGGACACGCCACCTACAACTTCGACCTCACCTGGGTGCTCCCCACCCTGCCCCATATCAGCGAGGTCGACCACGTGCACACGGGAAGCATCGCGGCGACCCTCGAACCGGGCGGGACGCAAGTGGTCGGTGCGCTCAAGGCCACTCACGGCGAAGCCACCATCTCCTATGACCCCAATGCCCGGCCCACCCTGATGGGCGATCCCCAGGATGCCCGAAACCGCGTGGAGGAGATCGTCGTTCTCTCCGATGTCGTCAAGGTCAGCGACCAGGACGTCGAGTGGTTCTACCCGGATCGCGCCATCGACGACGTCGTGCAGGACTGGCTGGCCTTGGGGCCGTCCTTGGTGGTGGTCACCCGCGGGGGCGAGGGCGCGACGTTCGCTGTGCGCGGTGCCGACCCGGTCCTGGCCGCCAGTGCCGACGTACAGATGGTGGACACGGTGGGGGCCGGAGACTCGTTCATGGCGGGCCTGCTCTCGGGCCTGCTGGATGCGGGTCTTCTGGGCGGCGAAGGTGCCCGTGTCAAGCTCGGGCAGGCCGCACCCGGCGATGTGCTCCCGGCTGTGCAGCGGGCCATCGCAACGTCCGGCGTGACCGTCAGCCGCGCCGGCGCCTACGCCCCTACCCGCAAAGAACTCGAAACCGTCCTCTGATCCGCGAACATTCGGGATGTTCGCCTGAGTCCGGGCTGATTCCACAACGACTACCATTCTCTGCGGCCTCCAGGATGTGGTGCGCTTCGCGAATGTCCTTGTAGGAGAGGACCGCGCGACGGCTTGGCTTCGAGTCGACCTTCGGCGACCTGCGCCGCGATGTCGTGCCGCGGCACGTCTGACCGGTTGCGTTCACTCTCGACGGAGTGACCTACGAGATCGACCTTTCGACAAAAGAATGCCAACATACTCCGCGCGGCGTTCGAGCCCTGGATCGAAGCCGGACGGCGCGTCGGGGACGGCGCCGAAGCTTGATCGGCAGCGCAAGCAGGACAGCGACAGAGTCACGATAGTCCGCAGCAATCCGCGTGTGGGCCCGTAAGCACGCAGACGAGACGCGTGCTCGCGAGGCTCGGGAGGCGGCCGAGAACGCTCGCAAGGAGGAGATGGATGCCGTCGTCCCCAAGCGGCCCTGGGATGTCGGTATCGAAATGCCTCGGATGAGCGAAATCCTCGGCCAGAGTGGACTATTCGATTCGATTGCGAAGCAATACAGCCCGACAGAATACCTACCCCGCATCCCGGGTATTCCCGGCTCAGGGGAGCCGCCAAATCCGCCGGAACCTCTCAACGACGAGCAGATCGAGGCCAAGGTGGCAACGTATCGCTCAGCACTGGAATCGCGTTGGCCGTCGTGTCGCGACTATCTCGCGGGTATCGCTTGGCCAGCCCCGCGGTGTCGAATCAAGAACGAGGCCAAGAGTTTTCTCACCGACGTCGAGGTCATCCTGACCTTCCACGGCGCGCGGGGCATCGACTTCGAAGACCTCGAAGATTTTGAAATCCTCAAGTTCCAAGATCCGAGCCATCATCTGATCAAGACGTTCTACACCGGGCCGGGTGGCTGGACCGATCCGCAGATGCCCGACGGCACGGTGATTCTCACCGCCCCGACCGGACACATCTACACCACCGAACCAGACGGCGCCAGCATGTTTCCCGCGCTGGCCCAGCCCACCGGTGAGCTGGAGATCCAGCCGGCGCTCGATCCACCCGACACGGATCGGTCGGCAATGATGCCGCGCCGCAAACAAACCCGCGAGCAGGACCGCCGCGACCGCATCAACGCCGAACGACGCGAGCGCACCGAACTGATCGCCGAAGAAGAACGACAACGCCAAGCCTGGCTCGCCGCCAACTACGAACCGCCACCGTTCTGAGGCGCCCGATTCCAGGGCGTTAGGCGTGGAGTCCAGGCAGGCACGTTGCGGCGATACTCCTCGTACTGTTCGCCGTACGTCCGCACCAGGGTCGGCTCTTCGTACCAGTGCACGAATGACGCTGTCGCGATCCAGCCGATCACCGCGTAGAGCACCAGCCACAGGCTGTCGAAAAGCAGTGCCTGACCGAGGATCGCGGTGAGCAGGCCGACGTACATCGGGTTGCGCACGAACCGGTTGAATCCGGTGACGACAAGCCGCTCGGTGGGCGCGACGGGCATCGGCGTGCCTCCGGCCTTGACGAACTGGATGAACGCGTGCACGGGTGGGATCAGACCCAGGACGATCAGCACGACGCCCAAGATCACGCGTAAGGGCGGGCTGAACCCCGGGATCTCCCAATGGGTGATCAACCAGGGGCCCAGCCCAACGAAGGTGCCGGGAGCCACCACAAAGAAGGCGGCTGAGCCGACTGCTGCGGTGGAAGTTCGCACCTATCCAGTATTGGCCGGAATCTCCGCCAGTTGGGTGAGTCGCACGCTGTTGCCGGACGGATCACGGAATCCGCAGTCGATGCCGTACGGCATCTCGTGTGGCTCCTCGGTGAATTCGACGCCGCGGGCCTTCATTTCGTCATAGGTGGCCTGGCAGTCCTCGGTGGTGAGAAAGACGGTCCCGGCGAAGCCCTTCGCGGTGAGTTCCAGAACCTGCTTGCGCGTGGCGTCATCCATCACCGGCTCGCCCGGCACCGCCATCAGCACGATCGACACGTCGTCTTGACCGCGCGGGCCCACCGTCACCCATCGGAAGTCGCCGAGCTCCGGAAACGAAACGTCTTGGCGCACTTCCATACCCACCTTGTCGGTCCAGTACTTCAGTGCCACTTCTTGGTCGTGTACCCACAAGTGGGAGCTTGCAATTCTGATCATGCGCACGACGCTACGGTGGGTTGCCGTCGTTCGTCTTCTCCCCGTGTGCTGTCTTCACGCGACTGTCGGCGGGGCGCCGAGTGTCGCGGCGAAGGATGCAACTGGGCACCCGCGCGTAGATCGCGGCGGGAGGCATGCTGGCGCGGTAGGAGGCCGGCGGCTGACCGTAGACCCTCGCGAAGCTCGTGGTGAACGAGCCGACACTCTGCAGGCCGACCATCACGCAGATATCCGCCACCGAGCGGTCGGTGTGGCGCAGCAGCGCGGCGGCCCGCTCGAGACGACGCGTTTGCAGATACGCGCGGGGCGATTCGCCGAACGTCCGGGTGAACATCCGGCTGAAATGGGCTCGTGACAGCCCGGCGGCCGCCGCCAGATCATCGACGGTGATGGGTTCGGCGTAGCGGGCATCGACCAGATCCTTGGCCCGTTGCAGATAGCGCACCGGCGGCACCTGCGTCATGCCGTCAAGTATGGCCTGTTCGCGGAATTAGCTCCCGAAGCAGTACGTTTATAGCGCGGATGAGTTGGCTGGGCGGCCGCGGACCATTCGCCAAACCATAGGGGGACAGGTGCGGCGGATGGTTCGAGGAAAGTCCGGACTTCACAGAGCGGGGTGATTGCTAACGGCAATCCGAGGTGACTCGCGGGAAAGTGCCACAGAGAACAGACCGCCACCCACGCGGTGGTAAGGGTGAAACGGTGCGGTAAGAGCGCACCAGCATTCCGGGTGACCGGAGTGGCTAGGCAAACCCCACCCGAAGCAAGGCCAAGAATGTCGCAGGAGGGGGTGCGGCAGCGCAGGCGCCCGAGGGCTGTTCGCCCGAGCCTGCGGGTAGGCCGCTTGAGGCACCCGGCAACGGTGTGTCCAGATGGATGGTCGCCGCTTCGTCGCCGTGGTAACACGCGGCGGCGAGGAACAGAATCCGGCTTACAGGCCAACTCATCCGCCCGCTCGGTGCTACCGCGCCTTGCGCACCGACCGGTCCAGCTTCTTCAACGCGTCGTCGAGCTGCTCGCGGGAGCGCTGCGCGAGATCGTCCTCCAGCTGATAAAGCAGTCCGTAAGTAAAGGTGTCCTCACCGGCGGCATGGGCGGCCTCGGCCTGGTGGCTCAGATGCGTGCGGCTGACCACGCTGTCCTGATGGTCGCCGAGCAGCGTCTGGATGGTCTTGGCACGTTCGGAAACCCTGCTGTCGCCGGTGGCGGCCGCGGTGTACCGAAGTCGCTTGGCGCCCTTACGAATTCGGTGCAGCGCCTCATCCTTCTCGGTGTCGGCGGCCTCAGCCGCGGCCTTGGCGGCCTTGCGCACCCGCTTGTACGCCGAATCGATGGTCAGCGGGGCAGGCTCTACACCCGGCTGCGTCGGGACAGCCTGCGTGGCCACCAGGCCCTCCAGCGCGTCGAGCAGCCGGAAGTAGCGCTGCGACCGCATCGCGACCAGCGAGCGTCGCAGGCCGGACTTGTAGTGCTTCTTGGCGCCCTCGATCAGCCGCTCCCGCACCGGCCCTCGCACCAACTCCGCTGGAAGTTCATCGAGCGCCTTCTCGTAGCGCTCGGCAAGCACCTCGGCGTCGCGCGCCACCCCCAGAACCGCGGCCAGCTGCCGCAACTCGTCGAGGACCCACGCGTCGTCGGAGATGCCGAACGCATCCTCCGACGCCTGCAACAGGCTGCGGATCTTGCGCGTCGTGACCCGCATCTGGTGCACCGAGTCATACGTATCGGCCCGCACCGCGCGATCCCACACGAGCAGCTGCTCCACCTGCTCGGCCACCGCGCGGTGTACGGGATCGGCAGGGGGTTCGAGCTCGACCGCGTCGGGTTCGTGGCTCTCGGCACCCTCGAGGACGCGCGCGAGTTTCGAACCGTGGCCGGCAACCGCCGCGCCCGCGTCGAGCAGCCGGTATGTCAGCCGGTCCAACAGACTGGGATCGGCCCCCTCGGCCAGCTCGAGTTCCCACTCGCGCCACCGCTGCTCGGGTTCCTCGTCGCCCTCGGCCTGGGCCACGACGTCGTCGTCGCAGAACTCCGCCACTGCGGTGCCGTCCGGCGCATACAGCATGTCGACAGCGCGCGTGGTCGAGATGCGCGCGACCGGGCCGACCGGGCGATCGCGCACGATCGCCAACACGATGTCCAGCAATTCCTCCGGAACGGTGTCGCCGGTCTCGGCGCCGAGCGGCGCTCGCACCTCGGTCCTGGCATCCGGCCCTGCGGGCAGTTTGATATGCCAGCCGGCGTCGGGGCCCCCGGTACGGCGGCGCAAGGTCACACGGTGGGCGGCGAGATCGTGGGCCGGTGTGTCGAAGTAGACGGCATCGAGTTGTTGCGACGGCGAACGCTCCACGCGGGCGACAGACGACAGCCCCTCGAATGACGGGCGCACGGTCGATTCGAACACCTCGAATTTGCGTTCGACCTCCAGATACCTGGAATTTGCCTGGTCACTGGATTTCGCCATAGTGCAAGAAGTGTCCCTTCGGTGACGCCCGAGAAGGTTAATGGGCGGTGGACAGAGTGCCACACCAAGGTGAACAGGCATTAGGACGCCCGACGAAACTCCCCGGCCAGATCCCACGCATGGCGTTCCGCCGCGAACGCGACGGCCTGAAGCTGACGGAACGCGGTGATGCTCTCATCGTTGTCGGACAGGAACGCGCGATAGTCGGCGAGGGAGAACTTTCCGTCGTCGATCGCGACGTCACCCCGCCCCGCTGCCGTCTCGGCACGCAGGTGCATCAGTTCTTCGGCGCTGGCGGGGTAGAAGCTGATCCGGTCGAAATACCGCAGCAACCAAGGCGTCCCGGGCTCGAACGACTGGGCATTGCCGGGGTGGCAATGGTTCCAGACCTGGGTGGTGCGGCCGACGAACTGATAGCCCCCCGGACCCTCCATTCCGTAGATGCACAGATACGCACCGCCGATACCGACGGCGTTCTCCGGCGTCCAGGTGCGTGCCGGGTTGTACTTGGTGGTGACCAGCCGGTGTCGCGGATCCAGGGGAGTGGCGACCGGGGCGCCCAGATAGACGTCACCGAGGCCGAGGACCAAATACTGTGCGTCGAACACGATCGCGCGCACCTGCGCCACGTCGTCGAGGCCGTTGATGCGCCGGATGAATTCAATGTTCCACGGGCACCATGGCGCGTCCGCACGCACACCGTGCATGTACCGCTGAATGGCTTCCCGGGTCGCCGGGTCGTCCCACGACAACGGCAGTCGAACGCCACGGCTCGGCACGACGAGCTGATCCGACGGGGGTAGCTCCCCGTCGAGACCTGCCAGCAGCTCGGTCATTTCCGCCATCGACAACACCCTGGGATCGAACTGCACCTGCAACGAGCGCACGCCGGGGGTGAGCTCGGTGATGCCGGGGATGTCTTGTTCGAGGAGATGCTCGTACAGCACGTGCACCCTGGCCCGCATGGCCAGGTCGAGCACCATCGGCCCGTACTCGACAAGCACGCCGTCGTCGCCGTCGCGGCGCAGCATCACGCCGGTGCCGTCGGGCGCGGTGAATCGGGTGAGCACGCCATCGTCGCTGTCACTGGACGTCGAGATCACCAGTGGCAACGACGCCCGTCGATCGACGTCGATGGTCTGCAGCGACGGCGCCCGGTCCGCGCGCACCGGAACGAACCGTACGGCGTCGCCCGGCGCCATCTGGCCAAGCTTCCAGCGGTCACCGCCGACCACGGTGACCGGACAGACGAAGCCGCCGAGGCTTGGTCCGTCGGGGCCGAGCAGGATCGGGGTGTCGCCGGTGAAGTCCAAAGTGCCGACGCAGTAGGCGTTGTCGTGAATGTTCGACGGATGCAGCCCCGCCTCACCGCCGTCGGTACGGGCCCACTGCGGCTTCGGGCCGACGAGCCGCACACCGGTGCGATCAGAGTTGAAATGCACGGTGTAGTCGGTGCCGAACAGCGTGTCGATGTCCGCGCGGGTGAAGAACTCGGGTGCGGCGTGCGGGCCCTCGGTGACGGCGACCTCCCAACGGTGCCCGATGCTGGGCTGCTCGTCGATCGCCACCCGCGCAGGACGGCCGTTGCGCTGTCCAGAATCGACGCCGGCGGTCAGAACGTCGCCTTCACGCAATGGTCGGCCACCATGGCCGCCGAACGCACCGAGTGTGAATGTGGCTGTGCTGCCGAGGTATTCGGACTCCTGCAGGCCGCCGGCCACCAACACGTAGCAACGCATTCCGGGACCGGTCATGGGCGCGATGTCCAGCGCTCCGTCGGCGGGGATCGTGATGGACTGCCACTGCGGCACTGGTGCTCCGTTCAGCGTCACGCTCACGGGAGCGCCGGTGATGCACACGCGTGCGCCGTCTGGAAACCGAAGGGCCGGACCGCCTCTCGTGCATTCGAGGCCGGCGGCGCTCTGTGGATTGCCGAGCACCCTGTTGCCGAGCCGGAAGGACAGGTCGTCCATCGGTCCGGACGGTGGCACACCGACATGCCAGAACCCGGTACGACCCGGCCAGTCCTGGACGGTGGTCAGCATCCCGGGCCGCACCACCTCGATCGCCGTCATCAGGCGCAGATCACCATCCGCACCGGAGTGGGGTCGAACCCGTTGCAGGGATTGTTGATCTGCGGGCAGTTCGACACCAGCACCAGTGAGTCGCGCTCGGCGCGCAACGACAGCGACTTGCCGGGCGCGGAGAGTCCGTCGACGATGCCGAGCGTGCCATCGGCCTCGACCGGCACGTTCATGAAGAAGTTGATGTTCGACACGATGTCGCGCTTGCCGAGCCCCCACTTGGCGCCTTCGGCCAAAAAGTTTTCGGCACAAGCGTGTTGGTGCACGGTGTGATGGCCGTACCGCAGGGTGTTGGACTCCTTGGAACACGCGCCCGCGATCGTGTCGTGGTTTCCGACATCGTCCGCGACGATCGTCATCAGCGGTGTGCCGTTGGTGGCCCGCAGCACTGAGCCGGTGGTCAGGAAGATGTTGCGCTGTGCGGCGACGGTGGCCTGCGCACTGTAGCGCAGGGCGTGATCGACCTGATCGCCCCAGACGCCGTAGAGCAGTGTGTCGACGGCCTGGTTGCCGTGCAGATCGATGATCTGCAACGTCTGTCCGGCGCGGACGATCGCCGACCAGGGCGCACACGCGCCGACGACCTCGTCGTCGATGACCGTCAGTTCTGTGGTGGTCACTTGATGGCCTCACTGGTTTTCGCTGCGGCCCAGGTGCTTTCGGTGTTGAACAGGGCGCGCAAGTATTCGGGATCGTCGTTGACGGGTGCGGTGAGCTGTTCGCCGGCCCGCCAGGCCAGCACGTCGAGCCCGGTGAGCGCGGGGTGGGGATCAAGCGGGTGCGCGGTGTTGACCAGGGCCACCACGACGGGCAGGTGGATCAGGAGGTCGACGGCGACAGCAGGCCCGGCCGAACCGGTGAAACCCAGTGTCCCGTCGTCGCCGACGCGGACGCCCTTGAAGAAGGACACCGACGGTGCGACGTCGCGGATGTCGAGGCCGTGCTTGATGGCGGCCAACAGCATCTTGGCTCGCCCGGCCTCGGTCATGCCGCACAACGTGTCGTGGTGGCCGGAGCTGTCGGCGACCACGGTCGCCAGCACCCGGCCCTGATCGGACAGCAGCGGATGGCCGGCGCCCAGGTACGCCTGCCACGGCACCTTTATCGTGTCGGCGACATTGAGTCGCTCCCACGGCGCGTCGGAGCGGAACAGCAGCAGGTGCGCACATGCGCCGCAGTCGGGATCGATGAGCCGAAGGCGTGTTCCGCGGCCAAGCACGCGGGTCGCGTACGAACCCGGGGGAATGGCTTCGGACCACAGCAGACCCGACGGGTCGACGTCCGGTGGCGTAGCGGGAATCCGCATCGTGGCGGTACGTACCT
>Ga0207708_10004388_pt1 | contig 10396 bp, 8 predicted proteins | sample KBSK5101metaG_FD_184340 | JGI IMG/M metagenome (GOLD analysis project Ga0207708, IMG submission 184340) | Corn, switchgrass and miscanthus rhizosphere microbial communities from Kellogg Biological Station, Michigan, USA - KBS K5-10-1 metaG... | ecosystem: Host-associated > Plants > Roots >...
CGCGATGGCGAGGGCGAGGGCGAGGGCGAGCACAAGCATCGAGAGGCAACGGTTCCTCGCCATACCGCGTGAGCCTACGTGGGGCCCGATCCGTTCGAGCCGAGCGTCGGCCGGACGAACGACGACGTGACCTCGACCGCGCGACCCTCCGCGACGGAGAGCGCGATAGCATCGAGGATCTCGACGACGTGGGCGGCCTGAGCGCCGGTCGCGCTGTGGGGCCTCCCCGTCACGATGGCCTCGCTCAGGTCACCGAGCGCGCGGCCCCAGTCGATGCCGTGGAACGGATTCTCCACCTCCACAGGTTCGTAGGGGTCGCCGAACGGTGCGAGCTCCACCGTGGCGTCGAATTCCTGCCAGTCGGAGAGGAAGATCGAGCCCGTGTCGCCGTGAAGCTCGATCCCACGCTGCTTCGTCAGGTGCGAGACGTAGAAGTTCGCAGTGACACGCACGACGACGCCGCTCGCGAGCTCGACGACGGCGACGCCGAAGTCCGGCGCGCCGGGCGTGAAGGCCTCGCCTGCGAGGGTCGTGCGGTCGGGGTAGACGACCGTTCCGAAGGCGGTGACCCGCCGGGCCGGTCCGAACATGGCGGTCAGGATCGTCAGCGGGTACACGCCGATGTCCGCGAACGGCCCGATGCCGTAGAACGCCTCCGGGTGCGGATGCCAGCTCTCGATTCGGTTCCAGTTCGCCTCTGCGTAGGCGACGCGGACGCTTCCGATCGCGCCCGATTCGGCGAGGCGCCACATCGTCTGCTGAGCCTCGCCGAGGAAGGTGATCGGCGAGCAGGAGAGCCTCAGGCCCCTGGCGTCGGCCAGGTCGACGAGAGATCTCGCCGCCGCGTAGTTCCCGGCGAGCGGCTTCTCGCTGTGGACGTGCTTGCCGGCGTTCAGGGCCGCGGTCGTCACCTCCGCATGGGCAGCCGGGAACGTCAGGTTGACGATCGCATCGACGTCCGGATCGCCCAGAACGTCGTCGAGCGACGGATAGATCACACCGCCGAAGCGGTCGACGAACGCTGCGCTGAGCGAGGGGTCGACGTCAGTGGCGCCGGCGATTCGCACCGCCGGATAGGCGCCAATCGTCTCGCCGTACGAGCCCGAGATGTTCCCGCACCCGACGACGGCAACGCGAAACGCACGCTCAGACATGGATCGCGAGTTGCTCCCTCACCATGGTGAGCGCGCGGGCGCACTCCGGGGTCGGGTCGCGGTCGAAGGAGTGGTGCTCGATGCTCACGGGGCCGGCGTAGCCGATGTCGATCAGCGCGCCGACGCAGTCGGAGATCCTGGCGCACCCTTCGCCGTGCATGCACGTCACATGCGTGCCCGGCTCCTCGACGTCCTTGAGATGGACGTGGAAGAGCCGGCCGGACAGCTCGTGGATGGCTGCGACCGGGTCGTACCCCTGGGTCGCCCACCAGCCCGTGTCCACCGCGACTCCCAGGGCGCCTTCGTCGCCGATTGCTTCGAGCACCTCGCTCGGTGTCCGTTCAGGGTGGTTCTCGAGCCCGAACCTCACGCCGTGCGCCCGCAAGACGGACGCCACCTCACCCCGGTTGGTCCTCAGGATGCTTCCCGGACCTGCGATGAGGTCGACGTCGAGATCGTTCGCGAGCCGGCACGCAGCCTCCACGTCGGCCGCCGTAGTGCCGATACCCCCCGCCAGGCTGACCACGCGAATCCCACGGCGGTCGAGCGTCTCACGGGCGATCGCGACATGCTCGGGTGTGGCCCACCGCCAGTCGAGGTGACCGAACCAGAGGTCGATCGCGTCGAAACCGGCTGCGCCGATCGGCTCGAGCATGGCGTCGAAATGGGCCTCGAAGGTGCCGAGCGGCTCGAAGGCCGCGGCGGTTGCAGCGTCGAACAGGCCCCACTCGTCGGCCGCGCCGTACCCGAGCTCCCGGGCCACGTAGTTCGCGCTCATGAACGACAGCGTGATGGGCGGGACCGCCACGACTATCCGCTAACGCTCCGGTGCCGGTCCGGTCGTCTCGCGGACGACGAGCCTCGTCGCGAGCTCCACACGAAGCGCCTCCACGCGCTGCTTCTCGAGCAAGCGCGTCAGCAAGTTCACACCGGTTCGGCCGAGCTCGGCGAGAGGCTGTCGAACTGTCGTCAGCGCCGGGCTCAGGATCGTTGCCAGATCTGCGTCGTCGAACCCGACCACCGACAGATCGCCGGGCACGGTCAACCCGCGTTCGTGCGCCACCTGGAGCACGCCGGCTGCCATGTTGTCGTTCGCCGCGAAGATCGCGGTCGGAGGATCCGCCAGGTCGAGGAGGACGTTGGCGGCGGCGACCCCGGTGGGCGCCTCGAAGTTGCCCTCGGCGATGAGCTCGGACGTCGGCAGGACGCCGGCCACTGCGAGCGCACTGTGGTAGCCCTCGATCCGCTCCGTCGTTGCGGCCCATCCTGCCGGGCCGCTGATGTGGCCGATGCGGCGATGCCCGAGTGAGAGGAGGTGCTCGGTCGCCGCCAATGCGCCCGCCCGATGTGCCGCAGACACGGCGGGGATGCCGTCGTCGAGGCGGATGCGCGGGTCGACGACGACGAACGGAAAGCCGCTCTCCTGAAGGGCCACGAGCTCGCCGCTCGACTCCAGCGGGAGCAGGATGATCGCGCCGTCGGTCGCGCCGTCGCTCAGCCGCTCGAGCACCGAGACCTCGCGGTCGTGCTCGTGAAGCGTCGTATAGAGGATCAGCCGCATGTCCTCCTCGTAGACCGCCTCGAGCGCTCCCTCGAGAATCGCGGCGAAGTAGTCGCCACGCATCAGTGGAATCGTCAGACCGACGTGGCCGGTCCGTCCGCCCGACAGCGCCCGGGCGCTGCGGTTCGTCATGTACCCGCGCTCGTTGATGACGCGCGTCACGAGCTCGCGGGTCTCGGGCGCGACGTCGCCGCGTCCGTTGACGACCCGCGAGACGGTCGCGATCGACACGCCGGCGAGGTCCGCGATCTCGCGGATCGTCACCTTGCTCCGCCGGTACTCGTCGAGGTTCGCCGCCCGCGCCATGACAGGGCATTGAATCATTTCCGGAAACGTTTCGGAAGTACAGCTCTTCCAGTGCGCCGACAACTTGTGCACCAGACGCTTGACTTTCGGTGGTGACCGTGTAAACGTTTCCGGAAATTCGAGCCGGACCGCAGGCGTCCGGGCGATCACGCCGTTGGCGAGAAAGGAAAGGTATGCGAAGCGAACCTCGTACCATCCGCCGGCTCGGGACGGCCGCCGCCCTGACGGGCGTCCTTGCCGTCATCGCGCTGCTGGTGAGCTCGAGCGTCACCGGTGCTCCCGGAGTGACGTACAGCGCACAGGCCGGCCACAAGTGTCTCGTGATGACCGGGTCCGGTGACCCGGCCTTCACGAAGAACTTCAACCCCTACGCCGGTGGCGGGCTGCCGTCGAACTCCACTGCGCAGGGTGCCTTCTACGAGCCGCTCATCGCCGTCTCCGCCGGCGGCGTCCAGACGAAGCCGTGGCTCGCCCGCAGCTGGAAGTGGTCGAACGGCAACAAGACGCTCACCCTCGCCCTCGCGAGGAACGCGAAGTGGTCCGACGGAAAGCCGCTGACCTCGGCCGATGTCGTCTACAGCCTCCTCGCCGGCCGGCAGGACAAGACGATGGACCGGATCGGCATCACCGGTGCCGGCAACAACATCGCCTCGATCAGGCCCAAGGGCAAGTACGGCGTCGCCATCACCCTGAAGAGCGCGGACTCGCAGTTCATCGGCGCGACGCTGAACCGCGCGTTCGTCGTCCCGAAGCACATCTGGTCGAAGCTCGCGGATGCGGCGACGTTCACGAACCCGAACCCTGTCGGGTCGGGCCCCTTCAACCGTATCGGGCGCTTCACCACGCAGGACTACGTGCTGAACAAGAACCCGAACTACTGGCAGGCGGGGCTTCCGAAGATCGCGTGCCTCGAGTACGTGCAGGCGAGCTCGAACGACGCTGCTCTCGCTCTCATCCAGAGCGGCCAGGTCGACTGGACGCACAACTTCGTCCCGAACGTCGAGCAGGCGTACGAGGCGAAGGACCCGAAGCACTACCACTCGTTCTATTCGAACCGCGACTACCCGATCTCCCTCGTGTTCGACGACACGCAGTACCCGTACAGCCTGTTCGCATTCCGCAAGGCCGTGAGCCAGGCAATCGATCGCAGGACCGTGTGGAAGCTCGGCGAGTACGGGTACGAGACCCCCGCCGATGCCGTCGGGCTGTCCGGTCCAATCGCAGGCTCGGGGCTCTTCCCGGACTGGGTCACCGACCCGGCTGTGAAGAAGCTGGCGGCGCAGATGGCGACGTACAACCCGACCGCGGCGAAGAAGACGCTGACCGACGCCGGATTCACGTACAAGGGCGACACCCTGCTCGATCCGAAGGGGAACCCGGTCCAGCTGAACATCCACGTCATCTCGGGCTGGTCGGACTGGGTCGCGTCGAACCAGATCATCACGAAGAACCTCCGAGACATCGGCATCGACTCGCAGGTGAAGCTCGAGGCCTCGTGGGGTGACTGGTTCCCGAACGCCTTCTCGACGAAGAACCCGACGCTGCTGTGGCAGGTCGCGTCACGGGGATCGCCGTACGGCTACTTCTACGCGAACCTCCATCCGAACGCGTTCATCCCGTCCGGACAGGACGGCACCCCGACGGGCAACTGGGAGCACTTCGCCAGCCCGAAGGCGCTGCCGCTCCTGAACCAGTGGAAGGCGACGCTCGTGACTGCGAAGCAGAAGCAGCTCGCAACGCAGCTTCAGAAGCTCTGGCTCCAGACATTGCCGGTGATCCCGGTGATGATCGGGGCGCGGTGGTCGACGTACAGCACGAAGTACTTCCACTGCTTCCCCACGCAGAACAACTTCTACGCAGATCCGATCTTCACGACCAACCCCGACAGCATCCTCCTGTTCACCACTATCTGCCCGGGCGGTAAGGCCGGGAAGTAGCAGCGGGCCCTCCCGACCGGTGGGCGGAGCTACGGCTCCGTCCACCGGTCGCCGCTCAGCCCGCCGGTTACGCTCCAGCCTCGGCATATGCGCTGGTTCGTCCGCCGCTTCTTCTTCTACGTCTTCGCGATCTGGGTCGCGCTGACGATCAACTTCCTGCTTCCGCGGCTCATGCCCGGGAACCCTCTGGGCGGCCTCCTCCAGCACATGGACCCCGCGCAGCTCGCGGCGAATCCGGGCGTGCTTCTGACGTATCAGGCGCTGCTCGGCGGAGGCGACCACTCGATCTGGCAGGACTACGTCACATACCTCGGCCGCGTTGCGCACTTCGACTTCGGCATCTCGACCTCGAACTACCCGACTCCGGTCTCGGAGGTCATCGGCCGCACGCTCCCGTACTCGATCTTCCTCGTCGGCGTTGCGTTCGCGCTCTCGTTCGTCTTCGGAATCGCGATCGGGATGGTCGCCGCCTGGCGTCGAGGCGGCGCCGTCGACAACGTGGTCGTGCCGTTCTTCATGGCCCTGAGCGCGATCCCGGCGTTCTTCACGGCGCTTCTCGCCGTCTACTTCTTCGGGCTGAAGCTCCACTGGTTCCCGATCCAGCACGCCTATGACACCGATCTGACGCCGGGGTTCAACTACACGTTCCTCTCGAGCGTCTTCAGGCACGCCCAGCTCCCGATCCTCGTCGTGCTCGCGGCGTTCACCGGCGGCTGGATGCTGAACATGCGGACGGTGATGATCAACACGATCTCCGAGGACTACGTGGCGATGGCGCACGCGAAGGGACTCCCAGACCGGCGCGTGATGACGAGGTACGCCGCGCGGAATGCGATCCTGCCGCCCCTCAACGGCTTCGCGGCTCTCTTCGCGAGCGCGGTCGGCGGGCTCGTCTTCGTCGAGTACGTCTTCAGCTACCCGGGCGTGGGTCTGACGTTGCAGCAGGCCGTGCTCGGGAACGACTACGCGCTCGCCCAGGCGATCCTGGTCACCCTCTCGATCTCGGTGATCCTCGCGAACTTCATCGTCGACATCCTCAACCTCATCCTCGACCCGAGACTGCGTCAGAGCTGATGTCACAGCTCGATCCCACCGCGCTCGAACTGCCCGTCGCGACCCCACCGGTCGCGCGCGGGCGAGGTCGTCTCCGGCTCCCCGGGTGGCTCACGCTCCTGCTCGGGAACCCGAAGGCGCGGATCGGCCTGTTCATGGTCGGCGCCGTTGCCTTCGTCGCGCTCATCGCGCCGCTCATCTCGGTCAGCGATCCGAACGGCTTCAGCCTCCTGGACGCTCGTCAGGCCCCGTCCTGGAATCACCTCTTCGGGACGACGGACCAGGGGAGCGACATCTTCTCGCAGGTCGTCGTCGGAGCACGCCGTTCGCTTCTCCTCGGCGTGAGTGCCGCAACACTGGCAACAGCACTCGCGGCGATCCTCGGCATCACCGCTGCCTACTGCGGCGGCATGGTGGACGAGGTCATCAACATGTTCATCAACGTCTTTCTCACGATCCCGGCGATCCCGCTCCTGGTCGTCATCTCGGCGTACCTCGGGACACAGGGGACGGGGACGATGGCGGTCGTCCTCGCTCTCGTGCTCTGGGCGTTCGAGGCGCGCATCCTGCGCGGGCAGGCGCTCTCGCTCCGAAATCGCGACTTCGTCGACGCGGCGAAGGTCTCGGGCGAGTCGACGTGGCGGATCGTCTTCGGCGAGCTGATGCCGAACATGGTCAGCCGCATCGCGGCCGCGTTCGTCCTCGTCTTCTACATTGCGCTGCTCGTCGATGCGGGCCTCGAGTTCCTCGGGCTCGGCGACCACGCGGCGACGAGCTGGGGCGTGACGCTCTACTGGGCGCAGACCAACTCGACCGTTCTCCAGGGCGAGTGGTGGCCGTTCTTCTTCCCGGGGGCGGCGCTGGCGTTCACGGTCCTCGGGCTCGTGCTCCTGCTCTCGGGCATCGACGAGGTCAGCAACCCCCGGCTCCGCGCGGAACGCGAGGAGAAGGCGGGGTCGTGGCTGCGTCGTCACCTCTGGCGGCCGCGGTCGTCGGAGGCTGGGGGAGCATGATCAGCGTCGTGGAGCCCTCGCCGTTCGGCGCGCGCCGGCCCGAGGCCGCGGTCGCCGGCTCGCGCGGGCTGAGGGTCCTGGAGCTGCGGAAACTGGTCGTCGACTATCGCGTCTCCGGTAAGCGCGTCCGCGCGGTCGACGGTATCGACCTCGAGATCAGGCAGGGGGAGATCCTCGGCCTCGCCGGCGAGTCCGGCTGCGGCAAGAGCACGGTCGCGAACGCGGTCATGCAGATCCTGCGACCACCGGCGCGAATCACGGGCGGCAGCATCCTGTTCCAGGACGAGGACGTCACGGCAATGAGTACCGACCGCCTTCGCCGCTACCGCTGGAACGACGTCTCGATGGTCTTCCAGAGCGCCATGAACGCTCTCAACCCCGTCATGCGGGTCGAAGATCAGTTCCTCGACATGATGCGCGCCCACAGACGCGTCTCGAAGCGCGAGGCGCTCGCCCGGGCCGGCGATCTCCTCGAGCTGGTCGGCATCGAGCAACGTCGGCTCCGCGCCTACCCTCACGAGCTGTCAGGCGGGATGCGCCAGCGCGTGATCATCGCCATGGCGCTCGCGCTCCAGCCCGAGCTCGTCATCCTCGACGAGCCGACAACCGCGCTCGACGTGGTTGTGCAGCGCGAGATCCTGCAGCAGGTCCAGGAGATCCAGCGGCAGCTCGGCTTCTCGGTCCTCTTCATCACGCACGACCTCTCGCTGCTCCTGGAAGTGGCAGACCGGATCTCCATCATGTACGCGGGCGAGATCGTCGAGTCCGCGACCGCCGAGCAGCTCGCGAAGCAGCCACGACATCCGTATACGCAGGGGCTCCTGGAGTCGTTTCCCCCGCTGCACGGCGAGTTGACGCGGCTCACGGGCATTCCCGGCTCGCCCCCGGACCTCTCGAACCCGCCCGCGGGATGCCGCTTCCACCCGCGCTGTCCGTACTGCGACCCCGCGAACGCCGGCCTGTTCGCCAGGCAAACGACCGAGCGTCCTCTGCTCGAGCTCGTCGAGCCCGGCCACGAGGTTGCGTGCCACCTCGTCTCCGGAGGCGGTGCATGAGCTCGACGGTGGAGGTCCGCGGGCTCGCCAAGCGCTTTGCGATCGGCGGCCTCCGAGGCCGTGCCTACGTCCATGCAGTGGACGACGTCTCATTCGAGCTTCGTCCCGGGACGGTCACCGCACTCGTGGGCGAGAGCGGCAGCGGGAAGACGACCGTCGCGCGCCTGATCGCACGCCTCCACGAAGCGAGCGAGGGGCAGGTGCTCTTCCAGGAAGGCGACGTGCTCCGGACCAAGAGCCGTCGCCGGCTCCTCCGCTACCGCGCGCAGGTGCAAATGATCTTCCAAGACCCGTTCGGCTCGCTGAACCCCGTCAAGACGATCCGCCACCACATCGAGCGTCCGCTGCGGATCCACCGCATCGTTCCCGGCGCCCAGGTCGAAGAGCGCGTCCACGAGCTCTTGCGCACCGTCGGCCTCGTGCCGCCCGAGGACATCGCGGCGAAGTACCCACACGAGCTCTCCGGCGGCCAGCGACAGCGCGTCGCCATCGCGCGGGCGCTCGCGGTGGAGCCGAAGGTCGTGCTCGCGGACGAGCCCACCAGCATGCTGGACGTCTCGATCCGGATCGGGATCCTCAACCTCATGATCAAGCTCAAGGAGGAGCGGCAAATCGCATTCCTCTATGTCACCCATGACCTTGCGAGCGCCCGCTACATCGCCGACGAGATGATGGTCATGTACGCGGGTCAGATCGTCGAGCGCGGGCCGGTGGAGCAGGTCCTTGCCGAGCCACTCCATCCGTACACCCAGCTGCTGCTCGCCGCAGCTCCGGATCCTGCGAAGCGCATCGGGGACGATCCGATCGAGCCGTCGAAAGGAGTCGCCGCGGCTGCGGTCGACCCCACTGACGGCTGCCGCTTCGCCGCGCGGTGTCCCATCGCCGTGGGTATCTGTTCGCAGGTCACGCCGGCGCTCGTCGAGGCGCGTCCGGGCCAGATCGCCCGTTGTCACGTGACCGCGCCGTCGCCCGACGTTGCCGCGGTCATCTCATCCTGACGAGAGGAACTCCAGTGTCCCAGACCAGGCGAGCCTTTCCTTCCGACTTCGTCTGGGGCGCGGCCACGGCCGCCTACCAGGTGGAGGGAGCGGCGACCGAGGACGGCCGTGGCGAGAGCATCTGGGACCGCTTCAGCGCGACGCCCGGGAAGGTCGTCAACGGCCACACCGGAGCCGTCGCGTGCGACACGTATCACCGATATGCGGAAGACATCGGGCTGATGCGCTCGCTCGGCATCGGGGCGTTCCGGCTCTCGGTCGCGTGGCCGCGCATCCTGCCCGAAGGCCGTGGGCGCGTGAACCAGGCCGGCCTAGACTTCTACGACCGTCTTGTCGACGACTTGCTCGCGAACGGCCTGGACCCGTACGTGACCCTGTACCACTGGGACCTCCCCCAGGTGCTCGAGGATCGAGGCGGTTGGCCCGCACGCGAGACGGTCGAGGCGTTCACGGAATACACCGAAGTGGTCGTGTCGCGGCTCGGGGACCGGGTCCGGCATTGGATCACGCAGAACGAGCCGTGGGTCGCCTCGTGGCTCGGGTACGGGCTCGGAGTGCACGCGCCCGGCCGCAAGAGCGACAGCGACGCTCTCGCCGCGGGGCACCACATCCTCGTCGCACACGGCCGAGCAGCCGAGGTCCTGCGCCGTGAGGCTCCGGCCTCCGAGGTCGGAATCGCCATCGACCTCGTCCCGATGTATCCGTTCTCGGACAACGAGGCAGACGTCGAGGCTGCACATCGGGAGGATGGCTTTCGCAACCGCTGGTTCCTGGAGCCCGTCCTCGGGCGCGGCTACCCGGAGGACATGCTCGAGCGGTACGCCGAGATCCTCCCGACCATCGAGGATGGCGACATGGACACGATCGCCGCCCCGCTCGACTTCCTCGGGATCAACTACTACACGCGCAGCGTGGTACGAGCCAGCGTCGGCGAGGTTTTGTCTGAGGGGGCGGAGCACACCGAGATGGGCTGGGAGGTGTACCCGGACGGCCTCTATCGGCTGCTCGTGCATCTTCAGACCGAGTACGAGCCCCCCGAGCTCTACATCACCGAGAATGGCGCCGCGTTTGCGGATGCGCGCGAGAACGGGCGCGTCCCCGATTCCAAGCGGGTCTCCTATCTCGAAGGGCATCTCGACGCAGTCGAAGCGGCATTCGCCGGGGGCGTCCCGGTGCGGGGCTACTTTCTCTGGTCGCTGCTCGACAATTTCGAGTGGGCGTTCGGCTACTCGCGCCGCTTCGGGATCGTGTACGTGGACTTCGATACGCTCGAGCGGGTGCCGAAGGACAGCTTCAGCTGGTATCGGGAGTTCATCGCG
>Ga0207708_10004391_pt1 | contig 10392 bp, 13 predicted proteins | sample KBSK5101metaG_FD_184340 | JGI IMG/M metagenome (GOLD analysis project Ga0207708, IMG submission 184340) | Corn, switchgrass and miscanthus rhizosphere microbial communities from Kellogg Biological Station, Michigan, USA - KBS K5-10-1 metaG... | ecosystem: Host-associated > Plants > Roots >...
TGGCCGCGACGCTCACGTCGTCGCCTTGCTTTCGCGCAGGTCGGTGGAGAGGAAGCGGCCGAAGAGCAGCACGAGCACGAGGACCACGGCGATCAGCCACATGGCGAGGACCGCGCCGTAGTTCCAGTTCGGCGTCTCCTGGAAGAAGCTCTGGATCGTGTTTCCGAACATCGAGCTGTCCGGTCCGCCGACGAGAAGCGGTGCGATGAACTCGCCTGTGGTCGGGATCAGCACGAAGACGAACGCCGCGATAACACCGGGAAGACTGAGCGGCAAGGTCACGCGGAAGAACGTCCGCAACCGGCCGGCGCCGAGGTCCTGGGCCGCCTCGAGAAGCCGCGTGTCCAGGTTCTCGAGCACGACGTAGATGGGTAGGGCGACGAACGGCACCCACGAGTAGAAGAGGACGAGCCCGACCGCGAACCACGAGTAGATGAGCCACGGGACACCATCGCCGTGCTCACGCAGGCCGAGCTGCCAGAGCACGGAGTTGATGACGCCGTTGTTGGAGAGGATCACCTTCCAGGCGATCACGCGCAGCAGGTAGCTCGTGAAGAAGGGGGCGAGGATGAGCAGGAGAAGGGTGTAGCGGCGCTTGCGGGCGACGAAAGCGAGGAAGTACGCGACGGGGTATGCGGCGATCACGGCCAGAACCGAGACCAGCAGGGTGATGACCATGGACGACTTGAAGCGGCTCCAGAACACGTTGTCCCCGGGCGGGAGGAAGTCGTCCCAGTTGGTGAGCGAGAAACTCGTCGGGATCCCGAAACGGTTCGTGAGCAGATTGACGCTGTAGAGCCCGATCAGGACGAGCGGGAAGATGAAGACGGCGAGGAGGAAGAAGATCGCCGGCAGGGCGAGCCAGCCTCGCCCGGGCGTGTAGAGGCGCTCGAACAGGCTGGCGCGCTGCGGGCTCGCCGAGGTGGCGACGCTCATCGTCTTCGCGGCCTTAGGCGGCGCTTACCTCCTCCCAGGCCAGAGCCACTTCGTCCTCGTTCGGCATCCAGCTCTGGATGTTCACGTCAGACGAGTTCAGCGCCTCGGGGTCGCCGATGTTGAGCTTCTTGGCGAGGGCCTTGTTCTCGACCTCGCTCGGCTTGACCGTCACGTCAGAGCTGCCGTAGTAGAAGAGGTTCGTCAGGTCCACGCACGCGTCGTGATTGATGAACGACTCGACGTACTTGTGGGCGTGGTTGTAGTTCTCGGTGTTCGCGCCCAGCATGAAGCCGCACACCCAGCCGAGCTGGCCCTGACTCGGCTGCATGAACTCGACGGCCAGGCCGTCGGCCTTCATGTTCACGTACCCGTCCTGCCACGAGTAGGCGATCCAGATGTCGCCTGCCTTGAAGGCCGGCTGCATGTCCGAGTACGTGCTCTTCCAATAGAACTTGTTCAGCGGCTTCTGCTCGATCAGCGCGTCTTTCGACTGCTGCACCTGGTCGGAGGTCTGGTTGTCCATTTCCGGGAACCCGAGCTTCAGCGCCGCAACCTCGAAGTTCGACTGGGCGCCGTCCCACATGGAGATGCGGCCCTTGTACTTCTCGTTCCAGAAGAGCTCCCAGCCGGTCGCATCGGCTGCATCGACCATGTCCGTTCGGTACAGGATGCTCGCGTAGCCCCAATCCCACGGGACGAAGTACTGCTGGCCGTTGACCACTCCGCGCTGGGTCAGCGCCGGGTTGAGGTTCTTGAAGCTCGGCAGGAGGCTCGTGTCCCACGGCTGAACGAGGTTCGAGTTGACGTAGTCCTGCACGTTCTCGATGCAGGGATGGATGATGTCGAACTCGTTCTGGCGCGCCTTGTTCACGGCCTGCGTGTCGTTCGTGATGTAGGTGTACTTGAGGCCCTTGGCGCCGAACTCATCCGTGTAGTTCGTGCCGGCGAGCATGCCGTAGGTCTGAGCCTTCGTTCCGCCCGCCTCGTAGCCGGGCCACTCGAGGATGTTGAGCGTGCCGGGCTCCTGGCCGATCGGAGGGTGAGTCTCCGTGGGTGTCCCGCCGGCGCTCGGCTGACCTTGCGAGCCGGCTCCGCCTCCACAACCCGCCAGCACGGCGCCGCCTCCGAAGACGGCTGCGCTGGCGAGGAACTTCCGACGATCCATGCGCTCCACAGTGCGACCTCCTGAAGGGGATGGTCGAGACTAGCGCTCAGACGGCTTGGAATCTAGGGTCAAGCGATGCGCTGGGCTCTTCTCGCACTGGTTCTCCTCGCTTTGGGAGGCTGCGGCTCGAGCTCGCCGCCGGAGGCCGAGCCGGTTCTTCCCGCTGACGCGCTTCCAGGGCTGGAGGCGACGACGGAGCCTCTCACTGCGGACGACCTCGCGGCGGATTTCGGCGCGGGCGTGGAGGTGGACGGCTTCGTCTCGGGGACCGAGCGGGTCTTCCAGGGTGCGTCGCACGATCTCGACCGCGTCGTCTCGCGCACGCTCGAGTTCGAGAGCCCGGAGGCGGCCGCTGCGTACGTCGAGCTCCTGCACGCGCACGTCGACGATCTCTACGGCGTGGGCACGACCGCCGAGCCTTTCGAGGAGGGTGGGAGGGCCGGCTATCTGATCGACCCGGCGGCGTGCGCCTGCCACCGCGCCTCGCCGACCCTGACGGCCGCTCTGTCGGAAGGACCGCGCGTCACCTATGTCGAGATCAACGGAGACGGGGCCACGCGCGAGACTCTCGGACAGCTCCTCCGCGTCGCGCCGTAGAGCTTGCGGCTTGTGGCGAGCGATGCCCCCGACAGGAATTGAACCTGTGCACGCGGTTTAGGAAACCGCTGCTCTATCCACTGAGCTACGGGGGCTCGGCGACTCAGCGTAGCTCAGCGTAAGGAAGCGTCGAGGAAGGCGAACGCGGATTGGATCAGCCTTGCCATTGGCGCCGCCGTAGGATTGGCGGATGGATCTGTTCAATCTCTTCGCCGAGCAGGACTGGGACTCGGAGAACGACCGCGAGGGCTACCGCCACAAGGTCACCGCGATCGGGAAGCGTCTCGGCGGATCGCTCCTCGGCGGCAGCCTGTACGAGCTCCCGCCCGGAGAAAAGACCTGGCCGTACCACTACGAGCATGGCGCCGAGGAGTGGCTGATCGTTGTGGCGGGCCGGCCGACCCTGCGCGGGCCCGCCGGCGAGCGTGAGCTCGCGCCGGGGGACGTCGCGGTCTTCCCCGAGGGTCCCGCGGGCGCTCATCTCGTCGTCAACCGCACCGACGAGCCGTGCCGCGTCCTCCTGCTTTCCTCGAAGTCGCCGGTCGCCATCGTCCACTATCCGGACAGCGGCAAGGTCGGCATCTGGACGCAGGGCGAGGGCTATCAGGCGATGCTGCGCAACGAACCGAAGCTGGACTACTGGGAAGGCGAGACCTAGGCGCCGACCGCTTCTCATCGTCGTCTCATCTGGGCCGTCTAGAACAGAATTCAGCGATCCGAGGCGGGCGAGCAAGGGGGAAACATGTTGCTCGAACGACTCGACAAGACCCTGGCCCACTCGACCGTCGCGACGATCGTCCTCGCCTCTGTCTTCCTCGCCGCCGGATGCGGCTCGGGTGCCGGAGGGCGATCCTCGGGGGTCAGCACAACTCAGGGTCCGTCGGCGTCCAGCCTCGCACCAGTTCGGAAGCCCTACGCGCCCTCGATCGTCCCGGCGAACTTCGTCCGCACGGTCGACAATCCGTACTGGCCGCTCAAGCCTGGGACAGGCTTCCACTTCACGGGAGCCCGCGGGCGGGTGCCGCAGACCGACGACGAGGTCGTCACGCACCAGACCGTGCAGCTCCTTGGCGTTCAGTGCACCGTCGTTCGCGACACGGTTTCGGAGCACGGTCATCCAGTCGAGCGAACGCGTGACTTCTACGCCCAGGACAAGCAGGGCAACGTCTGGTACATGGGCGAGGACTCCTTTGAGCTAGAGCACGGGCATTTCGCCAAGGCGAGCGACTCGTGGCGCTCGGGCGTGAACGGCGGGAAACCGGGAATCATCATGCCCGCCGACCCTCGGCCCGGCGACCTGTACCGGCAGGAGTTCTACCCGCCCGGGAAGGCGCTCGACGAGGCGCATGTGCTCGGGTACCGCGGGCCGGTCCAGGTCCCGTACGGAACCTACAAGCAGGCGCTCGTGACGAGCGAGTACAGCCCGCTCGAGCCGCAGACGGAAGAGAAGTACTACGTGGCGGGGATCGGGGAGGTCATGGAGCGTGTGGTCAAGGGACACCACGAGGAGTTCAGGCTCGTCGACGTCACACGCTGAGGCGAGCGGTCAGGGGCGATGTGGCGGCGCACGCCGATCGCATCCTCGGCCCACCGGCCGGTGCGGCCTTCGCCTCTGAAGACGAGCGTGGAATCGGTCACGCTTCGCTCATACCCTCGCGGGGCTCCCATCGGAACGTCCGAACCGCGAGGAAGAGTCCGAGCAGCCCCCAGGCGGACACCACCGCGACGGCTCCGGCGTGCGACGAGAGAGCGTCCTCCTCGAGAAAGACCGCGCGCATGAGCTCGAGGAGGTACGTGAGCGGAAGAACGTCGGCGATCGCGCGCAGGAAGGCCGGCATCGACTCGGTCGACCAGAAGACGCCCGAGATGAAGACCATCGGGAGGTAGATCGCGTTCACGATCGCGGAGGAGCCCTCCGCGCTCTTGACGAGCCCGGTCAGGGCGAGGCCGAGCGCCGCGAAGGCGACGGTGCCGAGGAGGAGCGTGAAGACGAACGTGCCGGGCGACTGCGGCAGGTCCGCATCGATGAGAAAGCGCCCGATGAGCAGCTGAATCACGGCTTCGAGGCCGATGACCAGAAGGGTTGAGCCGATGACGGCGCTCATGTAGACGCGCGGCGGGAGCGGCGTGCCGCGCACCCGCTTCAGCACACCCGATTCGCGCCGCACGACGAGCTGGATGGCGAGGCCGGCGAACGCAGTCGAGACGATTCCGTAGCCGAGGAGCCCGGCCAGAAGGTACGTGCCCGCGTTGACGCCGCCGATCGTGTCCCGGTCGCCGTAGATCGACCCGAGGAGGACGAGGAAGATGATCGGCAGGAGGAAGGTGAAGAATGCGGCCTCGCGGCTGCGCCAGAAGATCCTCTGCTGCGCGGCGAGCTCGTGGAAGTACAGCCTCATCCGACCTCTGCCTCCTCGCGCGTCAGCTCGAGGTAGAGGTCTTCGAGCGAGCGCCGCCGCACTTCGATGCCCTCGAGCTCGAAGCCCTCGGCCAGCGCCTGCCCAGTCAACTCGTGGAGTAGGCGCGTCGGCTCGTCGGTCGCGATCACGATCTCCTCGCCGTCGCGGCGGTAGCGGATCTCGACCCCGGCCGCGCCCGAAAGGAGCTCGCGCGGCGAGCCGGTCGCCACGATGCGTCCGTCGCGGAGAATCGCCAGCCGGTCGGCGAGGGTCTGCGCCTCCTCCATGTAATGGGTGGTCAGAAGAATGCTCTTGCCGAGCGCGCGCAGATCGCGGATCGTCTCCCACGCTTGGCGGCGCGCGGCCGGATCGAAGCCGGTCGTCGGCTCGTCGAGGAAGATGAGCTCGGGATCACCGATGAGCGCGAGGGCGAGGTCGAGGCGGCGCAGCTGCCCGCCCGAGAGCGTTCGCACCCGTGCTTCGCTCTTCTCACCGAGGCCGACGAGCTCGATCACCTCGCCGACGTTGCGCGCGCTCTTGTAGTAGCCGGCGAAGAGCTCGAGGATCTCGCGGGCGGAGAGGAGGGGGTAGACGGCCGAGGACTGGAGGACGATGCCGATGCGCTCCCTGAACTCGCTGCCTGCCCTGGCGGGGTCGGTGCCGAGCACCTGGACCCTGCCCTCGTCCCGCTCGCGGTAGCCCTCGAGGATCTCGACGGTGGTCGTCTTGCCGGCGCCGTTCGGGCCGAGCAGCGCGAAGACCTCGCCGGGCTCGACGCGGAAGCTGACGCCGTGCAGGACCTCACGCGCTCCATACGACTTCTTCAGCCCGGAGACCTCGATCGCGCTCACGCGGCCAGAATACTGACCACCCGGCGGCGGGCCGCCCCTACACTGCGGCCATGAAGGCTCTCGCCGTCGGAGCGTGCGTTCTGGCGCTGGCCGCGGTCGCGGGCAACGCCTCGGCGGCGTTCCAGTCCTCGGTCAGCCGCCTTCCGCCGGACGTGCGCGAACGCGTAAACGGCTCGTCCTGGCACCCCGGCTGCCCCGTGCCGCTCCGCAAGCTCCGCCTCGTTCGCGTCTCGATCCACAAGTTCGACGGGTCGAAGCAGCAGGCGCGGGTGATCGTCCACCGCTCGCAGGCGCACAAGATCGTCACGGTCTTCCACAAGATCTGGCGCGCGGACTATCCGGTCCGGCGCATGCGGCTCGTCGACGCCTACGGGGCCGATGACGACCGCTCGATGAATGCGGACAACACCTCTGCGTTCAACTGCCGCTACGTCGCGGGCACGACGGGCTGGTCCATGCACGCCTACGGGAAGGCGATCGATCTCAACCCGGTCGAGAACCCCTACGTCTCAGGGGGCCACGTCTCCCCGGAGAAGGGCACGAAGTACGCCGACCGCTGCTGCCACCGCGCGATCATCCACGCCGGCGACAAGGTCGTGCAGGCGTTTGCGTCAGTCGGCTGGGGCTGGGGCGGCTCCTGGTCCGGCGGAACCCGGGATTACCAACACTTCTCGACGACGGGCGGTTAGCCCGCGCCGAGCTGCTCGATGAGCCAGGCGCGCGCGTCGGCCCTGGCCTGCGCGTTCAGGTCGTGCTCGGTGTCGTACATCTGCAGCTTCTTCGGGTCGCTCGTCGCCGCGAACGCCTCCTGCGTGTCTTCCGGGCTCGGCCGCGTGTCCTGCTCTCCGGCTTGCATGAACACGGCGCTCGGCGCCGCGTGAGGGAGGTAGTTGATCGCGTCGATGGGCTGCATCGCTTCCTCGTAGGCCGCGAGGTCGCCCTCGAGGCCTTGCTCTTCGGCGAGCTTGCGCATGTCCGCGGAGAGGTGCGGGACGAGCGACATGAGGACGAACGAGTGCACGCGCCGCTCGACTGCCGAGAGGATGCCGCCGAGGGAGGCTCCCCAGCTGAAGCCGACGTAGCCGAGGCGGCTCGGGTCGACCTCCGGGCGCGAGACGAGGACGTCGATGCCACGTCGCATCTCCTTCACCTCCTGGACGACCCCGTCCTTGTCCGATGGCTCGAAGACGACGACGTCCTCGATCGGCGGCCGTGCGTAGGGCGGGTTCGGCAGAAGCGAGACCACGCCGGCCTTCGCGAGCTCGATGGCCTCGGTGTAGAACGTGTACTTGGCGCCGGGCGCGCCGGGCATGAACTCGACTGCGGGGTAGGGCCCGTCCCGCTCGGGAGTGACGAGGAAGGCGTCGATCCGCCCCTCCGGGCCGGCGTAGGTGATGTCGTGCACCACGGCGCCGTCCTTGACCTCCGACTTGACCTCCTTGACGTCGAGCGGCGCGGAGGAGTCGTAGTCGAACTGGCTCAGCAGCTCGGGCTCGACCGTCGCCGGCGAAGTCGAGACCGCCGCGCGCTCGCCGCCTCCGTCGCCTCCGCCGCACGCGGCGGCGAGGATCGTCAGAGCCAACAGGATCGGAAGCGCCCGCCTCACTGCGGGATAGGACGACTCCGCGCCGGGTTGGTTGGCCCTGGTTTACTTCCGCCGTGGCCCGCGGCCTCGTCATCGTCGACATCCAGAAGGACTACTTCCCGGGCGGCGCGCATCCCCTCGAGAGCCCGGAGGCTGCGGCCGCGTCCGCTGCCCGGCTCCTCGCGGGCTTCCGCGCGGCCGGCGATCCCGTCTTCCACGTGCGCCACATCTGGGACGAGGAGGAGGCGACCTTCATGCGGCCGGGCACGGAGGGCGTCGAGATCCACGAGAGCGTCGAGCCCCTCGATGGGGAGACCGTGGTCTCGAAGGAGCACCCGAATAGCTTTCGCGAGACGGAGCTCGAGTCGGAGCTTCGCAAGGCAGATGTGGACGAGCTCGTCGTCTGCGGGATGATGACCAGCATGTGCGTGGACGCCACCGTGCGCGCCGCGGTCGACCTCGGCTTCGACACGACGGTGGCGCACGACGCCTGCGCGACGTGCGACCTCGACTTCGGCGGGACGTCGATCCCGGCCGCCTCGGTGCACGCGGCCTTTCTCGCCGCTCTCGCGGACGGCTACGCTGCGGTCGTCTCCGCCGACGACATCGCGGGCTGAACCCAGGCGTCGACCGTCTGCTCTCGGCCGCGTAGCTCGAGCATGCGCCTTTCGAGCCCCGACGTGTCGAGGCCTGCGGCACTCGCAGTCGCCTCGCTGAGCACGATCTCGCCGGTCTTGGCGATCGAGGTTAGCCGCGCGGCGGTGTTGACCGTGTCGCCGACTGCGGTGAAGTCGAGTGCGTCACCCTCGCCGATGTAGCCGACGTAGGAGAGCCCGGTGTGGACGCCGATGCCGACCGGGATCCAGGGCGCGCCGTCGCCGTGTCCGGTCTGCAACAGGATCTCGCGGGCCGTCTTCACGGCCCGTGCGGCGTGATCCTCGCCCGCGAAGCCCGGAATGAAAAGGGCCACCGCCTCGTCGCCGACGAACTTGTCCACGATCCCGTCCCAGCGGTCGACGGCCCGGGCGGCCGTGCCCCAGAAACGTGTCAGAAGCGCGCCGAACTCGCCCGGCGGCAGCCGCTCCGCCAGCGCGGTCGAGCCGCGGACGTCGGCGAACAGCGCGGAGATCTCGACCTCGGCTCCGCCCGGATGCTTGTGTGCGGACTTGATGCACCACGTGCAGAGCCGGCGATTCAGCGGCGAGGGCTTGCCGCCCATGAGGCGGATGAAGAGGTTGCCCGGCTTTCCGAACGGCGCGTAACAGAGCTTGCAGCGTGGCTCGGAGGGGACCTTCTTCCAAAACGCCTGGACTCTCCGCAGACCGGGAATTTCCCCGTTCAGGATCCGGCGCCACTCTTCGGTCGAGGTGGGGTCGCTCACCGCGAATCGAGGATACTCCGCGCGTTTGAGTGATGGACGTGCCGACCATTCGCACTCCCCGGCTGGATCTCGTCTCGATGACGCCTGAGTTCATGGATGCCGTTCTCGGAGGTCGTCTCGCCGAAGCGCAAGAGGAGCTCGGCGCTGCGCTCCCTACCGGCTCGATTGACGCTGCCCTGGAACGCTTCCTCGGTCGTAGGATCGCCCAGTTACGGGAGGATCCGGCCGTCCAGCGCTGGCTGGCGCGCGCGATCATCCGGCGGGAGGGCGGCGTCTTCGTCGGGAACATCGGCTTCCACGGAGAGCCGGGCGTCAACGCGGCCGGCGACGCTCGCGCGCTGGAGATCGGCTACGGGATTCTTCCCGAGCATCGGCGGCAGGGCTATGCCACCGAGGCCGTGGGCTCGCTGATCGGGTGGGCGCGGACGCAAGGAATCGACCACTTCGTCGCGTCCGTCGCTCCCGACAACATGCCCTCGCTCGCCATCATCCGTAAGCTGGGCTTCGTGCGGACAGGCCAGCACATCGATCCCGAGGACGGTCTCGAACATGTCTTCGAGCTGCGCGACTGACGCATGCCGACCTTTCGCTACGTAATCGCCGACGTCTTCACCGACACGCCGCTCGAGGGCAACGGCGTCGCGGTGTTCACCGACGCCAGGGAGCTCCCGGAGGAGACGCTGCAGCCGCTTGCGCGGGAGATGAACCTCTCGGAGACGGTCTACGTCTATCCGGCCGAGCAGGGCGGACACGCGCGCATCCGCATCTTCACTCCCATGGACGAGCTGCCGTTCGCGGGCCACCCCGTCCTCGGGACGGCCTTCGTCCTTGCCGCTCCTCTCCAGCTCCCGGAGATCGTGCTCGAGACGGGCAAGGGCCCCATCCCGGTGCGGCTCGAGCGTGAGGAGGAGCGGATCTCCTTCGGTTGGATGTCCCAACCGATACCTAGGATCGAGCCGTTCCCGGCCGAAAGGGAGCTGCTCGCCGCGGTCGGTGTCGAGCACTCCGAGCTCCCTGTCGAGCTCTACGACAACGGCGTGAGGCATGTGTACATCGGGCTGCCGGACGTCCAAGCGGTCGAGGCCCTCGAGCCGGACCTGCAGGGCCTGAAGCGCCTTCAGGGCATCGTCGGGACGAACTGCTTCGCGGGTGAAGGCGACCGCTGGAAGACGCGGATGTTCGCTCCGGCGGACGGCGTGCCCGAGGATCCGGCCACGGGCTCGGCCGCAGGGCCGCTCGCGTGCCACCTGGCGCGGCACGGGCGCATCGACTTCGGCCGCGAGATCGTGATCTCGCAGGGCGCCGAGATCCGGCGTCCGAGCACGCTGCACGCGCGCGCCTCCGGCTCTGCCGAAAGCATCGAGAGCGTCGAGGTGGGCGGTTCGGCGGTGGTCGTCGCCCGCGGCGAGTTCAAGCTGGGCTAGGCCCAGGCGACGTCGCGGATCTCCGGCAGCTCGACCGCCACCGCGCGCCAGAAG
>Ga0207708_10004400_pt1 | contig 10381 bp, 7 predicted proteins | sample KBSK5101metaG_FD_184340 | JGI IMG/M metagenome (GOLD analysis project Ga0207708, IMG submission 184340) | Corn, switchgrass and miscanthus rhizosphere microbial communities from Kellogg Biological Station, Michigan, USA - KBS K5-10-1 metaG... | ecosystem: Host-associated > Plants > Roots >...
ACAACGCAAAAGTCTACGCCGCCGACGACCTCGGCTCGACGGCGGAAGCCGTCGCCATCCGCGGCAACAAGATCCTGAAGGTGGGCAGCGAGCGCGAGATCATGCGCTACCGCCGTCCGCAGACGCAGGTGATCGACGCGAAGGGGGCGGCGGTGCTGCCCGGCTTCGACGACGCGCATACGTCGGTGATTGCCGGCGGTCTCGCGCGGGAGCTGCTGCAGCTCGGCGGCGCGGTGACCCTCGAAGAGATCCAGCAGCGGGTGGAAGCGTGGGCCGAGTCGCACGCGGACGCGGCGGCGATCGTCGGCGCGGGCTGGTCGTACGACGTCTTTGCCGATCTGCCGACGCGCGCGCAGCTCGACGCGGCGGTCAGCGACCGGCCGGTCGTGCTGACCTCGATCGACGGCGACGCGCGCTGGCTCAATTCGAAGGCGCTCGCCGCCGCCCGCGTCACCAAGAAGACGCCGGCTCCCGCGCGCGGCACGATCGTGCGCGATCGGCGCGGCGAGCCCACCGGGCTGCTGAAGGGCACGGCGACTGCGCTCGCCGATGTGCTCGTGCCGAAGCCGACGCGCGAGCAGCGCGCCCGCGCGCTGCAGCTGGCGATTCGCGACGCCGTGCAGCACGGCATCACCAGCGTGCAGGACCTCGGCGCCGCGCCCGGCGATCTCGATCTCTACGACGCCGCGCGCGATGCCGGCACGCTGACGCTGCGCGTCTACGCCGCGGTGCCGGCCGATCGCACCTCGCCCGACGACCTCGACGCGATCGCCGGGCGCTACCCGGACGATCCGGTGCTGAAGACCGGCGTGGCCTCGGTCGCGCTCGACGGCTCGATCGAGTCGCAGACGGCCGCGATGCTGAGCCCCTACGCGCCGAAAGGCGCGGCGGAGGGCTCGCTGAACATGACGCCGGAGCAGTTCTCGCGTCTCGCCGCCGCGCTCGACGCGCACGGCTGGCAGGTCGCGGTCAGCGCCTCCGGCGATCGCGCGGTCCGCGTGGCGCTCGACGCGTTTGCCGGCCTGTCGAAGACGTCGAACGCGCCGAAGGCGGACCGGCCGCGGCGCCACCGCATCGAGAGCATCACGCTCGTCGATCCCGAGGACGTGCCGCGGTTCGGCGCGCTCGGCGTGATCGCGTCCATGCAGCCGCTCGGCACGGCGGACGGATCGCCGGTGACGTGGTCGGGCAATCTCGGGCCGGAGCGCGAAGCGCTCGGCTGGCCGATGCGGAGCCTCAGCGCCGCCGGCGCCCACCTCGCGTTCGGCACGGGCTGGCCGCCGCTGGCCAGGGATCCGCTCGCCGGCATCAGGGCCGCCGTCTCGCGCGCCGAGGCGCAGGCGCCCGAACAGCTGACGCTGAAGTCCGCGATCAACGGCTGGACGTCGGGCGCGGCCTGGGCGTCGTTCGACGCGCACCGCAAGGGGATGATCAAGCCCGACATGCTCGCCGATCTCGTGATCCTCTCGAGCGACATTTTCGCCAGCCGCGAGAAGCTCGAGACCGCCGAGATCGTCATGACGATCTTCGACGGCAAGATCGTCTACCGCCGATCCTCCTGAAAGCGGCCTCTCATCGCCCCGCTTCGTAGGGCCGGACGATCGCGCCGCCCTTCATGACGAGCCGCACCTTGCGCAGCGCCGAGACGTCGTGCGTGGGATCGCCGTCCACCGCGACGAGATCCGCCAGCAGCCCCTCTTTCACCATGCCGATGCGGTTCTCCATGTGCAGCACGCGCGCGGCCGTCGAGGTGGCGCTCTTCAGCGCGTCGGCCGCGTTCATCCCGTAGTCCACCATCAGCTCGATCTCGCGGGCGTTGTCGCCGTGCGTGAAGACGCCGACGTCGCTGCCGCTGAGGATCGTGACGCCGGCGTCGAGCGCCGCCTTGAAGCTGGCGCGCTTGCGGGTGATCCCGGCCGGCTCGGGCCCCTCTCCCTTCTTCCACCCGGCGTACTGCGAGGTCGCGTCGCCGGCGGCCAGCGTCGGGCACAGCGCCACGTTGTGCTCCTTCATCAGCCGGAACACCTCCGGCGTGCCGGCGTCGCCGTGCTCGATCGTCTCGACGCCGCCGAGCACTGCGCGGCGCATCCCTTCGGCGGTGCTCGAGTGCGCCACGACGGGGCGGTTGCTGCTGCGCGCGGTGTCGACCATCAACTTGATCTCGTCGATCGAGAAGGTCGGCGCCGCCTCGCCGCGCGCCCCCCAGCGATAGTCCGCGTAGATCTTGATCCAGTCGGCGCCGTGCCCGATCTGATCGCGGACGACACGCACCACGTCGGCGCCGTCGGCTTCTTCCGCTCCCTGCGGGACCGTCCACTCGAGCGCGAATCCTTTCGGGCCGTAGCTGCCGGTGGCGACGATCGCCCGCGTCGCGACCAGCATGCGCGGGCCGGGGATGATGCCCTGCTCGACCGCCTGCTTCAGCTCGGCGTCGGCATATGCCGCCCCCTCCGTCCCGAGATCCCGGATCGTGGTGAAGCCGGCCATCAGCGTCGCGCGCAGGTGATTGGTGGCGCGGGCGACGCGCAGCGCGAGCCCTTCGTGCAGCACCTGGTCGTTCCAGACGGTTTCGTTGTATGGGTGCAGCAGGACGTGCGAGTGCCCTTCGACCAGCCCGGGCATCAGCGTCGTCCCCGGCAAGTCGATCGCCGTGACGCCCGGCGACGCGACACTCGCGGCGGGACCGGCAGCCTCGATGCGCTCGCCGCGGACGCGGACGGCCCAGCCCTCGTGCATCGACTCGCCGTCGAAGACGCGCGCCGGCTTCAGGATGGTGATGGTGTCGTTCTCGCGCGCGGCGTTGCCGCGGCCGCCGCCGCGTCCCTGCGCGCCCAGCGCGATCGGGATCAGGATCACCGACAGCACAACCAGTTTCGCTCGCATGACGCTCCTCTAAAACTTCAAGATGGTCTGGATGACGTAGCGCGACGCCGGGCGCGCGGGATCGCCGAGCGGCCGCATCAGGACGAGCTCGCCCGGCTGCTGCGGCGCGATGATCCGCGGCGACGGCGCCCGCGACCAGTCCGGCAGGTCCACTTCCTGTCCTTCCTTCAGCGACGCGTCCCAGAGCGGCGCGGCGAAGAGCCCGGCCGCCTCGATGGTCCGCACCGCGCCGTGGGTCCGGAGATCGCCGAGGTCCGAGATGTTCGCCTGCAGGAACAGCTGGCGCTGCCCTTCGACCGAGCGGACGCGGCGGTTGGCGGTGATCCCGATGTCGGCGGTGAAGGCGCGGGCGCCGGTGCCCGAGAGCACCGTCGCGTTCTTCACGAGCACGTAGAACAGCTTCGACTCGTTCTTCGGCAGCGAGTCGTAGCGCTTCGGGTCGGCCTTGTCCACGCTGCCGGTGGCGAGCGCGTCGAGCGCCGAGAGGATGGCGACGAAGTTCAGCCGCACCAGCGCCGCGTCCGGCTCCGCGGCGGGAAACGCCCCGGTCTCGATCAGCACGACCGGCGTCCCCCACAGCGTCAGGTTGTCGCCGAAGGCGCGCACCTCGAAGTCTTCGTCGTACTTGCCGATCTGCCCTGACGCGAACGGCTCGAGCGCGTCGCGGATCACCGCGCACAGCTTCCTGGTCAGCTTGCGGCCGCCGTTTTCGGAGAGGTCCTTGTCGTAGGCCACCGACAGCAGCGAGATCGACGCCGGCCTGGGCGGGTCGCCGACCGACGTGGTCCACGACTGGTTGTGCAGGTTGAAGCCGACGCGCGGGTTGAAGCGATCGCGCAGCCGTTTCAACACCTGCCCTTCAGGCGTCTGCAGGCTCAGCGCGTCGCGGTTGACGTCGATGAACTGCGCGTTGCGCCGCTGGAACCGCTCGGCGCCGTCCGGGTTCAGCATCGGGACGATGTAGAGCGTGAGCGAGGAGAGGATGCGCTGCGCCGCCGGATCGGCGCGATGCCGGCTGAAGTAGTCGAACACGTCGAAGAGCGCCGCGGTGGCGGTGGGCTCGTCGCCGTGCATCTGCGACCACAGCAGCACGCGCACCGGGCCGGAGCCAATGGTGATCAGGTTGATCGACCGTCCTTCCAGCGAGGCACCGACGCGCTCGAGGATGAAGCGATTCGGATCCGCGCTGCTCACCGCCTGCAGCCGTCGCTCGACCTCGTCGTGGTCCAGGAGCGGCGGCAGCGGCGGCGACACGTGCTCGGCGTCCCAGACCCGGGCCAGGTCCTGCGGCGCGAGCGGCGAGGGTTTCTGCGGCGCCCCGGCCGTCAGCGCAGGCGCCGCCGCCACGAGCAGCGCGCCGATGAGCGGTCGGAACATGCGCGTCATTATCTGCGAGAATCACGCGCGATGGACACGCTGCTGCAGCCGCCGGTCGCGACCGCGTTCGATGCCGCCTCGTCATTCATCTCCGCACTCCTCTACTTGGTCGTCGCCTTTGCCGCGCTGGCCTACGCGCCGCGAGATTCGCGCGTGCGCGTGTTTCTCGCGATCGCCCTCGCCAGCGCCGCCCCCTACGGGATCACGACGCTGATCTACTTGCGCGGCTCCGGCGCGGTTCTCAACCTGCCGGTCATGGCGGTCACGGTGTTCTCATTGATGATAGGAAGCGTCGCGCTCCTTCATTTCACCCAGGTGTTTCCCTGGCGGCGGCCGTGGATCCGCACCTACGGGCGCTGGGCGCCGGCAGCCTACGCGGTGGTGGTGCTGGTGTCGGCTGTGGTGTACTGGATAGCGCGCGGCATCGACGTCAGCGGCGATGTCGGAACCGGATCGGGCGGGCTCGGCGCGTGGGTCGGCCTCGAAGCGTCCCTGCTGCTCCTCGCGCTGGTCATCCCCGCGATCTTCCTGCTCGGTGTCGTCGTCCCCTTCGCGGGCCTGCTGTCGCTCTACAAGTCGTGGCTCAGGGCGAAAGCCGAGAACATCCGATCGGCGCGCCTGACCACGTTCTGGATGCTGGTCAGCCAGCTCGCCGGCGGCGTGCTGACGATCCTGATCATCCCGCTGCTGCGCCTCGTCGCGCCGCGGGGCCCCTGGGTGACGCTCGCGGCCGCGGTGCTGTTCGGCGTCGGCCTGCTCATGCCGCTCGCCTTCGCCGCCGGCATCTGGAAGCTTGGCGTGCTCGACCTCGACGCCACGGATAAAGGCCACAGATAAACACGGATAGACACGGGCCGGAACGGTGGCGTTCCACCTTGCCGCGAGGTGATGTCCCGTGCACTGTTGAGATTCAGCGGCGGCTTAGTTGACGACGCGTAACTCTCTCCTCATTTTGGTAAGACCATGCGTGAACACGCGGCGCCAGTTGATGTCTCCCACATTCGACCTCTCTTCGTTCGGTGAAGTTTCGTCAACTATCGGGACATCCCCTGCCGCGAATCACCCGCACCTAATCAGTGTTTATCTGTGGCCTGCCCTGCACCTTTTCGAGATGAGTGGCGTTCAGTACTTGAGTCGAATGAGCGTCGGTTGACCCGTGGCCGGACGGACGACGAGGAACAGGTCGTCGTAGTCATCGTCGCCAATCTTTATCTCGGTTGTGACGCCGAGCTTTTTGATCAGATCGGGGATCGTGTTGGAGTGGCCGACGATGAGGACGTTGGTCTTGAGCTTTCGCACCTGCGCGATCAGCGGATCCGGATCCTTCGCGGCCGACATGACCGACGTCAGCTTCAACTTCGCCGCCAGCGGCGCGGCGGTCTGGCGGGTGCGGCGGAACTCGCTCGTGAAGATCGAGCGAATGTCCGCGGCGGCGAGCATCGCGGCGAGCCGCGCGGCCCGCTGCTCACCGGCCGCGCTCAGGGGCGGATCCTCGCCCAGCATGCCGTGGCCGGGCGGCGGGGCCGCCGGCGCCGGTGGGGACGGCGCGCGCTCGGCGTGACGCACGAGAAAGACCACCTGGTCGGCGGCAAGCGCCCGGGACGCAGGTATCAGCAAGGCGGTGAGCAGCACCGCCGTCGAAAGACGCTTCACGTTCATGCCCTTCTCCCTGCGAGGACGGCGACGGCGAAGAGCGCCGCGCCGGCGGCGAGTGCGAGCGCGCCCGCCATGAGTTGTGCCGGGCTCGCGCCGAACAGGATCGTGAGCGCGATCACGATGGCGGTCGCCGGAATCACCGGCCCGAGCGGCAACCGCATGGTCGGCTCCGGCACCGTGCCGGCGTAGCGTGCGCGGCGCAGCCGCAGCGCGGCGGCGCAGGTCGCGACGTAGACCACCAGCCGGCTGACGGCGCTCACCTGCGCCATCACGCTGAAGGATCCGGTCGTCGCCAGCACCAGCGACACCGCCGCGGTGAAGAGAATGGCGTTCACCGGCGTGCCGAAGCGCACGCTCAGGCGCGCGAAGGCGCGCGGGATGTCGTTCTGCTCGGCCAGCGCGAACAGGCTGCGCGAGCCGGAGAGCGCCTGGCCCATGTTGTTGCCCAGCGTCGACATGACCGCGCCAAGCGTGATGACGGCGGCCCCGCTCGCGCCCATGAACAACACGGCGGCGTCGGCCAGCGGCGTCTTCGACGAGGTCAGGCCGGGCAGCGTCCCCAGCGCCACGATCTGCACCAGCGCGAGCACGACGGTCACGATGACGATGGTCATGATCAGCGCGAACGGCACCGTCCGCCGCGGATCCTTCGACTCCCCCGCCGGCACCGGGATCACCTCGTAGCCGCCGTAGGCGAAGATCAGCAGCAGCGCGGCATCCGAGAGTGCGCCGGTCGCCGGGAGCCCGCCGACGTGCAGCGCCGCGGCGTCGATCGCCGGCAGTCCGAGCGCGATGAACAGCGCCAGCGGCAGCAGCTTGCCGATCGTGAGCGCGTTGACCACCCACGCGCTCTGGCGGATGCCGAGGATGTTGATGACGGCGAGGGTCGCGATGATCGCCGCGAGCAGCAGCGTCCGCGTCGTGCCTGCGGTGGCCCCGGGCCAGTAGAAACCGAGGTAGGCAATCAGCGCGTTGATGACCGAGGCCCAGCTCGCCGCGCGCGTGAACCACTGCATCCAGCCGACCTCGAACGCGGCAAAGCGTCCGAACGCGGCCTTCGTATACAGGTAGGGACCGCCGGTCGCGTCGAACCGGCTGCCGACTTCGGCGAAGGAGAGCGCGATCAGCAGCGACGCCAGCCCGACGCCGACGATGAGAATCGGGCTCCAGCCGCCGACGATCGCCGCCACCGAGGCCGGCATCACGAACACGGCACCGCCGATGACCTGGTTGATGCCGATCGCCGTCAGGTCCCAGCGTCCGAGTTCCCGCCGAAGCTGCGCCACCGCGGGCGGTTGTATCATGAAAGTCCGCATGAGCGATGCATCGCTGAAGGCCTACCCGCGCGACGTGATGCCCCAGGGGGCGTCGACGCTGCCCGCGCGTTACTACACCGATCCCGCGCTCTTCAAGGCGGAGCTCGACGGGCTGTTTGGGACGATGTGGGTCTACGCCGGCCGCTCCGAGGAAGCCGGAAGTCCCGGACAGTACTTCGCCCGCGAGCTGAACGGCCGCAACATCGTCATCACCCGCAACGCCGGCGGCGAGGTCCGCGCGTTCCACAACGTCTGCCGCCACCGCGGCACGCGCCTGTGCGACCAGGCGAAGGGGCAGTTCGCGGGCAGCATCCAGTGCCCGTATCACGCGTGGACCTACGACCTCGACGGACGGCTGATCGGCGCGCCGCACATGGACGAAGTGCCGCACTTCAGCAAGGCCGACTACCCGCTGCTCGCCGTGAGCGCCGCCGAATGGGACGGGCACGTCTTCCTGAACCTGCAGGAACGCCCGTCGCCGCTGACGGAGCAGCTGGGGCCGCTCGTCCCGAAGTTCCGCAACTGGAACATGGCGGACCTCCGCCTCGGGCATCGCATCGTCTACAACGTCAAGGCGAACTGGAAGCTGATCATCCAGAACTACAACGAGTGCCTGCACTGCCCGAACCTGCACCCGGCGCTCAACAAGTTGTCGCACTATCTGAGCGGCGAGAACGAGCCGCTGCACCCGACCTACATGGGCGGCCGCATGGATCTGCGGCCCGGCATCGAGACGCTGTCGATGGACGGCACCTGCCCGCGCGCCATCCTCCCCGGCCTCTCACCCGAGGACGCGCGCCGCGTCTACTACTACTGCATCTTCCCGAACCTGATGCTCAGCCTGCATCCCGACTACATGCTGACGCACAGCCTCTGGCCGATCGCCCCCGATCGCACGATCAACGTCTGCGAGTGGCACTTCCAGCCGTCGGAGCTCGCGCGCCCCGGCTTCAACGCCGGCGACTGCGTGGAGTTCTGGGACATGACGAACAAGCAGGACTGGTACGTCTGCGAGCTGTCGCAGGCCGGCATCAGCTCACCCGCCTACGTGCCCGGCCCGTACTCGAACCGCGAAGATCTGCTCTACGCCTTCGACCGCTTCATCGTGGACTTTCATTCACACCCGGGTCAGCCCATAAAGGGCTGACCCACAGACCCGATGCGTGGGTCAGGGCTTTATGCCCTGACCTCGGTCAGGCCGGCGGAGTGGCGGTCTTGCGCGGCGGGTTGAAGAACGGCGTCTTCACCACCGTGGCCGGGACGCGGTGGCGCACGGCTTCGACGGTGATCTCGAACTGCACCTGCGTCCCCTCCGCGTAGTGCGGACGATCGATGGTGGCGAGCGCGATCATGCGCTTGAGGACCGGCGACCACGTGGTCGATGTCGCCTTCCCCACCTGTCGGCCGTTGCGATACACCGGCACCGCGGCGCGCGAGGCGGTGGCGGCGACGGCGGGGGCGAGGCCGACGGCGTCGTAGAGCTTCTCGACTTCGCTCCACTCGATGGCCAGCCCGACGATCTGGCGCGCCGCGCCGCGGCGATGCTCGTCGCGGAGCGCCCGCTGGCCGATGAAGCGCCCCTTGTCGAGGCTCACCAGGCGCGACATCCCCAGCTCGGACGGGGTGTACATCTGCGAGGCGATCATCGCCTTGCGGCTGCTGAAGAAGTCCACTTCGATCAGCAGCAGCCCCGCTTCGATGCGGGCCACGTCGAGCGCCAGCATGCCGGCCGGCTTGGCGTCGAACGGACGGCCGCCGTCCATCAGCGCGTCCCACACCGTCAGCGCGCGCTCGGCCGGCATCCAGATCTCGTAGCCGAGATCGCCGGTGTACCCGGTGCGGGAGATGTCGACGTCCACGCCGTCGATCGTGCCGCCGATGACGCGGAAGTATTTGAGGCGGTCGATGTCGGCGCGCGCGACGGCGCGCAGCAGCTTCGCCGACGTCGGCCCCTGCAGCGCGATCGCCGCGACCGCTTCCGACACGTCCTCGATCTGGACGTTCATGCCTTCCGCGTTCTGACGGAACCAGCGCAGGCTGGGATCGGCGGCGGTCCAGCGGAAGGTCTGCTCGCCCAGCCGCGAGACGGTGCCGTCGTCGATCACCTTGCCGTGCTCGTCGCACCACGGCGTGTAGTAGACCTGCCCGACCGACATCTTCGCGACGTCACGGGTGATCAGCCGGTCCACCAGCCTGGCGGCGTCGGGGCCGGTCACCATGTATTTGAAGAGCGGCGACACGTCGATGAGCGCCGACGCGTTGCGGATCGCGTTGTATTCGTGCTCGTGGTGGCTCTCGTAGGCGCTGACGGTGTAATACCCCGACCACTCGCGGTAGTTGAGGCTTTCGCACAACGCGAAGGTGCGCTCGTGCAGGGCGGTTCCAATGGGCATGGCCGTCCATTGTGGATTGCTTCGGCTGCCCATCGCAACCGCACCACCGTGTCGCACGGCGCCGGGTTTCCGGCAGCCACAGGCTGACAGCGCCGCCAATCCGGCAGCGCTCAACAGTTAGTCCAGCTTCTGGACGGCCCGTCTCTTGCCCCCCAAGGCGCGCGATCACCTGACGATGGCGAGACCGTGGCACGCGCCGCTCCTGTTCGTTTGCCTGCTCGCGACGGCCGCCGCCGGCGCGTGGGCGCTGCACATCGCTAACCGCGACGAGAGCGTCCGCGACTTCCAGGACCACCAGCTCCATACCGTCACGACCCTGGCGGCCGTCGTGCAGACGGGGCTGACGGGAGCGTCTCGCACGCTGCGGCTGCTGGCCGCCGCCACCGCGGGCGAGGATCGGCGCACGATCGGCACCTTGCTCGAACGCGAGCGGCGGTGCGAGGCGCCGCCCTGCCCGTCGGCGATCGCCGTCTACGATCGCGCTGCGACGCCGGTGGCGTCCGCCGTTCGTCCGGTGGCGCTTGACGCGGGTCAGCTCGCGGCAGCGGCGGCGTGGGCGGGCGATTCCGCCAACGTCGCGGGCGTGCGAACCGCGATCGCGCGGTCCGCCACTCCCGCGCTCGTCCTCATTGCTCCACTTGGGGCCCCGCTTGCGGCTCCACTTGGGGCTCCACGCGGGGCCGCCGCCGGCGGTTTCGTCGCCGAGGAACTCCCGTTCGACTCGCTGTTTGCGGCGACGAAGACGCCGGAAGACGC
>Ga0207708_10004402_pt1 | contig 10379 bp, 8 predicted proteins | sample KBSK5101metaG_FD_184340 | JGI IMG/M metagenome (GOLD analysis project Ga0207708, IMG submission 184340) | Corn, switchgrass and miscanthus rhizosphere microbial communities from Kellogg Biological Station, Michigan, USA - KBS K5-10-1 metaG... | ecosystem: Host-associated > Plants > Roots >...
CAGGCCCGGCGCGGCGACCTCTTCGAAACTCATCGTGCCCCACTTCTCGAGCACCGTGAGCGCGGCATGCAGCGCGCCCGGGACCACGGCGGGATCGAGGCCCGCGCCGTCGAGGGTCTTCTTGCGCGACAAGTACCAATCCACGTCAACGGCCTTCGGCGCCCAGCCCTGGCCGACGATCGACGTGACCTTGTTTTCTTTTTTCGGATACACGAGCACGAGCGCCTCGCCGCCCAGGCTGTAGAGATCCTGTTCGAGCACGCCGCCGGCGATGAGCGACGCGACGCCGGCGTCGAACGCGTTGCCGCCTTTCAGCAGGATGCCGAAGGCCGCCGCGGTCGTGAGCGGATGACCGGTGGACACGCCACCGGTCGGTCCCATCACCGCGGGACGGAGCGCCGATCCCGCCGGTTGCCGATCCTGGATCGGCACCTGCCCCGCGCCGGCTGCGTTGAAGAACGTGATGGCGACGGCCGACGCGAGCAGGATCTTTTTCATGATTACTTCTTCTTGTCGGCGGCGGGGTTCTCGATGGTGGCCTTCTTGATCACGGTGAGCTTCGGGTAATCACGCTTCAGGTAGGCTTCGCCTTCCGCCGTCAGCATGCCCTGATCGGGCACGTTGTTGCGGCCGTAGGTCTCGAACTTGTCGACGGCTTCCATGCCCGACGTCACCTGGCCAAACGGCGCGAAGCCCTGCGAGTCGAGGGCCGAGTTGTCGGCGTAGTTGATATAGAACTGCGTCGAGCGCGAGTTCGGTGCGTTGGTCTTCGCGAACGTGACGTAGCCACGCTTGTTGCTCTGCTTGACCGGATCGTCGTTGAAGTTGGCGCGGCCCCACACCTTCTGGATCGCGGGATCGGCGTTCATGCCGCCCTGCGCCATGAATCCGGGAATGACGCGGAAGAACCGCACGCCGTCGTAGAAGCCGTTCTTCACCAGGTTGTAGAAGCGATCGGCGCCGAGCGGCGCCCAGTCGCGATGCACCTCGATCACCACCGGGCCGGCGGTCGTGTCGAGCCTCACCTTGTAGGTGGCCGGTGCCTGCTCGGTGAGCGAGGCGGGATTCTTCAAGGATGGCTGCGCCGCGGCGACGGATGGCGCCGCGAGCGCGGCCGCCAATGCAAGAGCTGTCAGTACACGAATCATCGAGTGTCCTCCAAAGGGCAACCTATTATGTCTAGGAAACCGGCGCCGACGAAAGCGGGACGTCGAGGATGTGCTTGACGGCCTTGAGCAGGGCCGCCGGCGCGAACGGCTTGGTCAGGAACGCCGCTTCTTTCAGATCCGCCGGCGTGACGACGTCGGCCGCATAACCCGAGATCAGCAGTACGCGCATGCCGGGCCGCATGGCGCGGAGGCGATCGGCCAGCTCGGGGCCTTTCATGCCGGGCATCACCACATCGCTGATCAGCAGGTGGATCGTGCCGTCGAACGCCCCGGCCACCTTCAACGCGTCTTCTCCGCTCGCCGCGGACAGCACGCGATAGCCGCGGCGGGCGAGCGTTTCGACGGCCAGCGCGCGCACGTTTGCCTCGTCTTCGGCGACCAGGACCGTCGCCAGCGCGTGCCGGCTTCCAGAATCGTGCTGCGATGCCGGCGTGAGCGGCGCCACCGGCAGCTGCGCTTTCGGCAGGAGCATCTCGATCGACGTGCCCTTGCCGGGCGTCGACAACACGCCGATGTAGCCGCCGCATTGACGCACGAATCCATACACCGTCGACAGACCGAGCCCGGTGCCCTTGCCAGGCGCCTTGGTCGTGAAGAACGGCTCGAACATGCGCGTGCGCGTCGCTTCATCCATGCCGGCGCCGGTATCGGTCACGGTGATCTGCACATAGTCACCGGGCTTCACATCGGCGTCGGGCCGGCGCTCGCCGTGCGGGCGCGGCGCGTTCCTGGCCGCGATCTGCAGCGTGCCGCCCCTGGGCATGGCGTCGCGCGCGTTGATCGCGAGATTGAGGATCGACTGCTCCACCTGCACCGGGTCCGCGAGAATCGGCCACAGGTCCTCGCCGATCTGCGTGCTGACCGTGACATCCTCGCCGACGGCGTTGCGCACGAGCGGCAGCAGGTTGCCAAGCATCGACCTGAAATCGAGCGGATCGGACTGCAGCACCTGCTTGCGGCTGAACGCGAGCAGCTTCTGCGTGAGCGCGGCGGCGTTCTCGGCAGCGCGGCGAATCTGTTGCGCCTGGTCGCGGATCGCCGATTTCGGCGGCGCGTCTTCCTGAATCATGCTCGCATAGCCGAGGATCGCGGTGAGCATGTTGTTGAAGTCGTGGGCGACACCTCCGGCCAGCTTGCCGATCGCCTCCATCTTTTGCGATTCGGCCAGCCGCCGTTCGAGATCCCGCTGCTCCTCCTGAATCTGGCGTTCGCGTCTCGCGATCAGCCAGCCGACGAGGGGAACGGCCACGAGCAGCATGGCGGTCAGCGCGAGCTGCGCCATCGCCGAGTTCCTGATCTGCCCGGCGACGAGGCTGTAGCTTGCCGATGACGCCACCATCCAAGTCTCGTCGGCGGCGTCGAGCTTTGCCCAGGCGTGCAGGCGCCGCCCTTCCGCATCGTCGAGGATCGTGGTGCCCTGGCGGTCGACATGGTTGTGCGCGTCGGCAGGTGTCGGCGCCACGCCGGCGCGGCCGGGTCCCATGCGCACGCCGAATTCCGGCGTGGCCAGTCCGACGACGAGCCGCGCATCGGAGAGGTCGTTCATCGCCGGGCCCAGGTAGACCTCGACGAACCGGTTGATGTCGATGACGAGCGCGATCACGCCCTTGAATTCATTCGTCGGCGTGGGATTCTCCGCGCTTGCCGCCGATTGCCATACGGGCAGCGCAATCGCGCGGCGTGACGAGACGCTGTTGGCCCAGCCATGGATCATGCGGACCTGCGACGCGTTGGCGCGATTGGAGGCCCACTTCCAGATCTCATCGTCCTTGTACCCGACCTCACCCTGGCTCAGGAGCCGGCCCTGCGGCGTCCACAAATACAGGCGGCCGTTCACGTCGGCGCGCACGATCAGGTTGATGAGACCCGACGCGTTGTCTCCAAACGCGGCCTCGACGCGCTGGCTCAGGACCGGCACATCGAGATTCTGGACACTGGGGATGCTGGCGAACTGGCGCAGCCGCGCGGTCAGCGCCTGGATTTCGGCCTGCACGCCGACCGCGGCGGTGCGGACCATGGCGAGTTGCTGATTGGAATGCTGGGCAACCGCTTCATCCACGGCCGAGCGGTAGATCACGATGCTCAGCGTCGCGACGACAGCTATCGCCGCGACCGTGCCGAGATAGATCGAGCGGGTGACCGCCGACGGGGGGCGCGGGGCCATCGACAAGCGGCACACTATAACCTGACATGCGCGTGTCCACGCACGACTAATGCTTCAATCGTGCAACGGCCTGGTCCGCCGCCTTCAGCAGTGTCGTGATTTGCGACGCGCTGATGCCGGCTATCCGCGCGTCCGGCAATTGTGAATCGAAGATCTGGCGATATATGACGATCGCCGCCAATGCGGTTCCCATCGAGGATGGATGGAGACCATCGTTGCCGTAGAGCGCGAGTGATGGATCGATGCTCCACGCATTGCGCCACGCATCTCCTACCGGCAGTAGTAGTCCGCCGACGCTCTTCGCGGCCGCCGTATACGACTGGCTGACCCCTTCGAAGTCGCCGCGGCGCGATTGCGAGGGCCACACCATGTAGAGCGCGGTGCGCGCGCCGCTCTTGCGGATCTCGCCATCGAATCGCTTCGCATATTCGACCAGCAACACGCGCGACTCGCGAAGGGCCGACGGCCCTTGCTGCAGAACGACGACATCCCAACCGCGCGCGATCGCCCGCCTCGCATCGCGCTCGTTCCAGTGGTCCTCGAGGCTGTAGTCAGGCTTGGCGACGCTCTCGCACACGGCGTTCCGCCCCGCGCCGCGGGCCAGCGCGCAGACCCTCGCCGGCAGATCGTTGGTATAGGTGAGGCTGTTGCCGATGAAGAGAATGCGGGACGGCGGCGCCGGCTGAGCGAATGTCAGCAGCGCGGCCGCGGCGAGGCTAAGGAGTCCTGACGGTAACGGTGACGCCAATACGATCCATCTCCCGGCCGGTGAACGCTGTCGGACCAGAGACCGGCCAGCTGCCGCTGGCCCACGGGAAGGGGTTGGACGCGTCGACCCAGAAGAAGTTGACGTTGACGAGGTGATTGACGTCGACGAAACCGCGCGCGATCAGGTTGCGGTCCTTTTTCCCCATCGACACGCCGTACAGATTGTTCAGCGTCAGGTACTGGATGAGGCTGTCGTCTCGCGTCACTTCTTCCCGCGTGATGCTGCCGCCGGCGCGCACCTTGCCCGCCACGGGCACGTCGATCTGGGCGCCCATGAAGTAGCCGGGCTTGTCGATCGGTCCGAGCGTGTCGATGCCGACGAGCTCCCCGGAGGTGACCGTCGGCCCCCATTTGTATTTCGCGTACTCCGCAAACGCCGAGACCCATTTCACCGGCGACACCTTGAGGCTGACGACGAGGGCATCGTCATTGCGCTTCGACGCCCAGTAACTGGGGAGACGCTCGACCTTGGAGCCGGTGTAGCCGTGCTTGTAAGCGACGCGGAGATCGACCGCCTCGATCGGCTGCACGCGGGCGGAAGCGGCGACGGTGACGGCGCTGTTGGTGTCGAGCGTGCGGTTCACGAAATAGAACCAGTCGTAGTCCTTCTCACGATTGCCGTCGCCGAGCACCACCATCAGCCCGGCGTCGAAGAACGATCGCGAGGCCTTGCGCGCGGTCGCGGCGAACATGAAGCCGAAGTTGGCCTCGGCATTGAGGCGCGTGATCCGCGCGATGTCCTTTGCGGAGGTGCCGCCGACGTCACGCGGCGCGAACCCGATGGGCAGGATGAAGCGGCCGCCGCGCAGCGAGAAATTGTCCGACAGCCCCCAGTCGACATAGCCCTCGCGCAGGATGCCCTGCTGCGTGATGTAGTCGAGCGAGAACGTGTTGTAGGTGTCGACGCGCTTCAGCCCGTTTTCCTCATCGCACTTGATGATCGGGCCCTGCGCGGCGTAGAGATTCGGATCGTTCGGAAAGAAATAGTCCTTTTCGCCGCACGCCGGCCGCGACGTGGTCTCGCTGACCGGATTGACGGACACGTAATACCTGACGTGATTCGACACCCGGCCACTGACGCTCAGGATGGCCCAGCCGACCCGGCCCTGCTTTTCGAAGCCCAACGCAGCCTGGGCGCCGTCGTGCGACCAGCCGACCATCAGCTCGCCGCCGAACTTGTAGCGCTCGCTCTGGTCGAACGTAAAGCCGAACATGTTGACGGTGCCCTGATCCTCGTCAGGTGGCGGCGCGGTCTGCTGCGCGAGAGCCGGTGTTGCGGAGATGAGGGCCACAGAAAGCGCAGATAGCGCACAGAGCGCCCAAGCGCGGCAGCTGAAGACGGTCACGTGCCTGAGATTCTACCCGGACTTCGCGGCTCGTGGATGCGATTTGCGGTACACGTCGATCAACTGCGCGGCATTGACGTGGGTGTAGCGCTGTGTGGTGCTCAGCCGCGCGTGGCCGAGCAGCTCCTGGATGGCGCGCAGGTCGGCGCCGCGCTGCAGCAGGTGGGTCGCAAACGAATGGCGCAGTGCGTGGGGGCTGACGCCCATGCGCGTGCTGCACTGCGCGACGTAGCGGCGCAACAGCCGATCGACGCTTCGGCCAGTGAGCCGCGTGCCACGATAGTTGATGAAGAGAGGATCCGAGGTCTTGAGGTCTTGAGGTCTTGAGGCCTTGGAGGTCCTGGAGGACTTTGGCGTCCGTCGCGGCGGCCGCGTTGCCACGATCGCCGCTCGATCTTTCATCCACGCCTTCAGGGCCGTGACCGTACTCTGGTTGAACGGCAGGATGCGTTCCTTGCCGCCCTTGCCCATCACGCGCACCATGCGATCGCCGAGGTTGAGATCTTCGAGATCGATCGCGACGAGCTCGCTCAGGCGCAGGCCAGAGGCATAGAACAACTCGAGGATCGCGCGATCGCGGCGGCCGAGCGGACCGCCGGTATCGGGCGTTTCGATCAGCCGCGCAACCTCAGGCTCCGACAGGTGCGTCGGAATCGTCTGATCTCTCTTCGGCGCGACCGCCATCGCCGCTGGATCGTGATCGATGATCTCCTCGCGCCTCAGGTACTTGACGAAGGTTCGAAGCGCCGACAGCTTGCGCGCCACCGACGATCGCGCCTTGTCGGCCTTGTTCAGCTCGGCGATGTGCAGGCGCACCGAGTTCATGTCGAGATCGGCGGGCCCGAGCTCCGACATCTTCTTGCCCGTCTCGGACGCCACGAACGCAAGGTATTGCGAGACGTCGCTCTCGTAGGCGCGAACGGTGTGCGGCGACACGTGCCGATTGAGCTTGAGATAGGCGAGGAATGCCTTCAGGTGTTCACGCATGGGGAACGATCACGGCGCGGGCAGGCGTCTGATCCACTCCGTCAAGGCGGTGGCGACCGCCTGCGGATGCTCTGGAAAGAGCGCGTGACTGGCGTTGGGAATCACGACGACGGTCACGCGATCGCCAAACTCGCGCTTGATCTCCTGACGTGTGCTCTCGGTCCGAAACGGATCCTGGCCGGCCTGCAAATCCAGCAACGGCGCGACGCCCCCCGGCCACCACTGCTCCTGCGGAACCGCAGCCGCCGCGGCGCGCTGCGCTTCACGAATGTGTGGATGCCATCCGGCCAGCCATGGCCGGGGATCGCTGGCTTGAGCGAAAAACGCCTTGCGCAGCGCCGCCAGGCGCACCGATTCCGGAAGCGCGGGGTCACCCGCCTTGTCGATCTCGCCGCGCAGGCTCTGGTCGTATTGCCTGGAGGCGGCCGCTGCAATCGCCACGCCGCGCACGAGCGCCGGATGGTCGACCGCGGTCATCCTCGCCACCCAGTTTCCGTAGGCATGCCCAACCACGACGGCGCGGCCGCCGCCCTGTTGCCGGATGACTTCCGCAACGTCACGCGCGAAGTCATGCAGCGTGATGCGTTCGAGCGGTCCGCTGCTGCCGCCCACGCCGCGAGGCTGGGGCCGGAGCACCCGCAGTCCATTGCGGACGAGAGCGCCGGCCACGGCATCGTAGTCTTCGGAATCGCGCGCCAACGACGGCAGCAGCACGACCGACGGCCCTTGCCCCTCGACGATCGTCTCGATCACGATGCCGGCATAACGAACGAGGACGCGCGTGCGGTCGGCAGACGCGTCGCCTGCCCACAGGCAAGCGGCACAGACGAGCGCGGCCAACAGTCGCATCGGCACTCCGGGCAACCCTAGAGGGTGGCCTCAACGGCCAGCCATTTGTCGAGATCGGCGAGCGCGCGCTCGGCAATCATCATCTTCTTCTTCATCTTGTCGCGCGGCGGCTGATCGAGCGGCGGCATGATGCCGTGCGTGATGTTGGTCGGCTGGTAGGTCTTCGGATCGGCGTGCGAGACGTAGTACCCGAGCGATCCAATGGCGGTCGTCCGCGGCGGCGCCTGCGGCGCCTCACCCTTCGCAATCGCGGCGGCGTTGCGGCCCGCAATCAGACCGGAGGCGGCAGACTCCACGTAGCCTTCGACGCCCGATACCTGTCCCGCAAACAGCAGATCCGCGCGATGCTTCGTCTGCCATGTCGGCAGCAGCACCCTGGGACCGCAGATGTAGGTGTTGCGGTGCACCATGCCGTAGCGCACGAACTCCGCATTCTCGAGCCCGGGAATCATCTTGAGCACGCGCGCCTGGTCGCCCCACTTGATCTGCGTCTGAAAGCCGACGAGGCTGTAATGATCGCCGGCGAGGGTGTCTTGCCGAAGCTGGACGACGGCATACGGCAGCTGACCGGTGCGCGGATCCTTGAGACCAACCGGCTTCATCGGCCCGAAACGCAGCGTGGCTTCGCCGCGATGCGCCATCACCTCGATCGGCAGGCAGCCTTCGAAGAATTTCGTGTTGTCGAAATCGTGAACCGTCGCCGATTCGGCGGCAACGAGGGCGGCGTAAAACGCGTCGTACTCCGCTTTCGTCATCGGACAGTTCAAGTAATCGCCGTCGTCGGAGTGTTCAAGCGCCTCTCCGGGTTCGGGACTCCAGACATTTCGTCCCCACCGCGATGCGCGGAACACCTTCGACATGTCAATCGATTCAGCCAGAACGATGGGGCTGATCGCGTCGTAGAACGACAGGTGCTCCTCGCCGACCATCTGCTGGATGCTCTTCGACAGGGCATCGGAGGTGAGCGGTCCCGTCGCGATGATCACGGGTGACCACTCGTTGCCGGGAACGCCGGTCACTTCTTCGCGCGAAATGCGGATGCGCGGATGCACCCGCAATACCTTCGACACGGTCTCGGAGAACAGGTGACGATCGACGGCCAGCGCTGCGCCAGCCGGAACGCGGGCCGCGTCGGCGGCCCGCATCACGATCGATCCGAGCCGCCGCATCTCTTCCTTGATCAGGCCGACGGCGTTGTCGATCTTGTCGGCGCGAAATGAATTGCTGCAGACGAGCTCGGCGAAATTGTCGGTCTGGTGCACCGCGGTCGCGCGCACCGGCCGCATCTCGTGGAGGGTGACGTCCACGCCCAGATTGGCGGCCTGCCAGGCCGCCTCGCTTCCAGCCAACCCGCCGCCAATGACGTGGATCATACGGTTCGTGTCTTCCACCAGCCTCGCCTAAAGATAACAGCGCTAACCACCGCGAGCGTCGAAAATGCGACGGTCATCGCGATGAATACGCCCTGCGGTCCCATCGCGAAATGAATCGCCAGCAGCCACGCCAGCGGGATTTGCCACAGCCAGAAGCAGCCGAGATTTATCCATGTCGGCGTCCACGTGTCGCCCGCGCCGTTGAAGGCCTGCGTCAGTACCAGCCCGTAAGCAAAGAACACGAAGCCGGCGCTGACGATCCGCAGGCACCCGACCGCATACGGCACGACCGCAGGATCGCTCGAATAGATCGAAATGATCTGCGGCGCAAACGCAATGAACGCGGCGCCGACCAGGCCGAGCACGATCGCGTTGTACTTCGCCGCAGTCCAGACCGATTCTTCGGCACGCTCGGGCTTCTTCGCGCCGAGCGCCTGCCCCACCATCGTGGCGGCGGCGTTGCCCAACCCCCACGCCGGCATCATCGCGAAGATCACCAGGCGGATGCCGATGGTGTACCCGGCGAGCGCCTCGCTCCCAAACGTCGAAATCACCCGCACCAGTCCGATGTAGCTGGACGTGTCGATCAGGATCTGCAGGAAACCCGATCCGCTCAACCGGCACACGTTCAGCATCACCGATGGCACCAGCCGCATCTGGGAGCGCGTGATATGAATGCGGGCGCGGCCCGAGGTCAGCATCCAGAGCTGCGCGAGCACCGCCGAGCCGCGGCCGATGTTCGTGCCGACCGCCGCCCCGGTCACACCCATCTCGGGAAACGGACCCAGGCCGAAGATGAACAGCGGGCATACCACAATGTTGATGGCGTTCGAGATCCACAACATGCGCATGGCGATCGCCGGATCGCCGGAGCCGCGGAAGATCGCATTGTTGAGAAACAGCAGCGTGACCGTCGCGTTGCCGGCAAACATCACCTTCGTGTAGCCGAGCGATGACTCCATCATCGACGGCGTCGCGCCCATCAGGCGCATCAGCCGCTCGGCATTGAAGTAGCCGGCGACGCCAATCGCGAGCGCGACAATCAGCCCAAGCGCGATCGATTGCGCGGCGGCCTGCGCCGCGCCAACTTCATCCTTCTCGCCACTGCGTCGCGCCACGACCGCCGTGGCACCGATGCCGAGGCCCATCGCCACCGTGTAGACGATGGTCAGCATCGACTCGGTGACCCCAATGGTGGCGATCGCGTCCGAGCTGATGCGCGACGCATAGAACACGTCGACGACGGCGAACAGCGATTCCATGGCCATCTCGAGGACCATGGGCACCGACAGCATGACGAGGGCGGGACCGACGGGCCCGACGGTGTAGTCACGATCGGACCCGCGAACCGCTTCGACTAAGAGACTCCACCAACGCTTCATGACAAGGAGACCGACTACGAGCAGCAACGGAAACGGCCGGCTCACGACCGGGCCCGTAACGGTTGTGGAGCGGCGAAAAATCTAGTGGATGAACGCGATCGACATCCCGACGGCAATGTCCGGGACAAACGGCGTGGTGGTGGGAATGTGCCGCTTCATGGATCGTTCTCTGGGAACCTATTCTACGCCGTCTTCTTTTTCGGCGCAGCCTTCTTCTTCTTCGCGGCGGCCGCTTTCACGGGCCTGGCTTTCTTCGCCTTCTTGCCGCCCATCCCGGCCCGCGCGTTGAGCAGCTCGATCGCCGCCGCCATCGTCACGGCCTCGACCTGGATCCCCTTCGG
>Ga0207708_10004404_pt1 | contig 10377 bp, 8 predicted proteins | sample KBSK5101metaG_FD_184340 | JGI IMG/M metagenome (GOLD analysis project Ga0207708, IMG submission 184340) | Corn, switchgrass and miscanthus rhizosphere microbial communities from Kellogg Biological Station, Michigan, USA - KBS K5-10-1 metaG... | ecosystem: Host-associated > Plants > Roots >...
CCGGGCCCATCGCGCGCAGCACCGACAGCACGCGCTCCAGATTGCCCTCGGTCTCGCCGACGTACTTCGATCGGAAGTTCTTGAGGATGACGCACGGCACGCCGATCTCGCCGCTGACGCACTGCGCGAGAAACGACTTGCCGGTGCCGACCGGCCCGCAGAGCAGGTAGCCCATCGGCAGGGTGTCCAGCGCGCCGCGCTTGAGCAGCGCCGCGTCGTCGCGCAGCCGCTGCTTGGCGGCCTCGTGGCCGACGACGGTATCGAGCGTCCATTTCGGCTCGATGAACTCCAGCAGGCCGTGGCACTGCCGCTCGAGCAGCCGCTTCTTCAGCGCGCGGAACGCCTTCGCGTCGAGACGCCGGCCGGTCTCGCGCGCCGACTGCACCATCACGTTGAGATCGGTCAGCGAGATGCCCGCGGTCAGCTTCGCCAGCTCGGCGACGTTGTAGTCCGAGAAGTCGGCAATCGTGCGGCTTCCGCCCTCAGGCGATATGTGGCTTCCGCCTTCAGGCGGAAGACAAGCCGTGATGAACGCGGCGCGTTCGGCCTCTTCCGGCAGCGGGACTTCGATCGTCGCGACGTGCGGGTTGCCGGTCAGCCGGTCGCTGAGGTCCGCCAGCTTCTCGTCCACCATCACGAACGCCATGTTGAGGCGTTTGACGTGCGGGCTCATCGCCCAGTTCAGCATCGTCACGAGATGGGATGACGCCTGCGCGCTGAGGCGCCCCGGCTCACCGGAGGGAAACACGTACGACGCCTGGTCGAGGATCACCGCGAGGCTGAGGCGATCGTCCTCGGCCGCCATGATGTTGTTGCGGACGAAGCGGTCGAGCAGCGCGAAGGTCGCCGCGGGATCCTTCGGCAGCGCGCTCAGGTCGCCCAGCCGCTTGTTGGCGAGCGTGACCATCTCCTTCAGCCGCTTCTCGTCGCTGCCGGCATAGGCGCGCAGGCCGCGGCCGAGGTCGTAGTGCAGCACCAGCGACCAGCGCCCGAAGAGCTGTTCGGCGAGAAAGTCGGCCAGGACGCTGTAGCGCGACCCTTCGCCGGCGCCGATGCGGAACAGATCGTAGGTGTTGCCGTGCAGCACGAACGCCGCCGTGGTGCCGGAGAAATAGAGGTCGGCCAGCTGCGACGCCCACGCCGGAAACCACGTGGGAAAATCGCTGGGGCGGCGATGCGTCAGCTCGGTCGTCATTCGCGCACCACCTGGCGCAGATCGGTGTCGAGGATCGCCGGCGGTTCCTCCAGCTGCTCACCGAGTCCCGTGAGGTGCTGCAGCTCGCTGACCGCCTTCTCGGTCTGCCGCATGCTCTCGGCCGCGGAGTCGACCTGGCTGCTCAGGAAGTCCGGATCCTGCCGGTTGACCGCCATCTCGGCGAGCGCCTGGATCTTTCCCTCGATGCGATCGAGCTCGATCGCCACGAAGTCGGCGTTCTTCTTGGCGCGCCCGAAGTTGTCGAGGCGCAGCTCGCCCATCGCGATGCTGTCCTGGAGCGAGCGCACCACGCGCTCGTCGTTGGCGGCCTGCGCCGTCGCCAGGCTCTTGCGCAGCTCGTCGAGGCGCGCCGAGATCTCCTGGCCGTTCATCGTCTGCAGGAAGCGATCGAGCGCGGTGCGCGAGAGCAGCAGCCGCAGGAACAGCCAGAGCAGGCGATCGAGCCCCGGCGTGGTGATCTCCTCGGCGCCCGTCTTCTGATCGCCCGCGGCGCCGCGGACGCCGGCGGCAATCTTCTGCATCTCGCGGCAGCGCGAGTGCAGACGCTCGAAGCGGCTGCGGTCGGTCGGCGGCAGCCCGGCGAGCATCGCGCCGACCGAGACCGCCGGCACGGGCGGGGTCTGTTGCGCAGACGTCGTGCCCTGCCGCGCCGCGTGAACCTTGGCGTCGATCGCGGCGCGAAAGCGCGGCACCGACACGAGCCCGGTCAGGTACACCACCTCCCCCGCGCCGACGAGCGGCAGCAGCAGATCGGGAATCGGCGTCAGCGCCGCGGCCGCCGCGCTGCCAATGAAGAACAGCAGGTTCCAGCGGAAGAGGAAGGCTTCCTTGAGGTAATCGGCCATCCCCGCGCCTTGCGGCGCCGGCGGCGGCGCGGGCGCCGGCTTAGTCATCGCCCGCCCGCGTCGAGGCCGAGAGATTGTCGATGATGTCGCGAATCTCGAACACCTTCTGCAGGAACTCGGGCTCGCGCTGCATCACCTTCGGCGGACGGTGCGGCTTGGGCACCTGCATCTCCCGCAGCATCGTACCCGGCGCCGACGAAAAGATGTAGACGCGATCGCCGAGGTAGACCGCCTCTTCAATCGAGTGGGTGACGAAGAAGACGGTCGCCTCCGCCTCGCGCCAGAGATCGACCAGCAGCGCCTGCATGTGCAGCCGCGTCGTCGGATCGAGGGCGCCGAACGGCTCGTCCATCAGGATGATGCGCGGCGAGAGGACCAGGGTGCGCGCGATGGCGACGCGCTGCCGCATGCCGCCGGACAGCTCGGCGGGGTACTTGCCGGCATCGCGCTTCACGTCCAGGCCAACCTTGGCGATCCACTCGCGCGCGCGCTCGCGACGCTCTTTCGCGGCCACGCCTCGGCACTCGAGGCCAAACGCCACGTTGTCCTCGACGGTGCGGTTGTCGAACGAGGTGTAGTCCTGGAAGACCATGCTGCGATCCGGCCCCGGTCGCTCCACGGGCTTGCCGGCGACGAGCACGGTGCCCGTGGTGGGCGGATGATGCGGCGCCAGCCCGGCGATCAGCCGAAGCACCGTCGACTTCCCGCAGCCCGAGGGCCCGAGGATGGTGATGAACTCCCCCGCGCCGGGCAGGTCGGGCACGCAGAACGTCACGTCGCGAATGACGGTGACGTCGCCGAAGCGCTTGGTGACGTTGGTGAATTCGACAACGTTGGGACGGGACGCGGCGTCGACCGGCGCCGCCTTGACCGGCTCGGCCACGGCTAGTCCTCGACCTGGCGGTAGGGGAACAATCCGCGCTGGAAGAACAGCAGCACGCGGTCGATCCCGAAGGCGAGCAGGCCGATGATGATCAGGATCAGGATGATGTGCTCGGACAGCCCGCGCCGCTGGCTCGACATCAGCAGGTAGCCGAGGCCGTGCTCGGCGTTGATCAGCTCGGCGAGCATGATATAGCCGAAGGCCAGTCCGAACAGGTGCCGCAGGCTGTTGTAGATGTCGGGCAGCGCCAGCGGCACCAGCACCTTGATCACGATCTGCCAGGGGCGGGCCCCCAGCGTCTGAGCGGTCTCGACGTATCGATCCGGCACGCTGGTAATGGAGCTGACCGCGTCGGAGTAGACGAACGGCGCGCAGGCGATGAAGATGAACATCACCTTCTGCGTCTCGTCGATGCCGAACCACAGGATGGTCAGCGGGATCAGCGCCGCGACCGGCAGGTTGCGCCCGAACAGCGCCAGCGGCGCCGCCGCGGACTCGACGACGCGCCACGACCCGGCGATGATGCCGAGCGGCACGCCGATCAGCGCCGCCAGGCCGAACCCGATCAGCACCCGCTTCAGCGTCGCCGCGATGCTCTGGAGCAGGCCGCGCTCGTTCAGCAGGACGGGAAAGCTGCGCAGCACCTCGCCGGGGCTCGGCAGGATCACCGGCGAGATCCAGCGATCCTCCGAGCCCAGTCCCGACGTGGCCAGCCACCACACCAGCACGATGCACGCCATCGCGCCGGCGCCGATCAGCCGCCGCATCATGCGCGGCGGCGGCAGGCGGAGCGCCAGCAGCGATCGCTTCGCGGCTTCCGCCATCTACTTGGCCGGCGCCGCTTCCGCCGGGTAGACCTTCACTTCCACGCGCCGGTTCTTCGCGTTGTTGTCCGGATCCGACGGATCGGCGGGGCGATCCCAGCCCATGCCGGCGGTCGAGAACTGGTTCGGCTGCAGCGATCCGAACTTCTTCAGGATCGCTTCCTTCACCGAGTTGGCGCGGTTGAGCGACAGCTCCTGCACCAGGCTCTTCGGCACCGACGTCTTCATCGATCCGTCGGTGTGCCCCTCGATGACGATGCGCGCCGCGCCGTACTGGCCGGCCAGCTTGCCGATCTCCTCGACCACGAACGACACGTTCGGATCGTAGAGCTCCTCGACGTCCTTGTTGTCGACCGTGCGCGTCACCTTCTTGTTCAGGTCCCACGAGTTCGGGAAGAAGTGAATGACGACCGTCTTGGTGAGGATCTCGTCCTTCTCACCCTGCACCGTGCTCGCGCTGCTCGGCGCGAACTGCACGTCGTACTCGTTCTTCTGGCTGGCGTACTTCTGCTCGGAGGCCAGCTTCTGGACGATCGAGAAGTCCATCACCTGGTCGAACGACGTCTGCTCGGTGACGGCGTTGATCCGCTTGTAGAGGAAGTAGGCGGTCGACCACGTCCGCTCGAAGTTGGTCGGGCTGTTCTGGTTGAGGAAGAAGTCGCGGTTCTCCGCGTAGTTGGTCGAGTGGGCGTCGCCGAGCATGCCGAGCGCGTCGCTCTCGGGGATCGAGTAGCCGGCGGCCATCAGCTTGGCGACCTTCTGCCGGTTCTCCTGCGCCTTCAGATCCTGCATCCCGTCGAAGATGCCGCGGACGATCCCTTCCATGACCTCCGGGTTGTCCTTGGCGAAGTCGGCGCGGGCGAACCAGACGTCGGCGATCAGCTTGTTGGCCGTCGACGTGGTCACCAGCATGCGGTTGCCGCGGGCCTTCTCCAGGTTGTAGATGTCGGGCGCCCAGCTCACGCAGCCGGCGATGTTCTTGTCGGCGTTGAACGCGGCGGCCGCCTGGAAGGCGTCCTGGGTGAACTTGAACTGCACCTCGGAGGGCTGGACGCCGGCGTTGATCAGCGCGTTGAGGATGAAGAAGTGCGACGGCGAGTTCTGCGCCAGCACCACGGTCTTGCCGCGCAGGTCGGCGATGGTCTTGATGGTGTCGCGCACGACGATGCCGTCGCCGCCGTTCGACCAGTCGACCTGCTGGTAGACGCGCGGCATCACGCGCGAGTCCTTGCGCAGGCCCTCGAGAAAGAGCGGCACCATGTCGAGCGTCGCCCAGCCGACGTGGACGTTGCCGGCGGCGTAGGCGTCGCGCATGGCGATGGGATCGTCGATGAGGACGATCTCGACCTTGAAGTCCTTCCCGCCCGGCGCCTTCCACACCTTGCCCGGCTTGAAGCCGTTGTTGGCGTAGATGATCGGGCTCCAGCCGGCCCACACGTTGATCGCGAAGCGGACGGTGCGGTCCGCCATCGGCTTGTAGCTGGAGATGCCCTTGACCTCGGGCAGCCGCGACGCCGCCACGTAGTTGTATTCCTTGACCGTCGTGATGCCCGAGCTGTCGGGAGCTTCCGCGCCTCCCTTCATCTTGTTCATCTCGTCGGCCGTGAACTGCCCGCCCTGCGACTTCGGCCCGATCGCGCCGAAGCGATACAGCGCGAAGCCGACGAGGCCGAGCACCACGAGCAGGACGGCGACGTAAAACGCGGGTCGGGGCTGTCCGTTCGCCATTGATCGACGCTCCTAGCTGGTCTGCTTGTCCGCGGTCTTTTCACGCTCGGTCGCCGCGGGACCGAGATCCTTCGCCGACTGCGCGACCGGCGTCGTTTCCGGCGACTTGAGGCCCAGCTCCACCTCGAAGTCGGTCAGCGCCTGCTCGGCGAGCTGCGACTGCATGCGCTCCTCGGCCTGGATCTCCGCGATCCCCTTGTTCGAGAGATCGGCGGCGACGCGCACCTTGCCGCGGTTCTGATCGATCCGCTGCTGGATCACCTGCTCGATCTCGCCGAAGTCGGTGGTCAGGTTGACGTCGAAGGTCTCGGAGAGCTTGGCAATCTCCGCTTCCGCGGAGCTCATCTTCAGTTCGGCGTCGTACTTGGTGATCTTCTCGCGCAGCTCGATCAGCTTCTCGTTGGCGTGCTGGATCTTCTTGAGGCTGTTGCCGTAGGCGGTCTCGTGCATCGAGAGCTGCCCCTCGTTGGTGGCGAGCTCCCCTTTGGCCTTCTGCAGCTCGAGCGCGAACTTGGCGGCGGTGGTCCGATCCCCGGCCTTCAGGTAGGCCTTGGTTTCCGCCTCGAGCTTCTGCACGTGCGACTTGTTGGCGTTGACCTGCCGCGTCACGCGCTCGACGAGGCCGCGGTACTGCTCGAGCCCGGTCCGCCCTTCCTTCAGCTGTTCCACCGATTGGTCGTACTCGTAGCGCATCTGCGCGATCGGATCCGCTTCCCAGAAGAGGTTCGCCACCTTGTTGATCTGCGCGGCGAAGGCCGACCAGAGCTTGTGAAAAATCACGGGCCGTACTCCTTTTGAACGACGTTACTTCCTGGCAGGTTCCCGTTCCGCGCCGGTCGCCTCCGCCAGGATCTTTCCCTGATAGATACCGTCGAGCGCGGTGCGCAGTTCCGGACCGCTGCCGGCGCCGATGACGTCGCCGCCGACCTCTTTCAGGAACGCGAACTTGTCGGTGCCCGTGTCGAAGGCGACGAAGTAGACCTGCACGGCGTGGCCGCTGCGGTCCCAGATGTCGCGCGCCACCCCCTCGGGGTTGCGGCCGCGCGTGTTCTCGCCGTCGGTGACGACGAGCAGGTACTTGCGGAAGACGCCGGCGCGATAGAGATCGGGGCGCGCCTCGCGCATCGCGTCGCCGATCGCCGTGCCGCCGCCGGGCTCGGGCAGCTGCGCCAGCGCGTCGCGGATCGCCGCCCGATCGTACGGCTGGATCGCGCGCAGCGTGCGCACCGCGCTCGAGAAGCTGTAGAGGCCGATCTTGATGGGAAAGTCCGGACGCTTGGCGACGAAGGCGTCGGTGGCGTCGAGCATCGCCTCGAGCGACTCCCGCGCGACCAGGTACTTGGGGCGCGAGTCGCCGGGAGCGTGATCCTTCATCGAGCCCGAGGTGTCGACCAGAATCGCCACCGCGGCGCCGAGCCCTTCCTCGACTTCCGCCTGGTAGGGAGCGCTCGACTCGGCCTCGCGCGCGTCGGATGCGCGCCGGGAGCGGTCGCGGCGGCCGTTCGCGTCGCAGGCCGCGATCAGCCCCGCGACCAGCAGGACGGCAGCCAGCCTGGGCCATACCGCCCGCCTGGCGCTCAGGCCATGTCTCATCCGTGTCAGGGGGGCAGTGTATCGTCCGCTCCCCCGGCGATCAAGCGACCCTCCGGCGAATGGTGCGCCTGCACCGGTGAATGGTGTCAATGCCAAATGCCGAATGCTGAACGCCGAAAATGCCGAATGCCGAATGCGGCTTGGCGTTAGCATGGGCGCAGGAGCGTGCCATGCTCGAGATGCTCATTGCGGCCCTCGTCCTCCAGCAGCCGCCACCGTCGAACCCCCAGGCACAGACCGCGACGTCGACCGCTACCGCCGCGATTGCCGCGGCCGCGGCGCCGGCCGACTGCGTTCGGGCGCTGCAGGCGTTCGTGGGCAAGCGACAGCAGGAGGTGCGGCCGCCCGAGGGGTTCACCGCGCAGCTGCTCCGCCAGGTCGAGACGGAGCGCGCGGCGCTCGCGAAGACCTGCATCGCCCGCTTTCCGGAAGACCAGCTGCCGGCGATGCAGCTGGGCGGGCTCTCGGAGCTCTACACCCAGGCGGGTGACCCGGAGCGCGCCCGCGCCGTGCTGGCCCGCGCGATGGCCGCGCCGCTGCCGCCGGCGGATCGCGGTAGCGTGCTGGCCACGGCGATCAACGTCACGCTGACCGAGCCGAAAGGGGACGAGCGGAACGCGCGGCTCGAGAAGATGATCGACGAGCTCGACGCGATCAAGGACGCGCCGTTCGACCAGGTGTTCCTGGCGCACCGGCGCCTGCTCGGCTACTACCGCGGCGACGACATCGACGCCGGGATCATCAAGCACGCGACGTGGATCGCGTCCGCCGCGAAGCGCTTCGCTCCCGCCGATCGCCAGAAGTACGGCCGCGACGTCCTGATGGCGCAGATCGACATGGCCGAAGCGCTCGCCGGGCAGGCGCAGAACGACGAGGCGCTGGCGCTGCTGCGGCGCGTGGGCAAGGAATGGAGCGACATTCCCGGAGCGGAGCGCTACGTCGCGCCGGCGATCGAGCGCTACATGCTCGTCGGCACCGCCGCGGCGCCGATCGTCGCGCCGCGCTGGCTGAACGCGCCGTCCGACATGAAAGAGATGCCGATGGACGGCGCCGTCACGCTGCTCGAGTTCACCGCGCACTGGTGCGGCCCGTGCCGCGAGAGCTACCCGGGCGTGAACCGCCTGCGCGCTCAGTTCGCGTCACAGGGCTTCCGGGTCGTGATGGTGACCCGTTACTGGGGCTACTTCTCGAAGGACGGCAAGACCGAGCGCCCGCTTGCCCCCGCCGACGAGCTCGCCCGCGACGCCGACTACTTCAAGGGCTACTCGCTCGACGTCCCCGTCGCGATCGGCGACGAGTCGGCGGGCGCGGACGTCAACGACAGCAGCTACAAGGTCTCGGGCATCCCTCAGATCCACCTGATCGATCGCAAGGGACGCATCCGCCTGATCATGATCGGCTATGACGAAGCCAACGAGCCGAAGCTGGCGGAGCAGATCAGGAAGCTGCTGGCGGAAAAATAACGCGCGTCAGCGCCGGATCACGACGCCGACGCTCAGCGTCATGTAGCGGAGGTGCACCGGCTCGTTCTGGTTGGTGGCAATGCCGGCACGTTCGGTGTCGTGCAGCGTGCTGAAGTAGCGCAGGTCGAAGCGCACGCCGGTGTTCTGCGAGAAGAACCCCACCGCCCCGCCGCCGATGTTGAACCCGGCAAAGTTGGCATCGAGCGGGAACACGTCCACCTGCTGTCCGCCCGGCGCTTCGGTCCTGGCCGCGCGCAGCAGGCCGAACCCGCCGGAGACGATCGGCCGCAGGAAATACTCGGTGTATTTTCGCGGCGCCGTCAGCACGATGTTCCCCATCAACGCCGTCACGCGGCTGCTTTCGATCACGCCGCTCTGAATCGGCGATCCGGCGCTGTCGGTGCGGCCGGGCTTCCCCTGGAAGAACCCGGGGATGATCTCGAAGACCGCCTCCGCGCCGAGGACCCCGGCGCCGAGCCGGGTCACCGTGCCGCCGAGCGCGGCGTGCTTGTCGCCGGTCGCCAGCTCCGGATCGATGATCGTGGTGTTGCCCTTGAACGTCACCCCGATGAGCGGCGTGAAGTGCCATTCCGCGGACGCCGCGCGCGGGAGCACAACGATGCACAAGCAGCACGCCGCGACCACCTTCGCTGCGCTCGCTCGCGCCGCCGACTGTGGCATTCGGCATGTGACATTCGGCATTCAGGCCGTCGTTTCTCAGCGGCCTGCTACGTCGTCAGCTTGAGGAACAGCGAGGCGAAGAGCGACTTGGTGACGTCGCCGGCCGGCAACTGGAAGGGGGCGCTGAGCCCGTCGCTGTTCGCGAGCAGGATGAACGTGGTGTTCTTCGCTGGCAGCTTCAACAGCAGCGCCGAGTAGGCGTTGGGCACGCTGCCGAAAGCCCAGACGACGCGCTCGCCGCGATAGAACTGCACGAACCAGCCCAGCCCCATCGGCGACGGCAGGCCGTTGCGTCCGGTGCTCGGGTTCCAGGCGGTGAGCAGCGTCTCGGGCAGGAGCAGCGGCGCCGTGTCGATCGAGTCGATCGCCGAGTCGAAACGCGCCAGGTCGCGGACGGTGGTCACGAGGCCGTCGGCCGCGGTCATCGACACGGCGGAGAGCTCGGTACGTTCGGTCCTGTTCCGCCCGGTCACCTTGTACGGCACCGCCAGCTTCGTGAGCACCCGCCGGTAGCGATCGAGATCGTCCTGCGCAAACAGCCCCTCGGGCAGCTCGAGATCGGGGTTCTGCAGATCGGTGCCGGGCACCGAGTCGCGCATGGCGAGACGATTCAGCACGCGGTGCGCGACGCTCTTGCGATACGGCTGCGGCGCGCACCATTCCATCAGCGCCGTGAGGTGCGCGTAGCGGTCGGGATTGTATTGGAACGGTTCCCTGGCGTTGGCCGGCGCCGCGTGGCTCAACAACCCGCGCAGCGTCGCCTCGGGTTCGGGCGACGTCAGGCCGTATCGCGCGATCGGCTCGTCGAGCCCGATGCGGCGAATCTCGACGCACTGGAGCAGAAGCAGTGCCGCCAGCGTGCTGCTCATGTCGCCGACGAGATACGGCGTGTCGGGCGTCGCGCGCACGCGCGCCGCGACGTTCTGGAAGCCGTAACCCTTCTCCCAGACCTGGACGCCGTCGCGCAGGATCGTCGCGGACATCCCCGGGATGCCGCTCTGCTGGCGCAGCGCCTCGAGATAGCCGTCGAGGACCGCGATCGACCCGGCCTGCGTCGGCAGCGACGGCTGCTGCCCGGACGTGGCGGCGCCGCCGGCAAGCACCACGAGGCCGGCGAGCAGCGCGAGGCGGACGCGCGGGAAAG
>Ga0207708_10004406_pt1 | contig 10375 bp, 4 predicted proteins | sample KBSK5101metaG_FD_184340 | JGI IMG/M metagenome (GOLD analysis project Ga0207708, IMG submission 184340) | Corn, switchgrass and miscanthus rhizosphere microbial communities from Kellogg Biological Station, Michigan, USA - KBS K5-10-1 metaG... | ecosystem: Host-associated > Plants > Roots >...
CACGCAACGTCACATTCGCCCCGGTCTACAACGTGCCCAACTGGAAGGACACATCGCCGCGCCTGGGCGCGTCGTACGATCTCTTCGGCAACGGAAAGACCGCCCTGAAGTTCACTGCCGGCCGTTACCTGGAGGCACCGCTCCTCATCAGCTTCACGCGCGTCGCCAATCCGGCCAGCGCCATCACGACCAACGCCACGCGGACGTGGGCCGACCTCAACAACGATTTCCTGCCGCAGGAAAGCGAACTGGGGGCCCTGAGCAGCTCCACCTTCGGCCAGAGCGTGATCACCACACGTTACGACGATGAAGTTCCCGAGGTCAGGGGATACAACTGGGAGATATCGACGAGCGTGCAGCACGAGCTGATGACGCGTGTGGCAATGAACGTCGGGTACTTCAGACGGTGGTACGGCAACACGCGAACCACGGACAACGAGCTGATCGGACCGGAAGATCACGACCCATTCTGTGCGACGGCACCGATCGACAGCCGGCTTCCGGATGGCGGCGGCTACCAGGTGTGCGGTCTTTACAACGTCTCACGCGCGAAGTTCGGACAGGTCTCGAACGTGATGCGGCTGTCGAAGCACTACGGCGAAGACAAGGAAGTCTATGACGGCGTCGACGTGTACCTCAACGCGCGGCTGGGGAAGGGAATCGTCGTTCAGGGCGGCACGAGCACGGGACGAACGCTCACCGATCAATGTTTCGTCGTCGACTCGCCGCAGGCGCTCCTGAACTGCAGGGTAGCGCCGCCGTTTCAGACCCAGATCAAGGTGCTCGGCGTCTACCCGCTGCCGTGGGCCGGGATTCAGACGTCGGCCACCTACCAGAGCCTGCCCGGGCCTCAGATCACAGCCAGCCGCGTGTACACGAACGCTGAGGTCCGCGGCTCGCTCGGTCGCGATCTGTCTTCCGGCGTGAACGGTACTGTGACCGTCCCGCTGATCGCTCCTGGCACGATGTACGGCGATCGCATGAATCAGCTGGACTTCCGGGTTTCCAAGATCTTTAGAATGCCAGGCAATCGTCGCATCCAGGCCAACCTAGATCTGTTCAACGCGCTCAACGCGAGCTCGGTGCTCGCGCAGAACAACACGTATGGACCGTCGTGGCTCCGACCGACGACGATCATCCAGGGACGTTTGGTGAAGTTCGGGGGCCAGTTCGATTTTTGATGCACGAAGGCCACGAAGACTTAGGCCACGAAGATCACAAAGGAGGTAGCGGCGGTCTTCAGACCCGCCGCTACTTGAAATGCTCGATCGAATGAACGATGAGCGGTTATCCCGCCGAGATCTGCTGAAGCGCGGAGTGGGGAGCGCTGTCGCCATTGCCGGCAGTCACTTCATCGCTGGCCCATCGACGACCAACGCCGCCGCGCAGGCGACCGCCTCGGGCGATGTGTCGCTCGTGAACGGCAAGTTCGTGGATGGTCGCGGTGAGGTGGGCACGACGCTGACGATCCGGAACGGCCGCATTGCCGCCGTCGGCAAGAGCGCTCCTCTCGCTCCTGATGCGCGCACAATCGACTTGGGTGGGCGAACCGTCGTTCCCGGTCTTTTCGACGGGCACGTGCACTACACGCGCGCCGGCGTCAATCCTGGCTACGAGGCGCGGCGTGTCGAGAGGGCGTTCTCGATCGCCGAATTACAGGAAGCAATCGCCGAGCGCGCCAAATCGGTGCCTCCTGGCGCGTTCATCACCTGCATCGGCGGCTGGAATTACACGCAGTTCGCGGAGGCGCGACGGCCGACCAAAGCCGAGCTCGATGCCGCGGCATCCAAACACGCGGTTTACATCTCGGGCACAGGTGGCGGAACCGGCGCCATCACCAACTCTCTCGGCGTGACGTTCTTCGAATCGAAGGGTGTCGCTGTCGACAGCCGTACGGGCGCCGTCACCTCAGCGCCCGCCGCGCTCGCGGCCCTTCAGGGTGTGCAGACCCCCGACGACAAGCTGCGCGGAACCGCAGACCTCAACGCGCACGCGAACAGCCTGGGACTGACCGGCGTGATCAACGCCAGCAATCTGGACGATCAGGAATTTCCTTTGCGTCTCTGGCGGGAAGACAAGCTCACCATCCGCATGCGGCCGCTGTTTCCAGCCGATTCGCCGCAGCAGGTCGAGGCACGCGTCCTCAACAACTTCAGTCAGGGCGGCCGCGCCGTCGGTGATGACCTGTTTCGCGTCGCCGGTTTCGGTGAACGTATCGGCGGCAACGACACGATGTCGCCGCAATTCGAGCCGACGGCACGAATGATCGCGAAGCACGGCTGGTTGCTGCAGCAACACTCCATCACGATCAAGGAGAACGACTTCCACCTCCAGGTATTTCAGTCGATCGCGCGCGAGCAGCCGATCGACAAGATGCGGTGGTCGATCATTCACCTGCAAAGCATTGACGAGGCGCGGCTGAAGACGCTGAAGGAGATGGGCGCCGGCGCCAGCGCGCAGACCTGGACCTACTTTTCGATCGGCGGTGGACCTCCGTTTCGCCGCATCGTCGATTCCGGTATTCATGCCGGTGTCGGAACTGACTCGACCAATGTGTCCGCTCTCGACCCCTGGCTGTCGCTCTTCTACATGGTCACGGGTCGAAACGTCACGGGACAGATGACTAACGACGGTCAGCAGATTTCGCGGGTCGCGGCGCTGCGTCTCTACACCGAGGGAGCCGCCTGGTTCTCCTTCGACGACCATCAGGTCGGTTCTTTCGTCGAAGGCAAGTACGCCGATCTGGCAGTTCTCAGCCAGGACTACCTGACGGTCCCGGATCAGATGATCCGCAAGATCGAGTCAGTGTTGACGCTCGTCGGCGGGAAGATCGTCCACGCGAGCGGCCCATTCGCGACGATCGCGCGCACGTAAAACAATCGTAGGGCGGGTCTTGCTCTGGAACGGAATCGTAGGGCGGGTCTCGCTTTGTAGACCCGCCGAGACCTCCCCCTCTCACTTGATGTTAGGATCGCGCCGGCAAGTCAACCGGACGCAGAGGAGAGCCAGCCAAGACCTCTGCCCTTGATACCCTGGCAGAACTCTTGGCTGGTTCTCTCTATCTCTTTGGCGCGCTTCGCGCGCCTGGGACCGCTATGCGGGGTGAACAACGAGCTCAGAATTCGCATGAGGAGCCGCACAGCGGTACCACGCGCCGCACGTGGATCCTGACGCTCGTGGTGCTCGCGTGTGCGCCACTGGGTGCCGCGCAACAACCGTCCGTCACCTTCAGGGCCGAGACCAATTTCGTCGAGGTTCACGCGATCGTCACCGACGAGATGGGTGCATTCGTGCGCGACCTCACGCGAGACGACTTCGAAATCGTCGAAGACGGCAAGCCGCAGACGCCGGCGGCATTTTCGTTGATCGATCTCCCGATCGAGCGACCGTTTACCCCACCCGGTGCGACCGAGCCGGTCGAATCGGATGTGCGAGCGACCGCCCGCACCTTCGATGGCCGGATCTACGTGTTCCTGCTGGACGATCTGCACACGGCGTTCACGCGCACGAGCGCGGTGCGGAATGCCGCGAAACAGTTCATCCAACGCTACCTCGGTGCCAACGATCTCGCCGCTGTCGTCTACACCAGTGGCCGTCAGGAATCAGGTCAGGAGCTGACGAGCAGCCCTCGACTGCTGAAGGCGGCAGTCGACAGGTTTCAGGGTCAGAAGCTCCCGTCCGCCGGCGCCGAGAAACTGGCCGTTCACCTCCGCCAGATGGACAACGACGCTGTGCTCTCGGATGGGCCTCAGCAGACTCACAACAGGGATGCAGTCGAGAAAGCGGAAGCCATCAAGGACCCGTACGACGCGGAGCGGGGACTCAACGCGCGCCGGACGCTGCAGGCGGTCGAGAACGTCGCGAACTGGCTGCGCGACGTCCAGGGCCGACGCAAGGCGCTGCTGCTGTTCAGCGAAGGTCTCGATTACGACATCTACCAGCCGTTCAACCTGACAGAATCGGCGTCCGCGATCGTCTCCGAAGCGCAACACGCCGCAGCCGCCGCTCAACGCGCGAACGTGAACGTGTACGGCATCGATCCGCGAGGACTGAGCCAGTTTGGCGAGCTCGTTGACATCGGAGCGCGCTCCGACTACCCGCAGCTCGAGTACGGCACGTTCCGCGGCGCGCTTCACGAGCTGCGGCTCGCGCAGGAGAGCTTGATGTCCTTGTCCGAGGAGACCGGCGGCCTGGCTGTCGTCAATGCCGGCGATGTCGTCGGCGGCCTTGGCCGCGTCGTGCTCGACAACAGTCGCTACTACCTGCTCGGGTACTACAGCGATTCGACGAAGTGGTCGCGGAAGTTCTTGAAGATCGACATTCGAGTCAAGCGGCCTGGCCTCAGCGTCCGTGCGAGACGCGGTTTCATGCCGCCCGATTCGCGCGCCATCGCAAAGGCGCGCGAAGCCGACGTCAAAGCCGGCACCTCGCCGGCGCTGAAAGCGGCCCTGAGCAAGCCCGTACCAATCGGCGATCTTCCGGTGCGCCTGTTCGCGGCTCCCTTCAAGGGCACCGGCTCGAATGGCTCTCTGCTCCTGGCTGTCGAGATCGACGGCAGCTCACTCAGGTTCGTAGAGGGCGATGGCCGTTTCAACGAAAAGATTGAAGTGTCCATTGTCGCGGCGGACCAGCGCGCCCGCGTTCAGGCTGGCGATCGGCAGGAATTCAACTTGAGGCTCCAGCCGGCGACGCGCGATCGTGTCAGTCGCACTGGCATTCGCCTGCTGTCACGACTCGAGCTCCCGCCGGGGCGATATCAGATCCATGTGGGAGCGCACGAAGCCAGTGGCGGCACTCTTGGCACCGTTCCGTACGATGTCGAGATCCCCGATTACGCAAAGGCACCGTTTGAGTTGAGCGGCGTCGCTCTCACCTCCTCGAGCGCCGACTCCTTCGTCACGGCGAATCCGGATCCGTTATTGAAGGACGCGCTTCCGGCCGCGCCGATCGCGACACGCAGCTTCAGTCCCGCAGAGACGCTGACGACGTACTCCGAGTTGTATGTCGCAGCAGGCGCCGCGCGGGCGGTGACGATGATGACCTCGGTGCAGGACGCGCGATCGGGGAAGACAGTTTTTCAGGGCGAGGATCGCCGCGCGGTCGATGCCTCGACCCGCCTCACGACTCACGCGTTCAGCACACAGGTTCCACTGAAGAATCTGTCAGCGGGGAATTACATCCTGCGCGTCTCAGTTCGATCGAGCGTCGGGAGTGACGCGACTGAGCGCGTTGTTCCCTTCGACGTGCGATAGCGACGGGGAAGCCGAGGCACAAAGCGCGCGGAGAAAAGATGTAACGCGTTTTGCTTTTCCCTGCGCCCTCTGCTCCGTCCGCGCCCCTAGAACATCAACCGGAACCCAATCTGCGCCGTGCGCGTCTGCGCGGAAATCGGCTGCAGGTACTGCAGCACGTTGCTCTCGACCGTGCCGATCCCGTAGTTGTAGTTGTTGAACAGGTTGAACACTTCCGCGATCCCATCGATCGAAAAGCGTCCGCCCAACCGAATCCGCTGTTGGACGCGCACGTCGGTTCGATTCTGTGCGGGCGCGAGCAGCGAGTTTCGGGGGATGATCGACCCATCCGGTCGCAGCCGTTGGCTATTGGCGGCTCCGGTCTGCCGAAGGTCAGCGCCCCAACTGCTCGCCAACCGAAGGCCTCCAGCGAAGAAGTGGAGCCCGCTCACCTGGAAACCGCGCCCGACTTCCCAGATTCCGCTGAACACGGCTCGATGCCGCTGGTCGTCGGAGGACAAACCCCACTCACCGCCCAGATCCGGAACAGTGTAGAAAGGGACTGGCTCGAGACCGCTGAACGGCGGCGTGTCGGCGTTCCAGAGGCCGGAGAGCGTATAGGTGGCCGACCCCTGCCAATGATTGGCGAATCGCTTCTGGAACCCGGTCTGCAACGCGTGATAGCCCGAGCGCGCGAGGTGCGTGTTCATCGAGACGACGCCCCAATCGGGATAGGGCCGCAGGGCACGGTTCGACGAGGGATTGTTCGTGCCTGTCGCCGGGTTATAAGTCAGGTTGATGTTTTCGACGACATCCTTTTCATCCCGCCCCTGGGTGTACACGTAGTCGGCTTCGAAGGACATGGTGTTGCCAAGCTGGCGCTGAAAGCCGATCGACGTCTGAAAAGTGCGTGGCAGGTTCACGAATTCGACCGGCCCCACGAACTCCTGCAGATCGCGAATCAGGCATCCGGGCAGGTTGCCGTTGTTGTAACAGAACCGCCGCAGCGCCTGGTCGTATGTCGGTAACGGCTGGCCATTGGTCGGGTTGGCCGCGAAATCCGCACGACCATCGTTGGCGTACTGAATCACGACGATCTGAGCGTTCCCGGTCGCAAACGACTGATCGGCGCCGAGCGCATCCCCGTAGTACAACCCCGTGCCGCCGCGTATGACCGTCCGTTCGCCCAACTTCCACGCAAACCCTACCCGCGGTTGGAAGTTGTCCAGTTCGTCGGGACGTCCCGCCTCCTGGAACGGCGGCACCGCGATGTCATTCGCGAACGCGTTGAACGCACCGTCCCAACGAAGCCCGAGATTCAACGTCAGGTTGTCCGAGATCTGCCAATCGTCCTGGGCCCACAGCCCGGCTTTCTGCGAAACCATGTGGACGTCGAAGTCGCCAAGGCCGATGCTGTAGGTGCTCACGAGCGGTGAAATCGCGGCGAGGTTCCACGTGTCGGCGTTCCATGGATCCGGGAACAGCGCTTCGATGTTGGCTGGCACCGCGCCATTGCGTGCGTCAATGATGCCCATGCAGTTGGCGCAGTTGAACGAGACCTTCTTGTCCCACAGGAACTCGCCGCCGGCCTTCAGATCGTGACGCCCTTTCGCCTCGTATGAGAGGTTGTAATCGTCTCGCGCGGACCAGACGTCCTGGAGCTGGTACCGCGGGTAGTTCGTGTTGCCCGCGATGGAGAAGCCCGTGAAGGTAATACGCGGTGAGCCGGTGTTGATGCCGTCGGCCGCGCGCCAGTGGTGCGACCATGTCGTCAGGTTCGCGTTCTTGAAGCCGAAGCCGGCGTAGCCGAGCTGTACCTGGTTGGTCGCGCGCGTGCCGATTACCCGCGTCCACTGCCCGACGAGCGCATCGGTGAACTGATCGGTCGTGCCCGTGGCCGCCGGATGGTTGGCCCCGAGGTCGTCAAACGGCTGCCACGACTTGGTCAGATTGCCCTTCAGCATCAGGCGGCTCTGGGATGAAAGCTCGTAATCGAAACGCGCGCTTCCCAGCTTCACGGATCTCACGCCCGAGAGCTCGAGATTAAATGCCGGCCACGCCGTCAGCGAGAACGTCGAGCGCGGCTCGTGCTCGTACTCGTAGCTGCCGAAGAAGTGAAGGCGATCTTTGATGATGGGTCCGCCGAGCGTCATGCTGTACTGCTGGTTCTTGAACGGGACGACGCGGTTGAGGACGGGGTCCTCGGCGTTCCATTGTGAGTTCCGGAAATACCCACTGACCATCCCGTTCAACAGGTTGGTCCCTGATTTGGTGATCGCGTTCACCTGCACGCCCGACGATCGACCCTGCGTCGCATCAAAGCGGTTCGAGATGAATTGGAACTCGGCGATCGCGTCGCGGCTGAAGCGCGGCTGCCCGCCGGGCCCGAGCTGACCGGTCACCTGTTGCCCGTCGAGATTGAGCTGGAACTCGCGCAGGTCGCGACCCGCCGTGCGGTCCTGGACCGGCGCACCGCCCATTGCGGTCGTGCGGTTCCCGGGAGCGAGCAGCGCCAGCGACATCCAGTCGCGTCCCTGTACCGGCAGCTCGGACATCTGCTTTGGATCGATGTTGCCGCCCAGGCTGGAGTCCGCCATGTCGAGCAGCGGCGCTTCCGCTGTGACGGTCACCGTCTCTTGGAGCGTTGACGGCGCCATCTGCAGATTGAGGACGGCGTTCTGACCGACGAGCAACTGGACGCCACCGCGCGTGACGGTGGTGAAGCCTTGCAGTTCCGCCGTGACGACGTACTCGCCGATGCGGACCGGCAGACGGAAGCTGCCGCGGCCGTCGGTGACGGCAACAAATCGGTTGCCGGTCGCCTGATGTACGGCGGTGACCGTAACACCCGGCAGCACGCTGCTGGTGGAATCCATCACGGTGCCGCTGAGCGTCGCCTCCTGCGCGAAAGCGGTGAGGGGCAGTGCGAGCAATGCGCCGAACAGTAGGGTCTTGAACGCGCGCGAAATCATCGAGCCCTCCTCATGGCCGATTGGGTGCGGCGGAGAGTAGCACAAGGTCCGGCTTTAGCCGGACCTTCAGTCCGACCTTGACTCCACCCACAAATCCTTCTAAAAGGAAGCGCGGGAGGAGCGACATGAGAAAGTGGCACGTAATCGTTACAGCGGTGTTGGCGGTCGTCGCGGTATGTGCGGTGACGACGGTGGCGCAGCAGCGCACCGCTGAATCGCGCGACATGACGCTTCTCGGCTCCAACGATCTGCAGGCGCGCAGCGCCTACCAGCCGGTAATCCAGAAGCAGGGCAACCGGTATATCGCCTACGTCGGGCACCACGCCGGCTCGATGCCGAACACGCTGACGGGCAAAATGGAGGACAACGGGACGTCGGTCATCGACGTTACCAATCCGCGTCAGCCGAAATACATCGCCCACATTCCCGGTGGAGGCGAAGCGCAGGGCCCGGGGCAGTCGCAGATGGTTCGCACCTGCAGCGGCGCCGACCTGCCGAAGGCGGACAAAAGCAAGTTCTACCTGCTTCGCGCGCTCGGTACGTCGGGACACGAACTGTGGGACGTGACCACCCCCGAGAAGCCGACGCGCATCACGCAAATCATCGGCGGATTGAAGGACACGCATAAGAGCTGGTGGGAGTGTGAGACTGGCATTGCGTACCTGGTCGGCGGCGACCCGGCATGGCGGACGGCTCGCATGACCAAGATCTACGACTTGAGCGATCCGACGCATCCGGTTTTCATCCGCGACTTCGGTCTGCCGGGCCAGCAGCCGGGCTCGACGATGAATCCGGTGCCGACCGAGCTGCATGGACCGATCTCGATCGTGAAGGCGAACCGCGTCTACTTCGGGTACGGAACCGGCCGCTACGGCGTCGTGCAGATCGTCGATCGCAAGAAGCTCCTCGAAGGGCCGAAGGAGCCGACGGACGCGAACCTGCGGTATCCGGTCATCGGTCAGCTCGATCTGCCGATCGACGTGGGCGCGCACACGGCGTTTCCGATGTTGCACATGGTGCTGCCCGAGTACGGCAAACAGAATTGGCAGCAGGTGATCACGAATACCGCCGCAGGCACACACGCTGCGGCTGAGGGGTTCGCGCCGCCCACCAACCAGGGGATGCGCGATTTCATCGTGACGGTGGGCGAGACGACCGCGAATGAATGCCTCGAGGCGCGGCAGCTGGTGCGCATCATCGATGCGACCTTCGAGAAGAACATGATGCCCGTCTCATCGTGGACGGTGCCGGAAGCGAGCGGCAATTTCTGTTCACGTGGCGGCCGGTTCGGCACGCACTCCACCAACGAGAACATGACGCCGATCTATTACGGCCGCGTGCTCTTCGTGGCCTACTTCAACGCGGGCATCCGCGCGCTCGACGTCCGCGATCCGTTCAACCCGAAGGAAATCGCGTACTACATCCCGCCGGTCACGGCGAAGACCGACAAGCGGTGTGTCGGCCGCGGCGCCGACGAGCGCTGCAAGATCGCGATTCAGACCAATAACGTGGAAGTCGACGACCGCGGTTACATCTACATCGTCGATCGCGCCAACACGGGGATGCACATCCTCGAGCTGTCGGGTGCGGCGCGCCGCGTGGCGAACTTCCCGACCAACGCGACGAACTAGGGGCTGGGGGCTGGGGGCTGGGGGCTGGAGATTAAGGACCGCGGATTTCTCCGAGACCCTATTCCCCAGTCCCCAGTCCCCAGTCCCCAGTCCCTGCTCCCGAGCGATCTTGGCGACCCGCTGCTGAACACGTCGATACTTGCGTGGAACGCGAAACACCTGCCGTTGAGCGCGGGCTGGTGGAACTTTCCGAGCTTCGCGCCGCTATCGGGTGTCACGGCGTTCACGGAACATCTGCTCGGCGTGTACCCGTTGACCTCGCCAATCGTGTGGGAGACGGGCAACGCGGTGCTCGCTTGGCATTCAGCGCGGGGATTCACTCGTTGGCTGGCGTGTCCGACTTCTCCGTTCTCTGGAACGGGTGGCTGCCGACGACCTACGGTGAGGCGTCGTTATTCCCCGGCTTCACGATTGCGGCGCTTGCACTGGTCGGCATCGCGTATGGCGGGCGGGCGGACGAGCATCGATCGCGGCGATCGGTGGCGCTCTTCTATTTCGCTGGCGCGTTCCTGATGTGGACGTTTGCCCTTGGACCCGTGGT
>Ga0207708_10004409_pt1 | contig 10370 bp, 6 predicted proteins | sample KBSK5101metaG_FD_184340 | JGI IMG/M metagenome (GOLD analysis project Ga0207708, IMG submission 184340) | Corn, switchgrass and miscanthus rhizosphere microbial communities from Kellogg Biological Station, Michigan, USA - KBS K5-10-1 metaG... | ecosystem: Host-associated > Plants > Roots >...
GATGCCGCCCGCGTTGAACTTCTCGATACCGGCACCCGAGCCGGACGGGTCGTAGTTCACGGTGACGTTGGAGTTGTCCTTCTGGAACGCGCTGCGCCAGGCGTCCATGGCGGACTCCTGCGCGCTCGAGCCGGCGCCATCGAGGGTCTCCGCGCTCTTGCCGCTGCTGCTGGCTTCGTTGGAGGCACCGCAGGCGCTGAGGGCCAGGCCGAGGGCCAGGGCGGAGATGCCCGGGACGAGGATCCGGCGGGGAGCCCTGCCAAGCTTCTGGGGCATGTTCACTTCGATGCTCCTGTTGTTCGAAAAGGAACGGACACCCCAGAACCTAGGAACGCGAGGTGACGCGACCCGTCGGAGCCGGTGAACGAGAGGTGAACGCTGACGCAGGGTTTGGCGACGATCCCCGCAGAGCGGAGACCTGGGTCACCCGAAACCGCAGGTCAGGGGGCCTCGTGCAGCTCCGCGGCGAGGATCTCGCCCTTGTGGTGGTGCACGACCAGCAACGACGCCGGGTCGAGCGCGGGGACGTCGACGCCGAGGTGCGCGAGCAGCACCGGCAGCACCGGTCGGTGCGAGCAGAGGACGGTCGGCTCCGTGTCCGCGAGCAGGTCGTCGAGCAGCGACTGGACGGCGTCCTCGTCGGCGTGCTCCTCGGACAGGGCGAGCGTATGGCTGGTGACGAGCACGTGCTCGTCGACGTACGGCTGCACCGTCTGCACGCATCGGGTGCTGGAGGAGGTGACGACCTGGGTGATGCCGTACGCCGCCAGCAGCGGGGTCAGGCTCTTCGCCTGAGCCTGGCCCTCGTCTGTGAGAGGCCGTTGGGCGTCTTCGCCGTCCCATCGCTTGCGCGAGAGCGCCTTGGCGTGCCGCAGCACCGCCAGCGGTGTGGTCTTGCGTGAGGTCTCGAGGGCGGCCAGCACGTCGCGGTCGCGCCGGTAGCTGAGGAGTCCGGCCGCCTCGTCCAGCGGCACCCACGCGACGTCGTCGATCTCGTCGTTGGCGCGGTACGTCGACACGTCGGGGTCGCCGACCACGGTGGCCCGCCAGTAGTGGACCAGCTTGGTGCGGCCGTCGAGCTGCACGTAGGCCGTCGACGGCAGCGGCATCCCGAGCCGGACCTCGACCCCGGTCTCCTCGGCGACCTCACGGACGGCGGTCACCACGTCGTCCTCCCCGGGGTCCTGCTTGCCCTTGGGGAACGACCAGTCGTCGTACTTGGGCCGGTGCACCAGCAGCACCGCGCCCTTGCGTACGACGACCGCGCCAGCGGCGATGACATCGGGGTCCGGGACCGACATGTGGGTAGTCTCGCAGCGTGTGGCGGCCGGGACGAGTGCGCATCCTCCTGGCCGGACTGGTGACGCTGGCGATTGTCGTCCTTGCGGCTTTCTACCTGGTTCGCCGGCTCGACCGGTCGCCTCTGCAACAGGCGCTCGATGCGGTGCCTTCAGCCAGCCTCCGCGTGGCGTTCACGGACTGGAAGCAGGTGCGCGCACGGCTTGGTGCCGGGTCCCTGACGACCGACCGTGCGATCGAGAGCGTGATGTCGCGCGGGTACGACGCGGACCTGACCGCGGCCTCGAGCATCGAGGACGCGGCGGTCGCGCTGCACGACAAGTACGGGTTCTCGCCCACCAACGCGGAGTGGGAGGCGTTCGCCCAGTCGCGTGCCGGCGCGGTGATGGTCCTGCAGCTGCCCGGCGACACCGACATGGACGAGATCCGGGCCAACCTCGACCGGCTCGGCTACCAGAAGCCGTCGTCGGACGACGGGGTGTGGGACGGAGGCGCCGACCTGGTCTCCGGCATCGACCCGACCATCTCGCCGGAGCTCCAGTACGTCGTGGTGGACGACGACGACCACCGGGTGGTGTCCAGCGACACCCGGGCCTACGCCGCGTCGTCGGCGAAGGTGGTCACCGGCGACGCCGACGCGCTCGGCCCGAAGGCCGCCGCGGTGGCCGACCGGGCCGAGGATCCGGTCGCCGCCTTCGTGTGGGCGGGCGACTTCGCCTGTGAGGACCTGTCGATGACCAGCGCCGACGAGGGCGACCGGTCGCGGGCCGACCGGCTGGTGGCCGCTGCGGGGGGTGTCGACCCGCTGAGCGGCCTGCTGGTCGGGATGCAGGCGGACCGCACGCTCGACGTGGTGATGGCTTTCGCCGACGACCGCCAGGCCACTGCCAACCTGCGCCCCCGCGCCCGGCTGTTCGTGGGCCCGGCGGTGGCGCGCGAGGGGTCCTACGCCGACGACCTGCGGCTGGTGCGCTCTCGGTCAGAGGACTCGACCGTCGTCCTCACCGCGAAGCCGAAGGAGAGGACCGGCTTCGCGCTGTCCGAGGTCAGCTCCGGGCCGGTGCTGTTCGCGACCTGCTGAGGGGTGGCTCGAGCCCTGCGGTCGGGCGTGCGGTTTCTACACACTTGCTGGGAAAATGCACGCGATTCGCGGGATCCGGTGCAGTTCCGGGACAAGTGTGGGGAAACCGCACGCCCCCCACCGACGCTCAGGACTCCCCGGCGATCAGGTACTTCCCGCCCTGGAAGTCGAGGTCCAGGGAGACCGCATCGCTGCGGTGCACGCCGTCGTCGCGGACGTAGGCGACGTCGTAGCTGACGGTCAGGTTGTCGGCGTCGGGCTCGATGTTGCTCGGGGTCGCGGTCGCGATGGTGTCCCAGAAGCCGGAGTAGCCCTCGAGGCCGCCGCTCTGGTCCTGGAACTCCGGCGTCAGCTGCGCGAACGTCGCCTCCGGGTCCTTGGGTGCGGTCGCCAGGTAGCTCTCGATGAACGAGGTGATCCCCTTGTCCGTGGCCTCCGAGGACGCGGGCGTGGTGCTGGCCGACGTGTCGTCCGCCGGGCTGGTGCCAGCGCTCGGCCCGGCCTCCGGCTGGCCGCCGCCACTCATGCCGCGGACGAGGAACGCGACGAACAGCAGCGCGATCACCGCGACCAGGGCGATCGCGATCAGACCCTCGAGGGGTATCCGGCGGCGGCGTCGGGACGGCGCGGGCGCAACCGACGGCTCGCCCCGGATCACGCTGGTGGGCTCCGCCACGGGTGCGGCGGGCACCGGCAGCGGCGCGGGCGCGACCTCGGCCGCCGGCATGGTCTGGGTCGCGAGGACACCGTCCGGGCCGCTCGCGAGGTACGCCGCGGCGCGGGTGGAGTCCCACCTGCTGCTCGGGTCGTGGCGCATCAGCTGGCCGATCAGCGGCGCGAGCCAACCGGCGCGCTCCGGCTGCGGCACCGGCTCGTTGACGATCCGGTAGAGGGTGCCGATCACGTTGCCCTCGACCGTCTCGTACGGCGCGTGTCCCTCCACCGCGTGGAAGATGGTCGCCCCCAGCGACCACATGTCGCTGGCCGGCGTCGCCGGAGAGCCGCCCGCCACCTCCGGGGCGAGGAAGCCGGGCGAGCCGACGAGGAGGCCGGTACGGGTGAGCTGCTGGTCGGCCTCGAGCCGGGCGATCCCGAAGTCGCCCAGCTTCGCCTGCCCCTCCGGCGTGACCAGGATGTTGCTCGGCTTGACGTCGCGGTGCACGATCCCCGCCTCGTGCGCGGCGGCCAGCGCTGCTGCGGCCTGCGCGATCAGCGTCGCCGCGGCGTCGGGGGAGAGCGGGCCGCCGCGGCGCACCAGCTCGGCGAGGTTCTCCGACTCGACGTACTCCATCACCAGCCAGTGCTGGCCGGCGTCCTCCACCAGGTCGAAGACCACCACCACGTGCTCGTGGTGGAGCCTCGCCGACACCTGCGCCTCGCGGCGCACCCGGTCGAGGTCGGCGTCGGAGGTGCCGGGCAGGGCGCCGATGCGCTTGGCGGCGACCCGCCGCCGCAGGAGGATGTCCTCGGCCAGCCACACCTCGCCCATGCCGCCGCGCCCGATCTCGCGCTCGAGACGGTAGCGGCCGGCAACGGTGGTCACACGGCAAGGCTAGGTGCCGCGGTCACGGCCGGGCTGCCCCTTTGGGGATACGGCTCCGGGCATCACTGTCGTGGACTCTCGCCGTCGATCAGGTAGCTGTCGCCGTCGGGCACCAGGTCGAGGGTGGTGGAGCCTTCGCGTCGGCTGCCGTCCTGCAACCGGTAGCTGACGTCGTAGCTGACGGTCATCGCCTCCTCGTCGGCCTCGACGTTGCTCGGGGTGGCGGTCTCGATGGTGTCCCAGAAACCCTTGTAGCCGCGGTAGCCGCCGCTCTCCCGCTGGAACTTCCGGGTGAGCTGGCTGAAGGTCGCGCGGGGGTCCTCCGGTGCGGTCGCGAGGTAGTCGCCCACGAAGCTGCTCATCTCCTCGGCGTTGCCGGACGGTGACGCGCTCTCGGTCGGGGACTCGGTCGGGGACTCGGTCGGGGTCTCGCTCGGGGTCTCGGTCGGGGTCTCGCTGGGCGACTCCGACGGGCTGCTCGAGGACGAGGCCGAGGACGGGCTCTCGCTGCTGGTGGGCGCCGCGGCCGATGACCCCGGCTTCTCTCCCCGCGTGAGCAGAACCGCGGCCACCGCGACCAGGACGATGGCCAGGGCCGCGGCCGCGACGATCAGCCAGGTACGGCGGCCGCCCCGGTCGTCGACCACCGGAGGGGCGGGCGCCGGGGCCGTCTCAGGGGCCGTCTCCGGGGCGGGCTCGGGGGCGGGCTCCGGGGCCGCCGCCACCGGCGCCACGGCCGGTGCCACGGCCGGCATCCGGAGCGTGGCCGTCGCCTGGTCGGGACCCGCATCCAGGAACGCCCGCACATCGGTGGCGTCCAAGCGCTCAGCCGGGTCGCGGAGCATCAGGTGCTCGACCAGCGGCGCCAGCCATCCGGCGTGCTCGGGACGGGGCGGCTCCTCGTGCACGATCCGGTACATCAGGCCCAGCACGTTGCCGTCGCTGGGGAACGGTGGGTGACCCTCGACGGCGTGGAAGACGGTGGCGCCCAGCGACCACATGTCGCTGGCGGTCGTGGCCGGGGCGCCGCCGGCGACCTCCGGGGCGAGGAAGGCAGGGGAGCCCACGACCAGGCCGGTCTGCGTGAGGACGGTGTCGGACTCCAGCCGGGCGATGCCGAAGTCGCTCAGCTTGACCGTCCCCGCCGGGGTGACCAGCAGGTTGCTGGGCTTGACGTCGCGGTGCACGATGCCGGCCGCATGGGCCGCTGCGAGGGCGATCGCGGCCTGGCGGACCAACCCGGCCGCCTCATCCGGCGGCAGGGCTCCCAAGCGGTCGACGCGTTCGGCGAGGTTCTCCGACTCGACGTACTCCATCACCAGCCAGTGCTCGTCACGCTCCTGCACCAGGTCGAACACGACGACCACGTGCTCGTGGTTGAGTCGTGCCGAGACGTGCGCCTCACGCCGCACCCGGTCGATGTCGGCCTCAGAGCGGCCGGGCAACGCTCCGATGCGCTTGAGCGCGACCTCGCGCCCGAGAACCGTGTCCTCGGCCAGCCACACCGCGCCGGTGCCGCCGCGTCCGACCTCGCGCACGAGCCGGTACCTGTTGGCGATCGTGGTCATCGGGTCAAGGCTAGACACTGGTTGCGGGGTGCGTCCCACCCCTGCGGGTCCGGCGGCCGGCCCGACTCGGTGAGGCGCGTAACACGGGGGTAACCCGCGGGCCCCACGATGGGACACCCGCAACCGGGAGGAGTGCCGTGACCGCGAGCGACCGGAGCGCCCGCACCCGGGCGGCCGACGAGCTGTGCGCGGATGCGTTCACCGGGGCCGCGTGCCCTGAGATCGGGGTCGCCCTGGTCGCTGTCGGCGGGTACGGACGGGGCGAGCTCGCGCCTTACAGCGACCTCGACATAGTGCTCGTGCACGACCCGGGCGTGGAGCCCGGCGACTGGGCGTGCGAGGTCTGGTACCCGATGTGGGACTCGGGCGCGAACATCGACCACTCCGTGCGTTCGCTGACCGAGGCGGCGGAGCAGGCGTCGGCCGATCTCCGGGTGGCGATGGGGCTGCTCGACGCCCGGCACCTGGCCGGTGACCCGAACCTCACGCTCCGCCTGAGAAGTGCGCTGCTCACCCAGTGGCGCCGCGACGCTCGGGAGCGGCTGGCCGAGCTGCACCAGCTCGTGACCGGGCGGGGCGACCTGCTCGGCGAGCTCGCCCACTCGTCAGTGCCGGACCTGAAGGAGTCGGTAGGTGGCCTCCGCGACGCGACGGTGCTCAAGGCCCTGGTCGCCAGCTGGCTGGTCGACGTGCCGCACGTGGACCTGGAGCGCTCCCGCGGAGCGCTGCTCGACGTCCGCGACGCCCTGCACGGCGTGGCCGGGCGAGCCACGGACCGGGTGGTGCCGGAGTACTGGCCGGACATCGCGGAGGTGCTGGGGCTGGCCGACGCGACCACGGCGCAGCGACACACCCGGGCCCTCGGTCGCCGGATCACGCACCTGAGCCGGCTCGCGTGGCGCCGGGCCGAGGCGGTGCTGTCCCGGCCCAGCGTGACCGGAGCGCGGCGACCGGCGCTGGAGCCGATCGCGAGCGGGGTCGCGGTCTCGCGCGGTGAGGTGGTGGTGGACGCCGGGGTGCGCGCGGCCGACGACCCGTGCCTGCTGCTTCGTGCGGCCGCGGAGGCCGCCGAGCGTGACCTGGTGCTGCCACCGACCACCGCCGCGAGGCTGGTGCGTGACTGCCCGCCGCTGCCCGTGCCCTGGCCGGCCGAGGCGCGCGACCTGATGGTGCGGCTGCTCGCCGCGGGTCCGGGTCTACTCGCGGTGTGGGAGACGCTCGACGAGACCGGCGCCGTGCAGACGATCCTTCCCGAGTGGGAGCAGGTCCGTCTGCTCCCTCACGCTTCTGTGGTGCACCGGTTCACGGTCGACCGGCACATGGTGGAGACCTGCATCGAGGCGTCCGCCCTGATCCGGCGGGTGGCCCGGCCCGACGTGCTGATGGCGGCCGCCCTGCTCCACGACATCGGCAAGGGCCGGCTCACCGAGCACTGCGTCGCGGGGGAGCCGGTGGCACGCGAGGTCGCTGGCCGGATGGGCTTCGACGAGCGCGAGGTGGAGCTGGTCGGGCACCTGGTGCGCTGGCACCTGCTGCTGCCCGAGACGGCGACGACCCGCGACCCGGACGACCCGGCGACGGTGCTGACGGTCACGGAGCGGGTGCCGGACCGCGAGGAGCTCGAGCTGCTGATGACGCTGACCGAGGCCGACGCGCGAGCGACCTCGGACAAGGCCTGGACGTCGTGGCGCGCCGGGCTGGTCCGGCAGCTCTTCCGGCGCGCGGCGGACGCGCTCTCGGACACGCCGTCGGTGCCGCCCCCCTCCGACCCCGGGCTTCAGATCCCGGACAAGGTGCGCGAGGACCCGGAGCGGATCTGGGTGGAGGTGCGGCCGACGGACGACGGCAGCGAGGTCACCGTGGTGTCCGGTGACCGGGTCGGCCTGCTTGCCGACGCCGCCGCGATGATCGCCATGCAGCGGATCTCGGTGCGCGCCGCACGGGCATGGACCGTGGACCAGGTGGCGGTCTCGCAGTGGCAGGTGGGGGAGACGGAGCTCGACGAGCGCGTGCTCCTGCAGCGCCTGGAGAACATCGTCGAGGGCCGCGTCGACGCCAGGTCCCGCCTCGCTCGTCGTACGGCCACGCGGCTGGAACCGACGGTCGCGGTGCGCCCGGAGGCGTCGGTGCAGGCCACTGTCCTCGAGGTGCGCACCGAGGACCGACCGGGGGTCATCCACACGGTGTGCCGCACGCTGGCCGACCTCGGTGTCTCGGTGCGGTCCGCTCACGTCACCACGTTGGGACCGCAGGCCGTCGATGTGTTCTACGTGCAGGAGAGCGGTGCCGGCGCGCTGAGCGAGACCCGCGCGGCCGATGCCGCGCACGCCGTGCGGGCGGCGCTGCGGGACACGGTTACCCTTGAGAAGCGGGCCTGAGCATGGCTCGCGTTTTCGTGATCAACCCCTGAGGACTGAACGCCACCGTGTTTGCCACGCTCTCCGACCGGCTCGCCGACACCTTCAAGAACCTCCGCGGCAAGGGACGGCTCTCCGACGCCGACATCGACGCCACGGCACGCGAGATCCGGATCGCGCTGCTCGAGGCGGACGTGGCGCTGCCAGTGGTCAAGGAGTTCGTCGGCGCGGTCAAGGAGCGGGCCCGGGGCGAGGAGGTCAGCGGCGCGCTCAACCCCGCGCAGCAGATCGTCAAGATCGTCAACGAGGAGCTGGTCACGATCCTCGGCGGCGAGACCCGCCGGCTGCGCTTCGCGAAGACCCCGCCGACCGTGATCATGCTGGCCGGCCTCCAGGGCGCCGGCAAGACGACGCTCGCGGCCAAGCTCGCGCTGTGGCTCAAGGAGCAGGGCATGAGCCCGATGCTCGTCGCGGCCGACCTCCAGCGGCCCAACGCGGTCAACCAGCTCCAGGTCAACGGTGACCGCGCCGGGGTCACGGTCTACGCGCCCGAGCCCGGCAACGGCGTGGGCGACCCGGTGGCGGTCGCGAAGGGTGGCGTGCAGGAGGCCCGTCGTACCCTCCACGACGTCGTGATCGTCGACACGGCCGGCCGTCTCGGCATCGACGAGGAGCTGATGCGGCAGGCCGCCGACATCCGCGACGCGGTGGTCCCCGACGAGGTGCTGTTCGTCGTCGACGCGATGATCGGTCAGGACGCCGTCGCGACGGCGCAGGCGTTCCTCGACGGCGTCGGGTACGACGGCGTGGTACTGACCAAGCTCGACGGTGACGCGCGCGGTGGCGCCGCGTTGTCGATTGCCTCGATGACCGGCAAGCCCGTCATGTTCGCGTCGGCGGGGGAGAAGCTCACCGACTTCGACCTCTTCCACCCCGACCGGATGGCCTCGCGCATCCTGGGCATGGGCGACATGCTCACGCTGATCGAGCAGGCCGAGAAGAACTTCGACCAGGAGCAGGCGGCCAAGGCGGCCGGCAAGCTGATGGGACAGGGCGGCGAGTTCACGCTCGACGACTTCCTCGAGCAGATGCTGCAGGTGCGCAAGCTCGGCTCGATGTCGAAGATCATGGGGATGCTCCCGGGGATGGGGCAGTTCCGCGACCAGATCGACAACTTCGACGAGCGTGAGATCGACCGGATCCAGGCCGTCATCCGGTCGATGACGCCGGGCGAGCGAGCCAACCCGAAGATCATCGACGGGTCCCGTCGGTCGCGGATCGCGAAAGGGTCCGGCCGCACCGTCGCCGAGGTCAACCAGCTCGTCGACCGGTTCTTCCAGGCCCGGAGGATGATGGAGTCGATGGCCCGTGGCGGCGGCATGCCCGGTCTCCCCGGTGCGCCCGGCATGGGGATCGGCAAGCGCTCCAAGGCCCGCCAGGCCCCACAGGCCAAGAAGGGCAAGGGCAAGCGCGTCTCCGGCAACCCGGCCAAGCGTGCCCAGCAGGCGCAGCAGTCGGAGGAGAAGCCGGCCGCCAACCCGTTCGGGATCGACCAGCAGGGCGACGCCCCCGAGCTCGACCCGGCGGACTTCCAGCTCCCGGCCGGGCTGGACAAGTACCTGAAGTAGCCGGGTGCCGGGTCGGACGGTCCGGCCATGTGTCCCGGTAACGTCCCGCGCATGGCAGACGCCCTGTGGTTCAGCGGACCCGTGCTTCCCGACACCGAGCGGCGTGACCTGTACGTCGTGGACGGGCTGGTGACCTACGAGCCCCAGCGCGGCGCCGAGCTCGTCGCCGAGGGGTGGATCGTGCCGGGGTTGGTCGACGCGCACTGCCACGTGGGCCTCGACGCGCACGGCGGCATCAGCGACGAGGAGAGCGAGCGGCAGGCGATCGCCGACCGCGACGCGGGGGCGCTGCTGCTGCGTGACTGCGGGTCCCCGGTCGACACCAGCTGGATCCACGACCGCGACGACCTGCCCCGCCTGATCCGGGCGGGCCGGCACATCGCGCGCACCCGGCGCTACATCCGCGACTACGCCCACGAGGTCGAGCCCGACCAGCTTGCGTCGTACGTCGCCCAGGAGGCGCAGCGCGGGGACGGCTGGGTCAAGCTCGTGGGCGACTGGATCGAGCGCGACAGCGGCGACCTGGCGCCGTCGTTCTCCGCGGAGTCGTTCGCACAGGCGATCGCCGTCGCGCACGCGCACGGCGCGAAGGTCACCGCCCACTGCTTCGGCGAGGCCGTGCTGCCTGGACTGATCGAGGGCGGCATCGACTGCATCGAGCACGGCACCGGCCTGTCCACCGACCTGGTCGACGCGATGGTCGAGCGGGGAGTCGCGCTGGTGCCGACCGTGGTCCAGCTCGACAACTTCCCCGGCTACGCCGACGCGGCGGGCGCGAAGTACCCGGCGTACGCCGCCCACATGCGCGAGCTCCACGCCCGCCGACGCGACACGATCATGGGGGCTTACGAGGCGGGCGTCGCGATCTACGCCGGCACCGCTGCCGGAGGGGTG
>Ga0207708_10004410_pt1 | contig 10369 bp, 10 predicted proteins | sample KBSK5101metaG_FD_184340 | JGI IMG/M metagenome (GOLD analysis project Ga0207708, IMG submission 184340) | Corn, switchgrass and miscanthus rhizosphere microbial communities from Kellogg Biological Station, Michigan, USA - KBS K5-10-1 metaG... | ecosystem: Host-associated > Plants > Roots >...
GCGGCCCCACGTGCCCTCGGCGCAGCAACTCCGCCAGCTCCCAGGCCACCGGAGACGCCGCGCCCGCTGCCGGCGGGTGCTCGGCTGCCGGCGGGTGCTCGGTGTCAGACCCGGACACGAGCCGGGCCACCGGGCCCAGGCCGGCCGGAACGCTTCCGAACGGGCTGGGAGCGTGGAACACCTCGAGCTCGCCCCAGGCACCGGGGTAGCCGACCCATGCCGGCGTCTGCCCGGTGATGCGGCGGATCCGGGTGGTCGGCCCGCCCGCGGCGGCCGGCCCCGCCTGAGAGGCGCTGCCGGTGCGGTCGACGGGCAGCGGCAGGCCGCTCTGCTGGAACAGCGAGATCGCCTGGTCCGGCAGGCATGACGGCGCGATGGCGTGGCTGCCGGGATCCGGATAGTTGGCGTGCGACCCCAGTGCCACGTAGACGATCGGGTTATGGCCCTGGAAGCGGGGGGCGGCCGCCCAGGTGCGCCGCTGGCCGGTGCAGTGCTGGCTGTAGCCGACGAACAGCGGCTGCTCATCCTCGGACAGCACCACGTTCACGACCTCCCAGTCTCCCTCGTGGGCCTGCCAGATGAAATCGGTGGGCGGCACCTGGTAGCTGTAGACGTCGTCGTAGTAGAAGTACCAGTACTGCAGCACGACGCGGTCGTCCAGGCGGGCGACCCGGCCGTAGACGATGCTCGGCTCGTCGCCCGAGAGCGCAGCCGCATAGCAGTCGAGGCCGCCGATCGGCTGAAGCGGCGAGCAGGTTCGCTGGTTGAGCCGCCAGATCGTGGTCGCGGAGGTGGGCAGGCTGGAGGCGTCGGGTGTGGCATCGGCGACGACGAAGCCGCCGGCCTCGAGCCGCTCCAGGTTGGCGTCGGCCACGAACTCCTCGACGGCGGTGGGCGTGAACTGCTCGCCATCGGCGAACCGGGTCACCGGCTGGTACTTGGCCAGCAGCTTCGCCGAGGTTGCCGCTGCGGCGGTGCCGGGAGCCGCAAGGGCGAGCCCTGCGATCAGGCAGGCGACGGCGGCCGCCGGCCCTCGGGTTCTTCGCGTGCGCAACATCAGTGCCTCCTTCGATCGTCTCTGCAAACGACCCTAGGCGGCGACCGGCCGGCTGGCATCGGGGGAACCCCTGAGCCCGCCGGCGCTCGAAACCCGGGTGCTCTCCGCACCCCGTGCGGGTGGTGGCCATACCGACTCCGTCATCCCCGCGTGCAAGGGTTCCCCGTATGAACTCCGAGCACCCCCACATCGCTTCGAGCAGTTCCTGGGCCGCGCCGCCCAGCCGGATCGACTCCACCCTCGCCGCAGCCGAGACCTGCTGGTGCGGCGAGCCGGTTGCTCCCCATCACGGAAGCTTCTGCGACCGGCATGCGTACAGCGAGCAGATCTGGGGCCGGGGACCGGTCACCGGCTGGGGCACCAGCCGCGCCGCCTGACCAGCCCGCGCGGAACAACGGGGTCAGACCCCGTTGTTCCAGTCAGGCCAGAGGGTCGGGTGGGTGGCGGCCGCCGCGCGCATCCGGTGCCGGTATCGTCAGCCAGGTGTCGACTCCGATCTCCCGGCGGCTGATCGCCGTGCTCGGCGCGGTGATCGCGCTCGCCGCGCTGCCGGCCAGCGCTCGGGCGGACGGCGATCCGGCCAGCGACATCCTGCTGTTCCAGAACGTGTTCCTGCCCTACGCCACGCCGTCGCCAGACGTCTCGTCCGAGCTCGGCGGGGCCGTTGCGGCGGCCAAAAAGGCCGGCCTGCCGCTGAAGGTGGCGGTGGTACAGTCGCGAAGCGATCTGGGCTCGGTGGGCACCCTGTTCAACCGGCCGCAGGACTACGCGACATTCCTCGATCAGGAGCTCGCCCAGCAGAACCGCTGGCTTCTGATCGTCATGCCCGACGGCTACGGCATCGCCGCCAGCGGCGGCACCAAGATCGTCGAGCGAAACGGCACCACCGAGATCATCCGCACGCATCCGAAGCTGAAACGCGAGCTGGCGGCGCTCAAGGTGCTGGCGGCCCCGGCGAGCGCGGATCCGGACGACCTGACGCGGGCGGCCACGGCGGCGGTGCGGGCGCTGGGTGACGCCACCGGCCACCCGCTGCAGGCATCGTTCCCCCCGGTGCCGGTCGGCGCCCCGGGCGGGGCCGTCCACAACGGACCGACCACGGCCCCTCCGCCGGCGGCGGCGGACGGCGGGTCGGGCAAGCGAACGCTGCTGATCACGGTCGCCGTCGTGGCGGTGCTGGTGTCGGCCTCCCTGTTCGTCATCGACGCCGTCCGCTCACGTCGCCTGGAGGACGAGCAGGACGACGATGACGACGGCGACCACCCCGGCCAGCAGGGCGGCCAGGGCGGCTGACAGGGCCAGCGCGGGGCGCTGCACTCAGCCCTCCGCCCTGTCGAGCAGCACGACGTCGAAGGGGCGGCCGTCGGGCGGCGTGATCTCGTAGCGGACGCCCCAGCGGCCGACCATCACCAGCGCCGGCGCCGTCCGCGCGTAGACCCCGGGCGAGCGCTCGGGCAGCCGGTAGGCGAGGGTCCCCATCTCCATGTCGAGCATCAGGAACCGCGCCACCACCGAGGCGCCGGTGACGCCACGGCCGTCCTGGGACAGGCGCACCTCGAAGACGTTGGGGGTGGCCGCACGATTCGGCTCGATGCCGACCGTGACCTCGTAACCTCCGCGGTGGACGGTGCGGCGCACCGCGCCCGGCCCGACGTGGGCGTCGATCGATCCCACCTCGGCGATCGCCTTGGGCGGCGGCGGCAGGCTCGTCAGCACGGCGGCAGCCAGCACGATCCCCGCCACCAGCGCCACCTCGCCGCTGACCGTGCGCCGCAGGAGCGCCACCGCCGAGCTGCCCAGCCGCTCGTCGCGGCGCACGGCCGCCGCCCCCAGCCTGGGCGTCGTCCGCGCCAGGTTCAGACCACCGAGGATGCCGGCCGCCAGCAGCAGGCCCACCTTGACCAGGATCGCCTTGCCGTAGGACGTCTGCCACAGCGACGACACCGTCGGCAACTGGAGGATTGCCGCGCCGGTGCCGCTGGCGACCAGCAGCATGACGCAGCCCAGCGCCACCTTCGAGAACCGGGGCACGACCCGGCCCATCAGCGCCCAGCGACCGGGCCCGCGCCCGGCCAGCAGCAGCAGCCCGGCAAGCCCCCCGAACCAGATCGAGCCGGCCAGCAGGTGCAGCCAGTCGAGGGCAAGCGAGAGCGCGGCGGGCGACGTCTGGGCGGGGTGCCCGCCGATCCCCGGCACGAGCAGCAGCGCGCCGCCGGCCAGACCGGCACCGATCAGCGCCAGGATCGCGGCAACCGACCGCCGCTCCCGGCCGGGCCGATCGAGCGCCAGCGCCGCGCCGGCCGCCAGCGCGAACAGCGCGAACACCGCTTCCAGGTCGACCAGCGCCCTGCCCAGCGACGACGAGCGGGCCAGCGGCACCAGCGAGCCGATGTTCCAGGCCGACTCCAGCGCGAACTCGGACGTGACCAGCAGCAGATACACCGGGATCGCGACCAGGGCGGCCACGGACGCGCCGGCGAGCCCGGCCTCCACCCGGCGGAGCGCGGGAGGGTCGAGCACCCCGCCGGGCCGGGCGACCATGGCGCGGAGCACGAACAGGCCGACCGCCAGCATCACCGTCAGCATGGCCGCCCAGCGGGCGACGACCAGCGGCGTCGTGGCCGCCGTCTCGCTGAGCGAGGGGATCACGAACTGTGGTGCCGGGCCGGCGTTGGGGCCGACCGCGAACGTGAACGCCCCGCGCACCGGGTGCCCGTCGGCGGAGATCGCCCGCCAGTAGACCAGGTACCAGCCCGGCTCCAGCGTCTGAACCGGCACCGAGACCGCATGGCTGTCGCCGTCCGCCTGCTCCGGCCGCGCGGTCGCACGCTGGCGGCCCCGGGCATCGGTCACCGAGACGATCGCAAACCGGGGGGACACCGGCTCGCTGAAGGTGAGGACGACGCGTTTCGGCGAGCGGTCGACGGTGGCGCTGGCCGACGGGTCGGTACGCACCAGCGACGCATGGGCGAAGGCCGGAGGGGCCGCCGCGGCACACACCGCGGCGACCCCGATCAGGGCGGTGATCAGCCGCCGGGCGGTCATGTCAGCGAGCGCCCCCTACCGGTGAGCAGGGCGACCAGGCCGAGCACCAGTGCGACACCGGCAACCGCCAGGGCGACGATGCCCAGCGTGGACGACCCGCCCCCGAACGACGACACGCCCTCGGTGCGGGGAGCAGGCTCGTCGCTGCCCTCGGCGCCGGTCCACTCCGCCACCGAGCCATCGGAGTACGTCTCCTTGACGTCGATCGCATGCGTGCCGTCGGACGGCACGCCGACGAACCGGAACACCGCCAGTTGCCCGGCGGCCGTGCTGCCGCCGCTCCAGGTCACCCGCCGGATCGTTGCCTCCTCGCCGCTGCCGTTGGTCTCGACCTGCGCCGACCAGCCGGGCGCCTCCTCCAGAGAGAACACCGCGACCCCGTCGGGCACGTCCATCTCGACCTGGGTGATCGTCGTGCCGCCGCTCTTCTCGTTGGGCACGAGCAGCGTGTACTCCTGGGACGCGCCGGACTTCGCCACCGCCGGGCTTACCTGGGCGTGTGCCAGAGCCGCCGGCGCGACGGCCAGGCCGACCGCGGCCACCGCCAGCCCGACAACGCCACGGACGCCCCGTGGCAGGGTTCTGTCGCTCACGAATGGGTTCCTTTCCCTCGATCGGCGCACGCCGGGTGGCCGTGCGCGGCTCAGTGCAGGGAGAGGAGCGGCGGCGGCCGCTGGCAGAGCGATCGGCAGAGAACGGGTCGCGCGACGCGCTGCGTGGCGCCCGGCCGCGGCAGCGCTCGGGCGGCTCGTACGACCCGCCGCCCGCCCAGCAGACGCAGCACCCGGCGCCGCAGCCCATCCAGCGCGAATCGGGCCAGGCCGAGCACGACCGCCGCCAGAGCGGACAGCGCGACGACGATCACGATCGCGTTGCGATGCTCGGGCGAGCTGAGGCAGGAGAGCGGCGACATGTGGAGCCCGGCCCGGCTGTGCAGCCACGACTCGCCGGTGGCGAAGAGCGCCACGCCGGCCGTCGACAGCCAGGCTGCCTCGGCGACCATCGCCCGCGGCGTGATCCGCGGAGTGGCGGTCGCCCAGGCGCCCCGCTCGACGGCCCGCCGCTCGCGAACGCCCATCCGCACCAGCCAGATGCCCAGCGCCGACGCCACGCCCACCGCCAGCAGGGCGGCCACCGCGACCCAGACCGCCGCCGGGCCGCCGGCCTCGCCGGCGAAGCGCTCGCTGAGCGGGCGGCTGGGCGCCAGCCCGTAGGCGATCTGGCGCGCCAGCCCCACGACCGACGCGAGCACGAGCAGTCGCAGCGCGAACCGGCCCGTCATCATCACACGACCTTCAGCGTGTACGGCACGGTGACCACGGTACCGTCGATCTTGCACTGGAGGAAGAGCCGCCAGGTGCCCTTCTGGGGCAGCAGCACGCCCACGCTGAGCAGGCCCGGTCTCTGTGACACGCCGCTGATCGGGCTACCCGCGGCGCACGCGGCCGTCGCCTGACCGCAGATGTGGGTGTGGAAGTAGGTCAGGCTGCCGTGGCGAAAGAAGATCGCGTGGCCGAGCGCGCCGAACCACGGCTCGAACGCCACCGGACGGCCGCCCTTCGTCACCCGGATGTTCAGGAGCGCTGCCTGGAGGGCGCGCACCCGGGGCGGCTGCAGCAGCTGGAAGGTGACGCCGTCGACGGTCTGCCGCAGGCCGGACGGCGGCGGCTGGGCGGGCGGCGGCGGGCCGGCCACCATGATCGAGCGCTTGAGCTGGAAGTTGGCGGGCATGCCGCCGACCGGCTGCGGGTAGGCGTCGACCACGAGCTCGTAGCGGCCCCCGCCGGGGAAGCGCACGTCCTCGCTGACCCTGCCGTCGCTGCCGATCGGTGGGTGCAGGTGGATGATGCGTGAGAGATCATCCCGCACGATGATCACGTGCACCCCGGTGTGCGGGCCCGACCCGGTGCGGTATGCGGTGAGCGGTTTGCCGTCGGGCTTCTGGATCGTGAACGAGAGGTGCACCGGCGATGTGGACGACGCCGTCCCCGCGGGGCTGAAGCCGGCCAGCTGGTACGTCCGGGCCGGCGCGATGGTGGGAGCCGTCACACCCGTCCCACCGCCGCAGGCGGCGGTGAGCATTGCCGCCGCGGCGGCCAGCAGGGCGATCCTGGGGTTCACGACGTCCTTCGCGAGCGGGTGCCGGAGATGCAGCGGAATGTAGCGGCCGGCGGCGGTGAGACCGGCATCCCAGCGACACCTACTGTGACCGGGTGTCGGAGCTGTCGTCTGCCGGCTCCGCGGCTGCATCGAGCTCTTTCAGATCCGACAGGGAGCGCTTCTCGCCCTTCTTCTTGCGGGACTCGCGCACCATCTCGCGGGTCGTCGACCAGCCGAAGGTGGTCGCCATCAGCACCAGCCCGAAGGTGATGTTCCAGGCCATCAGGATCAGCTGCTGAGCCAGCGAGTAGGCGGTCACGGTGGACGCGGGAGCGACGTTGGCCAGGGCCACCGAGGCCATGGCCTGCTGGGTGCCGACGCCGCCCGGAGTGACCGCGAACGTCGAGGAGATCGAGTTGGCCGCGATGATCAGGAAGACGTTGCGCAGGGTGACCGGGATCCCGAAGGCGTACATGAAGGTGCCGTTGACGCCCAGCCGGGCGGCGTAGCTCGTGACCTGCAGGAGGAGCACCCGCCTGATGTAGCGCCCCGGATGCCCCAGGATCACCGCGCCGGCCTTGGCCTCCTCCCACAGCTTGTGAAAATGCTTCCAGAGCAGCCGGATCACGAAGGCCAGCAGGAGCCCGGCGAGGGCGATGATCACCAGCTTCACGCCCTTGTCGGCGGTCACCTCGTGCTGCGCCTTTTCACCCGAGCCCGGCCGCGTGGCGAACAGGAAGAGGTAGTTCAACGTCCCGACTACGCCGAAGAACAGGTTCTGCACGACCCCGCCGGCCAGGATGCCGGCGAAGGTCGATCCGGCGATGATGGTGCGGAACATCCCGAAGTAGGCGATCGTGCCCGCCTGCGCCGGCAGGAACGAGTTGAGGCCGATGCCGCCGGCGTATGCGGACAGCATCGGCCGTGTGGGAACATTCTCCTGCCCGTAGGACTCGCCCAGGATGTTCCTCCAGGCCAGCCCGTTCAGCAGTGTCTGGACCGTCTGCAGCGCGCAGCCGAGGATCAGGTACTGGATGTCGACCGACTTGATCTGATCCCAGACTTCGCCGAGCCAGCCGGCCAGGTCGCTGAAGATGTTGAGCTCGATCACGGACGCGGCCTGGTCATGCCGACTCCACCGCGTCGTCGAAGAAGCCGCTCTCGACGAGCTCCCTGTACACGCACCAGGCGATGGCGACCGTCGGCACGGCGAGCACGCCGCCCAGCACCCCGGCGATGGCGATGCCGGCGATCGCGGACAGCAGCACCACCAGCGGGTGCAGGTTCACGTTGTGGCCGACCACGAACGGCGACAGGAGCCCCTCGCCCTGGTTCACGGCCAGCGTCAGCAGCAGCACCAGGGCGCCGTCGACGAAGCCGCCCGAGGCGATCCCGATCAACACCGCGATACCACCGGACACCACCGCTCCCACCTGCGGGATGAAGGCCAGGAAGAAGGTCAGCACGGCGATCGGCAGCACCAGGGGCAGGCCGATCAGCCACACCCCCAGGCCGATGGCGACGGCGTCGAACGTGGCGATCACCGCCTGGCCTCGCACGTATCCGCGCACGATGTCCCACGACCGGTCGCCGATCCGCTCCAGCAACGGCACGTTCACCGACGGCACCTGGCGCACGATCCAGACCCACAGGCGGCGGCCGTCTCGCAGGTAGAAGAAGGTGATGATCAGCGTCAGTATCAGCTGGGACGCCAGCGCCGCAACCACCGGCACCACGGTCACCAGGCCCGATATCAGAGGCCCGGCGAGCTCGTGAACGGTGTCGGTCGCGGTGTCCTTGGCGTCCGCGGCCTGGCCCGTACTGGCGCCGACGCTCCCGTCCTCCAGCCAGTGCTGGATGTGGGTGGCGCCGGCATCGATCTGCGTCCGCAGCTCCTCGGCGTTGGCCCACACCTGGGACGCCAGCAGCCACGCACCGGCGGCCAGACCTGCGAGCAGGATCAGGAGCGTCGCCAGCGCGGCCATGCCGGGGCTCAGGCCGCGTGTTCGGAGCGCCTGGGCGGGCCAGCTGAGCACGGTGGTCAGCAGCAATGCGAACACCAGTGGAAGCAGCACCACCTGGAGGGCGACCAGCAGCCCGATCAGCACCCCGGCCAGGACGAGCACGACCAGCAGCCGCCACGAGAAGCCGGCGGCCCGATCGAGCCATGGCGGAGGACGCCAACCGGCGCGAGCCTCGCTCACAGCAGGGCGTTTTTCGAGCACGCGCTACCCGGTCAGCACACGGGCTTTGAGCTTGGCGAACTCGTCCGCCGAGATTGCGCCCGCGTCCAGCAGTTCCTTGCCGCGCGCGATCTCCGACGCCGCACCGCCGCCGGCAACGCTGCGGATGTAGTCGTCCGTCTGCGACTGCGCCGCGGCGACGTCCCCCATCCGCCGCCTGGCCATACCCTCGCCGTTCACGATCATGTAGGCGATCAGCGCGATCACCGGCGCCACCAGCAGGAACAGCAACCACAACGCCTTGTTTGCTCCGGAGGCATCCCGGCGGAACACGTCGACGATCACCTGGAACAGGATCAGGAAGTAGCTGACCATGAAGAAGATCACAAGCAGCGACCACAGCAGGTCGCCCAATGACACGTCACCGAGAACCATGATTGCTCCCTTCAGCTCGGCTTCCGAGCGAACACCCTCCGCGGGCACCCTATAGCATCGAATGCCGCCTGGGGAATAAAGTCAGCAAGTGGCGGTGCGGGCGCTGTCAGCCGGGGTTGCCGCCTCCCTCGCGCGTCTCCCGGAGGAGATCGGCCAGCTGGCGCTCGATCGCCTCCAGCCGATCGCCCACCGCCAGCTTCTCCTTCTCCCCGCGGCGGCTGAGAGCGCCTTCGAACAGCGCAGAGGCGACGAACGCGGTCAGCACCGACGAGGCCGCGATGCCCAGCAGCATGACCGCTCCGGCGATCATCTGTCCGCGGGCGGAGGTGGGGACGATGTCGCCGTAGCCGACTGTGGTGACGGTCTGAAGCGACCACCACATGGCCTCGCCGAACCCGGCGAACTCCCGGCGATCGAGCAGCGTCATCATCAGAGCGCTTCCGAGCACGACCACGGTCGTTCCGACCGCGATCAGCAGCACGGCGGATCGCAGCCGCAGGTTGACAAGCCGGCTGTGCATGACACCGGGTTTCCCTCCGGCGGCGCGAATCCTTCACCGGCGTCCCTTCCCACCACCCCGCGGCCCCGTAACCGCGGTGGCCCGCCCATACCGTCTGCGACACTGGCGCCGTGGAGACCGCGACCCAGACGCTTCACCGGCTGACGTCCTACGAGCCCGGCCGCGAATGGACGGATCCCATCGACGACCCCCGCGTTCTTCAGGATCTCGAGGTCAACGACATCCACCGCCTGCCCTGGTTTTACAAGCGGTACCAGGCGTCGCTGCCGAGCGTGCCCCTGCCCCGCGAACTGCCGGCGACCACGGCCCCCGCCGTCGCCGTGCTGGCGGGTACCGCGGACGTCCCCCGCACCGACCTCGACCTGGCCGGGCTCTCGCGGCTGCTGCACCTGGCGGCGGGCGTGGTGCGCACGACGGCTCGGTCCTATGGCACCTATCTATTCCGGGCCGCCGGGTCGGCGGGCGGCCGCTTTCCGCTCGAGCTGTACGTGGCCGTGCCCGAGGGATCACCGCTTCCGGCCGGCGTCCACTTCTACGAGCCGCTCGACCACACGCTCGTCCAGATCGGGCCGCCGCCGCACGGGCAGGCGCCTGCCGTCGTCGTCACCGGCGTCCCCTGGCGCACCGGCTGGCGCTACCGCGAGCGAGGCTACCGGCACGTCTACTGGGACGCCGGCACCATGCTGTCGCAGCTGATGGCCGCGGCCGACTCCGCGGGGCTGGCGGCGTCGCTGTTCACGCGCTTTCCCGACGCCCGTGTCGGCGCGCTGGTGGGCGCGGACGCGGTGCACGAGTGGCCGGTGGCGGTCGTCTCACTGGCCGACGGCACACCCGCACTGCAGGCCGGCGGCCAGGCCGCCGCGGGCGCGGTGGACGCGGCACCGGTCGAATTCCCGCTGGTCACGGCGGCCCAGCGCGCCGGTGACAGCGACGCGCTGGGGACGCCATGGCAGCGCGGCGCCCCGATCGCCGTGGCCGTCCAGCGAACCGACCCGGTTGAAGCGGTGGTGCTCGCGCGCAGCTCACAGC
>Ga0207708_10004411_pt1 | contig 10369 bp, 17 predicted proteins | sample KBSK5101metaG_FD_184340 | JGI IMG/M metagenome (GOLD analysis project Ga0207708, IMG submission 184340) | Corn, switchgrass and miscanthus rhizosphere microbial communities from Kellogg Biological Station, Michigan, USA - KBS K5-10-1 metaG... | ecosystem: Host-associated > Plants > Roots >...
CGGACATGACGAAAGATCGAAAGAGCAAAGCATGAGCATGCCAGTCGGATGCAAAACTGAGATTTTCTCTACTGTGGTGCGCAGGCAGCGGCCGATGAATGACCGCATCACCATCGAGCAGGATTGGATTCTGCACCCTACCAAGGGATGGCGCCGAGGTCAGAAGCGCAAGAAAATCGAGGCCGTGACGTGGCGCGGATGTTGGCCGCGCATCGTCCACGAAACAAAATGGAAGAGCTGGAGATGACCACCCCGGCACCCGAGACGATCAAGTTCCTCCGCGGTCTGACAGCCGATCAATTACGTGCGGTGCTGCACTATGATCCAGACACGGGTATATTTACACGCTTAATCCCGCACGCTGGACTTAAGCAGGGCGACAGGGCCGGCGGGTTGCGGACAGATGGTTACGTGGTAATTCGCGTGCGCGGCGAGATGTTCAAAGCTCATCGCCTTGCATGGCTTTATATGACCGGAGAGTGGCCGGACGGATATATTGACCACATCAACATGGTCAGGGACGACAACAGATGGTCAAATCTTCGGCTCGCAACATGGGCACAAAATCAGCAAAACACCGCGCGACGTTCCGACAACAGGTCGGGTTTCAAGGGCGTCGGCTGGCATAAAGACACCGGAAAGTGGTGCGCTCGCATCAAGCTTGGTGGCAGGACTAAACACATCGGTCTATTCGCCACACCCGAAGAGGCGCATGCGGCTTATTGTAGAGCCGCAGAAGAACGCGGCGAGTTTGGGAGGACAGGGTGACCGCCCCATCCGAACAGACCGTCGAGCGTGAGCAGGGCAAGCTGAGCGACGATTACGCCTATCGGTTCCAATACGCCGATGGGAGTGCCTTCGTCATTTACGATGACGGCCGCGCCTTTATCACGTTCCCCGAAAAGAACGGACGGACTCGACCGCCTGAGCAGAAGTTTGGCAAGATCGATAACCGCATTCGGCTGCTCATGGGCCGGGTTGCAAAACCCCGACAGGACGAAATCGAGCGCCTGCTGACAGCGCTGCGCCGCATCAGTTCGTTGGACGAAAAGAACGTCCCGAAATACGCTCAGCAAATAGCTATTGATGCAATCAATCGCGCCGAAGGACTTGGGAAATGACCCGAGCCGTCACATTCACTCAGGCCCAGGTACGCCGCGCCGTCAAGGCAGCCGAGAGCGCCGGCCTGCGGGTGAAGCGAGTAACGGTCAACCGTGACGGTTCGATCACGGTAGAAGACGGGGAATCCTCTTCCGTTCCGGTTGACAGCCAGAACAAAGCCCTCGCAGCATCGTGGGATGATTTGTGATGGGGCGGGCCGTGGCAAAGATCAAGCTGAAATACGTCAATGAATATATTGATCGCACGGGAAAGCTGCGCCGGTACTTTCGCAAGGGCGGGAAGCAGTTAGGCACCCTCGAAGGCGAGCCCGGCTCCGAAGAGTTCATGACGGCCTATGCCGCCTATCTGGCAGAGAAGCCTAGGGCGGCCAAGACAACTCTTCACGCAGATTCGCTCGGCAAGCTGATTATTGACTTCTATGGCAGCCGGCTCTTTACCGACCGCAAGCCATCAACCCGCCAGCTTTACAAATACGCCTTGGAGCCAGTGGCAAAGGAGCACGGCCACAGATCCGCCAGCACCATGACGGCAGAGCATGCAGAGAAGATCATAAACAAGATCGGCGAGAAGAGGCCGGGCATGGGAAACCTGACGCGCGCCGTAATGCGCCGGGTAATGCAGTTCGCCGTCAAGACAAGGCTACGCAAAGACAATCCCTTTCTCGGCATCGACGCGTTCAAGGTCGGCGAACACCATACATGGACGGACGCCGAGCTGAAGAAGTTCGAGGATAAATGGCGGCTAGGAACGCGCCAGAGGCTCGCCTACGCGCTTCTCTTATACACCGGCCAACGCGTCGGGGACGTTACCAGGATGGGTCGGGCGGACGTTTCTGACGGCCTGATCCATGTCGTGCAGCAAAAGACAGGAGCCGAACTATGGGTGCCTATCCATCCGGAACTACAGCGAGCAATGAAGGCATTGCCTGCCAAGGGCCTGACACTGGTGGGCGATGCCAATGGACGCCCGCTAAAACGCGCTGCCTTGTCTGCTCTTATGAGGCTCGCGATCCGAGAAGCTGGCCTGCCGACGCGTTGCGTAGCTCACGGTTTGAGGAAAGCATCAATGCGACGGCTGGCGGAAGCTGACGGGACGGCCAACCAGATCGCATCCATCTCTGGACACAAGACATTGAAGGAAGTCGAGCGCTATACGAAGGCCGCCGACCAGTTGAAGTTGGCCCGCGCGGCGATGGGCAAGCTGCCTAACCGAAAATCGTGATTTGCCTAACGCGCCAGAAAAACGAATGAAATCAACGTCAATTTGTGGTAGAATCTTTAAGACGCGTTACCGGAAAACTAAGTATTAACAAAACCTTGCACTGCCTAACTCTCACAGAAGGCCCAATTGAAATGATTGAGGAAAAAACCGAAGTGCCTAACCTGCTCCTGAAGCGGAACCTCGCCGAGCAATCCAAATGGCTCAATGACGATACCGGCGACCGCTCATGGGCGGTGCACCCGACGCAAGATATTCGATGGTGGATCAACGTGCAGCACAAAGCGCTGGCGAGGGGGAATTGAGATGGGATTTAACACGGTTGCCGTGCTCTACAATGACTTCAATTTCGAGAGGCAGCCCGATCTAGGCCGGCGCATCCATGACGCCATGCGGAGCTGGTCATGGCGAGACAGAGACCACCTAGCGACCCATTTCGGCGCGGGGATGGTGATCTCCCAGGCTCATGCCGATTACACCCAGATCGTGGCCGTCGGCCGCAACACGGGCAAGCCCATCAGCGAGGCTAACGACTTGGATCTGTTCGCCTTGGAGCAGATGAAGGAATGCATGGAGCGACACGGCTATAAGGTCACGAAGCGGCGGATGACCCGGAGTGCCTAGGAATTCGTCGCCACTTGGCAATTCCTAAAGCTCTATCAGCACTTAGCCGATTTTCCGTCCGCTATCCGAAACACTGAAAGCCGCATAGGGCGGCATGGAGAGAGCAATGAACAACCCAGCAATCGTACCGACGATTCTTGACGACGCCGACGACTTTACTGTCTTCGCGAACAACCCGGCCGATATGGTCGGCGCCCAGAAATCTATGATCCTGTGGTGCGCGCGGAAGATCCAGTCTGTGAAGACCGAACTAGCGGAGGCCCAGGCCAACCTTGATGCCGCCAAGGCCCATAAATGGTCTCCGGCAGCTTGGGCAAAGCAGGTGAAACTGCACACCGACAAGATCGAGTTTTACAAGAAGGTGAAGGTGGCACTGGAGGCTGGCTACTATATCGTCCCGCCCTTCCCGGTCGATACGTTCGCGATCCGCGTCAAGGACAGCGCTAGCCCAAAGGGAGGCTGGACCGACAGCGGCTGGCACCGGTTCGAGCAGAACGCCAAGATGCTGGCCGCTGGCGAGGGCCATTACGTGTCGCCCCGGCCGAGACGTGAGATGACGACCTTTCCGGTAAAGCGAAAGGATGGAACCGAGGTCCAGATCAAACACTGGCGCCCAGATGAGTTCGTTGCGGCGGACTTCCCGTTCAAGCTTGCCAAGGCCGAGATCATGTCAGCCGCTCGCGCTGCGATGGAACTGAAGGTGTTCGACCGGATGGGCGCACTGCCAGCCGCCCGCGCTCCTGACCCGATCATCTGCGGCGAGATACTGCTGCCGCACCGCAAGGGTCAGGCCGTGACGTTCTTCGTGTCATGGTGGCTCGACACCACGACCCTGTAGCCCGATCATTCAAACAGTCCGGGCTTCATGGAACAGGAGACTGAAGGTGACAAAGACAATTCACAATGTTCGCGATGATCGTCACGGATGGATCGGGGCATGGGAAACGGAGCCATTAGATGCCGCCAAGCTTACCGAGGCCGATGTTGGGCGAACCGTTATTTATCGAGACCAACACCGTGCCGAGGCCGGTACGCTGACGTCGTGGCGAGGCAACATCGTTTTTGCCAGATACTCGCGCGGCGACACTGCGTCAGGAGCGAACGCGGCCAATCTCGTCTTCGGTATCAGCCGGGCCGATAATCACCCTGACGCGCCCGGTCGTAGTCCGGTCTGGCCGGCTATCCGCAACATGAATGGAGATAACGATGATCTTGGATGAACTGCCTCGCCTCAAGCAAGCGCTTGGTCTTATGGGCCTCGACATCGGTGCCAACGCCGTTGGCAAAGCCACTATTCCGGCAGATTGGGAAATGCGCGCTCGCTTGGCCGAAGATGAATTAATCGGCCTATCACCAGACAGCCTCCACGATCTGACACAGGGCGAAGAAACTGACATGAACGCAGCCGGAGAACTGGCCCCGAACGCCATGGCAATACTCGATGCGTCATTCGACGACGGTGAATTGGCCGAGACATTTTTCGACCCGTGGCTCAATATCTTCGATGCGCGAGCCGCCGAAAATCGTCTTGGCTAGTCCGGAGTGGCAAGGAATCCGAGTATGAGACATCGACCACACACTCACGACCACCTCCGCCGGCTTTATCACCGGCACGGCGGTCAATGGCAATGGCGCCGCGCTAGGTGAGATCATGCCCGTATATAAACCGATCGACCGTCAGCGGATGATTGCCGATTACCTGGACGCCTTCAGGAAGGCAAACCCAGACACTCCGGCGCCTGTCGTATCCTTCGCCCGCGGACTGTTCCGGATGAAAACCGAGCGTGGCAAGCCGTGGGAGTACCGCGCCTACCGCCACCGGGATTTGAAAAAGATGACGCAAACGCTCCTAGAGCGCGCCGGTCATCAGTAGTGACCACCACAGCAAAAAGGAGAGCGACCATGACTATGGGTCTGCCTTGCGATCGCGAAGGTTATGATCTTCGGATGACGCCATGCCCCAAATGCGGATCGCGCGGTTGCCCGGCACTGCACCGCTACAACGGGAAATGTGAAGCTGATAAACCCGCCAAGCCGGTCACGAATGGAGTGCGAAACAATGGCTAGAGCAGGACAGACGAATCCAGAGGCGCAGGAAGTTTATGATGCCCAAGTCGGGATGCGCGATATCTTGAGGGATTTGGTTCCGGAGGATTATCTCCCGGAAATCCTAAAGCGACTCGACCGGCTGATCGATGCGAAGATCAGGCACAATACAAACCCGAGATACTGACGGACTTGACCGATAACCGAAAGAGAGAACCGATGACGCATCCAATGTCGGAACCGTGGGTCAATTGGCGGACTATCGACAGCGCTCCTAATGATGGGACAAGAGTCCTTGGGGCACAATACGATGAAGTTGGCGGATACTGGCGTATCTTCTCGATGTTCTGGCATTCCGGCTCAACGCTTCCGGCGGGATGGGAGCCATTTTGGCAGCACGGCGGACTGAAAGAGAACCCTACGCATTGGGCGGATATGCCCGCGCCACCTCGGACTTGAGCAGTGTCTGGACCACAGGAGGCAAACATGCCGTGGAATGACGATAGCTGGAAGGACGGCTACGACGCATGGAAGCTGGCGGCGCCGGATGATGACTACGAAGACGAAGACCCGTGCGACCACGAAGATTACGACGTAGATATCCTTGAGGGCCGCGCGCGCTGCTCCATGTGCGGGGAAAGCTGGTACTGCAGCGATGAGGAAGTGCTGCGCCAGATCGACCACGAGGCCGCTTATGCGGCGTGGGAGGAAGGCGAGAACCGCCGGCAATGGTGGCGTGACCGCTGGGATTCAGTGAAGTCGTTTTTCCGCCGGCGCCAGCGAGGCCCGACGCTGGTTTCCGACGACGATATCCCGTTCTGAGTGTTGCGGTTATGGCCAATCACCGCCACGTTAACCAATCTGCCGGGTTGATGGAGGGGGCAACGTGGGGTAGCGTTTCAATTTTGGGGCTGAATTTAAGATGGAAACGGTAAATTTTGTTATCAACTTGCCAGACCGAACCGACCGACGCCGAGAAATGGAGGATCAGCTACGGCGTGTCCAGTGGCAAGCCCAGTTCGCCTGTGCTCCAAAACCATTAGACCCCGGCGGATTTTCATCTATCGGCGCCCGTGGTTGCTTCCTTAGTCACCTTGAGATTCTCCGCCAAGCGCTCCTATTCAGGAGGCACCTTGTGCTGATGGAAGATGATTTAAACTTTGCAGGTGACTTTACATATGGCTGGAGTCGAGCGGTCAATGCTCTTCCGGATAACTGGTCTATTTTCTACCCAGCGCATTCGCTGATACCCGCTGCTGGTCTCCACCTGGTCGCTCCGGAAATGTCCCTGCAGCAAACTCATTTTATGCTGATAAACAAATCCGCCATACCGATGCTCATCGAGCAACTTCAGGCAATATTGAGCAGAAAACCTGGAGACCCGCGAGGCGGGCCGATGCACGTTGACGGCGCATATTCGACAATCAGAAAGCAGAATCCGGATTTGCACACGTACACTTGCAACCCTCCGCTTGGATACCAGCGGGCTTCGCGATCTGACGTTGAAGGTCAGCGATTTTTTGACATGATACCGGCGCTGCGCCCAGCAGTGGCGGCACTACGCAGGGTAAAGCAGTCGCTCACCAACTCCTCTAGGCGTTGAACGCCTTGATCGCAGTCCACTGCGGTGGATCTGGCGTCTGGTAAATATTTTCCAGAACCGACCAAACGTTCTGGCTATAGCCAGCCTTCCGAATGTCGCCGCTTAGCTGGAAGCAGGATGGGAAATCAGCCGTGAACCCGCTGGGGTAACTTACCGTACCAGTTCCAACGAAATCGTTATAGGTTGTGGTTAAGGCAGTTCCTACGGCGCCCTCGTATTTTCCTGCCGCTCGCAGCATATCGAGGGAGGTTGATCCATCTGTGGGGCCAGCATAGTCGGGGCTGTAGCCGCCCTCATAGCCACACATTTTTTTAATGCCAAAGCCGTTCGCCCAAATCCCCCAATTGCTGTAATAGACTGCCACGTTTGGAACGGTTGCGTTTGACCCGCCAGAAGTCGTGAGCCCCGCAACATAGGAAGAAACCGCCGTCAGATCGTTTCCGGCGCGCATCAAACAGCCTGCAGCAACAGTCTGCGAGTTATTCACTGTCCAGTTTGGCGACGAGCCGCCTGTGATCGTGGTGCCGGAGGTGATAGCGCTCCCATCAGGTCCGACTCCGAGGATCGTATCTCCGATCGCCAGCGCCCCGAATAACGTTGTTGCCGTAAAGCTTGTGCCGGAGATTGCGCCGGTTCCCAGCCATCCACTATAGGCGGTGGCATAGGTGGTCTCTTGCGCTGTTCCCCTATCAAAGGGGGCAATGTATTGCGCGCAACAAATGCAGTTTGCCCAATCCGACGCCGGGTCGCCTCCGGTTTGCAGAACATAGGTTGCCGCCGACATCAGCGGGTCAGATTGGGCGGTCGTTGACGACGATGCACCGTCAGAAGTTTTTACGCCGATGACCGTTCGATATTTCGTATTCACCGCAGCTTTAACGCCAGCTTTTGCGACGCCATAGACAGCGGCAATTTCCTGGAACGCAAGAGACGCGGCCCCACCGTACCAGTTCTTTTCGTCGCTCGTGGCTGGATTAACAAGTCCAACAATTGTTGCCGTGTGGGTGCCGGACTGAGAGTCCGAAGCGGTGTTGATATTTGCCCCGCCCAAGGTAGCGGCGATATTAATCGTAGTCCCGGCTGACTTCGCGTAAACAATGCCGCTCGCCGGAATGCTGGCGGGTAGCGTTCCGGTGGTCGTGAGCTTAACGGCCTGTCCAACTGAAACGCTTGTGGGAACAGTAATGGTGGCCGGATTGGCGAGCGTGATCGTGGAGGCGCCGCTGAATCCGGCGAAGCTGCCGCCAGTGGGAACGATGGCAATGGTCATCGACCCCGCGCCAGTCGCTGTGACGTAGCCAACCGAGTCGTTCACACCAAACAGCCCAGGAGCAAACGCACTGCTCAGCACAACCCGAGAGTTAACCGGCATCGGAGTTCCGGTTCCAGTCAGAACCAACGGTCCTGTTACCGGGGTGTATGTTGCCGAAGAAGCCGCGAATGGCGCTCGCGTTGCCTCATAGGGCTTGTTTCCGCCGTTCTTGATGGTCTGCTTCTTTCCTCCAAAATTCCAGACAGGGAACACCGAACTATTGAACAATTCGTTCGGCCCCTCGAAAAATGGGGTCATCCAGCTTGGTGCGCTGTCTCGACAATACGTTGCGAGCCCTCTATTCCAGCTCGTCACAACTCCGTCTTGCGGCTTATCCCAAGCCAGGTAGGGAGTCGGAACGTACAAATGCGCGCCGACTTCACGGCACAATTTCATCATGAACTCAATCGGGACGCCGTTGTCCAGATAGGTCATCGTCTCGTCAGTGCCGTTGTTGATCCAGGCATCAAGGTCTTTGTCAAAGACAAGACTGGTGACGTTGCCTAGTCCAAAGCGTCCCGAGTGACCGACGCCGGATACATAAGGAGTATCGCCACTCTTCTGGAGAACGTTCTTAAACCCAGTTCCAATATCGATGCGCACCGCCGCCGTGGTGCTCGTCGCGTTTGGCTTGATGAGAATGGTTTGCTTATCGAATGGTCCGCCAGCTCCAAAATACGGATCAACCCAAGGCGTTACCAGTGTAAAATCATCGCCGCTGTTGGTTGTCGCGCCTGCGTAGAGAGATCGTCGCACCTCGGGGCCGCGCCAGAAGGCATAGGTAAGCGGCTTGCGATAATCCCAGGCTGAGACGTTGGAGAAGTTCGCCGAACTTTGACCGATCCAGTTTAGAAATCGGATGACGCCAAATTTAGCCTCAGCCATTTTCGCTTTGAATTTGGTCCCAACCGCATAGGGGTCGGAAAGGACAGCCGCTTCATCATCGACGTGGCATGAGCGGATATTGGTGATGTAGCTCGTTGGCGAGCCAACGGCGGACGGACCCATGGTTACCGATCGGGTGCCGGCAGCGGGGGTGTACTCGTATCGGTTGTTGACTGAAGCTGCGCTGGACGAAAGGCTGCCGCTGACAAAACTGCCGCCAGGGCTTTGCATCGTGCCCTCGCCATCCCACAGCATGACGCGGTTGCCGGGCCGGTCCCGAGGATCTTCGTGATAGTGGAAATTCCCGAGGGCACCACCGACGATTTTTGTCGGGTAGCCGTTGGTATCGAAGTTATAGTTGTCGGGATCGATAAAGCCCCAGCCTTGGCCAGTCAGGAAAGCATTTTTGGTCTCATAGGTTTCTCCAAGCCCGAAGAATTGTGGGTTTACCTGAGATCGCCCGCGATTGAAGCTTGACGATGCAAAGCTGAGTATTCCGACCATTTACATTACCGCCAAGAAACGGCACCCAAGCCGACATTATCTGCAGTCGTGAACGTAGCTGTTACCGTGCAGTCTCCAGAGTGAGCTGCAACGCTGGAGGCATCCGCGCACGTATGGCAGGCGCTGCTGGCAGAGGCATTATTGCGCATGGTCGTGGTTTCTGAGCCGCTATAGGCACTGCTGCCGGTCGCGAAGTTTCCGCTACAGCCCGCAGCAACAATGAAGCCGCCCGAGGATGTGGATAAAGTGGTGACAGAAAGGGATGTGGCGGAACTGTTTCGAGCAAATTTAGAATCTGTCGGAGTTGAAGACGACAAACTGGCAGACGGCACTGTCCATATATTAAAGTAGATGCCGACAAACGGATTATTAGGAAGTGTAACACTCAGGTCTACCGTTGTCGCCGTGTCCGAGTCGGCATCCAGAACAGCATAGTAAATACCGAGGATTGGGTCTGTGTTGTCCGTGGCGAGAATGGCCTTAATGCCCGACTTTGCAGTCCCGACATTTGGCGTTATCGTCATAGTGGGGTCAGCGCCCGTGATGGCGCTATCTCCGGTAAAGCTTACAATGACCATCTTACGGGCAGAAGCCGCCCCAATACTTAGCGCCGTCGCGGTTTGGCTGGTGCCTGTACCTGTAGCGAGAACACCGCTCCGGTACGTTAATACCGGAGGAACGGAGGTGGCTTGCAGAGCCACATTTGTAAGAAAGCCGCGCTGAGCTTGCCAGAACATTACGTGAAATTCCCGATGCCAATGCAGGATACGTTCGCGCCTGTGGTGATCTTCCAGGCACCCGATACAGAGATCATCCCGAGAGGAATAAAGAACGGCACGAGGTTTGAGACGGATGACGCGCCTCCGACAAAGACCGGAATCGATGTAGCGTTATCGAGCAGCGTCACGACGCCTGGTGAAGTGGTCGCCGGAATCACGAGGATGCCAGAGATATAATCGCCGGTCGCGCCAGTTGCCCCAAGAGCTTGCGCGGTCTGGGACGCGGCAACGGTTTCATATTCGCCGGCACCGAAGTTTGTCAGCGGCGTGCTCGAT
>Ga0207708_10004412_pt1 | contig 10368 bp, 8 predicted proteins | sample KBSK5101metaG_FD_184340 | JGI IMG/M metagenome (GOLD analysis project Ga0207708, IMG submission 184340) | Corn, switchgrass and miscanthus rhizosphere microbial communities from Kellogg Biological Station, Michigan, USA - KBS K5-10-1 metaG... | ecosystem: Host-associated > Plants > Roots >...
TAGTTTCAGCCCCACTGCCGGAGACGCCAAAGCAAAACTCTATCTTGGCTTTGAAGGAAAGGGAACGATAGATCTTGACATGATCTCTCTTTTCCCGAACGATACCTGGAAACAACGTCCCGAAGGGCTTCGCGAAGAGCGCGGTCAACTTTCCGCCCGGGATGTTGTAATTGAGTACCACCTTGACCCTGGTGCCGCGTCCGAACCCAACAGGTTCGAAATGCACGGAGCCGGCATTTACGATGTCTGCTCCCGGCATTGATCGCCAAGCAATCAGTTCATCGGGCTTTTCGTTGTAGATTTCTGCATCCCATTCGAATTTCTTTCCGGCGGGACCAATGGCGACCCAGTGTGATTTTTGATCGTCGAACGTCGTTACTGATTCGAGGTGCCGCATGATTGCGGGAAGGTTTTCAAATTCCCGCCAGTAGGAATAAAGCTCTGTGGCGTCTCTATTAATCAGGATCGACTTCTCTACGTGCACGTCTCGCGCGACATTGTCATCGTCGGCGACTGATGTTCCATTACTTGTTCTGCCAAGCGCGCTATAAGCAACGCAATATCCCGTGGCACCGGTGTGAACTAAAGCACCGCCCGCGACCGCCATCAGCAAGCCGCCCCAGGACGGTCGTTTAAGGCCGACAAAAAGCAAAGTCGCTCCGCCAATCAATGAAGCTGCTCGCTCTACGTTGTTAAGATTCGTTCTACTCACCAAGTCCGTTCCTTGCGAAAATTCTCCACGTGTCATCAGTTGCTTCCCCTTTGTAAAAGTAATTCGTTTGTTAATCAGTTCGGTATTTGCGAATAATTTCAGGTAGCAAATGCCGAACCATTTGCGATGCGCACTGTGCGCCGTGAACGATTGGCAAAACTCAAACAAGTGTGTGTCGATTTTCTGATCTGTGCGGTCTGAAACAGAAAGCTTAGACGTAAAGTTGTAAATAGTTATTCGCTATTGCGACGCAAGACTCGCCGGAAAGTTGATTCAACCTCTGGCATTGAGCTTGCCACTCGGGCAATGGCTGCGATCTAACGATTAAGAAAGCGGACGATAAAACAACGAGACTAGGTTGCGGCGTACTGAAATGAGGCGAAAAGTTCACCACGATTACTGCAATTATTTATTTAGCCTCGCGACGAGCGTCTCTAGCCGCTGAGACCCTTCACAGTCGTTTTAGATCGACTGAGCTAAACAAGGATCCATTCCGCTCTCCCAGGCTAGGGATATTTCCGGGCGAATGTGGATTTGTCTGTCGGAACGCAGGACTTTGAGAGGAACGAAACTGATATGGCAGAGACGGATTCGACGGTTATGTATCCAAATGAACTGATCAAAACGTGGTTGAAAAAGCACAACGAAGTTGAAGGCGGCGTCACTGGCGCGACTGATGAATGGTCGAACGCGTCGTCACGCAAAACAGGTTATCCCGGTGATCTAGTTTGCTTGTCGCATTTGCGCTGGGACTTTGTGTATCAGCGACCTCAGCACCTTCTGAGTCGTGCGGCGCGCAGCCGCCGTGTCTACTTTGTTGAGGAGCCCGTGTTCGACGAAGGTTCTATGCGATTGGAAGTGAAAGAAGCAGATTCTGGAGTCAAAGTGGTTGTGCCACGGTTGCCAGTTGGATTGCGCAGCGGCGTAGCTACGGGCGCAGTGTTACGTCAGATGATCGATCGCCTGCTGACGACTGAGAGTGTGCGCGACTTTGTACTTTGGTATTACACGCCCATGGCGCTGGATTTCACACGACACTTAAAACCTTCGGTCACTGTCTTTGACTGCATGGATGAGCTTTCAGCGTTTAAGGGAGCGCCACAGGAGCTAAGAGACCTCGAGACGGAGTTGTTCGCAAGAGCAGATCTTGTGTTCACCGGCGGTCAAAGTCTTTATGAAGTGAAGAAGTCTCAACATCCACGCGTTCACGCGTTTCCGAGCAGCATCGATCGCGATCATTTCATGCAGTCGCGCACATTTGATGCGGGTTCTGAACCGGACGATCAGAAAGACATACCGCATCCGCGTCTCGGATTCTTCGGTGTAGTCGATGAGCGATTTGATATCGAGTTGTTGCGATCTGTCTCCACAGCGCGCCCCGACTGGCACTTCGTTATCGTCGGGCCTGTCGTGAAGATCGATCCGGCGGCTTTACCGACAGCTCCAAACATCCATTACCTCGGGAGCAAACCCTACCGCGACCTTCCACGATACGTCGCGGGTTGGGACGTCGCGTTGCTGCTGTTCGCTCGAAACGAATCAACCAAGTTCATCAGTCCGACAAAAACACCTGAGTACCTGGCGGCAGGCAAGCCGGTTATCTCCACGTCGATAACCGACGTGGTTCGACCTTACGGAGAAAAAGGTCTCGTCGAAATTGCTGATACGCCCGAGGAATTCTGTCTCGCAGCGGAGCGTTTACTCGCTTCAGATAACGACAGAACTGAGTGGTTGGGCAGTGTAGATAAGTTTCTTTCTCAGATGTCGTGGGATTCCACGTGGTCGGAGATGTGGAAATTAATAGAAGAGATTGGCTCAGGCCGGCAGCGCAAGCCCGCCGTGAAATCGCCGAATCTCGGACTTCATAAAACGGAAGCGGCCGGCAGTGCCGGAGCTGTCTGATTCATTGACCAACATATATTTCAAGGGGGAAAAGATGACATGTTCGATTATCTGATTGTAGGGGCTGGATTCGCTGGAAGTGTACTGGCCGAGCGTCTCGCTCGGGGTTCTAATAAGAAAGTAATCATTTGTGATAAGCGGCCGCATATTGGCGGTAACGCTTATGATCATTACAACGAAGACGGTATTCTCGTTCACAAGTACGGCCCGCATATTTTTCACACCAACTCGCGCGAAGTGTTTGAATACCTTTCGCGATTCACTGAGTGGCGTCCCTACCAGCATCGCGTTCGCGCCAGTGTCGACGGTCAGATTGTTCCAATTCCAATCAACCTCGACACGATCAACGCTTTGTATGGTCTGAATCTAACTTCGTTTGAAGTGGAGGATTTTTTCAAGCGTGTCGCGGAGCCTTGCGAGCAGATTCGAACTTCCGAGGACGTCGTGGTGAACGCAGTTGGCCGCGAACTGTACGAAAAATTTTTCCGCAACTACACGCGCAAACAATGGGGATTGGATCCGTCGGAACTGGACGCCAGCGTGACTTCACGCGTGCCAACGCGGACAAATCGCGATGACCGCTACTTCACCGATACGTATCAGGCAATGCCGCTGCACGGGTACACGGCGATGTTTGAGAAGATGCTGGACCATCCAAACATCAAGATCCTGCTGAATTGTGATTATCGTGAGATTCAACGAGAGATACCGTACCGGGAAATGATCTATACCGGACCGGTGGATTCTTTCTTCGACTACTGTTATGGAAAACTGCCGTACCGGTCGCTGGAGTTTAAGCATGAAACACACGACAAGCCGACGTTCCAGTCAGCGCCCGTGATCAACTACCCGAATGAGCAGCTCTACACGCGTGTGACGGAGTTCAAATATCTAACAGGGCAGGAACACTCCAAGACGAGTGTTGTGTACGAGTTTCCGCAAGCTGAAGGCGATCCGTATTATCCGGTGCCGAGAAAAGAGAACGCTAATTTGTATGCGCAGTATCAAGCTTTAGCCGATGAAACAACTGGTGTTCACTTCGTCGGGCGTCTGGCGACCTACAAATATTACAACATGGATCAGATCGTCGCGCAGGCTCTGACCGTTTACGCTAAGATGGTAAGCGCCAAGCGCAAAGAGGCTGTGCGGTTGGGAACCGCGAACACATCTGTTGTGGATCTTGGCAGCCGCAGGCTCAGAGGAAACGAAGTCAGAAAGGAATTGACGCTCACGCAGTGAGTCAGCAGGCAGGAGACCCAGGAGCAGGTGCAGTAGACAGGAGCAGCAGCAGGTTCGGCGCTGTCCTGCTCCTGCTCGGTGCTCCTGCTCCTGGCTTTTCAGGATGATTAAATACGAAGGGTTGTTTGAAAGTTTTCTCTTAGGCGGGTTTGAATGTTCTACGCACTACCTTCCGTCCGGTAAACGTCTCGACGAAATCGCCGCAACTAAACACGACGTACTCGCGAAGCCCGACTACCTTCGCTTGCATCAACTCGGAATCAAAACAGCCAGAGAGGGGATTCGCTGGCACCTCATCGAGCAGCAACCCGGCAAGCTCGATTTCAGCAGCGCGCTGGGAATGATCCGTGCCGCGAGGGAGACAGGTACACAAGTTATCTGGGACCTTTGCCACTACGGTTGGCCCGATTGGCTCGACATCTTCTCGCCCGAGTTTGTGACAGCATTCGAGCGTCTCGCACGTGCGTTTGCAAAACTTCTGCGTGAAGAAGGCGACGAGACTCCGTTCATCTGCCCAATCAATGAGATTTCTTTCTTCGCCTGGGGAGGCGGCGACTCCTTATGGCTGAATCCTTACGCACGGAATCGAGGCGATGAGTTGAAGGATCAACTCGTGCGTTCGGCCATCGCCGCCACGGAGGCCGTGTGGGATGTGAATTCACGCACGCGCATCGCGCAAATCGATCCTATTATCAACGTTCTTCCCGACGATCCGAATAATCCGAAGCACTGTCGTGATGCAGAAAACTACCGGCTCTCGCAGTACGAAGCATTTGACATGTTGAGTGGCCGCGTGAAGCCGCATCTTGGCGGAAAGCCTAAGTATCTCGACCTCATCGGCATCAACTACTACGTGCACAACCAATGGATTCTCGGTGGTTCATTCATTGAGCCTACGAATCCTCGATATCGACCCTTCGGCGACTTGATCAAAGAGTTCTACGCGCGTTACGAGCGGCCGTTGTTTGTTGCCGAGACAGGTATTGAAGATGAAGCCCGGCCTTCGTGGTTTCGCTATATTTGCAAACAAGTGCGCCTGGCGATGCGCGCAGGTGCTCAGGTTGAAGGCATCTGTCTTTATCCAATCGTCAATCATCCTGGATGGGTTGATGATCGTCACTGTCACAACGGCCTTTGGGATTATCCAGATGAAGACGGGAATCGTGAGATATATGAACCGCTCGCTCGTGAAATAGAACGTCAGCAACGTTATTTCGATCGCTTGCTAAAGCCAGTCAGGGAAAGAGTAGGACCATCTTACTCGGAAGAATTGATGCAAACATGAATAAAGGACGTCACATCTTTGTGAGATTTCAACGGCAAAACAGATCTGAGTAAACAAACCTCGATGGTCCAGCAACCGCCGATGAGCGACGAACAAAAACCTGTTCCCCGTCCCGAGCATCCACGCCCACATTTTGTACGCGACGATTGGATCAACCTTAATGGTGAATGGGAGTTTGCGTTTGATGATAAAGAAGTCGGCTTGTCGGAAGGATGGCAAGACGGAAGGAAACTGCCCGGCAGGATCACAGTTCCATTTGCCTATCAAACTGAACTCTCCGGCATAAACGACAAAAGTATCCACGAAGTTGTTTGGTATGCGCGTAGCTTCGAGTTCTCGGAGGATTGGTCTGGAAAGGATTTATTACTCAACTTCGGCGCCGTTGATTATTCATCCACGATCTGGGTAAACGGACAAGAAGTTGGTCACAATCAAGGTGGCCATATTCCTTTTCAGTTTGACATCGCTCCATATACCAAACGTGGCAACAACCGTCTGACAGTTCGAGTTGTAGACCGGCAGGATCCGCAACAACCACGCGGTAAACAATCCCACACGGGCGTGCCTGAAGGCATCGATTACTATTGCACCACCGGAATCTGGCAAACCGTTTGGTTGGAGCCTGCCCCACCGATTCGCATCGAGGACCTTCGCATCCTCACGTGGGCCCGGCGAAATCTGATCGAACTCACTGTTTTTCTCCACGCTCCGTCGGCACCCTGGCGAATTGAGGTTGAGGTTTCGGAAGGCGGAAAAGTTTGCGCGCGCGGAGAAGATCTCACCGCTGTAGCTACTGGCAGGATCTCTTTAGTCATTCCTTACGCAAAGCTTTGGTCACCGGAAGCACCAAACCTCTACGATCTGCGGCTCAAACTTTTCGACAATGATCAACTGCTTGACGAAGTGAAGTCGTATGTTGGGCTACGCGGCTTGCGTCTACAGAATGGAAAGGTGTTGTTGAATGGTAAACCGACGTACCTGAAGCTGGTTTTAGATCAGGGTTACTGGCCGGAAGGGTATTTGACTGCGCCATCAGACGAAGCACTGCAGACAGACATCGGCTGGGTCAAGATGTTTGGATTCAATGGCGTTCGCAAGCACCAGAAGATCGAAGATCCGCGTTGGCTTTACTGGTGCGATCGACTCGGCTTGCTCGTCTGGGAAGAAATGCCCAACGCGCGTGAGTGGTCGTCGAAAGCGGAAGACCTGCTGTCAACTGAATGGCAAACTGCGGTGAGGCGCGACTACAACCATCCCTGCATCATCACCTGGGTTCCTGTGAACGAGAGTATGGGTTTTCCGGGTCTCAATCAGGAACACGCGGGACAGTATGCATTCATTGAGCGCATGGTGAGCGTTACTCGTCGTCACGACACAACGCGTCCGGTAATTGATAACGACGGCTGGGAACATACAGACATCACCGACATCTGTGCGATTCACGATTACACGCCGACTGCCGACAAGCTTGCCGAGCGTTATCAAGAAACGCTGACGACGGGTAGACTGCCCGAGAAGGTCTGGGTAGGAGAGAAGCCCCTGTTCGCGCGCGGTTCACATTATCGAGGCCAGCCAATTGTCTTGTCCGAAGTAGGCGGTTTTCTGGCCATTCCTGAAAACGTGCCACCAGAGAAGCGCGACCTGCTTTATCAGTTTTACGCTTCATTTAAAACAAACGAAGAACTCTACGAGAAGTATGTCGACCTCATGCGGGGCATTTCTTCACTGAAGTTTCTCGCCGGCTTCTGCTACACACAACTCACCGATATCGAGCAAGAGGTCAACGGTCTGCTGACTTATGATCGCCAGCCCAAAGTTGATCCTGAGAGAGTTGCCGAGCTGCATCGAGAACTGTTCAAGGGGCTATAGCGGGCAGACACCACACTGCTAGCAGGTGATGTCTGTTCGCTAACTTGTGAGCAGCCAGACGGTGGTCTCTGAAACTTCTTGCGAACGCAAGCCTGCGCGATGGTAGGATACGCACCGGCGATAGACACTATGCGAGTCTTAGGAATTGATCCGGGCAGTCAGACCACAGGCTGGGGAATCGTGGAAGGCGACGGCCGTCGTTACAAGCTGGTCGAGTTCGGGTCGATTCGATCACCATCCACGTTGAGTTTTCCTGCGCGGCTGCTGCGAATTTGTAACGGGCTACAGGAAGTCGTCGAACGACACAGTCCTGATGCGTGTGCACTTGAAGACGCTTTTCTCGCAACAAACGTGAAGGTCAGCATGAAGCTGGGCCAGGTGCGTGGCGTCGCATTGTTAGTTGCCGAACGCGCGGCGCTCGAGATACACGAATACTCACCGCGCCTGATCAAGCAGACTGTCGTCGGTTATGGCAATGCGGAGAAACATCAGGTGCAGGAAATGGTTCGGCTGCTGTTGTCTTTAAAGTGTATTCCTTCACCTCACGATGCAGCTGATGCTTTAGCAGTGGCGCTTTGTCATTTTCACCATGCAAACTTTGCGGAAAAACTAGCGAGCACCGAACGTCGTAAGCCAACCCGAGCGGCGCGTGTATAGCGGATTCGCGATGGAACGGAGCCGCTCGAGTAACATCACTTCAACAGTGACCTGTAAAAGCTTATCGTTTTACGCGCAGTGCACTACAATTACGCTCTGAAAAATCCTCATGAAAGGCTATGACTCTTCCTCACTCGGAGTTCAACGATAATCACAGCGATGCATCCTCACACACTCACGACACTACTCATCACCATTCTCGTTAACTTCTGTTTTCAACCAACGGTCTTCGCTCAACAGAAACCGCCGAAAGGTGGACGAATTGCTGTTGTCGTTGACGAACGTCTGTCGGCGCTGCGCTCGACTCCGGATCTAACTGGAGTTTTGATAAGACGTGTCGGGCGCGGGCGGCTCGTCGCCATCCGGGGTTCGAAGACGAACTCTGAAGGCGTTGTTTTCTATCGAATCAGAGTCAGCAGTCGGACTCAAGGGTGGATGCTACGCGAAGCACTAGTTTCACCCTTTCATCGGGGTGATGACGACCGGCTCGTTTCTCTTATTCTGAACTCTTCTGATTTCGAGCGCATTGCCAGAGCACGAATCTTCCTCGAGTTCTTTCCAAGATCAGCACTCCGTCCGCAGGTGTTGCTGTTGTTGGGAGAAGCTGCCGAAGATGCTGCTGGAAGATTGACGCGCGACGCCGTTCGGAGATTAGGCCCGCAGGATTTTACGTATTACCTGAACCACACGAGTCTAGATAGGTATAACCGGCAAGGGATTCGATTCACCTTCGATCGAATGACGAAACAGTTTCAGTACGACGGTGCTGCCTGGAAAGAATTGATTCGAAGGTATCCGAGATCACCTGAAGCGACGCAAGCAGAACAGCGACTTGCAGCTGGAAAGTAAAGCGCTCCGTAATAGATAGAGCTGCACCAGCGGCTAAAGGCAATGGCGTCCGATTCATGGCACAATCACGGCCGGCCGCGTTATCTTTGGGCCAAACGACGTCGAACCTATTTTAGGGGTTACAGCTCTTGAATCGGCCGGCACCACGGTTGATCGTGCAAACCAGACTTTGCGCAGACTCCCGGCGATTCCTCTGAAATGAGGTTTCGCCCGAAGTTTTCAGGGCTTTTCAGGAATATTGCCTGCTCGGTTGTTAATAACTCCTTTAACCCCGCGTTTTGTCAGTGGGAAATGAAGGAGAACACCGTGCAGGCTGCCGCAAAACCTTTACGATTAGTGACTGAAGTAACCGAACCGCCGGGAGAAGTCGAAAACCTCTTCCGCAACCACCACGCCCGCGTGTTTCGCACCGCTCAGCGCATCACCGGCAGCGCCGCTGATGCTGAGGATGTGCTGCAAACTGTATTTTTGCGACTGGTTAAGGGGCAGGAGTCGTACGATCTCTCACAGAACCCTGAGGCCTACCTTTCACGCGCGGCAATCAATGCTTCACTGGATCTACTGCGGAGCCGGACTCGAGCGAAATCTGTAAACATCGACGATGTTGAGTCTCAGGCGCTCGCCAGTAAGTTAATGACCCCGGAGGCCGAACACGACGAACGCGAGTTACAGACTTTGGTTCGTCAGGCGGTCGCGCGACTCGGAAAAACTGCCGGTGAGATGTTTGTAATGCGTTATTACGAGGGGCTTGATAATCGAGAAATTGCCGAAGCAATGAACACTTCCCCGCTTGTTGTAGGCGTTGTGCTTCATCGCGCACGAACCAAACTACGAAAAGAGATAGGGCACTATCTGGAGAAACACCATGAAAAGCAATAATGAAAATGAACTGCTCGACAAAGTAGTCAACAGCATCCGAAGCGAGGAAATCGATTCGGCATCGGTGTCGGCTGCGGCAGATCGTGTTTGGGCGCGTATCTCCGCAGCTAACGCCGTCAATGGAGTTAACCCTCTGGCGGTGGAACACATCGAGAACTGCAGTGATTTCCAGTCGCTGATACCCGCTTACCTGAGCGGCAATTTATCAGAAGCCCGCTCGTTGTTGCTGGTGGACCACACGCATGAGTGCATTCCGTGTCGCAAAGCAATGAACGACGCACGGAAGCGCCGTCAGGGAATTCATGCAGCCCCCGCGAAAACGAAACGCTACAGCTTGCAACCCGTTGTCATGCGTTGGGGAATCGCGGCCGCTCTAGTTATCGGGTTCGGCTTACTTGCTCTACCGTTCATTCAGAACTATCTGCCGTTTGGAACCAAGTTGGAAGCGACCGTGCAGGCTGCTGAAGGTCAGGTTTATCAAGTGGCTGATACTTCGACTACTGCAGTCGGAACTGGATCGAAATTGCAATCGGGCGAAAGTATCAGGACGGCAAGAGACGCCCGCGCAGTGGTCGGTTTGGGTGACGGCTCTTTGATCGAGATGAAGGATCGTTCTGAGCTGTATCTGACGCGCACGCGCCAGGGAACAACGATTCACCTGACCCGTGGCAACATCGTTGTTGAAGCGGCCAAGCAACGGAGCGGACAGCTTTTCGTTGAGACAGGGGATTCACTCGTGTCCGTCCGCTAGCCGGGGGAATAGAAGCGTGGCTGGCCCAGGGACGCCCAATTGATCGGTGATGCGCGCGTTTTGGTTTGATCGATCTGGGTGCAGTTGGTACACGCGCCCTCGGGGAGATTTCGGTGCCGGCGGGACAGATGTCGGCGCGTCGCGCGCCGCCTCAGCGAGGATGGTCAAGTCGCTTTAGGGACCAATCCCTCGATGTTATCCGCAGGTTCCAGCCTACCCTCAAGC
>Ga0207708_10004413_pt1 | contig 10368 bp, 10 predicted proteins | sample KBSK5101metaG_FD_184340 | JGI IMG/M metagenome (GOLD analysis project Ga0207708, IMG submission 184340) | Corn, switchgrass and miscanthus rhizosphere microbial communities from Kellogg Biological Station, Michigan, USA - KBS K5-10-1 metaG... | ecosystem: Host-associated > Plants > Roots >...
CCTGTGGGGACCGGGGTGCTATGTGGTGCCGCTGCAGGACGGTGGGGTACTCGTCGGCGCCACGGTCGAGAACGTCGGCTTCGACGATCGCCCGACCGCCGCCGGCGTTCGGTCGCTGCTCAACGCGGCGACGAGCTGGTTCCCGGCGCTCGAGAACGCCGTGTTCGCCGGCGCCCGCGTGGGGTTGCGGCCCGGCACCGACGACGAGCTCCCGATCGTCGGGGCCTCGTCCACGATGCCCTCCCTGTTCTACGCCACCGGCCACTTCCGCAATGGCATCCTGCTGACGCCCCTGACGGCGTCCCTCGTGGCGGATCTGGTCATGGATGGACACGAGGGGCCCGGCATGGAGATGATGCGTCCGAGCCGGGCCGGTTTGTGATGCGTCTCAAGAAACTCTATAGCTCGCGTGAGGTCGCCGCGATGACGGGCCTCAGCGCCCGTCAGCTGCAGTGGTGGGATTCGCGGCGGCTGTTCACGCCCGCCGTGGCGTCGCAGAAGACCGAGGCCGGCGGCTACACCGAGCGCCGCTACACGCCGTTCGACGTCCTGGAACTGCAGGCGCTCGCGGACCTGCGCGCCCGTGGCTTTTCGATTCCCCGGCTGCGGCATCTGCTGGACACGCTGCGCGACGTCTTCCGCATCCGCCTCTACGAGGCGATCGGCGACGGCGGGCCGATGACGCTGTTCGCGTCGGGCGAGGAGATCTTCGGGCGCATGCAGGACGGGCGGCTGTTCAATCTCGAGGATCCGTCGCAGCCGCTGCTGATGGTGGGGGAGGATCTGCCGATGCGCCCGGTGATTGCCCGCGAGCGCAAGCGCAAGCCGCCGTCACGGAGCCTGCCCGCCCGTAGGGCGGGCAATTAGACACTGCCTGGCGAGGCGCAGCCTCGCTCCTAGCCGATCGGAAAAATCTTCTCGAGGTCGTCGGCCGGTCGCGGAATGACGTGCACGCCGACCAGCTCGCCGACACGGCGGGCGGCGGCGGCGCCGGCATCGGTCGCGGCCTTCACCGATCCCACGTCGCCGCGGATGATCGCGGTGACCAGGCCGGCATCGACCTTCTGCCAGCTCACGAGCACGACGTTGGCCGTCTTCAGCATGGCGTCGGCGGCTTCGATCATACCGATGAGGCCGCGCGTTTCGATCATGCCGAGAGCGTCGCCGAGGTGAGGTTTGTCGCTGGCCACGGTGGAGGCGCAAATTCTACCACCTGGCGAGGCTACGTGCCGGGCGCTACCAGTTCTGGCGGGCCCGCAGCGCTGTGATGTGCGCGACGTGGTGGCGCGAGTGCCAGCCGTAGTTCTGCAGCAGCCAGTCGATGGTGAAGGTCTTGCCGTGCTCGGGGTGGGTCCAAGGGCGCTCGAAGTCGGCCTCCGTCAGCGCCGCATTGAGGGCGTCCCAGCGGCGGTGCACGCCGTCGATGATCGCCAGCGAAACGTCGATCGGCAGCCGCATATCCGCCCGAGTGGACCAGGCGTTCTCGTCGTACGGCTTGATGACGGGCCCGTCTTCGGTGAGCGCGAGCTTCAACCGGATGAGCGCGTTCATGTGGCTGTCGGCCACGTGGTGCACGACCTGCCGGATGGTCCAGCCATCAGGGCGATACGGCGTGTCGAGCTGACGATCGTCGAGTCCGGCGACCGCGGCGCGGATCTTCCCGGGCAACGCGGCGATGTCGGCGATGGCGGCGGCGCGGTGCGATCGATCGGGCGAGGCGTGCGGTCTGAACCGGCCGACCGGATAACGCAGGTCGTCAGCAGTGGTCGTATCTGCCATGTGCGTTTCTACCGCAAACCGGCGGCGTTGTCTCGCACAGTAAAATCATCGATTGCATGCGTGTAGTGCTGGCCGACGGGCCGCTCATCGAGCGGGTGCTCGACGACACCTTTCCGGTCTGGCACGAGGGGCTGTCCCGCGAGGCCTACTCGAAGTGGAGCCGGGGCCAGCTGCGCACCCCCTGGGGCCGCGAGCACCTCCAGCGGTTCGTAATGCTGACCGACGGTGGGGAGCACGTGGCGTCGCTGAAGCGCTATCGGCTGCCGGTGAGCGTGGACGGACGCGACGGCTGGATGTGCGGCATCGGCGCCGTCCTGACCGTGCCCGGGCATCGCGGCAAGGGCCACGCGTCGCGCCTCGTCGAGCACGTCATCGACCAGTCGCGGCAGGAAGGCGCCTTGCTCGCGGGGCTGTTCTCCGAAATCGGCACGACCTTCTACGAGCGGCTCGGCTTTTCGACGGTCGCCCTCGACGAAGTCACGGTGCGCGTGCCACGACGCAAGGGTTCGCCGATGACGCTGGTGCGCTTCGGCGACGATCGCGACCTGCCCGCGATTGCCGCCATGCACGCCGTTCGATCCGCGGACGCCCGCCTCGCGCTGCGGCGCGATGCGCCGCTCGTGCACTACGCGATCGCCAAGAAGCGCCTGTTCGCCGGCCTCAGCACGCCGGGCACGCGGCAGCTCGAGTTCTTCGTGGCCGAGGAAGGGGTGAGCGCTGCGGCCTACGTGGTGTTGTCGCAGAACCAGTACGGATGGACGCTCGAGGAAGCCGGCGATCGCGATCCGGCCGGCGCACGGCTGGGGGCGATGTTCGAGGTGCTGCTCGCCCGCGAGCCGTCGCTGCGCGAGCCGATCATCCGCGCGTGGTGGCCGCGGGGGTTCCCCGTGCCGCCGCAGCTCACGCTGTCGAACCGCGGCGACTCGAAGGACGTCTTCATGGTGCGCCCGCTGGCCGGCGGCATCGAGGTGCCACCGGGGCCGGAAGGCGTGTTCTGGTGGAGGTCGGACTATTTCTGACGGGCCGCCTGAAGGCGGCCCCTACTTCTGGGAAACAGCCGGAGGTTCGATCCGCAGGATCGCGCCGAAGGTTTCGTCGGTCAGCGCATAGAGATAGCCGTCGGACCCCGGCTTGATCTCACGGATGCGCTGCTTCAGATCGGCGAGCAGGATCTCGCGGCCCACCGGCAGCCCCTTGTCGTTGAACCACACGCGCTGCACGTGCTGGCCGGTGTTGTTGCGCATGCCGCCGACGAAGGCGCTGCCCTTCCAGTTCGGGAACTTGTCGCCGTTGTAGATCGACAGCCCCGAGATCGCGATGGCCGGTACCCAGTAGACGACCGGCTCTTCGTAACCGGGCGCGCTGAAGCCCTTGCCGACGACGGTGCCGTCGTAGTTGCGTCCCAGCGACACCTCGGGCCAGCCGTAGTTCTTCCCCTTCTCGATCACGTTCAATTCGTCGCCGCCCTGCGGCCCCTCTTCCGTCTCCCACAAGCGGCCGTCGATCGGGCTCACGTAGAGGCCGAGCGGGTTGCGATGGCCGAGCGTCCAGATCTCGGGCTTGTAGCCGGCCCTGCCGACGAACGGGTTGTCCTTGGGCACGCCGCCGTCGGTCGTGATGCGCACGATCTTGCCGATGTGCGAGTTCGGATCCTGCGCCTTCACGCCGATGTTGCGGTCGCCGAGCGAGACGAACAGGTTGCCGGCCGGATCCCACGCGAAGCGCGTTCCGTAGCTGCCGGTCGCCGGGCCCAGCACGCCTGGCAGCTTCTCGGTACCGGGCGCGCCGTGGTACGCATCGGCCACCCAGATGTCCTTGCCTTCGGTCAGCGTCGAGCCGCCGTCCCATCGCGCGCGATACACCGCCGTCGTGGCGTCGAAGCCGCCGCCGGTGCCCGGCTTCGAATAGGCCAGGTAGATGCGGCGGTTGGTGGCGAACTGCGGATCGAGTGTGACGTCGAGGTAGCCGCCCAGGCTGACGGCGAGCGACTGCGGTGCCGGCCCGATCGGCGTCGGATCGACGACGCCGTTCCGGATGACGCGTATGCGGCCCCCGCGCTCGGTGACGAGCATGCTGCCATCGGGCACGAACGCGATGCCCCACGGGTGGTCGAGCCCCTTGATGGCGGTGACGTGCACGCGGCCGCGGCCTGCCCCGAGATCCCACGGACCCGCGCCGAGGGTGTCGGTGGGCGCGGGGCCCCGCTGCGCCTGAGGGGCCGCGCTCGACGCCAGCCCGACGAATATCGCGACGGCGGCCAGCCAGGTGGCGGCCACCAGCTTCGAAGAGGACCTGAACATGCCCCGGATTTTACGCGATGTGCTTCATCGCGCGAGGAGCTGCAGACCGACCGTCTTGGTCTCGCCGTCGCGCACCGAGACGCGCGTGGCCGGCTCGCGCAGGCGTTCGAGGAACTCGGGATCCTGCCACTCGCCCTCTTCGAGATAGTCCACGGCCGCCACCAGATAGGTGCCGCCGGGCAGTCCACGCAGCGTGAAGTGCCCCTGGGCGTCGGTCCGCGCCATCCGCACGAAGCGGGTCGGGAAGGTCCACAGCGCCGCATCGGCGGCAAAGACGACGACGCTCGAATCCTTCGCCTCCTGATTGCGCACGGTCACCGTGCCGTTCAGCTCGGAGACGCGGTCGGTCAGCACGATGCGCGCGTTGGTGAGCTGCTCGGTGCCGCGCAGCTCGAACGCGCCGTCGGTCACGTCGGTCGGCCCCACGACGATCGACTTCACCATCCACTGCGACGGAACGTTCTCCACTCGAAGCGCCACGGTGCCGGTGAGCGTCGAGAGCTGGAACGCGCCGTTGGCGCTCACGCCCGAGGCGTTGAACGACTGACCGGGTGCGTCGCGAATCTGCCGCGCGGTGACGCGCAGGTTCGCCAGCGTGATCTGCGAGGTGCCCTCGGTGACCACCGTGCCGGCAATCGACGCGCCGCGCGTCATGCTGATCGTGACGCCGGTGACGTCGCTGTCGCCGACCGTGAGCGGGAGCGAGCCGATCTCCAACGCGGTCGCATCGATCGTCACGCCGCGTCCGCCACGTCCGCCGCGACCGCCGGAGCGCGCGTTCAGGAGATACGACCCGGGCGCCACGTTGGCGATCGTGAAGCTGCCGTCGCTCTGGATTCCGCCGCCCTGCGCGCCGATCGGGCCGCCGCCGGTGTCGCCGGCGCTCACCAGCTGCACCATGCCGCCGCCCACCTCGCCGCTCTGACTGACGACCGTGCCCGAGATGCGCACGAGTCGCACGGCCAGCAGCGAGAACCCGATCGACACTTCCTCCCCGGCCGCCACGGGCACCTGCTGCGCTTCATTGGCGTTGCCGGTGCCGGGGTAGTAGGTGGGTGCGTACCCCGACGCGTCGCCCGGCTGTTCGAGCGGGTTCGCGCGCAGGGTCGCGCTGACGTAGTACTCGCCGGGGGCGAGGCCGTACAAGCGAAAGGCTCCGGTATCGTCGGTTTCGTCCGTGACGCCGACGTTGACCATGCGTCGGCGCCCCTCGATCATCTGGCGGCGCTGCACCATCACACGGACGTTGGCGACCGGGTCACCGAGGTCGTCTTGCACGCGGCCGTTGATGACGCCGCCGCGGAGCAGCGAGAAGTTCGCGTCGACGCGCTGGCCGTCGGCCACTTCGAGGGGCGACACGGTTTCGAACGGGCGCCGCTGCCCGTAGCGCTGCGTGACGAAGCCCGGCTTCGACGCCGACACCGTCCAGCGGCCGGCCGGAAGATCGCGAAGCTCGAAGCGCCCCTGAGCGTCGGTGGTGGTGACGCGCGCCCCCGGCATGCCGCTGCCGTTGGCACGCACCTGCGCGCGGCGCACCGGCGCGCCCGCGTCCGAGGTGACCACGCCGCGGATGATCGCGGTGCCGGCGGGGAGTTCGAACCGTCCGCCGCGGAAGAAGTCGCCGGGGCCCCGCCCGCCGCGGGCCCCGCCGTTCTGACCCCCATCGATCGGGGCACCCTGCCCGCCACCCGCGGGGTTGCCGGCTCCGCCGCCCCGCTGGCCCAGCACGAGCATCGGGCTGGCGAATGCGAGGGCGAAGAGGAGAACGGCAGCGACCGGGCGAAACGCGGCGCTCACGACGTGAGTATAGACGTGGCGGCAGGGTCGCCGGTTGTCGGCGGCCGCGGGTTAGAATCCCGCCACCATTCAGGAGGCTACGTGATTCCAGAGCGCTACGCCCCGTATACCTACGCGCTGTTCCGGATTGTCTTCGGCTTTCTGTTCTTCTTCTATGGGCTGCAGAAAACGATGGGGTGGTTCGGCGGGCAGGCCGTATCGCCCATGTCGTGGCCCCAGGGTCCCGCCGGCGTGATCGAGACGCTGGGTGGATTCCTCATCATGATCGGGCTGTTCACGCGACTGGCGGCATTCATCGCGAGCGGCGAAATGGCCGTGGCGTTCTTCATGGTTCACGTCGGGATAATTGCGGCGGGGAAGCAGCTCGGGTTCCCGCTCAATTTCGTCCCGCACATGCAGGGTGGCATCGACGCGGTCGCGTTCTGCTTCGCGTTCCTCTATATCGCGTCGCGCGGCGCCGGCATCTGGAGCGCCGATGCCGCCATGGGGAAGAAGTAGGGAGAAGGCTCATGGCTCAGGGCTCAGGGCTCAGGCACGTAGTTGCGGGCCTTCAGGCCCGCCTCGTTGCAGCGCTGTTGCTGCTCGCGGCGCCGGTGTCGGCGCAGCAGGTCCGGATCGTTCAGACGAACTCGGGCAACACGAACAACATTCATCTGATCGATCCGGCCACGAACCGGATTGCCGGCGAAGTGGCCAACGTGCCGATCAACCACGGCGCGGCGGCGTCGCCGGACGGGCGCTGGCTGTACTTCAGCAGCGAAGCCGAGCAGACGCTGCACGTCGTGGACGCGAAGACGCTGCAGACGACCAGGAAGATTCCGCTCTCCGGCCGGCCCAACAACATCTCGATCGGGCGCGACGGGCGCCGCGTCTACGTCGGCATCGTGTCGGCACCGGGCGCGGTGGACGTCATCGACACCGTCTCGCTCGAGAAAGTGAAGTCGATCCCAACCAAGGGCGGCATCCACAACACCTACGTGACGCCAGACGGCAAGTTCGTGCTCGCCGGCTCGATTGCCGGGCGCGTGATGACGGTGATCGACGCCGCCACCGACGAGCCGGCGTGGACCCTGTTCAACGAGGGTGTGCGGCCCATCGCCATCGAAGCGAACCCGGATCGCTCGACCAAGCGGCTCTTCGTGCAGCTCTCGGACTTCCACGGGTTCGCCATCGTGGACTTCGCCACGCGTAAGGAAGTGGGCCGCGTGACGCTGCCGAACGACATCCCGCCGGAGAAGGTGGACAAAGGCCCGTTCAACGCGTCGCCTTCTCACGGCATCGGCGTAGCGCCGGACGGCAAGACGCTCTGGGTGACCAGCCGCCCGAACGCACGCGTCTACGTCTACTCGCTGCCGGACCTGGCGCTGCTCGGCCACGAGGATCTGGGCGGCCGGCCGGACTGGGTGACGTTCACGCCCGACAGCAAGACGGTCTACATCGCCACCGAGAACACCGACTCGGTGATTGCCGTCGACGTGGCGTCGCGCAAGAAGGTCGCGGCGATCGCGGTCGGCGACGCGCCGAAGCGGAACATCACGTTGGTGATTAAGTAGGCTCAGGGCTCAGGGCTCAGGGCTCAAGGCTCAGGGCTCACGCCAGAAGGCAAGAGCGAGGCTCAGGCCTCACGGCCTCATCGTTTGTAGAAGCGCCTGGAGGCCGGCCGCCAGCTGGCGATACTCCTGCGATAACCCCGTACCAATGTCCTCGGACAGCAGGCCGAGGCCGCGCGGAACCTTCAACGATGTTGGCGGCGACGGACAAGCTTTCTGTGATCTCTGCTCATGCCGACCAGTGAGCAACGCCTCGGCCGACTTGAGCCGCGCGCTTGCCCTCGGGCTTGAGCCGTGAGCCTTGAGCCCTGAGCCTTCCGCTACTCCTTCTTCCCCAGCGCCTCGAACAAGTAGGCGGCGAGCGCTTCCACTTCCGCGTCGTCAACGGTGGCGCCGTACTCCTTCATCGTGACGACGATGTCTTTCCACTGCGCGCGCGTGTAGTAGCCCTTGAACTTCGTCACCTCGTCGAGGTCATGGCACATCGTGCACGCGCGCAGCAGCACCTTCTTCGCAGGCGCGTCGGGCAGTTCGTCGCCGGGAGCCGCGGCGCGTGGCGTCGTCGAGGAGAAAGCGCCAGCGAGCGCCAGCGCCGCGCCAGCTGCGAGGAGCGCAGCCGGTGTCGGTCGACGAAGGGTGCTCACAGCTTGATGACGATCTTGCCGAGATAGCTGCCGTTGTCCATCAGATCGAACGCCTGCGGCGATTCTTCGAACGGGAACACCTTGTCGATGAGCGGCCGGATCTTGTGTTCGATCATGAAGCGGTTCATCGCTTCGAAGTCGGCGCGCGAGCCGACGTAGATGCCGGTGACCCGCGCGCCCATGCCGAGCAGGCGTCCTGCGGGGAGATCGCTGGCAAATCCCGACAGCCCGCCGATGAGCGCGATGTGGCCGTCGTAGGCGAGCGCTTCGAGCGCGCGTGGCAGCGTGTCACGGCCGCCGACCTCGAGCACGTGATCGACGCCAGCGTCACCGGTCAGCTTTCGGACCTCCTTCTGCCAGTCCGGGTTGGTGCGGTAGTTGACGGTGCCGAACGCGCCCATCGTCTTGACCTTGGCGATCTTGTCGTCGCTCGAGCTCGTGATGATCGGGCGCGCGCCGGCAGCGGCCGCGAACTGCAGCCCGAAGGTCGACACGCCGCCGGTGCCCTCGAGCAGCACGAACTCGCCTTTCTTCAGCCGCCCCTCGACGAATAGCGCGCGATACGCGGTGACACCGGTGCACGGCAGCGTCGCCCCTTCTTCGAAACTCAGATAGTCCGGGATCTTCACGAAGCCGTTTTCATCGCCGGCCACGAACTCCGAGAGCATGCCGTCCATGCCGGCGCCGCCGCGCGCCGACGCCAGCGTGTCGGCGGTCCGGTGCCCGTCGATCCACCGCGCGAAGAAGATGCCGGCGACGCGATCGCCAACGCGGAAGCGCGTGGCGCCGCTGCCCACGGCCACCACCTCGCCGGCGCCGTCCGAGAGCGGCACCTTGCCCACCATCGCACCGCCTCCGGTGCCGCCGTATTGCCCCCGTGTAACAGCCATGTCCCGCTGGTTCAGCGACACGGCGCGCACGCGCACAAGGACCTGCTTGGGTCCAGGCGTGGGACGAGCGACGGTCTTCATTTCGAGCTTGTAGCCCTTGCCGTCCGCGACGAGCTGAAACTGGCGCCCGGTCTGCGGCTGCGCGTGTGTCGAGGTCAGGCCCAGGAGAAGGGCACAAGTCACCGCGGCAAACCGTGAAGTCATGGGCGCATTGTAGACGCGCAGTCGATTTCAGGCGCGAGGCAGCGCCGAGACAAAGGTCTGCTCGTTTCAGGCTTTTCGAGAACCGCTCTCAACACGCCGGGCGCGGTTCGACGTGATCGCGGCTTAGACAGCACGCGAATACTCCCTGAGCAGCGCGCCGGCCTGCCGCGCCGAACCGGCTATCACCCTCTGGCCATTGTGGTCACGTGCTGTACAGCGCGGCCGGTTTGACACTCCGCTCACGACGTCGCCAGTCGCTCATCCGTGGCGCGTCGTTTGCTCAAGGCACGCGGCGGGCAATGTCTGCTCGATCGACCCGGCAACCAGGTTCTGAAAACAGCTACTCGCAGGGGAGAGATTTTCAATGAAGAACCGCGCCCGTCTTCCACGAACCACACGGCGCCGCCGCGGCGGCCGGACACGGCTGTTCATTCTTGGCGCGGCCTGCCTGGCGCCTCTCGCGACCGCGTCTCCAGCGCGTGCGGCCGACGCCGATCAGGGCCCCGTCGTTGCCGGCACGTCGGCTCGCGCCGGGGTCATGCGGTTCGACATCGCGCCCGGCTCGCTCGAAACCGTGCTCGCCGCGTTCGAGCGCATCACTCAGATCCGGCCGGTACTGACCGACCCCGGCCTGCGCACGCTGCAGTCGCCTGGCGTGTCGGGCAACCTCACGGTCGAACAGGCCATGCAGCAGCTGCTGGCGGGGCTGGCCGTGCGCGCCACCTTCGACGGCAGCGGCGTGACGCTGGCGGTGCGCGGCGTCAACGAGTTCGTCGAGGTGTCGGGCAGCGTAGTGCGCACGGCGCAGTCGCCGAAGTACCGCGACGAGATCCGCGATGTCGCGCAGGAGATCGTCGTCATCCCGCAGAACGTGATGGAGGAACAGAGCGCCACCACGCTGCGCGACGTGCTGCGCAACACGCCGGGCATCACGATGAGCATCGGCGAAGGCGCCAGCGGCACGGTGAGCTTCGGCGACAACATCTTCATCCGCGGCTTCAACGTCCGGCAGGACATCTACATCGACGGCGCCCGCGATCCGGGCGAGATCATCCGCGACACCTTCAACGTCGAAGCCGTCGAAGTGGCCAAGGGCCCCACGTCGGTCACCGGCGGACGCGGCTCCACGGGCGGCTCGATCAACATGGTCTCGAAGTCGGCGACGCTCACCGATTCGGCGACCGGCCGGCTCACTCTCGGCAGC
>Ga0207708_10004415_pt1 | contig 10366 bp, 6 predicted proteins | sample KBSK5101metaG_FD_184340 | JGI IMG/M metagenome (GOLD analysis project Ga0207708, IMG submission 184340) | Corn, switchgrass and miscanthus rhizosphere microbial communities from Kellogg Biological Station, Michigan, USA - KBS K5-10-1 metaG... | ecosystem: Host-associated > Plants > Roots >...
GGGGCTTTTTTTTTGGTGGGACAATCATGCCAATACGGCGGTGCTGTCGACCATTGCGTTGAGCGGGCCCCGCAGCAAGTGCGGGCAGCTAGGCGGGGATTAGGCGGTCCTCTCCCCGCTCCCGACATGTAGACGCGTGGCGCCATCGGTCGTTCATGGGCATCGCAAGAAATGTATTACCTTTCGACAACCCCATAAGTCGCCTCGAACGCATCTCGGCTCACGCCATACACCTCACCGCCGTTGCACACGAGGTACCCGTTGGCGCTGGTCTGGCGCTCGCCCCAGGGGGCGGCAATGTCGAAGCCGCCGGGCAGAGCGATCGCCGAGACGACGCCCTTGGCTTTGTAGACTGTGCCGTGCTCGTTGCTCTCGCCGGTCGACTGATAGAGGTCGGCGAACTTGTCCGCCGCGATGACGTAGCGATTGGCCGGGTCCGTGATGATGCAATGCGCGTGCGGACCCTCCTGACGCTCCGCATCGGGGCCCGTGCCCTCGTGGTGCACGATCGTCCGCGCCTCGCCAAGCCCGCCGTCCTGCCTAACGGTGAACGTGGCGATCGTGCCGCTCACGTAGTTCGCGACGAGTACCGTGTGACCAGTGCGATCGACCGACACGTAGCATGGCGCCTTGCCGTGCGAGGGCAGCTGATTGAGCGGCGTCAGCGCACCGGACTCCCGCGCGATGGCGAAGGCGCTGACCGCGCCGGTCGGCTTCCCGTCGAACGACTCCAGCTCGTTCACGGCGTACAGCACGCGCCCGTTCGGATGCAGGGCGAGGAACGACGGATCGGCCGACTTCGCGGCCACGCCGTCGACCCGCATGGCACCCGTCGTCGTGTTCAGGAACAGCCGGTAGATCCCGTCGCTGTGCCCGGTGTTCGTGTAGGTGCCGATGTACGCGAACCGCTCGTCGGCGCCTACCGAAGAACCGCTAATGCCCATGCCAATAATGCCGAGTGCTGTGGTCGAGAGAAAATCACGTCGAGTCCAACGCGAATCGGCGGTCATAGCATGAGCGCGCAGCCGTCCGCGCGCCGGTCGCTGCCACCACGAAGCGATCCGTCAGGTTCCCGCAGAATAACCTCGCCCCGACCGAACGTAGACCGCCCGCGGGTGTCGGGGTCGACCAGGATATCGTGCCCGCGCCCGCGCAAAGCCTCTGCCACAGCCCACGGCACCCCGTGTTCGAGATACACTCGGCCTCCATCGATATCGGGTTCAATGAAGAATCGCGGTCGGTCCAGCGCTTCCTGCGGCGACACGCCATCATCGACGAGCGACATGACGACCTGCAGATGGCCCTGCGGCTGCATCGGTCCGCCCATCACGCCGAACGGTCCCCATAGGGTACCATCGCGGCGCGTGAGCATGCCCGGGATGATCGTATGATACGGGCGCTTGCCAGGAGCATACGCGTTAGGGTGAAGCGGATCCAGCACAAAGCCGCATCCGCGGTTCTGGAGTGTGAAACCGAGACCCGCCGGGACGATGCCGGTACCGAAGCTCCCGAACGTCGAGCTCACGACCGAGCAGGCGTTGCCCGCCGCATCCACCGCGCAATGGTATACGGTGCCAGGAATTCCAGCGAGTGAGCCGCGCGCCACGCTGGTCGACGCGCGCTCGGGATCGATCTGTGCTCGCCGAGCCGCGATGTAATCGGCGGAGAGCAGCTCCTCCAGCGGCGCAGGAGCGACTGCGGAATCTGCTACATGCCAGCGCGCATCCGCGAAACCGAGCCGCAGCGCCTCGATCTGCAAGTGCATCCGCTCGGCGCTGCCGGCCCGAGGCACCTCGCAGCCATCCAGCATCGCGAGCGCTAGAAGTGCGGCCAGGCCCTGCCCGTTAGGCGGGCACTCCCAGACGCGGACGCCTCGATAGCTCGCCGAGATCGGCTCGTCCCAGGCCGACGCGTGTCTCGCCAGATCTTCCGTGGTCATCGCTCCGCCAGCTGCGCGAACTGCACCGACGATGCGCTCCGCGATCTCGCCTCGATAGAATGCTTCCGGCCCACTGTCGGCGATCGTGCGAAGGACACGAGCCAGCGCGGGATTGCGAAACCGCTCGCCCTCCCGGGGTGCACGACCTTCGATCGTGAGCTCGCCGGTCCGGAGCTTCGGGAGGTTTCGCTCCCAGACGGCAGCCGCGATGCGCGCGACCTCGAACCCTGATGACGCGACGTCGATCGCCGGCTCGAGCAGTCGCGCCACGCTCATGCGCCCGTGCCGCGCGTTGAGATCGAACCACGCGGCGCACACGCCGGGGACCGTCACCGCATCGCCATGGAGCTCAGGGATCCGGCCGCGGTCGTCGCACGCGACGTCGTCGAGCATGCGCGTCCGCGGCGAACGACCCGACCCATTGAGCGCCGAAATTTGTGAAGTCCGCGCATCGAAATGCAGCGCGAACATGTCGCCACCGAGACTGGTCGATGCCGGCTCCGTCACGTGCAGCATGGCGTCCATCGCGACACAGGCGTCGGCCGCCGTGCCGCCCTCGCGGAGTACGCGACCGCCCACGTCGCTCGCGTACCGTTGACTGCTCGCCACCATTCCGGGCATCGAAGCGGTCGTTGTGGTTTCCGCTGGATTCTACTGCCGCGCTCGAGCCATCCACCAGCGCCGCGAGAGGATCGTACCGCGATACGTCTTCCGCCAGTGCACCGTTGCGGTATACCACTTGCCACCACCATGTTGCCGCCCCATGTCTGCCATCGCCACGACTCCGAACCAAGTTGCTGAATGAGCTCTTCCCCACCGGAACCGGCGTCGTTCGACGCCGCGCGCATTGACGCCGCCGTCGATGCCCTCCGTCCCGAGCTGATCGAGTTCGCGCGATCGCTCGTGCGCATTCCCAGCGTTTCCGGCTCCGAACAGGCTGCCCAGCGAGCCATCGCCGCCAAGTACGAGTCGCTCGGCCTCTCCGTCGACATCGTGCCCTCCGTACGCGAAGAGCTCGAGTCGCACCCGGCCTTCTGTGACGACGCCATTCCGTTCGTCGACCGACTCAACGTCGTCGCACGGTGGCGAGGAACGGGGGGTGGGCGCTCGCTGATCCTGAACGGGCACGTTGATGTCGTGCCCCCCGGCGACCTCTCGAAGTGGACGCGCGATCCGTGGGGCGGTGAGATCGAAGGCGATCGCCTCTACGGACGCGGTGCGTGTGACATGAAGTCCGGGCTCGCCGCGGCGGCATTCGCCGTTCAGGCCCTTCAGGCGAGCGGTGTGAAGCTGCCCGGCGACGTGATGCTCCAGAGCGTCATCGGCGAGGAGTCGGGCGGCGTCGGTACGCTCGCGACGATCGTCCGCGGCTACCGTGCGGATGCCTGCGTGATCCTGGAGCCGATGAACCTACGCATCGCGCCGGTGCAGACTGGCGCACTCACGTTCCGCATCACCGTCAACGGCCGGGCGGCGCACGCATGCATGAAGCCGCACGGGGTGAGCGCCATCACCGAATTTCTCCCCATCGCCAGCGCGCTCGAGCATCTCAACGTCGACCGCCATCAGCGGTATCGCGACCCACTGTTCGACGATCCGACCAACATCGCATCGCTCAGCCTCGGCACCGTCCACGCCGGTGACTGGCCCTCCACGGTACCCGACCTGCTCGTGGCCGAAGGCCGACTCGGCGTGTTCCCTAACGAGTCAGTGGCGGAGGCGCGTGCCGCGCTCGAGGCAACCGTGCGCGGCGTCGCGGCGGGACGCGCGTGGCTCAAGGACAACCCGCCCGTGGTGACGTGGGTGGAAGGGCAGTTCGAGCCGGGAACGACGCCACTCGGCGCGCCGATCGTCGAACAGGTCTCGGCCAGCCACGAGGAGGTGACCGGCATGGCAGCGTCGCTATTCGGCGTGCCCTGCGGCACCGACCTGCGGCTGTTCACTCGCCACGCGGGCATTCCAACGGTGCTATACGGGCCGGGCAACATCATCCACGCGCACGCCGCCGACGAACACATCTCGCTCCAGCAGGTCGTGACGTGCACGAAGGTGCTTGCGCGCACGATAGTCGCCTGGTGCGGTGCGGGGACGGCGTGACCCGAGACGTTAGGCTTCGCGTCGACGGCCTGTACCGCTATCCAGTCAAATCCTGTGGCGGAACGTCGCTCCCCAGCGCCACCGTGGGGCCACGCGGAATCGTCGGCGACCGTCAGTGGATGGTCGTCGACGACACAGGTGAGTTCCTGACACAGCGCGAGCATCATCGCATGTCGCTCGTTAGGCCGCACCTCACCGACGACGGGCTGCTCGAGCTGAATGCGCCCGGAATGCCACCGCTCACGGTGACACCAGCCATTCGGCACGATCGTGTGGATGTCTCGATCTGGAGCGATCGTTGTGTGGCGATCGACGAAGGACCGACTGTCGCGGAGTGGCTGAGCGCGTTTCTCGATGTACGCTGTCGATTGGTTCGGTTCCCAGACGACGCAACCCGACGGGTGGATCCCGAGTACGCAGGCCCGAACGATCAGGTGGGGTTCGCTGACGGCTTCTCGTTTCTCCTTGCGTCGTGCGCGTCACTCGACGATCTGAACCACCGGCTCGCGTCTCCCCTGCCGATGAACCGGTTCCGCCCGAACATCGTGGTGAGCGGCGGTGAAGCGTTCGAGGAGGACCGGTGGAAGAGCATCCGCATCGACGGCATTACGTTCGCCGTCGTGAAACCGTGCGCGCGCTGCGTCACCACCACGGTCGACCAGCAGACCGGCGAGGCGTCGCGTGAACCGCTCCGTACGCTCGCGACCTTCCGGAACGTCCCCGGCCGCGGCGTGATGTTCGGCCAGAACCTCATTCACGATCAGTCGGGCGTGCTTCACGTCGGCGCGGAGGTGACAGTGATCGAGTGAAGTCGGGTGTGCGATGCCTGCCCAACGCGGCGGGCAAACATCGAACGCACATCCGTTGATTCCCGAGATAGACACGCTTGCAGTCTCACCTCGTCTCGGGAGCTTCCATGTCAGCGCCCATCGTTGGCCGCGGCGAACGCCTGCGGTCCATTGCCCCCATCTTGCTTCTGCTCATCATCGGCGCCTGTGCCGATCCAACCACCGGCGTGACGATTACGGAGCGCACGAGTGCCGTCGGAGCAGTCGTCGCCTCATCGACCCCGATCGCGACCGCGATCGGCAACATCACTGGATACGGTGTCGACGACGGCGGAACGATTGTCGGACCGAGCAGCGGGCGGACCTCGAGCGCATACCTGTGGGATGCATCGACCAACAGCCTCAAATTGTTAGGCAGCGGCGGGCTCCCGTGGTCCATTGCCGGGGACGGCCATACGGTGGGAGGCAAGAATGCGGCGGATGCGCCGGTCGTGTGGACGGCGACGTCTCCCGCGGGTCCGTGGACTGAGCATGAGATACCGGACCTGGGCTTCGGCGGCGCCGTTCGCGCGATCGCTTCGGACGCGAACGGCCCACCGGTCGTGATGACAGGCAACGTGTGGACGAACGGCACGAACAAGACGCCCGCCAGATGGAGCCCGTGCACTGACGGACCGCCAGAATGTGTGAACGGTTGGCGGCTCTCGACGGTTCCGCTGACGCCGCCCATCACGGAAGCCTGGGGGCAGGACATCAATCCCGGCGGCATGATCGTCGGCATGGAGGGAACCGGATGCTGCCGAGCGGCGTTCTGGGATGCCAACAACGTGCAGTCGATTCTCCAGCCGCTCGTCGCCGGTGCCGCGGCGGCAGCGTGGGGGCTGAACGATGCGGGCACGATCATCGTCGGGCAAAGCAACGACGTGGCGGTTGCTTGGGTGCGCGCGTCCACGAGCGTAGACTTCGCCTCGGTCGCTCCGATCCGGCTCGAAGCGCCGAAGACCTGCAAAGGCACCGGGACGAGCATCGCCTACGCGGTGAACCCCGACTTCGTCACGAGCGGTACAGTCGTCGGCCAGGCCTGCGGTCTTCCGGTCGCCTGGAACGTCGACGTTGCGGTGTCGCCAGCCTCGATTGTGAAGGTCGTGCTGCCGAGCACCGGTCGCTCCACGTCCGGGGAGGCGCGGTCCATCAATCGCTCGACATCGATGTCGTTGTATCGCATCGTTGGCGCAGTGAATGGAGCGGGCGCCTATTGGACCAACTTCTGAGTCGACAGTCGCCGCAAAAGACAGCCACGTTGCCGTTGTAGGAAAGTGATGGGCGTTTGCGCGATACGCCGCTCTGTATCGCGCGGGCGCCATCCATTCGATGACCTCTGTCGCCCGCTTATTCGGAGGAATGATGGCTGCGCAGCGTCGCCTGGTCGCGTGGACCGTGCTGTTGGCTTCTGGTGCGGTCCTCCAGTCATGCCAGTCTCCGTCGGCGGATGCACCGGTAACCGCGCCGCCGAGTGTGCCCGCGCTCGCCCGTGCAGCGGCCGGGCCGACCGTCTCGGCCGCCAACCCGGCGTCTGCCCGCCAGGGCACCGTCACGCTCGACGTGCAGATCTCGGGCTCGGGCTTCGACGAGGGATCGCAGGCGAGCTGGCAGCTGAACGGCGTCGCGTATCCCAAGATCGCCGTCAACAACACGAAGTTCGTGAGCTCGACGTCGGTCATCGCGACCATCACGATTGCGCTGGATGCCGCGCCAGTCACGTACGACATCGCCGTTGTAACACGGACCGGCAAGAAGGGCATCGGGGCGGAGATGTTCACGGTGACGTACGCCGTGCCGATCCCGGGGATGACCGAGGGTCGCGCGATCAACGATGCCGGGCAGATCGCAGGCTACAACGGCACGGCGATCGTGCTCTCGGATCCGACCCTTGGCATCGTTCCCGTCGCCTCGGGCGGTGAGGTCTACGATGTCGATCGCAATGGACGAACCGTTGCAGGGAAGGATGCTGGCGGAGACCCGGTGATCTGGTCGTCGCCGACGGGGCCGAGCGGGCCGTGGACCGCGATCAAGCTGCCATCGCTCGGCGCCGGCGGCACGACGCGCGGGATCGCGTCAGACGCCGCAGGCGATGCGGTGATGATCGCAGGCGCGTCGTTGGTGCCCGGCGGCCAGCGCAAGCCGACGGTGTGGACCCGGATAGGAACCGGTTGGCAGCCAAGATACCTCACACTTCCTGGCGGTGTCTTGGGGGCGTGGGGCCAGGCGATCAACCCGCGCGGACAGGTGGCCGGCATGGATGGCAGCGGCTGCTGCTCCGCGATCTACTGGGATTCGTTAGGCACGCCGAAAATTCTGGGCAGCGGGAGTGCGTGGTCGATCAATGGCGATGGCACCGTAGTGGTAGGCGGGGCCGGGGGGAAGGCCGTGTTCTGGTGGCGCACGCTGGTAGGGGGCGTGTACGGGTCGTGGAGCAGTGCCATCGCGCTCGAGAACACGGGATCCCTCTGCGGCAAGGGCGCGTCGAGTATCGCCAACGCTGTCAACGCGGCGGGGACGGTCGTTGTCGGCCAGAGCTGCGGCATCGGTGTCGCGTGGCGGTTGAGTGGCGGGACTGTGACCTCTCGTACCGTGCTTCAGGGGCTCGGTCCGCCTAACCAGAGCGTGGCGTACGCCATCAACGATCTCGCATCACCGCAAGCGACGGGAACAGCCAAGGGCACGACCGGCGTGTTGTTCTTCGGTTTCTGATTGGTCGCGGTAGACTACCGACTGGCGCGAGACATTCTCGTTCACGAGCTCAAGGCCGAGGAGCGATCCGGAGGATCCGAGTCATCCGGGTGTATCCGCTCGCCCTTCGTCTGTGGGGCCGGTTGCCGCGCAGCTATTGCCTGACGCCGGCAAGCACGGGGTGGCCTGCGTCGTGACCGCTCACGGTGTACGCCGCCCAGTCGAAGGGCGAGGCGTAGCGCGGATCGCGGATCATCGCGCGCTGCGCGTCAGCAAGTGCTTCGGGCGCGCTCGCCCGTTGCAGGCCCGCATAGAACCGCTCGGCAAACGCGGCCGCGGCGGCGTCCTTGATCGGCCACAGTGTGGCGACCACGCTCCGCGCCCCGGCGTACAAGAAAGCCTGCGCAAGCGTCGTGAAGTCTTCCCCGGGACTGAACGCGGTTGCCCAGGCGTTGCCCGTGCCTGTCTCGCAGCCGGACAGAAAGACGAGCGAGCTGCGCACCCGCAGGCCTAACAACTCGTGCACCTCGAGGCGACCGTCGTCGCGGCGGTCTCCCGGGCGGCCAGCGGCGAGCGCGACGTGAGAGAACATCGGGCTATACGCGTTCAGCTGACCGTGTGTCGCGACGTGCACCAACGGCGCGTCGTCCAACGCGCGTCGCAGTGCGCCCTCGGTCGCGCTCGGCCCCACCAGCACGAGTGCACCCGGTATCGCCCGCGCTACACCGCGTGCCTCCTCCATGGTCGCCGGAAGGTCTCCCGGAAACGGAGCGAGTGCCACGGCGGCACTGGCCTGCGCTTCAATGGCGGGAGTGCCTCGAATGGCGGCGAGCGCCGCCGCGGACGGCGCAAACAGGATGGCATGACGCTCAACGAGGTACTTGCCGTCGTTAGGGTCGCGCAGCGCCGCGAACGGCAGATACGTCAGCGGTCCGTGAGGAACGATAACCAGTCGCGTTGCCGTTTCGAGCAGTCCGGCGCGCCGTACCGGCTCGATCAGCGTGCGATGCAACGACTCGAGCGCTGCTGCCACGCGGGCGCCTGACGTGTCGCGGCGGGCCATGAGCTCCCGTGCCACGCGCACGCGCGTCACCAGATCCGTTCCCGCAACCTGCGTGACAATCACACGCGTCGTGTCGCGCGACACCGCGAACGTGAGCAACGTGTCGGCTGCCACGAAGTACTCCAGCAGGAGCTCGCCCGGCAGAAGAACCCCGCGGACCGTCGTGCTCCCGACGCTTCGAGATCCGAGGAGCGCCGCGCCCGGCGCATCGCCGGTATTCGCGCGCTCGAGCTGCGCCTCGTAGTCTCTGCGCGCGCGTTGGATCTGCGCGCTGAGCTCCACGTCTTCGGCATCCGCTACGGCCGAACGCTCCTGCTGCGGCGGGCGGACACGATCGCGCAGACGCTCCATGAGCCTGTCGATGCGGTCGAGCAGGGCCTCCGCTTCGAGAAGCGCGCGCGCAGCACCGGGTCGAACTGCCAGGTCTGCGCCTGCCTGCGCGAGATGCTCGAGTAGCCCGCGACCGCGAGCGCCGTCGGCAACCTTGAACGCCTCGTCGATTCGGCCTTGTCGGAGCAGGACGATGACGAGGTCTGCATAGGCATCCGCGTTCTCCGACATGTAGCTCGTCCGAAGCTCGCCGGCCACGTAGCGCGCGCGGACTCGCTCGACTGCCCGAACGGCGGTTCGTCCGGTCGCCGCCGCTGAATCGAGCATACCAAGCCTGGCAAACGCTCGGCCGCGCAATGTGTGAACTCGCGCGTCGGCCACGGGTGCTGCCACTGCGAGATCGGCGGTTGCGCCATCGAGCGCCGCGAGGACGTCACGGGGCCGACGGCGACGGTCCGCGATCTCCGCCGCGGCGAGGGCAACGCGGCCGCGCACGTCCGGCGTGCCGTAGCGCTCAGCTCTCTCGCGCGCTGCCCGCAACGATGCGTCGGCGTCGGCGGTGCGCCCGGCGCGGTCATCGATGCGCGCGAGCAGGAGATAGTCGACGAGCTGCTCGACCGCCGATTCCGTGGTCTGGTGAACGGCGAGCGCCTCGCTCGCGCGCCGTCGGGCAAGTGCGAGCTGGCCTAACGACAGATGAATCTCCGCCTGGCCACGGAGAGCGTTGCCACGCTCGTCCTGTAAATCGAGCTTCGTGTTCAGCGCCTGGGCGCGCGCAAAGTAGTCGAGTGCGCGGGACAGCTCGCCGGCCGCCTGATACTGCTCCGCCATGAGCTGCAGGCTCGCGGCCTCCTCCTGCGGGAGTTGCTCCACGCGCGCCAGCGCAATCGCGCTGTCGAGCACCGCGAACGCGCGCTGCGGTTCGCCCATCGCGGCGTACGCGACGGCCAACTGGCCGAGCGCATCCACTTCGCCATGCCCGTATTTGTCGGCACGGTAGATTGTTCGGGCCGTGTCGAGCCAAATCACCGCGGCGAGCGGTGCGCCAATCCGCGTTTCGAGCATGCCGAGGCTCGCCAGTGCTTTGCCCTCCGTTCGTCTGTCACGTGAGGCCACGGCGTGTCGGGTAATCTGGAATCGTTCGCGTGCCGCCGTATAGTCGCCCAGCTCGACGTCCACGAGCCCGCGATTCAGGATCGCCTTTGCCAGGTCGAGTGAATCGCCATTACGGCGTGCGTCTTCGACCGCCAGGTCGCTGAACGCGGCCGCGTCTCGGTAACGACTCTGCTGGTAGGCGCTGAGGCCGAGAATGTTGTGCGCGCGGAATCGGTCGGGCGGTCGCAGTGGCATGCTCAGCGCACGTTCGGCAAGCCGCCGCGCCTCTGGGTACTCACTCTTGCGGTACGCGACCATCGCGAG
>Ga0207708_10004416_pt1 | contig 10365 bp, 9 predicted proteins | sample KBSK5101metaG_FD_184340 | JGI IMG/M metagenome (GOLD analysis project Ga0207708, IMG submission 184340) | Corn, switchgrass and miscanthus rhizosphere microbial communities from Kellogg Biological Station, Michigan, USA - KBS K5-10-1 metaG... | ecosystem: Host-associated > Plants > Roots >...
GCTACAACCAGAAGACATCGCGCAGACAGTTTTAGACCTCTTGCATTACGGCGATCGAAGCTTAGCGAGCCGCGTGGAGATTCGACCGAGTAAACCACCCAAGAGATCGTGAAGAAGACCACTCGAACCATTACAACCTCTATTTGTACGCTGCTGCTGTTAATCGTAGAAGCTGCGGCTCAAACTCCAACCGCGACCGCCACGCCAAATCAGCTTACCACCGAGCAGAAGGCTGCGTTGACTGAAGCATTGACGCTAAACCGTCGCGTCCTCGATTTAAACGCAGCACGTAGATTCGACGAAGCCGTTCCACTCGCCGAGCAGGTCATTAAGCTACGACGGGTAGCGTTAGGCGAGAGTGATGCTCAAGTTGCTGAGGCAATCTCCAACTTGGCCGCCCTGTATGTTGGTAAGCAGGATTACGACCGAGCTGAAACCGAATACCGAAGAGCATTGACGATCTACGAGAATCTCGGTGGACTTCAGCCGCACATGGGTTACGTACTCGACTCACTTGCGCTCCTTCGCTGGAGCAGAAGTGACTACAACAAGGCCGAGGCGTACGCGAAAAGCGCAATTGATCTGAAAGAAAAGCTTCACGGCGCGTGGTCAGCCGAATTAATCGAGAGCCTAAACGTTCTCATTAAGATTTATGACAGTGCGGGAAAGTCCTCCCAAAGGAATGCTGTACTCGTGCGCCTGATCGCAATTCTTGAAACCACAAAAGACACCCTCAATGATCGTCAGTCACTTGTTCGCTACTATTGCTCGTTGCGTCAGGGTAAAGAAACGCCTGAAATCGAAGCGATGACGAGAAGAATTGAGGCTCTACTGAAGTGGGAACCTGCCAGGCCTTCACCGATGTCAGTCGGAGTACTAAACGGTCGCGCTCTTTCTCTCCCAAGACCGCCCTATCCAGATGAGGCGCGCAAGGCTCATGCTAGTGGGACGGTAGTCGTAGAAGTTGAAATTGATGAGTGCGGCAACGTGGCAAGCGCGAAGGCCGTCTCAGGACCGGCTCTCCTGCGAAAGGTCTGCGAATCAGCAGCTAAGCGTGCCCAGTTTACTCCAACGATGATCAATGGAACTCCGATTAGAGTTATGGGAGTTATCCAATTCAATTTCGTGGCTCTGTAGCGGCAACCCCCAAAATAATCATGCGAGCCGTTATTCAACGTGTTACGCGCGCAAACGTCACAGTGGACCAACAAGTTGTCGGCGAGATTAAAAAAGGTCTCGTCGTTTTGTTAGGTATCGGTCGCGATGACACGCAAGAAGATGTTGAATATCTCATTAACAAGATCGTCGCCTTGAGGATCTTTGACGATGAAGAGGGAAAGATGAACCGTTCGCTAAAAGATGTAAGCGGCGGTCTGTTAGTAGTTTCTCAATTCACACTGTACGGTGATGTGCGACGCGGGCTGCGACCGTCATGGAGTGATGCGGCGTCACCGGAGATAGCTGAACCTCTTTATGAGTTCTTTTTGACGAAAGCGCGGGAGTCTTTATCGCTAGTTCAGGCAGGAAGCTTTCGGAAGATGATGCATGTGGAGTTGGTCAACGATGGACCAGTGACGATTCTGCTCGATAGCCGAAAGCTGTTTTGAGCGGCGCGAAAACTCAGAACGGGAGCGAAGCGACCGATTTGAGGTTAAGTAGAGCGAGGCTCATAGTGAAATCGGTCGCTTCGCTCCCGTTCTGAGTTGAGTGGCTCCACCGACCCAACACATTTCGGACCCTAGATCGTATCGTCGGTCGCTTTTGATCTTTCTTCTAATTCAAATCGTTCACGATCCCGTCGTTCAATCTTGTCGATGAATTCCAATTCCTCGTTGTCTTCAAAGCTAACACCCATCGCTTGCGCATTCTCCTCAACGAGCGATTGATCAGGAGTGGGATTATCGCCTGCCACCGTCTCCGAGCCACTGCCTTGTACGTCCTCCCAGTCGGCATCTAGATCTCCGCCTGCGTCACGAGGCGAGGCAGCAGTGCTATTCCGCAACCGATGAGCAAGTAATTCCGGATCCTTCGGAGCTCGCGAGATCTCTTCCTCCATAAATTCTTCAATCTCCGGGTCTGGGACGTAATTTGGATTGTTCGCCAGGTATTCGAAATCTTCCGCGTGCTTCTTCGGCATGTCGACTCCTTCGGGTGACAAAAACGCACCCGCTTCAAGATGATCGGTTTACAGCGCAAGATTTAGGGGGAATCTTTGTCGAGACTATAACAAAGCTGCAAAAACGAACCAACAGCTGATTAGAGAAGTGCTCGGACACCTTGCTTGACGAACACTTTTACGGACTTTACACTGCAATTTGAATCACAAAACAAACAACAAACCAAATGTCGGATCTGCTAAAGCGTTCCGAAAAGAAAGGGTTTGATTACGTGTATGGCAGATAGTCGCTTTAACGCTCTCCAGCAGTTTGATACAGGCAATGGCTCCCCAGGTAGATTCTATTCATTGCCGCAGCTTGAAAAAGATGGTGTTGGTCCAATCTCACGTTTACCCTTAAGTATTCGCATCGTTCTCGAATCGGTTCTGCGAAACTGCGACGGCACCCGAATCACAGAAGACGACGTTAAGGAGCTTGCTAATTGGCAGCCGAGTGCGGAGCGCGTTGAAGAAGTTCCGTTCGTGGTCGCTCGCGTTCTGCTTCAGGACTTTACAGGAGTGCCACTGCTGGTCGACCTGGCCGCGATGAGATCTGCTGTTGCTCGTTTGGGAAAGAACAGTGGTGTTATCGAGCCGCTGGTGCCGGTCGATCTGGTAATTGATCACTCCGTTCAAGTTGATTTCGCCAGCACTAAAGAAGCATTCCAGCGAAACATGGAGATGGAATTCAAACGCAATCGTTCCCGCTATCAGTTTTTGAAGTGGGGCATGCAGGCGTTTGATGGTTTCTCAGTAATACCTCCGGGCATTGGCATTTGCCACCAGGTGAATCTCGAATACCTCGCGAAATCCGTCTGGGATCGAAATGTCTATTTCCCCGATACGTTAGTCGGCACCGATTCTCACACCACGATGATTAACGGCTTAGGCATCGTCGGATGGGGCGTTGGGGGAATCGAAGCTGAGGCTGCGATGTTGGGCCAACCCGTCTACTTCCTAACGCCGGACGTAGTTGGTGTGCACCTCACCGGATCTCTCCGCGATGGCGTTACGGCGACTGATCTAGTTCTCAAAGTTACGGAAATGCTCCGGCGCGCAAAGGTCGTTGGAAAGTTTGTCGAATTTCATGGCGAAGGCGCGTCGAGTTTGTCCGCAACAGATCGCGCTACGATCGCGAACATGGCACCTGAATATGGCGCTACCATGGGTTTCTTTCCGGTTGATGAAGAGACGTGCGGGTACCTGCTTGCGACTGGTCGTTCAGAAGAGCACGTGGAAATGGTTCGCCGCTATTACAAGGCCCAGGGAATGTTTGGAATTCCGAGGGGCGGGGACTGTGATTACAGTCAGGTGCATGAGTTGGATCTAAACTCAATTCAACCAGGCGTAGCGGGACCAAAACGACCACAGGACAGAATCGATTTACCGCAACTAAAGGAACAGTTTTTGGAATTGCTTCGCCGGCCAACTGCTGAGGGTGGTTACGGGAAAACTGACGATGAAGTCGGCACTCGCTATCACGTTAAGATCGGTCATGACCGGCAACATTTAACAACCGGCGGTGGCGAACAACGAACGGAAACAATTCCGCCTGTTGTCGTGAACGATGTCACGCACCAGAACACGAGTGTTTGGACTGAAACCGAGATGGTCAATAACCGGCCAACGCCAGACCGCGTTGCCGAAATCCCGGAGGATGAATTCATTTCTGGCGATGCGTTGCTTGGTCATGGTGATGTACTAATCGCTGCGATCACCTCGTGCACGAACACATCGAATCCGAGCGTAATGCTTGCCGCGGGTTTGTTGGCGAAGAAGGCAGTTGAAAGAGGCCTTACCGTTCGTCCGACAGTGAAGAATTCACTCGCGCCAGGCTCTCGCGTGGTTACTGAATACCTTGAAAAGACTGGACTGCAACCTTACCTCAATGAACTCGGCTTCAATCTGGTCGGTTACGGATGCACGACTTGTATTGGTAACTCAGGTCCACTCGATCCTGCGATTGAACAAGTAGTGACTGAGCGCGACATCATCGCAGCCTCAGTGCTCTCCGGGAATCGAAACTTCGAAGCACGCGTTCATCAAAACATTAAAGCGAACTTCCTGATGAGTCCGCCGCTCGTAGTCGCTTTCGCTCTCGCTGGACGTGTTGATTTAGATCTGACGTCGGAGCCGTTGGGTAGCGGTCACAACGGCGAGGATGTTTATCTGAAAGATGTCTGGCCCAGCGTGCAGGAGATCAACGATCTGATGCGCGAGGCGTTTGATGCGGAGACGTATAGACGTTTGTACAGCGACTTCGAGGAAAAGAATCCGTTGTGGAACGAGATTCCAACAACCACCGGTAACGTGTATCAGTGGGAGCCTGATTCAACATACATTCGGGAGCCGCCCTACTTCGAAGGATTCCACAGCGCCCTTGGGCCACTCTCTAACATCCATGGTGCGCGTCCATTGGCTATCTTCGGCGATTCAGTGACGACAGATCACATCAGTCCTGCCGGTGCGATAAAAGCATCGTCGCCTGCTGGTTTGTATTTGCAGGAAGGCGGGGTCGATATCGCCGACTTCAATAGCTATGGCTCCAGACGCGGCAATCACGAAGTAATGGTGCGTGGGACTTTTGCAAACGTGCGCATAAAGAATCTGATGGTGCCGGGCGTTGAAGGCGGCGTCACTATTCATCAACCTGACGGTGAGCGAGTCAGTATCTACGACGCATCGATGAAGTATCAGCAGCAGGGCGTACCGCTGGTGATCATCGCCGGCCAGGAATACGGCACCGGAAGTTCACGCGATTGGGCCGCGAAGGGAACAAGGCTTTTGGGAGTGAAAGCGGTCATCGCAACGAGCTTCGAACGAATTCACCGTAGTAACCTGGTGGGAATGGGCGTGTTGCCGTGTCAGTTCAAAGAGAACACCGACGCCCAAACACTGGGTTTGGACGGAACGGAAGTCTTTGATCTGATCGGAATCGAAGAGGGAATAAAACCGCGGCAGGATGTGACGCTGATCATTCGTCGTCTGAACGGCGCCGTTGATGAGCTACCAATCACTTTACGAATCGACACTCCGATCGAAGTCGATTACTTCAAACACGGCGGGATTCTGCCCTTCGTTCTACGGCAACTATTGGCGGGAACCACCGATTTCTAAGTTGTGAGCCGCAGATTTTCGCGGATGAACACTGATTGGAATTAAAAACTGGCGAGAATCGCTGAACGGCTTTCTTATCTATTCCAATCTGTGTTTATCTGCGAAAATCTGCGGCTAATATCAGCGTCCAATACAAGGAGTGAACATGTCATCAGCACAAGCTGTCGAAAACAGTCAGCAGAAACGATATCAACTTTTTATCGATGGGCAATGGGTCGATGCGGAGTCAGGCAAGACTTTTCAGACTCCAAACCCGGCGACGGGCGAACCGTTAGCGGAAGTTGCAGAAGCCGACAAGGCCGACATCGACAAAGCGGTTGCCGCCGCGCGTCGTGCCTTTGAAGGGAAATGGTCAAAGGTGAGCGCGCGTGATCGCGGACGGCTCCTCTACAAACTCTCGCAGTTAATTGAACAGCATTCCGCTGAACTCGCGGCGCTCGAAACGGCTGACAATGGCAAGCCAATAAAAGAATCACTCTACGTGGATCTTCCCCAGGTTGTTGAGAACTTTGAATACTTTGCCGGCTGGGCGACGAAGATCGAAGGCGAAACGATTCCGGTTCCCGGCCGCATGTTCAACTACACTCTGCGTGAGCCGGTGGGGGTGTGTGGTCAGATTATTCCCTGGAATTTTCCGTTGCTGATGGCCGCATGGAAACTTGCGCCTGCACTCGCTGCGGGAAACACAGTGGTTCTCAAGCCGGCTGAGCAAACGCCTGTGGGAGCAATGGAGCTCGCAAAGTTGATCCAGGAGGCAGGTTTCCCGGAAGGCGTCGTTAATTTTGTTCCCGGTTACGGCGAAACCGCGGGGGCGTCACTTGCAGCGCATCCCGGCATCGACAAAATTGCTTTCACGGGATCGACCGAAGTTGGAAAGCTGATTGCGAAGTCAGCAGCTGAGAATCTTACGAAGGTCTCGCTGGAATTGGGTGGTAAAGCTCCAAACATCGTGTTCGCTGATTCAGATCTCGAACAAGCCGTCGCCGGGGCCATGATGGGCATCTTCTACAATCAGGGACAGGTGTGTTGCGCCGGTTCTAGATTGTTTGTTGAAGAGTCGGTGAAAGATGAGTTCCTTGCAAAACTCAAGGCTCGTGCCGAAAAGATTGCCGTCGGAGATCCGATGGATAAAGCTACTCAGATGGGACCACAAGTTTCAGAGGAGCAACTCAATCGAATCAAAGGTTATGTCGACGTCGCGCGCGGCGAAGGAGCCACGGTCTTGAGCGGAGGCGAGTCGCCTCAACTATCGGGTGCGTTTCAAAAAGGCTACTTCTTCAGACCCACTATCTTCTCCGAAGTAAAGAATCAGATGCGAGTGGCCCAGGAAGAAATCTTTGGACCGGTAGTCTCCGTTATTACCTTCAAAGATGAAGACGACTTGATCAAGCAAGCTAACGACACGATCTACGGATTGTCAGCGGGCATCTGGACGCGCGACATCACGCGCGCTCACCGGTTTGCCAAAGAAATTAAGGCCGGCGTTGTTTGGATTAACACCTACAACATGTTCAATGCGGCTTCACCGTTTGGTGGGTACAAGCAATCCGGTTACGGCCGCGAGATGGGCCGGCATGCGCTTGACCTCTATACACAAGTGAAGAGCGTGTGGGTGGATCTTTCAGGTCGCCCGATTGGCTGGTTTGGGAACTAGATCGAGCCGCAGATTCACACAGATAGAAGCAGATCTGAATTAGCTTTAGGAGGTCGACGATTCTTACGATTTCGTTCTGATCTGTGTTCATCTGTGTAAATCCGCGGCCCATTGCTTTCCTCGTGTTATCATCCCCGCATCTCTCCCGAAATGACCAACCCCATTAAAGGAGACGACATGCTCTCAATCAGGAAATCTGCTTTGCTTGCGGCACTCTTCGGTGCCTCGGTTCTGTTAACCGCCTGTCCGAGTCAAACAAACATCGCCAAGATAAACTCGGATCCTTCGCGATATCGAAACAAAGAAGTCGGCATCGTCGGTAGAGTTACCGACAGTTACGGCATCCCAGGCTATAGTGCGTACGAAATCGATGATGGAACTGGACGGTTGTGGGTTGTGACTAAGCGCGGTGCCCCAGCGCGAGGTTCACGTATCGGTACGAAGGGCCATGTATACACTGGCCTAACATGGGCCGGCCGAAGCTTCGGCACCGTGCTCGAAGAAACCGACCGCCGCACCGGAGGAAGTTAGTCACGTTTGGCACCGAATCTCCCCCTATGAGTTCAAACACAGACCGTCGCAACTTGCTCGAGAACCTCGAGCAAGAGTGCGTCGGACTGTTGTCACGACTGAAGGAGTTAGTCGAATGCGTTCCAGCTCAGTCGTTGTATGACAATCCACCGCGGGCGATTTCTGTTGGGGAGAGTGTTGTCCGCAGTGCCGCTACTCTCGAGCAGGCCTTCGGAGGCTTAACTACAAACCTGTGGGACGATCCACATGAGTGGACGCTGCCCGAAACCCTTTCAACTTCCGCATTAATAGTCGAATACCTCGCCGAGGTTGACCAGGCAAGAACACGGGCGTTCGCCTCACTGGTTGACGATTCGGCGCTTCAGAAGTACATTGCGATGCCTTCAGGAGAGCAATCGTCGATTCAGGCGCTACTGGTCAACGCACTGGCGACGGCACGAGATTTCGAGCGGCGGGGCGCCGAGACGTACAAAATGCTTTTCGCAGATCACGCTCCTCGGTTTATTATCTAGCGTCTAACTCAGGTCTCGATTGACGTGAACGGTGCTTAGCGCTCAACACCGAAGGTAATCAAAACAGTCTGATAGAGGAATAGACGTTCATGTTCTGCCCCCAATGCGGCCAGCAGCAAGTCTCCGGCATAGTTCGATTCTGTTCTCGCTGCGGTTTCCCGCTCGACGGCGTTATCCAGTTGCTCAGCGCCGGCGGGATGCTGCCTGTTTATCAGAACCCGGATGAACCCGTAAAGATTTCGGCTCGACGCAAAGGAGTCAAGCAGGGAGGCATGCTCCTTTTGGCAGGCGCCGTATTAGTTCCGCTCTTCGGCGTCATGACGAGCTTTTCAAATTCGACCTTCCTGGAAATTCTCACCGCGTTTGCAGCGATCATCTGCTTCGTTGGTGGACCATTGAGAATGTTGTATGCGGCGGTGTTCGAAGAGGGTGCTCCTAATCCTTTTCGCCCACCCCGTCCCTATGTGCCCGTACCGGCGCCACCTCATCAATTCAATCCGCATGTCCAGCAATCGGCATTACCGCCGCAATCCGGCCCGCCGCCGTCATGGCGGTCGCGGCCAATTACTGCCGAGCTTGTGCACCCGCCGAGCGTTACCGAGAATACGACACGCCTGCTCGATCGAGACGAACGCAAAGAGTGATGTCTGACTCGCTGTTGGAACCATGTCACAAAGCGAAGCTTCCACTTCAGCCAAGTCACTATCACTCATTGAGTATCTGATCGACCGAATATGTCGTGAAGGGCCTATCACTTTTCACGAATGGATGAGGGAGGCCCTCTACAACGACGGCGCCGGATATTACATGCGCGCTGATACACAAATCTGGGGTCGGCTGGGCGATTATAGGACCAGCCCGGAGACTAGCGCGCTTTTTCCTGCGACGCTCGCCCGCTACGTCGCTGGTCTGTTTGAGGAATTAGGAAAACCTGCGGCGTTCAGTTTTGTTGAATGCGGGCCTGGTGATGGAAGTTTTGCGGAAGGCTTGTTGACGTCGCTGCGAGATTATTTCCCGGAAGCGTTTGCTGCGACAAAATATTTCATAGATGAAATCACTCCGGAACGACGTCGAACAATCGCTAAGAGGCTGGAGCGGTTGGGCAGCAAGGTTGAGTTCGTGGCGTTGGAGAGCCTTCCAAAGTTAGAGTGTGGGATAGTCTTTTCAAATGAGTTAGTGGATACATTTCCTGTTCATCGCGTTACAAAGCAGAATGGACAATTGGTGGAATTCTATGTCGGGTTAAATGAAAAGGACGAGTTTGAATGGACGATAGGCCCGCTCTCTAATGAGCGCGTTGTAGATATCTATCAGGAGAACGGGATTGAAATCGAAAATAACCAGATCATCGAACTGTCACCGCAGATTGATGATTGGTTTTCGGTTGTGGCCGAGAAGTTAGTGCGCGGGTATGTTGTAACTATTGACTATGGCCTTGAAGCATCCGATCTCTATGATAACGCGCAAAGATCTAAAGGCACTCTGAGGGCGTACGCTCGACACAGCTTTGCTGAGGTACTTCAGCGCCCCGGTGAACGCGATATTACCGCCCACGTAAACTGGACTCGAATACGAACCGTTGGCGCCAAACTTGGATTGGAAACCGCTACATTTAAGCGGCAAGACCACTTCCTTTTAGATGCCGGCATTCTGGCCGAGCTAGTCAGAAGAACAGACGCTGCTACGAATGAGGCGGAAGTCGCGCGTCTCTCAGTGGGCGCACGTGAAATGTTTTTCCCGGACGCCATGGGATCAACTTTCCAGGTGCTCGTTCAGAAAAAGGTTTAAAACTTATGAATACCGCAGTGGAGTTTGTCGATCTGAGCCATACGGTTGAGCACGGAATGATCACTTACAAGGGTCTACCATCTCCCGTAATCAGCGATCATCTTTCGCGTGAAGCTTCGCGGAAGAACTATGCACCGGGAACTCAGTTTCATATCGGCAAAATCGAAATGGTCGCAAACACGGGAACGTACCTTGATAGCCCATTTCATCGGTATGAAGACGGAAAAGATCTGTCGCAGCTTGAACTGGAGTCGCTTGCTAACCTCGATGGCGTCGTGATTAGCAGTGGACCAGACGAGCGTGCCATAGATAAAACTTCGGTTGAAGGTTTGGATGTGCGAGGCAAGGCGGTGTTGATTCGCACCGGTTGGGATAAGCATTGGCGAACTGACGAATACTGGAGCGGGCAACATCCATTCTTAACGAAAGACGCTGCGGACCTCTTGGCCGAACAGGGCGCGGCGCTCGTCGGTATCGATTCCTACAATATCGATAGCACATCAGATGGCAGTCGCCCTGCGCATTCAATTCTGTTACGTCATAACATTCCGATCGTCGAGCACCTTTGTCATTTGGATCAATTACCCGGAGCGGGCTTCCGGTTTTTC
>Ga0207708_10004417_pt1 | contig 10364 bp, 10 predicted proteins | sample KBSK5101metaG_FD_184340 | JGI IMG/M metagenome (GOLD analysis project Ga0207708, IMG submission 184340) | Corn, switchgrass and miscanthus rhizosphere microbial communities from Kellogg Biological Station, Michigan, USA - KBS K5-10-1 metaG... | ecosystem: Host-associated > Plants > Roots >...
TCGGCGACTCACGGTGTTGCTGAGACGGGAAGGGTGGCAGGTGAACGCAATCGGATCTATCGGCTGTATACGGACGAAGGGCTGACGATACGGACCCAACACCGCACGTAGGCCGCGGGCCAAGATTCCGCTCGCCTGCTTTTCTGGTTTTAGGTCAAAGGGCTTGACTCTTAACCGGACACTACGATATACACCAGCAAATTTTGCTACGTTATTCTTTTCTTCTCGCACAGACGAAGTGTCAGTGAGACCCTCACATAGAAAAGACCAGTTGCACATTTGCCTGGAGAAGTTCGCCCAACCATTTCAGAGAGGAGTTCAACCATGATGAAAAGACAATCACCTCAATTGATAGCCATCGCAGGGGCCATGGTCCTTGCGATGGCCGGATTGATGGGATTGCCCTCCGAGGCATCCGCGAAGACCCATGACGTCAAGATGACGGCGCTCGAAACGGAAATCGTGATTGAAGGAACGGGAACGAAATATAAGGCCTGGACGTTCAACGGCCAGATGCCGGGGCCGGCCGTGCGGGTCACGCAAGGCGACACTGTCAACTTCACGCTGGAGAATCCCAAGACCAATGTTTTTCCACACGCCATGGACTTCCATGCGGCGGAAATCGATTTCCTGAAGAACTACCGGGCCATCAATCCGGGAGAAACCATTTCCTTCACCTTTGTGGCGAAGAAGCCCGGCGTGTTTTTCTATCATTGCGGAGCGGCGCCCATGATCCAGCACGTCGCGCGCGGCATGTTCGGCGCGATTATCGTCGATCCCAAGGATTCGAAGGTCTGGCCGAAAGCGCACCGGGAGTTTTTGTTGGTCCAATCAGAGCTCTGGAAGAACCCCGACGATGTCGAGGCCATGTTCGCCCGGAAGTTCGACTATACGGTCTTCAATGGAGGGATCTTCAAGTATCATCCCTTTTTCATCGGCTCGGAAGCGCTGGAGGCGAAACCGAATGAGCGGGTCCGGATCTATTTTGTGAACGCGGGCCCCAACGAGTTTTCCTCGCTCCACCCGATCGGTGAGATTTGGGATAACGTCTACGAGAGCGGGAACCCTTCCAATAAACTTACAGGGGTGCAAACCTATGTTGTGGGACCCGGAAGCGCCGCCACATTCGACTTAGTCTCCGAATCACCCGGGGTCTATCCAATTGTGACGCATTCGCTCACTGGAGCCCTTCGGGGAGCCATTGCCGCGCTGACGATTACACCGGTAGCCAAGGATGCTCCGCTGATGCCACTGACGCCCTGGAAGCCCTAAACGACTAGAAGTATGATAGAGGCGTGCACTCGAAGGAATCCCTCACTTACCACTCAAAAAAGGAGCGCCGTTCATGACACAACTTTCTCGCGCCATCAAAACTACTATGCTGACCGTCGCCTTGCTGTTGAGCTCAGCACCGGTGTGGGCAGCCGATGCTCCGTTGCCCTCACTCTATGAACGGCTTGGCGGAACAGGCCCTATCACGGCCGTCGTCGGCAAGTTCGTCAGCATCGTGGGCCAAGACAAGCGCATCAACGGGTATTTTGCCAATACCGATCTGGTTCACCTGAAGAAACAGCTGGTCGACCAGGTCTGCCAAGCCAGCGGTGGCCCCTGCACCTATGAGGGGCGAGACATGAAAACAGCGCATGCCGGCATGAAAGTTACGACGGCTGCCTTCAATGCCCTGGTTGAAGACCTCGTCAAGGCATTGGATACGTTCAACGTACCAGCCAGGGAAAAGAACGAACTCCTTTCCGTGCTGGGTCCTATGAAGAAGGACATCGTCGAAGTTCCGTAAAGGGCGACGGGCAGGCGGTGAGATCCTCGCCGCCTGCCCATACCGGAGCTTCACACGGTCCGATAACTCGTATCACCGTCTCTCCTGAGTGCTTAAGACAAATCGATGAACCTCCCCAAGGGCTTCAGATCGCGTCCCTACAAACAGATATTCCAATGACGCGAGCAGCTCATCTCAGATACGCAAACCAGACGCAGACGCACTTCGCGAAGTGCATACCTGCAACCTGCCCACAGCCTCATGTAGACGGCAAGGCCAGGCTCAGGCACAACCGTCTGATGCTGGCGATCGCGCTCGCCATGGGTCTTGCCGTATTTCAGCCGGTCGGAGCCAGCCACGCTGCCATGGAGAGAGTTCCCGTCGCGCTGACAGGACCTGACTGCGAAACCCATGAGAACGAGCTAAGCAGGGCGTTGCTCACCTTGCAGGGTGTGAACGCTGCGCATTTTCACCGCATACCCGATCACGTCTTGGTGGATATCACCGTGGGCATGATCACGCCGGAAGAACTGGTTCACCGTCTCAATACGGCGGCCACGTCATGGCAATGCCGCGCTGAAATTATGCAGTCCTGCATCACGGCAGCCCCGGCCCCCCAGACTCAAAAAGACACACCATGAGCGGGCACTCCGACCAGTTTCCCACTCGATGCGGGATCATCGCCGGACTGATATCTCTCCAAGAACAACCACTGCCGTAGCGGGTTTCGGTCTGTTCGTGAAGCAGAGGCTGGCGGACCGATCCTGACAGAATGTTCAGGAAACCAATCCCATCAAACTCATGAGGAAGAGCTTATTTCGTAATTCGTTTGGCTGCTTCGACAATCGAGCGAGCACCGATGCCAAAGTGATCGACGAGTTCGTCCGGCTTCCCGCTATGCGGGATCGTGCGAACAGCGAGCTTATGCACCTTGATGCCCTCTGATCCGACGGCGCTGAGCACAGCATCCCCGAGGCCCCCGTGGGCATAGTGATCTTCAACGGTGAGCATGCGTCCCTGTGTGGCCCTGGCGCTGTCCAGTAACGTGGTGCGATCGATAGGGGAAATGCTGTACAGGTCGATGATCCGAACGGAGATGCCGGCAGCCTTCAATGTGTCGTGGGCCTTCAAGGCCTCGAAGAGCGTAACGCCGGCCGCCACGATCGTGAGGGCGTCAGATGTGCTCTGGCGAATGACCTTTGACCCGCCGATCTGGAACGTTTCCTCCGGTCCGTAGAGAACGGGAGACTTTGGACGGCCGGCCCGGATGTAGACCATTCCTTTGTGGGAGGCAGCTAATTCGGCGAGCCGATAAGTACAGGTCGCATCGGATGGGTACAACACGGTGACGCCAGGTTGCGCCGCCATCATCGCAATATCTTCCAACCCCATCTGCGAGGGACCGTCCTCCCCAATGCTCACGCCGATATGGGTGCCGACCAGTTTGATATTCGAACCGCTGATGGCCGCCATACGGACGAAATCATAGGCTCGGGTAAAGAAAGCGGCAAATGTGGCCACGAAGGGAATCTTCCCGCAGGCGGCTAAGCCGGCTGCGGCCCCCAGCATGTTTTGTTCTGCGATAAAGTTTTCAAAGAATCGATTGGGAAACTTCTTGCCGAACTTGTCAGTGTAGGTTGAATTTTTTACGTCGGCATCCAGGCCGACAACCAGCGGATTGACCGAGCCCAATACCTCAAGTGCCTGGCCGAAGGCTTCGCGGGTAGCGACTGACTCGCCGACTTTGTAAAGCGACGGCGGGAGGGAACTAATCGGTGCAGGCCCCTGGGCTGGCACTGACGGTTTCCGAATCGAGATAGCCGTGCTGCTGGCCTTCAGTTGTTTTGTCAATTCATCGATGGCCTGCTGGGTCTCCGCGCCTTTGGGAATCGGTTTCCCATGCCAGCTGGGATGGTTTTCCATAAAGGAAATACCCCTCCCCTTAAACGTCTTGGCGAGGAGCACCGTCGGTGTGCCTTTGGTCCCAGCGGCTGTATTGAACGCCTCAAGCAGGGCGGCAAGATCATGCCCGTCGACCACCAGTGCTTGCCACCCAAAGCCGGTCCACCGGGAGCGATAAGCCTCCATGTCATGTTCCAGCATAGTGGGATCGCTTTGCCCAAGCCGATTCACGTCGACAATGGCGCAGAGGTTATCCAACCCATGATGACGTGCGACTTCAGCCGCTTCCCAATTGGATCCCTCGACTGATTCTCCATCGCCCATCAAGACGTAGATCCTATGATCCAGCTTATCGACGAATTTTGCGTTCAGGGCGATGCCGATGCCGACTGGAAGTCCTTGTCCCAACGAGCCAGTGGCCATATCGACAAACGGCAAGCGAGGAGTCGGGTGCCCCTCCAGGTCCGAGGCCAAGGTGCGCAACTTCAAGAGCTCGCTTTTGGGGAAGAGCCCTGCCTCGGCCCAGGCTGCATAGAGTAACGGAGCTGCATGGCCCTTTGACAAGACAAACCGGTCGCTATTGAGGGCTTTCGGATTTTTGGGATCATAGCGCATGACAGAGAAAAACAGGGCTGCAACGATGTCCGCAGCCGAGCAGCAGCTGGATGGGTGCCCGCTCCCTGCTTCAGTCGTGGCACGAACACTTTCGATCCGGAGCTGCGTGGCCTTGTTTTGCAGTTCAACAAGCATGTCGGGGGAGGCGATTGAGCTAGCCATCAGAACTCCTTTCGGGATTGGATACCAAAGATGCTGACGGACTCCTCAGATCTTCTCTATTTGGTAGCAATGCGGCGGGTCTTGAGGCTAACAAAACGACATGAGGGAGTCAATGAAGCGAAACACGAACCCCCCTGAATAGTGCGGGCTAAAGAAGAGGCGATTTCAGCAATAGCGCGAATAGCTTGTCCGTACGTGACCTTGCGGCTACGATTGCATTGGGCAGGACGATGAAGAGGCCTCAGAATCTTTGCTCAACCTTGACCTCAACCTCAGCCTTAGTCAGTCCTGCGGCCTTGCCCACGGAATGGCGCGTCCCAGGGTAAAGAGTCTGTCTTGGCAGACTCACGGCGGGTGAAATACCAGCCGGGGCTGGGCGGGTGAGATGTCTGGCCTTTTTGAGCATCCTGCGACGTTGCCTGCTGAATTGAGAGTAGATAAGGAGATTGCGATGAAAAAGTCTTAATACAGGGTGTTCTTCGGAGTCGGGTTACTGGCGATTGCGGGGCTATTGGGTTGTAATGAGGAGACGCCGATAGAAAAAAACAAAAGCCGCAGCTGCATCCGGCAATGCAGCGACGCAGGCAGCAGGGCAGGCTGCAGTGGATTCTATACAGAGTCCGCTGGATAAGGCCCGTCAGGTGGAAAGCACAGTGGAGAACTCAGCCGAGCAGACAGCAGCGAAGATCATGGAGTCGACTCAGTAGGGCACGCGGCTGCGCAGGGAATAAAAAACGTCAGGAACCATTGTTTCAACTGGCGGTTGTGAGTTCTGCTGAATAATAGGTGCTGAGAACTTGCTTACGTTGCCCTCTGATGGCCTGGATAAGTCTCCCCCCACGCATGTTGAGTGAAGCCTTTCTAATTCTCCCCACCTCTCTTTAGGGCAACAATATACTAGGCTCACCAACCCAGGTGGTTGTACAGTGACCCCGTGGAATGGTTTGGCGTTAAGCGACTAGCTGAAGTTCTTTTAATAAGAGAGTCTTCACGGGGACGGACCTATCTGATGGCTGTGAAATTTATCCATCATACCTTGCATGGTCCGCACAACTGCTACTTTGATGAGACTGAAAAGGACGACATTTTTGGAGTTGCTGGGTGGGTTGGAACTTTCGAGAATTGGATGGCCTTAGAAGATCGCTGGCGGAAAGCTCTCCCTCCTGAAGCAAATGGAGATTTCCACTATACTGATTTCTGGAATGATCCAAATCATTACGCGGCGAAGTGGACTCATGAGAAACGGCTTGCACATATTACAGCCTTGGCGACTATAGCTCATGATTGCACCGCGTTTGGTGTAGGATTTGTATTTTCAAAAACAGCATATGAAGAACTCGTTCCCCCAAAGGATAAGAAGGCTTTTGTTAGCCCGCTTCATTTTTGCCTTGCCCAATGTATTGTAGGGCTACTGGACTTCTATAAAACGATCCCTTCTCCCCCTCCACCGCCATTACGGTTCATGTTTGATCGCAAGGACGGCCAGAAGGAGTCACTTGGAGAGGTGTATGGTGCCGTAAGGGCTTTGTTCGACAAAGATAACATTCTTGGAAACCTCAGTATTGGGGATAGAAAAAACGAATGTCCTCTTCAGGCTGCCGATCTGCTAGTTGGGGAACTGAGAAGAAATAGGGCTGGCCATGAGTCAAAAGTTATGGACATACTTAAACGGAGACGCCCGCTAATGATCGCATTCCCTACAGACGAGGAGTTTCGTGCACATGTTAAGAATGTGCTGGAAAACTTTAAGAAGAGAAAAAGCTAGATTAATTTACTGAAAAGATTCAAGCGAGTGACGGTATGACAGTGTCATTGCTTGACTTTGCATTTCGACAAACAATCTTCCATGAGCACTTGAATCGACGGTGCTCGGACTTCGATTAGCCTCGGAATGGGTCGTTGCTTGATTTGATATCTCGCCTTGACGCCTCTCCATCATTCGTCTCGTCGGCAATGATGTAGCTGTCAAACCAACTTCAGGATGCTCAAAAAGGCTGTCAGCAAGGCCGCAGGCGAATCGAAACCGGAGGCGTACCCTCAGGGGTACGTTGAGGATTTCGATGAGGCGAGAACGAAGCTGGCGGGCTTTTTCAGCATCCTGTTACACCTCGGCGCGCTTTGAAAGGCCGGTGGTGAGTGTGTTATACAGCGATTCCCCTGAATCATCGGACTGTCTAACAATTTCTTCTCTGATTATCTATGGAACGAGAAACTAAGACCTACGTGCTGAAGCGGCCTGATGACGAGGCCACGCCGCGCAAACTTTCCATCGACTATCGTGTTGCCTTGAATTCCCAGCAGCTGGCGGCGGTGACAGCGGGGGAAGGGCCTTCGTTGGTCATTGCCGGCGCCGGCAGCGGTAAGACTCGCACGCTGGTCTATCGCGTGGCTTATCTCATCGATTCCGGTGTCGATCCTTCGAACATTCTGCTGCTCACATTTACGCGCAAGTCAGCGCAGGAGATGCTGGAGCGCGCCGGTGAGTTGATCGGCGCGAGGAGCCAGCGGGTGTGCGGCGGCACGTTCCATTCGGTGGCAAATCTCTTGCTGCGGCGTTACGGCCGGTCGATCGGAGTGGAGCCGGGCTTCACAATCCTGGATCGCGGCGATGCGGAAGATCTTATTGCGTTGGTGCGCTCGCAGTTGGGGCTGAATGAAAAGGACAAGCGTTTTCCTCGGAAAGGGACGATCATGGAGATGGTGAGTAAGAGCGCGAATACGCTCCGCAGCCTCGACGAGATCATCCTCGACGAATTCGGTCACTTTGCCGATCATATGGAGGATCTGGGGCGGTTGCAGAAGGCCTACCAGGCGGCCAAGCGCCAGAAACAGCTCCTCGACTATGACGACTTGCTGGTGATGTTGCGAGAACTGCTGTTGCGGGACGAAGCGGCCCGCACGACGATTTCACGCCAATACCGCTACATTCTCGTGGATGAGTATCAGGATACGAATCGGTTGCAGGCTGAAGTCATCCGTCAGCTGGCCTCGACACATAACAATGTCATGATCGTGGGAGACGACAGTCAGTCGATCTACGGGTTTCGCGGCGCGACGTTCAAAAACATTATGGAATTTCCCTCGCTCTTTCCCGGCACCACGATATACAAGCTCGAGGAAAACTATCGCAGCACGCAGCCCATCCTGAATTTGGCGAACTGTATTATCGATGAGGCGGCAGAGAAATACACCAAACGTCTCTTCACGAGAAAGATCGATGGCCCGCTCCCGTCTCTGGTAGAGGCTGCCGGTGAAAATACCCAGTCGCGATTCATTGCACAGAAGATTCTCGAATTGCGCGAAGAAGGGGTGCCGCTCAGCGAAGTGGCGGTGCTGTTTCGATCCAGTTTCCATTCCTTTGATCTGGAAATCGAACTCTCGCGGAAAGGATTGCCCTTCATTAAGCGCGGAGGAGTCAAATTTATCGAAACGGCGCATGTGAAGGATCTGCTGGCCCATGTGCGAGTGATCGCCAACCCCCTCGATACGGTCAGTTGGCATCGGGTGTTATTGTTGGTGGAAGGGGTGGGACCGAAGAAGGCGCAGGACCTCCTGGCAGCCTTGGCCAAATCGGACAGGCCCTTTCAGATCCTACGCGAGGTGACAGGGCGTTCCGGTCAGGGGCTTAAAAATCTGGCCTACACGCTGGAGAGTCTTGCGGGAGCAGAGGACCGTCGCCCTGCTGAGCAAGTAAATCATGTGTATGAGTATTATTTGCCGATTTTGAAGGACCAGTACGACGACTATCCCAAACGAACCAGGGACCTCGATCATCTCCTTACGATTGCCGAGGGCTACTCAGGCGTTGATGAGTTTCTCGCGGATCTGGCACTGGAGCCGCCGGATGGCAGTGCCGTAGATGTTGAGGCGCCGGATCGGGATGATGAACGGTTGGTACTCTCGACGATCCATTCAGCGAAGGGATTGGAGTGGCAATGTGTATTTGTGATTTGGGTGGTTGATGGTCGGTTCCCGTCCATCTATTCGTTTGTCGCTGACGAGGAATTGGAGGAGGAGCGGCGGCTGTTCTACGTGGCCGTGACGAGAGCGAAGCGGCATCTGTTTCTGACCTACCCGATTAATGTATTCGATAAGGGAAGCGGCATGCTGCTCTCGAAACCGTCTCGCTTTCTGGACCCTGTTACGCCTGCGCTGCTGGATCAGCTTGTTCTAGTGGAAGAGGGTCGGCAGCGGGAGTGGTACGCCCGCGATGACCATCAATAGGATGCTGAAAAAGCCCGTCAGCGGCGTTCTCGGCTCATCGGAATCCTCAACGTCCCCCAGGGGGTACGCCTCCGGTTTCGATTCGCCTGCGGCCTTGCTGACAGACTTTTTGAGCATCCTGTAAGGGCAAGAGTAATGCGGACTAAGATTGATGGTGCGTATGTTGTGCAGAGCAATCGCGATAAGTTTCCTCATGGGAGGACTATTCCTTATGGCCGATGTCGGCATGCCGGAGGAGAGTCTCCCGTCAGCGGAACGGATGTGGCGGCAGTTGCTTGCTGAGGCTCAGGCCCTGGGCCTCCCGACAAAATTCCTCAAGGCAGTTCCACCGAGTTTCGTGCGGTTTGAGTTCGACGACCTCCATAGCTATGCTGCCGAATATCACCTCGGAGAGCACCGGATGGTGCTCAATCGCACACTGTCCTTCAATGGAGCAGGAACGATCCTGCGTCCGCTCGGGCGACTCACCCATACCGAGGTCAGTACGCTCTATCATGAACTGTTTCATGCCTATCTCGATTACTTGGTGACTGAAGCCGAAGCATCGCCCGAGGCTCCGTCGGATCCGCTGCTCGCTCTTGCGAGAACGCAGCAGGGTTGTCACTATGGTGCGGTCTTGATCACGCCGGTCGTGCAGAGGAGGGGTGAGACCGAGGAGCGGTTTCTGAGCGAGCGTGAATCCTGGGAAGCCCTCAACGAAACTTGGGCGGTGTTTGTTGGGTGGATCGTCTGGAATCAATTGGAATTGTCGAGCCATAGAAGACCATCGATTCAGCAACCGGGGAAGATGCAGGAAGAGTGGGTCGGTCGTCTCAAGTTTGCAGAGAGAGAAGGCACTCTCCGCGGATATTATGAGCCGGAAGATCCTGCTGAGCGTGCTGTGGCTCGAAAACGGTACTTGGCCCCTGCCTCGCGCCTATCGGAACAGGAAGCTATTGTCCTGATGAAGCATGTTATGGAATTTTCCCCCGTTCTCCTTGTACGCGCGAAGGGGATTTTGTCTAGTACAGGCCTCGGTGTTGAGCGATACGATCAGTGCAGATAGGGAAGGGAAGTATTTCATAAGCCTATGAAATACTTGTAAGGTGCTCGGGCGTAGCGGGTTCATTTTAGATTACTCGCGGAAGGAAAATTTGAAGATTAGGAAACCTGGTGGATGGCGTAAGGGCTGTTTCAAGTCTAGAGACATCGTAGGAGAGAAAGACAAGAGAATTCCACTTTGGGGTCTTGACATCGCCAGACTTCATCAATAGAATCCAACATTTCCTGAAAGGCTGTACACGCAACTTCCCACATTTATCCTTTATTTATAAGGAGGGGGGGAGCTGTGTGCGGATCAGCTCTGCTTTTTTTGCGTCAAACGTATGAAGAAGGTGCTCAGAATTTCACGTGTAGTGTAATGAGATTGTGTTGCATGCACGGTGTCTCGGGCAGGTACCCAAGTGGCCAAAGGGGGCAGACTGTAAATCTGTTGCCATCGGCTTCCAAGGTTCGAATCCTTGCCTGCCCACCAAATGCAGGCAAGTTCTTAGTCATGAATGCCGAGGCTTGAGCAGCAGAAACGTCGGTTGTGAACCAGAGCTCAGCACTCGATGCGGGGCGTTGAATCATGCGGGCGTAGCTCAGTGGTAGAGTTCCAGCCTTCCAAGCTGGCTGTCGTGGGTTCAAATCCCATCGCCCGCTCCAA
>Ga0207708_10004419_pt1 | contig 10361 bp, 7 predicted proteins | sample KBSK5101metaG_FD_184340 | JGI IMG/M metagenome (GOLD analysis project Ga0207708, IMG submission 184340) | Corn, switchgrass and miscanthus rhizosphere microbial communities from Kellogg Biological Station, Michigan, USA - KBS K5-10-1 metaG... | ecosystem: Host-associated > Plants > Roots >...
GGTCGAGGTAGTCTTCGAGCGACGCGACCTGCTGCACGGCGTTGCTACCTTCTTCGTCACCATGAATGCGACTGGCCCACGAGATGTACTTGTGAGCAGCAGTATTGCCGCCGCGAATGTGATCGTAAACGAGCACGCCCAGGCCTTCGTGATCGTCACTCAGCAGCGCATCCGCATCGGCTGTTCGCCCGATCTGCAACGCCTCACGTGCGGCGTCGAGCGGCAAAGGCAACACGGAAACTGTCTGAAGCGTGACGGCATGTTTGGTCAACGCTCCATTATGTGAGATCAGCGGGACGTCGAGTCCAAGCTCGAGGGCTACCGGACGCGAATCACGAAACCGCCGCCCCGTAACGAGCGCGACGTGGACGCCCTCCTGGCGTGCGTGATCGATTGCAATTCGATTGCGCTCAGAAATAATGCCGCGGGAATCGAGCAGAGTCCCGTCCAGATCGAGAGCGAGCAAACTTATCGGCATAAGGAAAAGACAAGGTACACAAAAGGCACAAAAAGCACAAAATGGGTTCAGAATGGCCTTTGTGCTTTTTGTGCCTTTTGGTGGCTAAAGTTCTTCTTTGATGGTATTATGCGCCCCCCACAAAACAGAATCTTGGAGGAAAAAGGGATGCGAAGACTAGGATTGTCTCTTGCAGTGATCGCCTTGGTGTCGGTCTGTTCTATTGCGTTTGCCCAGGGCTTCAAGAAAATCAGTGAAATTTTGAGCGGGTACGAGGAGACCCCATCAGCAGTTTCGACCACCGGTAATGGCACCTTCAATGCGCGTATCAGTAACGATAATTCGCACATTGACTGGGAGTTGCATTACGCAGATCTCGAAGGCGCCGTTCAGCAGGCCCACATCCACTTCGGACAATCAGGAGTGACGGGCCCGATCAGCGTGTTTTTATGCACGAACCTCGGCAATGGACCGGCTGGCACGCAGCCGTGTCCCGCGCCGCCAGCCACGATATCAGGCACCATCACGGCAGTGGATGTTACAAACCTCGCGAATGAGCGTGGCATCAGCGCCGGAGAATTTGACGAGCTGCTCGCGGCGATACGTGCAGGAAAAACTTACGTCAACGTTCACAGCACCCGGTGGCCCGGTGGTGAAATCCGCAGCCAAATCAACGGCAACAGCGGCGACGAGAAACACTGAGACTTTACCGTTCTGACTTAATTTGCTTGCTCCGAGTGCAAGGGGTTTGTTGCACCTAGCGCAAACCTCTTGCTCTTGCCTGCGCCCACCACCGCACCTCAAATAAGAGACCGCATTACCTCGAATTCTCATTTCTAGCGCATACTTAGCGCCGTTCTCCCGTAATTTGCCCAGTAAATTAAGGAAAATCTATCCATGAATGTCACTCATCTTGAATGTGGCCTCTGTGGCACAAAACACGAGGCACATCGGTTGCACAAAGTTTGCACTGCCTGCGGTAAGCCGTTGCTGGTTCGTTACGATTTAGAGCGCGCCAAAATGTTTTTGAAGAAGGAGTCGCTCGCGGCGCGGCGCCCGGACATGTGGCGCTACCGCGAAATGCTCCCGCTCGAACGCGACGAAAACATCGTTTCGTTGGGAGAAGGTTGGACGCCGCTTTTGCGTGCGACGCGATTGGGCAGGCGCGTCGGAGTTCCGGACCTTTTCATTAAAGATGAATCACAGAACCCCACGCAGAGTTTCAAAGCACGCGGAATGGCCGCCGCTGTCTCGATGGCGAAGGAGCTCGGCGTCAAGAAACTGGCAGTTCCATCCGCCGGAAATGCTGCCGGCGCACTGGCGGCCTATGCTGCTCGCGCGGGACTCAAGTCGTACATCTTCATGCCGCGCGACACACCACGCGCAAACGTGGTCGAGTGTCAGCAAACAGGCGCTCACGTGACCTTGATGGATGGCTTGATCACTGACTGCGGCGCGGAGGTCGGAAGACGAAAGGAAAAGGAAGGTTGGTTCGACGTCTCGACATTGAAAGAACCCTATCGCATCGAAGGAAAGAAGACGCTTGGATACGAGCTCGCAGAGCAAATGGAGTGGCGCTTGCCCGATGTAATTATTTACCCGACGGGCGGCGGTACCGGTTTGATCGGAATGTGGAAAGCGTTCGACGAGATGGAGCAACTGGGTTGGATCGGAAGTAAGCGGCCGCGCATGGTGACGGTGCAGGCTGAGGGTTGTGCGCCGATTGTGCGCGCGTTTGAAGAAGGGAATCGCTTTGCGGATGAGTTTCCGAATGCAGCCACGGCGGCGTCAGGTTTGCGCGTGCCGAAGGCGATTGGCGACTTTTTGATACTGGATGCGTTGCGTGCTTCGGGTGGGACTGCGGTTGCGGTGAGTGATGAAGAGTTGATCGAGGCGGTTCGTGACATTGGTGCGGTTGAAGGAGTGTTTTGTGCGCCGGAAGGTGCGGCGTGTTTGCCCGCGCTGAGGAAGCTGGTTGAGTCGGGTGAGGTTAATAAGCATGAACGCGTGGTGCTGTTCAATACCGGGTCGGGCGTGAAATACATGGAAGCTTTTACCGCGGATAATACGGATTGAAGCCGCGGATTTTTATGTGGGAGGGAAAGTTCGTTGAAGAAGCTTGTTGTTGTGGTGGTTATGCTCCTCGGTGTAGTGACCGTATCGGCGCAACAGACGCCGTGGTTGACGGATGCGGAGCGGGCGCGGTTTGAGGAGTTGCGGCGCAGTGGGCTCGACGCGCTCTACAATATCGACTACGACAAAGCAGATCGCGACTTCAAAGAGATCGTCAAGCTCTACCCGAATCATCCGGGTGGTTATCAACTGCTGGCGGCGCGGCTCTGGATCAAGACGCTTTATGAGTCGCGACGCTTGCAGGTGTCGCTTTACAGCTCGGAGTCGTTTTATGTAAGCGGCGACGACAAGGTTGATCCGAAGATCGTTACAGAATTTCGCAATCTCACGCGTGAAGCGAAACGTATCGCCGAAGCAAAACTCAAGCAGGAACCCAGGAACATCGAGGCGCTCGACTTCCTTGCCAACACGGAAGGATTGAAAGCGTCGTTCGAAGAAGCTGTCGAGCGTCGACACTTCGCGGCGCTGCGTGATGGCAATGACGCCGTCGACCATCATCGCGAAGTGTTGAAGCTCGATCCGAAATACGTCGACGCGCAGATCACCATCGGCCTTTACGAGTACGTCGTCGGTTCGTTGCCGCTGCCGGTGAAGATACTTGCGGGCGCGACCGGTTATCGAGGTTCGAAGAAGCGGGGGCTCGCGATGCTCGAACAAGTCGCGAAGGAAGGCCGCTGGTCGCGGGACGATGCGAAGTCTGTGCTGATTATTCTTTACACGCGCGAGAAGCGTTTTGCTGATGTGATCACGTTGACGCGTGAGCTGAGTGTGAAGTATCCGCGCAACTACCTGCTGCGCGTCGAGACGGCTGATGCGTTGGTTTCGCTGGCTGGAGTGAAGCGGAAAGAAAAGGATCTTGCAGGGGCAGTGCAGGCTGAGAAAGAGGCGTTTGCGACGTTTGATGAGTTGCTGCGCGATCGAAATACGGCTGCGCGTGCGCTCGATCTGATTCATTTCAAGTATGGCGAGGCGTTGTTGATTGCAGGGTATAACGATCGCGCGGCGAAGGAGTTTCTGGCGGCGACGAAGGTCGATCGTGCTGAGCCGGGGTTGATCACGATGGCGCATCTTTTTGCGGCGCGGTCGTACGATGTGGCGGGGAAGCGTGATGAGGCACTCGCGCAGTACAAGGAAGTGTTGGCGCGCCCGAATGTTTACGACGCGCACGACGAAGCGAAGCGCGGGTTACGGCAGGCGTACAAGGCGGAACAGACGAAGCCCGATGCTGAGCAGTAGTTAGACAGGAGTTACAAGATTTTTCAGGATGAACATGTAAATCCTGTCCACAAATAATGAGAAACAGTGCACCACAATTGCGTCCACGGCGTCTTCTCCTCTGTCTCGACGGAGTTCCTCATAAGCTGATCGAGGGGGAGCGTAGTCGTGGATTGTTCGACAGTTTCAAGTCACCTGCGCGGCTGCTTTCCCCATTTCCGACGATGACGAACGTGGCGCTGTCCGCCATGCTCGGCGCGACGCCGCCTGCGGGTTACGAGAGTCTTTACTTCGATCGGAAAGCACGCGAGCTGCGTGGTGGAATCAGCAAGTACCTCGGTCGTCGCACGCCCGATAAAGTGCCGTCGTCGTACATGGAGGAACTCGACTACCAGGAACCGCTGCCGTTTGAGTTTTTGATCTACGTCGCGCCGGACAAGGTTTGGCGCGCTGACATGCAACGGTTTCGCGAGCGCTTCAAAGCCGCGCCTCAGAATCGTGACTACTTCGCGTTTCTCAAAGCGACCGATGGTTTGTTACACGCGCAGGGCCCGAAGCGTTTGGCTGTCGCGCTTGAGTCACTCGACAAGATCCTCAAAGAGATTCGCAGCTACTGTGGCGATGAAACGGAGATCGTGATGTTTTCCGATCACGGCATGAATCTCGAAGAGAACCGCCGCATCCCACTCGCTTCAACTCTGCAACGACGAGGATTCAAGGTTGTAATACCGGCGTTTGGTCTTTGTAGTTATGCCGCTCTCTATTGTGACCAGGATGTGATTCCCGAGGTGGCGCGTGCGAGTGCGGAAGTGACGGGCGTCGATTTTGCCGTTTACAAAGATGCAGCGGAAGTCGTTATCGAAAGCTCGCGCGGGCAAGCCCGTATTGAATACGACGCGGCGACTGACAGCTATCGATATGTCATGGTCAGCGGCGATCCACTTCAGCTCGGTTCTTTCCCGAACACGTTCGCCACTGACGCCATTTGGTATGAGCGAACTGCCGGGCATCGTTATCCGAACGCGGTCGCGAACGTTTACAAATCGCTGTTTACTTCGCGCGTGAAGCACACCGCCGACGTCCTCATCAGCATGGACGACGGTTATTACTACGGCTGGACCGCCTTCGGCCGCTTCGTGCGCCTGCGTGCGACCCACGGTAACGCGCTTCAGTCCAGCTCAAACGCTTTCCTGATGAGCACTCATAGAAATTTCCCCGCCTACGTTCGCGCCGACGATGCAAAGACGCTGCTGCGTAATTGATCCAGATCCGTTAATCTGTGACCCATGTCAGCAGCTTCCCCGGCGGTCGAGACGTTTCAACTAGTCAAGCAGTTTGGTGACTTCTTAGCAGTTGATCACATCAATCTGCGCGTGAACCGCGGCAGCTTCTTCGGCTTCCTTGGCCCAAACGGCGCCGGCAAATCAACCACCATCAAAATGCTCACTGGTCTCCTCGCGCCAACCAGCGGCGCCTTGCGCGTTCTCGATCTGGACATCAGCGCGCAGCCGTTGGAAGTGAAGCGGCGCATCGGCGTCGTGCCTGAGGATCTCAACCTGTTTGAGCGATTGACAGGCGCTGAGATGCTGTCGTTCACAGGCCGCATGTACGGGCTGCGCGCCGACGAAATCGCGCAGCGCTCGAAAGAGCTGCTCGAGTTGATGGAGCTTCAGGACGAGCCGCGAAAGCTGATCATCGAATACTCGCACGGAATGAAGAAGAAGCTCTCACTCGCGTGCGCCCTCATTCACCGGCCGGAGATTCTGTTCCTCGACGAGCCATTCGAAGGCGTCGACGCGATTGCTTCGCGCACGTTGAAGGATCTGCTGTCGCGATTAACTGCCAGAGGATTGACGGTATTTCTCACCTCGCACGTGCTCGAGATAGTCGAGCGTTTGTGCAGCGACATCGCCATCATCGCGCAGGGTAAATTGCTGGCTTCGGGTTCGTTGAATGAGCTGCGAAAGGGAATACGAGTCAACGAGGACGGCGAAGGCCCGGTCTCGCTCGAGGAGTATTTCATTCACGTCGTCGGTGGTACACGCAGCTCGAATGAGGAAGAAGTCTTGCAGTGGCTGACCTAAAAGGGAAGAACAAGTCAGGAAGAGGGGCTTGCCCCCGCTGTTAGTTGGATTGGACGAGCGGGGGCAAGCCCCTCTTCCTGACTTGTTCTATTCTGAGGCGCCTAAAGCCTTTAAGAAAATTCTTTCCTTCAAGCCGCCCGCTGGGCTAGAATCGTTTCCGTTGTAACCTCACTACCCAGAGCTTTCCTAAATTTAAAACTCGTTCTCCTACGAGGTCCCCAGTTTATGGATTCTAATGTCGGTCTTGCAATTCAGTGCGTTGGCATTCTCCTCATCACGCTACTTTCAGTGTTCATGCAGTCTTCGATCAAGAGCAACGCGCTCAGATATTGGACTGCTTCATGGGTGAGCCTTTCGCTCTCGCTGATTAACCTGTTTGCAGCGTTTCGGCTCGCTTCAACCCACACGATTTTTTACTCCTGCTACTTCCTGGCCGAGTATCTCTTCGGTTTGCTGTTCATCGCCGGTTGTCGCAGCCAGGTAACGGGCGAACCGTTAAGCAGAAAACATGGATACTTCCTGATACCTGCAGTCGTCATAGCGTTCGTACTGCCGCACGTCTCGAGCGACTTCAACGATCTGTTCATGATTCACGCCGCCATCCTGGCGACGTTGTTCATGATCGCGTTCTTTACTCTGCGCAAAAGCGGAGAAAGGAGCCCGGGAATTCAGTTGATGTCGGTGGCGCTGCTGCTGATGACGCTCGATTTTCTGCACTACGTGCCGGCGTTTGGAGCACGCAAGGGACTTCTCGGAATCACCGTACCCGCGATGTATTTTCGTTACACGTCAGTATTCGATCTGCTGTTCGAAATACTGCTCGGCTTCGGGACGGTGATGGTGTTGATGGAAACTGTGCGCCGGGAAGTCGAGCAGACAAATCGCAAGCTAACGGACGCGCGCGATCAGCTCGAGTTGCTGGTCCAGATGGATCCACTCACGGAAGCATTGAATCGTCATGCTTTTCATTCGCTGCTGCGACGGCCTGAGTCCGGAACTGACAATAGGGCGACTTCGGGAAGTGTTGCGGTGCTCGACATCGACAACCTGAAACCGATCAACGACACGCTGGGCCATACCGTAGGTGACAAAGCGATCCGTGCAGTGGCGCGTGCGATGCGCTCGCTCGTGCGCGCGGACGATATGCTGTTTCGTTGGGGCGGTGATGAGTTTCTGGTGTTGATGTTCAAGCTGCCACAGCCTGAGGCGAGCCGGCGTCTGGAGAAGTTGAACAAGATACTCGACGAGAACTGCGAGCGCTGGATTGGTGAGCCGGTGAAGGTGACCGTTTCGTTCGGTGTCGCGGGGTTTACGTGCTTAACTGATCTTGGGCAGGCAATCGAACAGGCTGACAAAGCGATGTATGCACGACGCAATCGCGTGCGGGGCCTGAGCCGGATAGGCGCTTGACGAAAAGATTTCTCACGCAGCGGCGCAACGGCGCTACGAAAATCGCTGCGCCGCTGCGCCGCTGCGTGAGAAAAACTCTTATGAAGCTTCGACGATGAGCTCGCGGCCGAAGGTGAAATTTGGTTTCTTCCGCCCCTTCATGTACTTCGCTGCGGTTTGCGATAGCGACGTGATCAGGATCGGCAACGCGATCGTGGCGTCGCAGGGAACGTAAGCGGTGTGTGCGCCGCGCGCGAGTTTTCCGTAGATCAAGCCTTCATCAAACGAGACGGCATTCGATCGTCCACCGGGATGCGGAGCGTCGGTCGAGATCTGGATCGCGTACTTGTGCCCGTGATGATGTTCCTTCTGCATGAACGACGACAGCGCCGCCTGCTGAATGAAACTCTTCGTCGTCCCACCACCGAGGTTGAGAATTCCCGACACACGCGCGTTGACCATCACGTTCATCATGTCGAGCACGTCCTGGATCGTGTCGAAAAGAAAATTGTTCTTCTTCTCAAAACGCGCTCCCGCAATACCAACCGCCAAACCACTATCAGCAATCGCCGGACAGAAGATCGGCACTTTCGCCTTGTACGCCGAGGTCAACACACCATCTTCCGACGCAATCTCAGCCAGCTCGCGGCCCAGAAGATGTAAAAACTCGCGCACCGAATACGCGCGCGTTTGATCGAGCTGATTAGTAAACCCGCCAATCCATTCCTTCGCTTCGCGATACTCCTCATCGCTCGCGAGCAGGTCCCACATGCGACTGATCTGCGCCGATTCGAGTTCAGCGTCAGTCATGCTTGGATGGGCCTGGAAATGATAACGCCCGAGTGTTTCGTGTAGATCGTGAAATAGGACTGAACCCGAGAGGACCAGCACATCAACGAAGCGGTTCTTGATCACATACGCCAGCAAGCGGCGCATGCCAGCGGGAATGAGGGCCCCTGAAGCAGCGACCATGATAGTCGTATTATCGCCAAGCATGTCGAGCCAGATGCGATGCGCTTCGGCAAGTTGGCGCCCTCCAAAGCCTGTTCCTTCCATCTTCTCGAGAAGTCCCGCCACAGAACGATCGCGGTCCACCTGGACTGGACGCGTAGGAGTGGTCAGGTACTTCGATGCTTTCGGTTTTCGTTGAGTAACCATGCAGGTTGTCAAACCTCTTGGATTGAACGTTCGGGTAGATCGAATTTCAGGTATTACATAATCAGTAGTCAGTCTTCCGCCGTGAACGCGACTTAACGCCGTTCACTGAGAGATAGGTATAAGCCTCGTAACGTGACTCGTAAAACTGGGCCAGCTCGTAGCCCTCGGCTTCGCTCAGCTCGCCATCCTTGACGCGCCGGTTGATAAGACGTCGAAAACCTTCGTGCAAAAAACCGCGGTCGTAGCGGGCACGGTCGGCCGCAGCGCCGACAGTCGTTCCCCTGATGACCTTCTTGATCAGGAATCCTTCTTCGTCGATGTGTATGTGTGCTTCGTGCGGCGCGCCGAAGAGATTGTGATTGTTTCCCATCACTTCCTGGTACGCGCCAACCAGCAGGAAGGCGAGGTAATAAGGCTCGTCAGGAGTAAGGTGGTGCAGTTCGAGCACCTGCTTGACGTCGTGCAGGTCTACAAACTTGTCGACGATCCCATCTGAGTCGCAGGTGATGTCGCAGAGCGTCGTGTACTCCGTCGGCGCCTTATTGAGATGATGGATCGGAACGATCGGAAACAGTTGATCGAGCGCCCAGTGATCGGGCACCGAACGAAACACGGAGAAGTTGGTTAAGTATTTTGCGCAGAGCAGCCGGCGCAGGTCGCCAAACTCTTCTGACACGTATTTCGCCTGTTGCGCGTACTTGTCAGCGCGCTCGCAAACGTCCCAAAACAGCACTTCGCCTTTCGCGCGATCTTCGAGTGAGATCAACCCGAGATTGAAGAGTGTGAACAGCTCTTCGCGATGTTCGAGTGCGTCGTGATAATACTCGCGATAGTTCTTCACCGTGATCGACTCGCGCAAATCGCCGAGCTCGATCACGACTTGTGGATCGTCTTCGTCGATCGCGATCGGAGTGATGTCTTCGACGACTGTCTCGATCTCGTCGAGCACGTTCGTCACGAGAATCGCGTGATAAGCAGCGAGGAAGCGTCCCGACTCCTGGATGATCGTCGGATGCGGAACGTTCTCGTCGTCACACACCTGCTTGATCGTGTAGATGACGTCGTTGGCAAACTCTTGCGCGGTGTAGTTTGCTGAAGAGTCGAACGCGGTCTTCGAGCCGTCGTAATCGACGGCCATGCCGCCGCCCACGTCGAGCAGCTCAATCGGCACTTTCATCTGGTAGACCTTCGCGTAGACGCGCGCCGCTTCTTTCATCGCATTCTTGATGCGCTTGATGTCGGTGAGCTGCGAGCCGATGTGGAAGTGAAGCAGCTTCAACATGTCCATGCGATCGGCTTCTTCGAGACGGTGGATTACTTCCAAAAGCTCGGTCGTCGTTAGTCCAAACTTTGCGGCCTCGCCACCCGACTTTTCCCAGCGGCCGGAGCCTTTCGAATAGAGCTTGACGCGCATACCGAGCATCGGCAGTGCGCCTTCGTGATTCTCGACGACGTTGAGCACGTGATCGAGCTCGTTGAGCTTTTCGATCACGATCACGACTTTCTTTCCGACTTTCGCGCCCGCAAACGCCAGCTCAATAAACTCCTGGTCCTTGAAACCGTTGAGCACGAGCAGGCTATCACTCGGTTGTTCGAGCGCGAGTGCGGCGTAGAGCTCGGCTTTGGAGCCGGCTTCGATGCCGAAGTCGTAGCGCGAGCCTTCGCGGAGGTACTCCTCGACGACCGAGCGCTGCTGGTTTACCTTCATCGGGTAAACACACATGTGCGCGCCCTGGTATTCAAACTCGCGGATGGAGCGGCTAAACGCGCGCTGAAGTTTTCTTACTTGAGCTGCGACCAATTGCGGGAAACGCAGCAGCACGGGCGTCGTGATGCCACGTTTGGCGAGGTCATCGATGATCTCTTTGAGGTCCGCGGACCGAGGATCTCCCTCGACGGGGCGGACGATAAGGTTTCCCTTCCGG
>Ga0207708_10004425_pt1 | contig 10356 bp, 11 predicted proteins | sample KBSK5101metaG_FD_184340 | JGI IMG/M metagenome (GOLD analysis project Ga0207708, IMG submission 184340) | Corn, switchgrass and miscanthus rhizosphere microbial communities from Kellogg Biological Station, Michigan, USA - KBS K5-10-1 metaG... | ecosystem: Host-associated > Plants > Roots >...
ATCATGCTCGCGCACAAGATCGCCAAGCGGCTCTCCGAGGTGCGCAAGGCGCAGATCCTTCCGTACCTCCGCCCGGACGGGAAGACGCAGGTGACGATCCGCTACGAGATCGACGAGCGCGGGCGCCAGAATCCCGTCGAGGTCGTGCGCGTCCTCGTCTCGACGCAGCATCGCGACGGGCTCGACATGGAGGCGCTCATCAAGCCCGACCTGATCGAGCACGTCCTGCACCCGATCCTCCCGCGGGATCTCTACGACGAGCGCCGCTTCGACGAGCGGGACTTCGTGCTCGTCAACCCGACCGGGAAGTTCGTCCTCGGCGGGCCGATGGGGGACACCGGCCTCACGGGGCGGAAGATCATCGTCGACACGTACGGGGGCGCGGCACGCCACGGCGGCGGTGCGTTCTCGGGCAAGGATCCCACGAAGGTCGACCGCTCGGCAGCCTACGCCGCCCGCTACGTGGCGAAGAACGTCGTCGCGGCCGGGATCGCAGACCGCTGCGAGCTCCAGGTCTCCTATGCGATCGGGGTCGCCCATCCCGTCTCGATCGAGGTCGAGTGCTTCGGCACGGAGCAGATCTCCCTCGACCGCATCGCCGAGCTCGTGCGCGAGAACTTCGACCTCAGGCCGGGCGCCATCCTCCGCGACCTCGACCTCTGGCGGCCGATCTACGCGAAGACGGCCGCATACGGTCATTTCGGCCGTGAGGAGCACGACTTCACGTGGGAGCGCACGGACCGCGCCGGCGCCCTGAGGGCCGCGGCGGGGCTGGCAACGGAGGTTCCTGCGGCCCCCTAAGTGGGTATGGCCCCCGTGTCATGGGGGTTTTCACGCCGGAAAGACGGCGGCAGGCACCACCTCCCGAGCCGCCGCAATACGAGCCGCCGCGCGAGCCGCGGCGCGGGATTCCGTGGGGCCTCGTCGCCCTCGGGATCGTTATCGTCGCGCTCGTTTTCGGGGTCAACTGGGTGCGCGGGGTCTTCCCCGACTTCCACAACCCGTTCAACCAGCAGACGATCGACCGGAGCGGCCCGGCCGTCCTCAAGTCCCTCCAGGACCTGCACGAATACCACGCGGCGACGGGCAACTTCCAGCAGGTCGTCGACCTGCACCAGGACAGCGGCCTGCCGGACGCACTCCTGGGCTCGCGGACGCTCTACATCGCCTACGGCTCGGTGGACGCGAGCGTCGACTTCTCGAACGTCGACGGGGACGCCGTCGACGTGTCGAACGACCGCCTGACGGCGACGATCACGCTGCCGCGCCCGACGCTCTCGCAGGCGCGCATCGACCCGACGCGCAGCTACGTCTACGACCAGGACCAGGGCGCGCTGAACGACATCGGCGATCTCTTCTCGTCGAACGACCACGACCAGCAGGAGCTCAACGTCCTCGCCGTGCAGAAGATGAACGCGACGGCGCAGCAGGGCTCCGGGCTGATCGCGCGGGCGCGCGAGAACACACGCTTGATGCTCTCGAGCCTCCTACGCGCGCTCGGCTTCACCACGGTCAACGTGGTGTTTTCGGACGAGACGAGCTAGGTCGTCCGCACGAAGAGGCCGGAGGCCTGCTTCTCGTCGAGGGGCCGCTCGTCGCCGCCCACGCTGAGCGTCAGCGCGCCGCCGTCTGCCTCGCGCACCTCGATTTGCGTGCCGGGGACGAGGCCCTCGTCGTAGTACCAGTGCAGGAGGTCGCCGTCGTGCTCGGCGAGACGGACGATCTCGGCCTCCGAGCCGGCGGAGAGGTCTGAGAGCGGTTGCAGCTCCCGGTTCTCGGCCTGCTCGAAGTCGGTGTCGACCGGCCAGCCGTGCGGGCAGCGGTCGGGGTTGCCGAGCTGCGCCTCGATGCGCTCGACCATCTCGTCGGTGAAGGTGTTGCCGAGGAGGTCGGCCTGCTCGTGGGCCTCCGCAGGCGTGTAGCCCATGAAGTCGGTGAGGAGACGCTCGATGATCCTGTGGCGGCGGACGACGCGCTCCGCCTGGGCGCGGCCCTGGACGGTCAGAATCGCCTCCTTGTGCTCGCCGCGCTCGACGAGGCCCTCGGCCTCCAGGCGCTTCAGCATCTCCCCGGCCGACGCTCGAGAGACGCCGAGCATGTCCGCGACGCGCACGGCGAGAGTGGGCGAGCCCTTTGTGTCCGGGCGGTATTCCCCAATGGGGAAAGCGAGGAAATAGATCGTCTCGAGGTAGTCGTCGATCGAATGTCCCGCCGCCATCTCAGGGACAATCCTACCGGTGTCCCGCTTCGCCTCGGTCTATCCACTCGTGACCGCGCGCGCCCTTGCGCGGCCGTTCACCTACCTTGCCGACGGGCTCGAGAAAGGGTCCGTCGTCTCCGTTCCGTTCGGGAAGGCGCGGCGGCGCGGAGTCGTCGTCGGGCTCGAGGACGAGGCTCCGCCAGAGGTCGAGCCGGTCGCGGTCGAGCGTGTGCTCGGGTCGGTCTCGCCGGCTCTCGTCGATCTCGCGCTCTGGCTCGCCGACTACTACGGGTCGACTCCCGCGCGCGCCCTGGCGCTCGTTGCGCCAGACGCGCCGGCGCGCCGCAAGGGCGCCAAGCGTCGCGAAGGCCCGAAGGCGCTCCCGGCCGAGGCGGCTCCCGAGACCCTCACGAAGGAACAGGAGGCGGCTCTCAACAAGATTGTCGGCGCGCTGGAGAGTGGCGGCTCGTTCCTGCTCTACGGCGCAACCGGGAGCGGCAAGACCGAGGTGTACCTGCGGGCCTGCGAGGAGGCGCTTGCGCGCGGGCTCGGTGCGATCGTGCTCGTCCCTGAGATCGCGCTCACACCGCAGGCGCTGGGGCGCTTCACCGCGCGCTTCCCCGGCCGGGTTGCCGTCCTCCATTCGGGCATGACCGACGCGGAGCGTCGGGACGAGCGCGAGCGAATCGCGTCCGGCGAGGCGCGCGTCGTCGTGGGGGCCCGCTCAGCGATCTTCGCGCCGGTGGAGAGGCTCGGGATCATCTGCGTCGACGAGGAGCACGACGCCTCCTACAAGCAGGAGTCCGACCCGCGCTACGACGCGCGCACCGTCGCTGCGAAGCGCGCGGCCATCGAAGGCGCCGTCGCCGTGTACGGCAGCGCGACGCCTCGGCCGGAGAGCTGGGGGCGGCTGGAGCGGCTCGAGCTCGGCGGCCGCCTCGGGCGGCGGCTCCCGCACGTCCACGTCGTGGATCTCCGACGCGAGGCCGGCTACCCGCTCTCGGCGCCGCTCCTCGAAGAGCTCGGAGCGATATCGGACAAGGGCGGGAAGGCGATCCTCCTCCTCAACCGCCGAGGCATCGCGCCGGCGCTGCACTGCCTGGCGTGCGGGACGACGCTTCGCTGCCCGGCCTGCGACGTCGGGCTCACCCTGCACGGCGACGGGGCGCTCCACTGCCACCACTGCGGCCGCCGGGAGCTGAGCCCAACGCTCTGCCCGGCTTGCGGGGCAGCGGAGCTCGCACGTCTCGGTGCCGGGACCGAGCGGCTCGAACAGGAGCTGGCCGAGCGGCTGCCCGGGCTCAGGCTCATCCGCCTCGACGCCGACGTCGCCTCCAACCCCGCTGAGCTCACGGAGCGGCTGGCCGCCTTCGCCGAGGCCGACCGCGCGGTCCTCCTCGGGACGCAGATGGTGGCCAAAGGACATCACTTCGAGGGCGTTGCGCTTGCAGCCGTCGTCGACGCGGACACCGGAATGGCGCTGCCGGACTTCCGCGCTGAGGAGCGCACGTTCCAGCTGGTCACCCAGCTCGCCGGGCGCAGCGGCCGCGACGCGCCGGGGCGCGTGCTCGTCCAGACCTACCAGCCGGACTCGCGCCCGGTTGCGCTCGCCGCGCGCCATGCGGTGGACGAGTTCCTCGCCGGCGAGATCGAGCGTCGCCGCGAGCTCGGCTATCCGCCGTTCCGCCACCTCGTTCGCATCGTCGTCTCCGGCCCGGGCGTCGACGGCCCGACGGCGGTGCTCACGGAGCTCCGCGCCGGGCTGGAAGGCCTCGACGGAGACCTGCTCGGACCGGCTCCGCTGCTGCGCCTCCGGAATCGGAGCAGGGCGCAGCTGCTCGTGAAGGCCGCGAATCCGCGTCCGATCGCCGCCCGCGCCGCTCGGCTCCTGTCCGCTGCGGCGCCCGCGATGCGACGGGACGGCCTCGCGGCCTCCGTGGACGTGGATCCGCAGGGACTTGCCTAGTTTCCATCGCGTTCCAGCGGGGAATCATGGCCTCATGGGAATAGGAGAAATCATCGGTCTGATCATCGTGGGGCTCATCGTCGGCGCACTCGGGCGGCTTTTCCATCCGGGTGTCGACTCGATGGGGATCCTCATGACAATGGCAATCGGTATCGCATCAGCGCTTCTCGTCGGCTGGCTTGTCGGCGGAGGCATTCTCGGCTTCATCCTCGCGATCATCGTGGCGGTCGTTCTCGTCGCGTTGTGGTCGCGGATGGTCGGCCCGAGGGCTGCGACAAACCGCATATAGAACAAGGGTTCGCCCTCGTTAGAATTGCCCGGAAATGGGCGAAGTCGAGGGTCAGATCCGGAGCGAAGAGCTCGACGCCGAGCGTGAAGCTCGGCGTCGGCTCGCGCTCGCCCAGGTTCGTCAGTACCCCGATCCGGTCCTGCGCATGAAGGCGAACGACGTCGACGAGATCGACGACTCGGTCACCGGACTCGTCGAGCGCATGCAGGGGCTCATGTCGGAGGCTCGGGGCGTGGGCCTCGCAGCTCCGCAGCTGGGCATCCTGCGGCGCGTGCTCGTCTACCAGGCGGGCGAGGAGGAGCCGTTCAGGGCGCTGGTCAACCCGCGCGTCGTCGAAAGCGGCGAGGAGCGGATCGCCGACGACGAAGGGTGCCTCTCCCTCGGCGCCGCCAGCGTGATCGTCGAGGTGGAGCGGCCCACCACGATCGTCGTCGAGGCGACCTCGCCCGAAGGCGAGGAGCTCCGCATCGAGGCGGAAGGCCTCGAGGCGCGGGTCATCCAGCACGAGCTCGACCATCTCGACGGCGTCCTCATCATCGACCGGACGTCTCCCGAGCAGCGGCGAGAGGCTCTGGCCAAGCTGCGGCCACAGCCCGTCCTCGGACCGACGTAAGTCCCATGAAGATCGCCGTTGCGGCCACCGCGCCGTTCGGTGCGGCCGTGCTCGAAGGGATGGCCAACCGGGGCTACGACATCGAGTTCCTCCTCACGCGGCCCGATAAGCCGCAGGGTCGGGGTCGGAAGAAGGCCGCCCCGCCGGCGAAGGAGGTCGCGAAGCGCCTCGAGATCCCCGTCCAGCAGCCGGACAAGCTGACCGCCTTCCCCGGCGAGGCGCGCGTCGTCGTCATCGCGGGCTACGGGGTGCTGATCCCGGAGAAGCTCCTCGGCGAGCGCCTCTGGCTGAACGTGCACCCGTCGCTTCTCCCGCGCTGGCGCGGAGCCGCGCCAGTGGAGCGCGCGATCATGGCGGGCGACCGCGAGACCGGCGTCACCATCCACAAGACGACCGCGGACCTCGACGCGGGCCCCATTGCGGCTCAGCGCCGCTTTCCGATCGGGCCGCAGGACGACACCGCAGTCGTTGTCGAGCGGGCGGCGGCGCTCGCCGTGGACCTCATCGGCGAGGTCTTCGCCGAGCCCACCTTCGTCCCGCAGCCGGACGGCGCGACCTACGCGGAGAAGCTCACCGCCGCCGACCGCGAGCTCGACTGGTCGAAGCCGACAGAAGAGCTCCTGAACCAGATCCGAGCGCTTTCCCCGCACATCGGGGCGCGGGGGCTGGTGGAGGGGCGCCGCCTGCTCGTCTGGAAGGCGCGGCTCGCCCGCGAGGACTCGCTCCTGGTGGCCGACGGGCTGGAGCTCCTCGAGGTGCAGCGCGAGGGCGGCAAGCGCATGAGCGCGGAGGAGTACCTACGCGGCAGGCGCTGACCGCTCGCAGCGTCGCATACGAGGTCGTCCGCCGTGTCTTCGAGGAGGACGCATACGCGGACCGCGCGTTTCGCTCCCAGGCCGAGGGCCTCGACGAGCGCGACCGCGCGTTCGCCATGCAGCTCGCCTATGGGACGGTGCAGCGCGTCCGTACGCTCGACTACGCGATCGAGACGCTCGGGCGCCGACCTGTGCGAAAGCTCGACCCGCCCGTGCGCACGGCACTACGGCTCGGCGCGTACCAGCTCGGCTACCTGGGGTCGGTCCCCGCGCACGCGGCGGCCAACGAGAGCGTCGAGCTCGTCCGGGCGGCCCGCCTCGAGCGCGCGGTGGCGTTCACGAACGCTGTCATGCGGCGGCTGGGGGACGGCATCGCGACGCTTCTCTCAGGGCTTCCGGAGTCGACGCCGCAGGAGGCGGCGCTCGCGCACTCCTACCCGGACTGGGTGGCGGAAACGTGGTGGCGCGAATGGGGCGCCGATACCACCTTGGCGCTCATGCGGGCACAGAACGAGCCGCCGGAGCGGGTTCTGCGCGAGCCCGCCGGAGGCCTGACAGGTTCGTGGCCGCAGAGCCGCGGCTCGCAGCTCGCCGGCGAGGCGGTGGGCGCGCAGCGCGGCGAGCGCGTCCTCGACCTCTGCGCGGCTCCGGGAGGGAAGGCCACGCAGCTCGCCGCCGCGGGCGCCGACGTCGTCGCCGTCGAGAAGCATTCGGGCCGCGCTCGCGAGCTGGTGGAAAACGCAGCATCGCTCGGCGCCAAGCTGACGGTCGTGAACGCGGACGCGCTCGAGCTCTCTCCCGAGCTCACGGGCTTCGACCGCGTTCTCGTGGATGCACCCTGCTCCGGCCTCGGCGTGCTCAACTCCCGGCCCGACCTCCGTTGGCGGTCCCGTTCCCTTCCCAAGCTCCAGCTCGACCTGCTGAACGTCGCTGCCGAGCGGGCCCGGCCGGGCGGCTCGATCACCTACTCGGTCTGCACCATCAACAAGGCCGAGAACGAGGACGTCGTCGACGCACTCGGCCTGCCCGCCGACGATCTCGGAGCGGAGTATCCGGACTTCCGGCATCCGCGGCGGCCCGACTTCCTGCTCACCCTGCCGCACGTGCATCGCACGTCGGGATTCTTCGTCGCCCGCCTCCGCCGTCCGTAGGATTCCCGGGCATGTCCTGGAAACGATGGATCCGCGAGATCGAGATCGAGCCGTCGCTCTACGCGGGCGACTTCCTCCGGCTCGGCGAGCAGATCGACCACCTGATCGGGGCGGGTGCCCGGCTCTTCCACTTCGACATCGGCGACGGCCATTTCGTCGAGCCCGTCACCATGGGCCCGATCGTCCTCCAGTCGATCTCGCCGCTCATCCACAAGTTCGAAGGCGTGATCGACTGCCACCTGATGGTCAGCAACCCCGAGCACCACTTCGAGATGATCAAGAAGGCGGGCGGGGACAGCGTCACGTTCCACGTCGAGGCGTGTGAGGAGCCGTGGAAGGCGATCAAGCACGCGCGTGACCTCGGGCTCGGCGTCGGCGTCGCGTTCAACCCCGAGACGAGCGTGGAGGATGCGGTGGGCGCGTCCATCGGCGCCGACCTCGTCCTCTGCATGAGCATCCATCCCGGCTATTCCGGCCAGGAGTTCATGCCGGAGAGCCTCGAGCGGATCGCGGCGCTCCGGAGCCAGCTGCACAAGAATCTCTTCGTCCAGGTGGACGGCGGCGTCGGGGAGGGGAACATCGCCGACGTCCGACGCGCCGGGGCGCAGGCCGCTGTCGCGGGCAGCGCAATCTTCGGACGGGAGGACTATCCACGGGCGTACCGGCAGCTCGTGAAGGCCTTTGCCGAAGCCGTTTGAGCGCGCGCTCGAGCTGGCCGAGCGCGGACGCGGCACGACCCATCCCAACCCGGTGGTCGGGGCGGTCGTAGTCGCAGGCGACGAGGTCGTAGGCGAGGGCTGGCATGAGCGGGCCGGCGGTCCACATGCCGAGGTCGTCGCTCTCGAGGCAGCCCGCGAGCGCGCTCGCGGCGGAACCTTTTTCGTCACGCTCGAGCCCTGCGCGCACCACGGCCGCACGCCGCCCTGCGTCGACGCGATCCTCGCCGCGGGCATCGCCCGGGTCGTCGTCGGCGCACCTGACCCGAACCCCAAGACGAATGAACAGGGCTTCGCGCGCCTGCGCGAGGGAGGCGTCGAAGTGGATCTCCTGGAGGGCGACCAGGCGGCACTGGCGCGCCGCCAGAATGAGGCGTGGAGGACGTGGATCTCCGCTCGGCGCCCGTTCGTCACGTACAAGTCCGCGGTCACCCTCGACGGGCGCGTCGTCGTTCCCGAGTCGCGCTGGGTGACGGGGGAGGAGAGTCGCAGCCTCGTGCACCAGCTGCGCGCCGGCTCCGACGCGGTCGCCGTCGGCATGGGCACCGTACGGGCGGACCAGCCCCGGCTCGACGCGCGCGACGTGGAAGCGGCGAGCCAGCCGCGGCGCCTCGCCTTCGGGGGCGGGCCGCTTCCGGAAGGCTCGGAGCTCGAGCTCGTCTCCGGCCCGCTCGACAAGGAGTTGGAGCGGCTCGCGGACGAGGGCGTCCAGTCGCTCCTTCTCGAAGGCGGCCCGACGCTCGCCACGGCCTTCCTCCGCGAAGGCCTCGTCGACAAGTTGCTCCTCTTCATCGCGCCGACGCTCGCGGGCTCCGGGCCGCAGTGGACAGGCGAGCTCGAGACCGCGTTTCCCCTCTCCGGGCTCTCAGCCGAGCGGGTGGGCGAGGACGTCCTCCTCTCCGGATACATCCACGAGCCCTAGAGTTCAGGCCGTGTTCACCGGGATCGTCCGCGAGGTCGGTCGCGTCGAGGCCGTCGAGGGACGCGGCGAGTCGGTTCGCCTCGTCGTCCGCGCGCCAGAGACGGCGGCCGGCACCGCTGTCGGGGATTCGGTCGCGCTCGCGGGCGTCTGCCTGACCGCGGTCGAGGTCGCGGACGGAACGGTTGCCTTCGACGCAGTGCCGGAGACGCTGCGCCGTTCCACTCTGGGACGGCTCGAGCCAGGCGGTGGAGTCAACGTCGAGCCCGCCCTGCGCGCGGGGGAGCCGCTCGGCGGCCACATCGTCCAGGGCCACGTCGACGGAGTCGGGCGAATTCGCCGCGTCGACGACGAGGGGATCGAGGTCGAAGCCCCGGCCGAGGTCATCCGCTACTGCGTCGAGAAGGGCTCCATCGCGGTCGAAGGCGTCAGCCTGACGATCGCAGGGCTCGGCGAAGAATCGTTCACGGCGGCGCTGATCCCGCACACCCGCGAGGTGACCACGCTGGGCGCAATCGCAGAGGGCGACGACGTGAACCTCGAAGTCGACGTCGTGGCGAAGTACGTCGAGAGGCTCGCCACGCGGTGAGGCTCGAGCCGCTCTACAGGATCAGCTTCGCCTACCCGGAGCACTACTTCTCGCGCGGGCCGGACACTCTCGGGCTCTTTCTCGCCGAGGGGCGAGTCGAGGGGGCGGTGAACGGGCGCTTTCGCGGGCTCAATCACGCCCGCTTGCGAAGTGACGATACGTACGTGCCGGACTTCCACGGGGTCATCGAGACCGACGACGGCGCGCTGCTTGCGTTCCACCTCACCGGGCTCGCGCGCAAGGTCGGATACGGACGGGAAGTGACGGGAACCATCGTCCACAGCACCGGCTCCGAGCGCTACGCGCGGCTCAACGACGCGGTCTGCGTGCTGGCCGGCGAGGCGCGGCGTAACGACATCCGCCTCGAGGTCGCGGAGCTAGTCTGGGAGAAGTTAGATACCTGAGGGTTACGATTTGCCAATGAAGGTCGAAACCACCCCGTTCGCAACCATTGAAGCCGCCCTCGAAGACATCCGCGAGGGCAAGTTCGTCGTGGTCGTCGACGCGGCGGACCGCGAGAACGAGGGCGACCTCACGATCGCCGCGCAGTTCGCGACTCCAGACGCGATCAACTTCATGGCCACGCACGGCCGGGGGCTCATCTGCCTGTGCCTGACCGAGGAGCGCTGCGAGGAGCTCGCGCTCCGCCAGATGACCGACCACAACGAGACGCCGTTCGGCACCGCGTTCACGATCACCATCGAGGCGCGTGAAGGGGTCACGACGGGGATCTCGGCGCCGGACCGCGCGCGCACCATTCAGGTCGCCATCGATTCGAGCAAAGGGCCCGCCGACCTCGTCCAGCCCGGGCACATCTTCCCGCTCCGCGCGCGACGCGGGGGCGTGCTCCAGCGCGCCGGCCAGACCGAGGCCGCCGTCGACCTCGCCCGCCTCGCGGGCCTCAATCCCGCCGGCGTCGTCTGCGAGATCATGCGCGAGGACGGGACGATGGCCCGTATCCCCGACCTCATCCCGTACTGCGAGCAGCACGGGATCAAGATGATCACGGTCGAGGATCTGATCGAGTACCGGCGGCAGACGGCGAAGCTCGTCGCACGGATGACCTCGGTGCGGCTCCCGACCGCGTACGGAGACTTC
>Ga0207708_10004429_pt1 | contig 10351 bp, 5 predicted proteins | sample KBSK5101metaG_FD_184340 | JGI IMG/M metagenome (GOLD analysis project Ga0207708, IMG submission 184340) | Corn, switchgrass and miscanthus rhizosphere microbial communities from Kellogg Biological Station, Michigan, USA - KBS K5-10-1 metaG... | ecosystem: Host-associated > Plants > Roots >...
GCCACGAACAGGCGCGAAACAAAGCGGTGTTTCAGCGGATTGGCGAGCTGCTCGGGCAGCTTCTCGATGTCGTAGGCCGGCATGGCCGGAAACTGCTCGCGCATGATGGTCTGCGCCGCTTCGATGGCCGAGCGGTTCGCCGCCGTCGTGGCGTCGGCCACTTTGCGGATACGGAGCATGGGTCAGATGCGAAGCACGTCAGGCAATGGCTTGCAAGCGTCCAAGCTTATCCTCGACGATGCGACCGATCATTTCCTCATAGGTGAGCCCGGCGGCTTCCGCCGAAGCGGCGAAGCCCGCATCGTCGCTGATGCAGGGATTCATGTTCACCTCGAGAATGAAGGGCGCGCCGGCGCGATCGACCCGGAAATCGACACGCGCATAGCCGTCGATCCGGAACAGATCCCAGCACGCGACAGCAAGCCGGTTCAATTCGGCGGCAAGCTCAGGCTCGTCCCGCTCGATCCCGAATCGGCGCGGCGTACCGGTAAAGGGCTGGCTGCCGGGAGTCCACTTGGCGTCGTAATCGGTGATCAGCGGCTCGCCCACATCGAAACCCTGGAACACGGTTTCGCGGATCGGCAGCAGCTCGACCCCGTTTGGGCCTTCCATCATCGCCGAGGCGAATTCCCGCCCGTCGATATAGCCTTCCGCGAAATGCTCATTATTGAAGAACAGCGGCGTGCTTGACGAGAAGCCAAACCGTGCTTCGTTCGTAATGTTGGAAGTCAAGCTAGCGATGTACGCCAACGCATATCGCGGTCTGTTTGATTCCTGACCACCACCCGGCAATCCCGGGAACTGCTCGCCGATGTTGTTCAACTGAACGTCGTTGGGCAGCTTCGAAAGGAAGTGAGAGAAAACGCCTTCCACCCGGTGCTTCGACGTGATGTCATAGTCCATACGGAAACCAATGTTCCTGCCGGTGCTTCCGTTCGGTGTGTTGAAGCGGAAACCGCCGGTGTTGCGAGTGTCGCCGATCGAGAAGTTATTCTCAGTTGGAGTTAGCGCAATCAACTGAGCGATCTTTGGATCAATCGTTCGTCCCGACAGCGACAGAAGGTTCACCGTATTCAGCTGACCGTTGTCAGCTCTAACGTAGGTGAAGTTTCCTGTGCGCGCACCTGCTAACAACACGGTACGGTTAGGAACGAAGTCTTGTACGGTGTCGGTGAATTCATAGAAGAAGTAGAAGAACAATTGGTCCTTCTCGGCCAAGCGTGGACCACCCTCACCAAAACGCGGCAGCGCAAATGGACCACCAACGTTAAAACCATATTGGTGTTGCAGTAGTTTTGGTTTCGCGATCTTCGTGGCGTTGTTGAAGAACGAGTTTGCGTCGAATCTATCATTGCGATAGAAGTCGTACCCTTCACCGTGATAGCTCTTGCCGCCACGCGGTGTCGTGAACTTCACTTGCGCGATGCCCAGACCTTCATCTGGTCCGGCGTTCTGAGTTGTCAGAGTGAATTCCGCAACGCCCGCGACGCTCGGTGTGTTCACACCAAACAACGCGTCAGTTCGCACGAGGTTGTCGTTGATCTCGATACCATCCCAAGTGATGTTCGAGAACGAACCGCGCAAACCATTGATTACTGACTGACGGACGTTGGTGTTTGTGTTGACACCTGCGAGGCCACCAGCAAGGTTAATTGGGTTGCGACCGTTTAACGGAAGATCCTGAACTTGTTTCACATCGATCGTCGTCGAGAGCTTTGCGTCCTCAGTGCGAATGAGCGACTGGGCCTCGGAGGCGGTGACAGAAACTGTTGCAGCGATATCGCCAGCCTCGAGCACCAGACTCAAATTGATTGTCTGGTCCACGTGCGCTTCGATGTTGGTGACTTGTAGTTTTTTGAATCCAGCACCCTCCGCTGTAATGGAGTATGTGCCGACCCGGACGTCAGTTATGACGAATGAACCGTCTTCCTTTGTGGTGACGGATTTTTCGTCTCTCGTTTGGGTGTCAATTAAAGTGACTTTGACACCCGGCACAATCGCGTCATTCGTATCTTTTACAATACCTCTGACTTGCGTGCTGACGTTTTGTGCCGAGACGCTGAATGCCAGGCAGAAGATGCTCAGCACCAGACTAAAGATGCTGACAGGAAGCTTAAACCTCATCATTATGGGCTCCTTCTGTGGTTGGTTAAGGCGTTTCAGTCTTCACTCATAGCCAATGGGCAAAGACTGTATATTTCCGATTTTTCAACTTTCCTGAGGTAGGGATAACTTAGAAAGCCGAAGGTACCGACGGGGACTTTGGCAATATGCGTGCCGCTTAGATTCGGATACCGCCGCCGATTTTTTGCACGGATTTGGGGATTTTCTCCCCGAACAGTGACCCAAAAAATCGGGAAATTTGGATCACTGTTCAATTTTGTCAATTCTGTTACCGGAGCTGAGGACGTGGGAATCAGTACTCGACACGCCCATCAAACAGCATATCCGCGAGTTTGTACTTCGCGTTGACTTTCATTTTCTCGTTGAGCTGCGCGAAGAATCGGACGCTGTCGTCATCGGCGAGAAATGGCTGACCACCCTCAGCACGTTTGAAGACAAACTTCGCTCCCATACCGTCTGCTGCTGGAGGTCGATACTCCATGAGGAACAACTTCTTTCCGTCTTTCCGTTCGAGGTAGACATTGTTCTGCAGTGCCTCCGTAGTTGCTGCCGAGAAAGCGCGCGTCACACCCGGAACCATTTTTTCGTCTCCGACTTCGACCGAAACTGTGACAACGATGTAGCTCGAAAAATCGCGATCGACAAAACCCTTCAGTTGAGTCGTCAACTCTTCATTGGGCTGTGCCTGCTCCAACAACACACGTCGAGCGAACGCTGCGCGAACCGGTTTCGCCGAGAGAAAGCGTATGTAGTATTTGATCGAAGCTGAAGGTTTGGATTGGCCAGACTCCACATTGTTTGATCCGGCGTTGACATTTCGATCTTCCCGGCGCGAAGCCATAACTGACGTTATGGCAGAAGTTTCACTCGGCTGCGATTTAGGTGACTCCGTTTGTGTTTGACTCCAGGCGGAGTCGTTTAAAGTTTTCTCAACTTCTTTCTTGGACCATTCGGTCCAGGGCTTCGTTTGTGCTGATCCGTAACTGGCGAACACAAACATAAGCGCACACGCAGTGGCAAGGTGTTTCATAGATGGGCTCCTCAAATAAAAATGTGTTACGCGTGGTGAGATTTAATTCTTACCGACTGTCGGAGATTTTTTCAAATAAGAAATCCGAAATCAAGTATCAACACTCACTCCGACTTCAATGCGATTCCATGACACCGCATTCTCGCTCTTAGTATTCGAGCATGCCGTTATAGATCATTTCGCTGACCTTAAACTTCATATTGAGTTTCAAGCTCTCACTGTACTCCGAAAAGAAGCGTATATCTTTTGTGTCGCTAGTGATAAACGGCTTACCGTCGACGCTACGGTGAAAGATAAAGCGCGCACCAAAACCATCTCTGCCCGGAGGAACATACTCATTCAAGAAGAGTCGCGCTCCATCGTTGCGTTCAAGATATGTCTTGTTCTTTAGGACCGCCGTCACTGCGCTGTTGAAGGCTTGCATTGCTTTGCCGGAGAAACGACCGTCCGATGATTCAAATGTCACAGTAAGAATGATGGAGTCTTTGGATTCGAGTTCGGCCCACGAGCGCAAACCTTTCTCGCTTTCAGCATCAAGCTTCTCCTGAATCTGATACAACCGTACGAGTGCCTGACGAACTGGTCGAGCAGAAAAAAACCGAATGTGATATGTCACCTTCATCTCTTGATTGACCGCGCCTTCCGAGGCACGCTGATTTGAATTGGGCGCGTTACGGTTTGGTGAAGTTGGCTGGTAAAACATTTCGGAGATGTTTGTATCGACCTGAATATGCGCCCATGGTGAATCCGTTAAAAGTTTTTCTGCGTCCTTCTTGGACCACTCTGTCCACGGAACAGTTTTGTTTTGACCGATCGCGATAGCCGCGATCCATAGCAGGAACATAAGCGAGGCAAGGGCTGCGATGTGGAGTCTCGCCGATTTGATAATCATTGGAAGATAGCCTCTCTGAAATCTGAGGGTCGTTCGAGAAGAACCTGGCTGGAGCGCATTAAACATGATCAGGAATGTTATTGAAAGCTCCGGAAATGGTTTTCTTATGCGCGGGTGAAACCGAAGGACAGTGCTGAACCCCTTTCCCTCTTTTACCGCTTGTAGTGGTGTCTAAAAAATCATGAGGAGAGCAGGAGTTCCTGCCCTCCTCAAAGGCTTCATCAGGCAAACACCTTAGAAGTTGAATCTTACTACTAACTGAACGAGGCGGCCTCCAGGATCATTCGTTGTAGAGATGTCCTGGTAAGCGTTTGTGAAACGAGCGAAGGTAGCCGCTCCAAATCCAGCAAGTGTGTTGACGTCATTGCTCGCGTTGCCCACTAGGAAGTTGATGTTGTTGAATGCATTCAACATCTCTCCTCGTAGCTCGAGGTTTGTGTTTTCCGTGAACTTGATTCTCTTAACTATGCTCAGGTCCGAACGGAAGAAGGCTGGTCCTTTGAGAACCAGGTTGTTGTAACCGCATTGCCCTGCAAATCCCTGGTTACAGCCAAGACCCGCAGGCGCAATGTAACGGCCTTGCGGTGCTCCTTGCGTGTACACAGGAAGGGTGGTGCCCGCTTCAAACGCAGTATTGAATGCCTTGAAGGTATTCGTCCGGATGTCGAGGGGCAATACCCACACGTTACCGCGGACAACACCATCGGCATCAGCTTCGCCACGATAAACCCCGATGGCCTTTTGCAGCTCGTCGGCAGTCATTCCAACCAATTGAACGTTACCCAAAGAAAAGGGTGAACCGCTCTGCATACGAATGTTGCCGTTGAAACCCCAACCTCCAAGAAGCCTGTCAACCCAACCATTTGCGCCGCTGAGGAAATGCTGTCCACGCCCAACGGGCAGTTCGTAGATAAAGTTGGCCTTGAAGGCTTGAGTAATGTCGAACGGGGTTACCCCGCGCCGGTCGTCGAGCCCGGGGCGAAGTGTTGCTGGTTGATCGAAGAGATCCGAATTGCTCGCGTACATGTTCGAAAGTGCTTTCGAGAAGGTATAGCTCGCTTGCACCAACAAACCCTTTGCAAAGCGTCGACGGAGCTCGAAAGTTAGACCATCGTAAGTTGTCTCTCCCTCGTTGGTGAACAGGAAGGCGCCGCCGCGTTTTCCTGGATTGACGAAGAAGTAGTTGTATGGAATACCTGCGGCAATCCGATTCGGATCGAACAACGACTCATTAGTTGTTTGGCCAATTGTAGTGGCGAAACCCAGCGCACTCGCATTTAAAGGATTGAGTGCGTTAGTGAAAGTCGCATTGGCAAACAATGAGCCGTTCGCCGTAGCTGGCGATCCCGGCACGACCGCGCCCGTGAATGGGTTGTAATTTGCCGCATTCGAAGCGTTCGCCGGGTTGCTAACTAGAAGACCTCTGAAGTAGCCGAGAATGTTTGGCAATGGAGACGTGTTTGTCCCCGGTCCAAAATATGCGAACGTTGGAATTCGGTTCGCTGTCGCGCACGGGTTCTGGTTCGCGGCACAACCAAAACGTCCCGCCGCCGTATTGGCCGCCATGTTTTTCTGAGCGAGAATGAACTCATTCAGAAACCCATTCTCGAAGACATTGATCTCATTTAGATTGTACTGCCTCCACAGGTCCTTACCGCGGTTCCCGACATAACGCGCTTCCACTACCATGTTGGAAGTGAGTTCCCGCTGGATGCTGATCGTCCACGAATTAACGTGACCGATCTTCATATCAGGCAGGAAGGTGTTCGCCGGGTCACCGATGGAACCTACGGCCGGATAAATCGGCGCCGCGGGTAGCGAGACACCTGTAACCGGGGTAGACGAGAAAGGCGGAGGTGCCGGAATCCCGTTACGCAACAAGTTTCCAAACGAAAGTGGGAACGGATTTCCTGAGGTGCTCTGGTTGGCACTCAATGTGCCGCCCGGGTTGGAGTTGAAAAGGCTTGTAAAAGCGCTCATGCCTTCTCGCACAAAAGCAACTGAAAAGCCTCCGCGAAAGACTGTTTGACCTGAATTGCCAAATAGCCCGTGCCAGAAACCATCGTTAGCGGTATTGGGACTCCAGGTTATGCCAATGCTCGGCGCGAAATTGCCATAGTCTGTACCGAAAACTTTATCACCTTCCGCCAGTTGAACGTACCTGGTTGCTGAGCCGGTTAGAGTGCCGGGCTTGAACAAGTTACCTTCGCCAGATTCACCGTAGATACTGGCGAAGTTTTCGACCTGCGAGAGATTGTTGTTCAACGAGTGGAACGGACCTTGAACTTCCCAGCGAAGGCCGCCGGTAAGCGTAACGTTTGGTCGCAAGCGCCACGTGTCTTGAGCAAAGAACCCATATTCAAGCATGTTGGCACGTGTGATGAGATCGCCAAGGTACTTATAATTTCCTGAGTCTTCACTCAACCGAGCGTTGCCGGTCACTGAATTAATCCGACCGACAAGCGTCGCATAAAGTGAAGCCGCTGCTCCTTGTTGACTCACAGTTGGCTGCAGCGATGAAAATGCATTGAACGCCGTCGAGTCGCCTGCGAGAGTACTGCTGATACCAAAACCAATTGTCGGAACAACTGTTACGTTTTGTGCCCAGTAGTTAATTCTTGAAACTGTACTGCCAAAGTTAAGCGAGTGATTGCCTTTGATCCAGTTCAGGTTGTCAGAAAACTGTTGGACTGGCGCGTTCCGACGTGACGGCGCGGTCACGACAGTTGCGGTCGAGATACCTGGTCCTCCAACGTTCAAAGAGACTCCACCCTGATTCGAAAACTGGGAGCCGTTGACCTGCGGGAAGAACAGCACCGTGCCTCCGGTTATGCCAAAGCGAGCCTCGTTGACGACATTCTCTTTCATGGTCCAACGCCAGGCAGTGGAGTTGGAGAAGCGATTCGAATCCTGGCTGCCAAAATTAGGAAAGTCTGGGAACGCCGGATCCGCACCGTTTAGGAAGTCCACTTTCGAACGAAACTGTTGATAGTTCCAAATGTTCTCAATGTGGTGGTTCTTATGCGGTTGGAAGTCGAAACGTACAGTTGGAAACTTGCGGACCTGGCCGCCTGGATTGAAGAACGTTGCCTGTTGCAGGTTCGGATTCGACTGTTGAACGAACACTGCATTTACACCGGTCAACGCACTTCTCATGCTTGCAAGCAACGCGCTAATGGTCGGATCGGTCGTTGCTATCAGACCGGCATTCGACGCCAGCGTTAGAACGTTGACTGAACAAGTGAAGTTAGGCGGAGTAGGAACGCAAGTTACATTCGCTGGCGGAGCACCAGCATAAGTTGCGTTCGTTGTAGTGAAACGATGGATTCCGCTTTGAGCAAGTGGATTAAGAACCGTACGCGTTCGCGGTGAGCTCTTTTCCGGTAAACGATACTCCTCGTAATTAACGAAGAAGAACGCTTTGTCTCGACCACTAAACAGCCCCGGAATTGTAATCGGCCCACCTACCTTGCCACCCGGCTGATTCAGGAGAATGCGTTGCTGAGGCGCCTTGTGCGTAACTGGATCAGCCGCGAGGTCGCGATTGTTGAACCAGTAATTCGCATTCAACGCCGGATTTCGGTGATACCAGTAAACGCCACCGTGATAGTCATTCGCGCCGCCCTGCGTTACGAATTTAATCTGGACCGCTCCCTCAGCAGAACTTTCAGCTCCGGGAGTTGACGTCGAAGTGGTTACCTCAGCGATTGCGTCGGTGCGGGGACGAATATATGTGAAGAATCCGTCGCTCGATTTGAGAGTGTTGTCTTGAACGTTGATTCCGTCGAGTGTGATGTTGAGCGCACCCTTAGGCAGTCCATTAACAGAAGACGTACGAGGTCTTCCTGGTGTTGCGGTGCCTGGCAGTGCTAACACCAAGTCCAAAGCATCGCGTGAAGCTGTCGGTAGATCGGTGATCTGACGACCAGTAAGAGTTGTGCCAACCGTGGCGGTTTGGGTTTGCAGCAATTCACCTCCGCCGACCACAGTAACTGTCTCATTAGCGGAGCCGATTTCTAGCTCAATATTGATGCTTGACGGCTTTCCAACGTCAATCTTGATCTCCGTCACCACCGACTGTTTGAATCCGGCGGCGTTGATAGTCGCGGTGTAAACGCCTGCTGTCAAAGACGAGACCGTAAAAGCGCCTTCGTCAGTAGTCTGCGTCGAAAACTCCTGGTTCGTGGCGGTGTTCTTCACCACCACCGTAGCGCCTGCAACGTAAGCCCCCTTCTGGTCAACGACGGTGCCCGAAAGCGAGCCGGTAGAGCCCGTTTGACCTAAAGCAGGAACCACGCTCAGAGCAACGGCAAGGAGTAGCGGTAGGTACTTCCGTAAACCGTTTGTCATCACGTAACCCTCCAAAATGGTTTTTGCGCTAACGAGGCAGAAGAGGAACACTGCCCCGAATGATCGTCCCCCTGAAAGGGAACCATGCCGGTCCCTTGAAGGGAACCAAGCCAACTTTCTTTTTTGTGTTAAGAATGGGACTGCCCGTCAGTTACCGTAACGAGCGAATTGCGAGATTGCTAAGCAAATGCTAGTCCAGCACCCGCTTCGCGCCAAAGCCTACGAAATTTCGTACGTATCGTGCAAGTCCACCGAGGGGCTGTTGCAGTTTTCTGGATTTATCTTCAAATTATTGGAATCGTGAGGATCCAGACCTCAAGGAACAGGCAGTTGCTACTTGATCACTTCGAGTTCAAACGACAGTTCTTTGCCTCGTACTACACTCGACAAATAGAACTCCCAGAACTTACGAATGAAGCGAAGAGATGGTGATCGTTGGTCTAAATTAACTAAAGCTTCGAGACCAATCGCGCGCCAGAGATTGGCCAGACTCACATGCGTTCGCAGTGGTCGAAGCTCAGCTTGCGTGTAGAACGGAAATGGCGACGACGGCATGAAGCATGTAAACGAGTAACTATTGAAGTGATTGCGATGTGTTGGATCGGTGGCCCAATCAGGATTTGAATAGTGAGGTGTAACAATTTTTAGTCGACCGCCAGATCTCGTGATTCTATGTAACTCATTCACAAAACCAAGCACATCAGGAACGTGCTCGATAACGTGCCGACAAATGATCTCATCGAACTGATCGCTTTCGAATGGATAAGGAAAGTTTCCGAGGTCGTGGATCACGTCAGCATGCGATCGCGGATTTGCGTCGATGCCGATTGCTCCCGGAAACTTATTCTGACCACAACCAACGTCGAGGATCTTTTTAGCGACAGTTGCAGACGCGTTGATTTTGTCGTCACTCATTTTCCGGAAGAGTTTTGCGAAGAGCCTTGCAACTAATTCAACGCAATACGAGAAGACAACACTCGCGGCAGATCTGCAAGACCAACAGGATGCACCGGCAGTCTGATTCCTTTTTGTACCTGGTCCAACTTCATACCATCAAGCATTACATCTTCATCGCTCTTCAACATCTGTTTAGGAATCAGTACGAAGTCACCACTGATTCTTTCACGAGCTGATAACAGATCTTGTCCGGTTAACAAACCGGCGACTGAGACGTCGCCGCCGAAGTAGGTGTTGTCAATTCCCGCTACCGAAAGTGCGCTACCAAATTTTGCATTCAATCTTTCGATCAGCGGACGAAGCACTGGAGCGAAGAGTGTGCCAGTTACGATCGTTCCGCGTTGGTGTTCCAACTGCATTCCTCTTCGCTGCATTCTTCTCGTCGTCGCCGCGAACTGTTCTTTGAATGAACGGACCATGCCGACGCCGTCTTCGATTTGAGGATAGTCGCCGTAATGCGAACGACTCGGGATCGGTTTACCAGCTCTCAAGTAGATCTCGTCTCCGAGGAGTGCGAAGTTGGTTCCAATCCGTGCGCGCAAACTTTCCTGGATCTTGCTTACCTGATCGATCACGCGGCTACAGAATTCCGGAGTCACCGCTGTTAGTCGCGCATCAGTATTGTAACGGGTTAGACCAAGAGGAACGATCGCGACACTTGTGATGCGCGGAAACTCGGATGCGAGATCGTTGATCGTCTTGTGTAACACCTCTTCGTCGTTGATGCCGGGACAAAGGACCACTTGAGCGTGCACCTCAATGCCGGCATCCAGTAGACGGTTCATCTGCGTTGAGATGTCAGCGCGTTTATTATCGACGCCTAATAAGTACGCACGCACCTTCACATCGGTAGCGTGCACAGAAACGTACTGCGGCGAAAGACGCTGCTCGATGATGCGCTGCATCTCGTCTTCCGTGATTGAGGTGAGCGTTGTGTAGTTCCCGTAAAGGAAAGACAGCCGCACATCTTCGTCGCGAACGAACAACGATTTACGAGC
>Ga0207708_10004430_pt1 | contig 10350 bp, 10 predicted proteins | sample KBSK5101metaG_FD_184340 | JGI IMG/M metagenome (GOLD analysis project Ga0207708, IMG submission 184340) | Corn, switchgrass and miscanthus rhizosphere microbial communities from Kellogg Biological Station, Michigan, USA - KBS K5-10-1 metaG... | ecosystem: Host-associated > Plants > Roots >...
ACTTCACCGCCTATCTGAAGGTCGCGACGGACACTAGTTACGGGCGGCTGAGCGCGAATCCTATCGGCGCCCGGACCGTGCGCCTGCAGCGTCGGGCGATCGGGTCGACGACGTGGGCCAATCTCGTGACCTTGCCGCCCTCGTCCACCGCGGGGACGTATCCCACGTCGCTCCGGCTCTACAGCACGGCCGACTTCCGAGCCGTCTTCTCGACGCCGTCGAACGAAGGGGTCCGTGGCGACACGAGTCCGACCGTTCGGATCACGGTCGCGCCCTGCACGGCGAACTGCCCGCTTGAGATCTCGGCGAGCTGAGGAGGTCCATGGTGCTGCTGCGTGCCGTTCTCGCGTCGCTCGCTATCCTCGCGGGCGCCTGTACGACCTCTTCCGCCGCACCTGCCGAGAGCCCGTTCGCGCCATCAAGCCCGCCGGTCGCGGCGGCCAACAGCCCGAGCCCGAGTCTCGCCACTGCCACCGTCACCGTGGGGCCGTCCGCGGTCCCGACCCATACGGTCCAGCCCGCCGACGGCCCATCCGTCGCCCGCCTCTCCGCCGAAGGTGGGGACCCTGTCACGGGTCAGCTCGGGACCTACATCTGGCACGACCAGGGGTCTGACAGCCCGTGGCTTCCCGGTGCCCCGATCGCCGTCGGGCGTGGCGAGCCGCTGACGGTCCGGCTCGCGCCGGCCACGAGCGTCGCGGCATGGCAAGCGCGGATCGTCCCCGCCGATACGAGCGGACCGACAGGGGCCACGCTCCTCGCCAAAGGTTCGGGCACACCCCGTTTCGACGCGCCGAGACACGGCGCGTGGACGCTCGAGGTCCACCTGGTGTTCGGCGACGCCGCCGGCGACGCCAGCTACTTCTGGCGACTCGACGTCAGATGATCCGATGGGCTTTCGCGGCCGGTCATCGGCCGCCGCGAGTCACGCCTCGGACGCGACCGGCTGCCCCGCGGAGAAGATCGAGACCTGCGCGTCGTCGGGGAGCATCACCCCGAATACCTTCTGGAGGGCCAGCGTGTGCGCGCACGATCCCCAGCTCTCGAAATAGTGGCAGGTGCAGCGCCACTGACCGGCTTCGAGGGCGACATGGTGCGTGTCGTTGTCACCGCGGAACGTCAGCGAGAGACGATCGATGGTCATCCGATCGAGCTCTCGCGCGTAGCGATTCGCCTTCTCGACCTTGCCGATGAGGGAGCTGTGCATCGCGTGCATCCTCCGTCGCCCGAGGGGCGTTACCGAGGCCGCTGTCCGGTCTGCACCTCCGACCGGTGGTAGCGGTCGCGTCCCTGAAGCCTACACCCGAGGCCCGCCCCGGTCATCCCCGAATCGTCCCGGGTCAGGGCGCGTTGGTCCCCTCCCGGCCGAAATCGTCCTGGAGCCGGATCACGTCATCGAGCTCGGGCGTGGACACCTCGATCAGCTCGCATCGCTCGATCGATTCGAACCGGTGGACGCGCCCGGTCGGGATCCACGCGGCTTCGCCAGGACCGAGCTCGTGCTCGCGTATGACACCGCCGTCGTCCTCGAGGTAGAGGCGCAGACGACCGGACAGTACGAGGACACTCTCGTCCTTGATCTCATGTCGCTGGAGCGACAACCGCTTGCCGGTCTCGATCACCAGCACCTTCCCGGCGTAGCGTTCCGTGTGGGCCCAGATCAGCTCGTGACCCCAGGGCTTGTCGACCCGCCGCTCCGTCACGTGCCGCGCACCAGTCGCTCGCCGGCGTCGACCATCGCGTCACGCGCTTCGGCCGAGGTCGCCTCGGTATAGACGCGGACCAGGGGCTCCGTGCCGGACGTCCGGATCAGCAGCCACGAGCCATCGGCAAGGAAGAACTTGTAGCCGTCCTTCGTGTCGAGCCCGACCGTACGGGCGACGGGCTCACCGGCGAGCTCGGACGGACCGGCGGCGGCAAGATCGACGAGCAGGCGCCGCTTGGTCTCCGGGTACTCGACACGGTCGACGTGCACATCGATCCGACGGTAGAAGGAGGGGCCGGCGATCTCGTGGAAATGCGCGATCGCCTGTGAGACCGGCCAGCGACCGGCCGCCTTCTCACGAAGGAACAGGTCGAGGAGCAGGAGATCGGCATAGATGCCGTCTCGCTCCGGGAGATGCATCCCGAACCCGAAGCCGCCGGACTCCTCGGCGCCCATCATCGCGCCAGTCTCGATCATCTTCGGCCCGATGAACTTGAACCCGACCGGCGTCTCGTGGGTGGCGATGTCGTAGCGCTCCCCGAGGCGCGCGGCCATCGAGGTGTTGTTGACGCTGACGACGACCGGATCCCGCCACCCGCGGTGCTCGGCCAGGTAGTACATGAGCAGTCCGGTGACCTGGAGCTGGTGGATGAAGGTGCCCTTCTCGTCGGCCGCGCCCGCGCGGTCCGCGTCGCCGTCGAGCAGCAGGCCGAGGTCATAGTCGCCCTCGGCGATCAGCCGCAGCGCCTCATCGACGTTCGGCCGGATCGGCTCGGGGTTCAGCCCGCCGAAGTACGGGTTCCGCTCCTGGTGGATCTCGTCGATCTGGATCCGCCCGCCGCGAAGCAAGCGCGGGATCCAGCCGGACCCGACCCCGTAGAGCGGGTCGACCAGCACCGAGATCTCCGCGGCCCGCAGCGCATCCAGGTCGACCGTTCGCCGGACGAAACGCTCATACCCATCGAACGGGTCGAACCGCTCGACGAGCCCGGCAGCTTCGGCATCGGCAAAGGGCCGACGCTCGATCGGGGCACCGCCGTTGACGGCGAGGCGCGCCTCGATCGCGGTGAGCATCTCCGGCCCACCGGCGGCGCCGGAAGGCGCCTTGACCTTGAACCCGTTGTCGACCCACGGGTTGTGGCTGGCCGTGATGACGATCCCCGCCGCGGCGCCTCGCTCCACGACCTCGTATGAGCTCATCTGCGTCGGCACCGCATGGGTTGCGATCGCGACCGGGATGTCGCGCGCGACGAGGACTTCTGCGGCGGCGGCCGCGAAATGCTCCGAGGCGAACCGGCGGTCGTAGGCGATGACGACGCCCCGCGCGTTCGACCCCTCGCCTTCGACGTAGGCGGCCACGCCATCTGCGCAGCGACGCACGTTCTCGAAGGTGAACTCGTCAGCGATCCGTGCGCGCCACCCGTCGGTCCCGAACACGATCGACGTGGGCGCGGTGACACCGGCGGTCGCGGACACTCAGCCTCCAGCCTGCATGCAGCGGTCGATGAGCGACTCGACGACGTCGATGTCGGGCGCCGACCCGCGCAGCAGCGCGATGGGCTGCGCGGCCGTGATGCTACCGCGCTGCGGCGGAGCGATGACACCGAGGCGCCCGTCGACCCGCCGCACGACGAGGTCGTCGGCGCCGACCTGCGCGGTCTCGCCGGGCTGAACGACGGCGCCTTCGCCATGCGCTCCGATCGCTGCCAACAGCGCTGTCCACGAGCCGAGGTCCGACCAGGCGACATCCATCGCCCCCATCACGACCTGGCCGTTTCGCGCCGCACCTTCCATGACCGCATGGTCGATCGAGCGGGCCTGCTGGATCGCCTCGTACGCGGACTCGAGCAGCATCGGCGCGCCGACCATCGGGCGCAGCGTCTGCAGAAGACCGGTGAATCGCCCGAGCGCGGCGGTGATGGCGCTGCGGCGCCAGAGGAAGATCCCCGCATTCCACGCGACCCCCGGCTCCTTGAGAAGCATCTGTGCCCGCTCCTGCGTGGGCTTTTCCTCGAACCGGTCGAGCTCATACGCGACGAGCCCGTCGACATCCCGCTTCGTGTCCAGTTTGGGGATCAGATAGCCGTACTCGGTAGCTGGGCGAGTTGCCTGGACGCCGAAGGTGACCAGCGGTCCGTCGATCTCGAACGCGTCGGTCGCGAGGCGGCCGGCCTTTTCGAGCACCGACGTGTACCGGCGCTCCGACTTCGGCTCGATGTAGGCGTCGGCCGGGACGACGAGCATCACCTCGTCGTCAGGCTTGTCGATCGCGATCGCCCCAAGGGCGATGGCGGCCGCGGTGTTCCGGCCCATCGGCTCGAGCAGGACATGCGCGTCCGGCAACTGGTCGCGGACGAACCGCTCGTACCGCCGCTCGGTGACGACCGTGATGGCGTCCGGCGCGACCGGAAGGCGTCGGGCGGTCGCCTGGAGAAGCGTCTCCCCGCTGGGGAGCAACGGCAGGAACGGCTTGGGTCGTTCCGGGCGGCTCAGGGGGTGGAGTCGTGTTCCCCCGCCTCCAGCCATGATGACCGCGTACATGCGCCGTCCATCGTAGCGCCGGCGGGAGGCCCCCACCGGCAGGCTGTCACTGGGCGAGGACGACCCACTTCCCTTCCCAGATCACGCTGCGCTGCCATTCGTGATAGCGGGTGAACACATCGCGGAACTGGGCGACCGTCAGGTACTTGTACGGCCAACGGTCGGCCGACGTCCCGAGCGGGCCGCTTACATAGAGCCCCATCAAAGTCTTCTTGGCGGGCTCGTCGAGGTCGTAGGTCAGCTTGTAGCCGAGCACCACCCAGGCGTGCTTGCCCGAGAAGACCGTGACGCCGACCGGGTTCCGCGTGCGGGCGATCGACGACCAGATCGACGTGATCGCCTCTTCCTTGTTGGTATAGGCGCGCGGGTAGTAGGGCTTGCCGTTCGTGAAGTAGCGCAGCGTCCAACCCCAACCCTGGGGATCGTTGCCCAAGGTCGCGTACCGGTAGCGGTTGTGGAGACGCGTCAGCTTGTAGATGTACGACTGGCGCGAATACGACCGGTTGCTGGTGCCGAGGACGAGATTCGCCATCGACTGGACGGTGGCCGGGACGCACCAGTAGCTCGTGTACTGGCGGACCATCGCCGAGGACCGGTAGAGATTGCGGCTCAGGACGATGGAGCCCGACGACGGTGTCGGGGTCGGCTTGGGTGTTGCCGTCGGCGACGGCGTGTCGGTCGGGTCCGGCGTGTGGCCGACGGGCGCGCTCGTCGGTTCGGGAGCGGCAGTGGGATCCGGCGTCGGATCCGGTGTCGGGGACGGCGTCGGTGCGGGCGTGGGCGTGGCGTCCGCTGCTGTGCCCAGGGTCGGCGTCGGACCAGCGTCAGGAGCCGTATCGGTGGGAGCCGAGCTCTCGTCGGCGAGCGCCGACCACGGCATCGCGCCAAGCAGCGTCAGCCCGACGACGGTCGCGAGGATCGCACGGGGGAGGCGGCCAAGGGCCGTGGCGCGTCGCTCCATGTAGGACAGCCTACCCAACCGGCGCGGCTCCCTGCGCCCTGCCGAAGGTACCGCGCGTTGCGTGGACGCAACGGTCCGCGGAGCGGATCAGAAGCTCGGCGGCGTGATACAAAAGAGCACGCGGGCGGGCTCGGTGCCGTGGTTCACGTTCCAGTGCGGGACCCGCGACGGGTAGGTGATCGCATCGCCTTCGCGCAAGACGTAGTGCTCGTCGCCGACCCACAGGTCGAGGACACCGTCGAGGACGACGACGACCTCCTCGTCGGAATCGTGCGTGTACGGATCCGCCCCGGTCCCGCCGCCAGGCTCGATCGTCGACATGATCACCTGTAGCCGGCCCGACATGTTGGAGGTGAGGAATTCGTCGACGGCCTTCAGGCCCTTGTACGTCACCCGTCGCCGCGCCTCGCGCCGGACGACCCGGCCGGTGTCGCCCTCCTCGGCGAACAGCTGGGCGATCGACAGATCGAGGGCGCGCGCGATCCGATGCACCGTGGCGATGGACGGGCTCGTCACATCCCTTTCGACCTGCGAGAGGAAGCTTTCGGTCACGCTTGCACGCTCGGCGACGTCGCGTAATGTCAGGTGGCGCGCCTGACGCAGGGACCGGATCCGGGTGCCGAGTTGCAGCTCCGTCGTCACAGGGGACGTTCCTCCACTGCACGGACGTCGTCGGGTTCCTGAAGTATAGGTTCAGCTTGCCACGAGGAGTCTCGTTGGCAAGGGGTCATGACTGCGAGATTCGAAGTACGTTTCCGTTGACGCAGCCGACCGGCACTCGTAGGATGCGTGGGCCTGTACCCCAGCTACAGGACATTGCCCGATGCCCGCACCATCGCGCGAGGACCGCCGTTGACCGCATCCCCGACGATCGACGCCCGGCCTGACGACGCTGCCGCGCCCGGCCGCGGCGCCGCGTCGACGCGACGCACTGCCCCCGACGTCGAGATCCAGGGCGTCACGAAGCGGTTCGGGCCGGTCACCGCGGTCGACGGGATGCACCTCGCGATCGAGCGAGGCGAGTTCTATTCGCTGCTCGGTCCGTCGGGCTGCGGCAAGACGACGACCTTGCGGATGATCGCCGGCTTCGAGCAGCCGACAGAGGGAGAGATCTTCCTTGCCGGCGAGCCGATCGCCGGTGTCCCGCCGTACCAGCGCAACGTCAACACGGTCTTCCAGCACTACGCGCTGTTCCCACACATGGACGTGGCCCAGAACGTCGGGTACGGGCTGCGTCAGCGCAAGGTCGACAAGAAGGAGGAGGCGCGGCGTGTCAGCGAGGCGCTCGATCTCGTCCGCCTGAGCGGGTACGAAAAGCGCCGGACATGGGAGATGTCCGGCGGCCAGCAGCAGCGCGTCGCGCTGGCGCGGGCGCTCGTGAACCGGCCGACCGTGCTCCTCCTCGACGAGCCGCTGGGCGCCCTCGACCTGAAGCTGCGCAAGGAGATGCAGCTCGAGCTCAAGGCGCTCCAGCGTGAGGTCGGCATCACGTTCGTCTACGTGACCCACGACCAGGAAGAGGCGCTCACGATGAGCGACGTCATCGTCGTCATGCGCGATGGCCTGATCCAGCAGAAGGGCGACCCGACGACGCTGTACGAGCGCCCGCTCAACAAGTTCGTCGCGGACTTCATCGGGACGTCGAACTTCATGGACGCGACGGTCGTGGAGGCGCTCGGCGACGGTCGCGTCGTCGTCAATACGGGCCGCGGCCTGACGTTGCGCGGCGGCCTCACGGACCCGGAGCGCCATCCCGCGGCCGGCGACGCGGTCGTTGTCGCGACGCGGCCGGAGCGGCTCGAGCTGTTCGCAGCCGACGGCGCTAGCGCCGCAGCTGACGGGATCACGCAGATCCAGGGACGCGTCCAGCAGGGCACGTACCTTGGTGACCAGACGGAATATCGAGTGGCAACGGAGGAGGCGGGCGAAGTGATCGTCCGTCACCAGAACGCAGCGGGCGCCGGGGGCGCCCCGGGGGTCGGTCCGGGTGACCCAGTGGTCGTCCGATGGCAGGAGGAGGCCAACCTCATCCTCGCTGGCTGAGGTTGGGATCACCCCGGGTGGTCCGGGAGGAGGGAATCGACGTGGCAGACAAGGAAATGGAACGGTACGTCCGTCAGATGCGCTGGCAGTTGGAGCGGACCCCGCTCAGCCGGCGCGGATTCATGTGGGCGAGCGCCATGTCGGCGACGGCCGCATTCCTCGCGGCCTGCAGCGGCGGTGGCGGCGCGGCGACCGCGGCGCCGGCGTCAGCGGCAGCGTCGGCGGAGCCGAGCGTGACAGTGCCGTCCGAAAGCACCGCCGCGGTCGAATCACTCGGGCCGGAACCCTCCTTCGAGGTTCCGCCGGACATCGAGAAGGAACTGTTCATGTACAACTGGTCCGGTTACGTGGACCCGAACAACATGAAGCAGTTCCAGGAAGTCTTCGGCGTCGACAAGTTCACGTACGACACGTTCGACGCGAACGACGAGATGATGGCCAAGTTCCAGGGGGGCGCAACGGGTCAGTGGGATATCTGCTGCCCGACCATGAACTATGTCCCGGCCATGCGCGACCAGGGCTTCATCCAGAAGTACGACAAGTCCCGGATCCCGAATATCAAGTACATGGACAAGGCGTTCATGGGGCAGTGGTGGGATCCGACCGACGAATGGGCGGTCCCGAAGGACTGGGGCACGACGGGTATCACCGTCCGAACGAAGGATGTGAAAGAGCCAGTCACGACGTGGCGACAATTCCTGGACCTCATCCCGCAGTACTCCGGCAAGGTCGTGTTCGTGAATTCCGCGGATGACGTCTTCATCGCCCCGCTGAAGGCCAATGGCTATTCCCTGAATTCCGGCGTCAAGGAGGAGCTCGACAAGGCGCGCGAGGAGCTGCTCAAGGTCGCACCGCACATCCTCGCGCTCGACTCGAACACGTATCAGGACAAGATCCGGACAGAGGAGGCGGTGCTCGGCCTTACGTGGACCGGGGGCATCCTCGACCTGCGCGACAAGCCCGAGACGAAGGACGTCGAGTACATCATCCCGGATGACGGCACCGTGTTCTGGCTCGACACCTGGGTCGTCTTGGCGAACCCGCCGCATCCGAACGCGGCCCATGCGTTCATCAACTTCATCCAGGAGCCGCACATCCAGGCGATCGAGACCGAGACCAATCGGTATGCCACGCCGAATGACGCGGCGAAGCAGTTCATCGACCCGAAGTTGCTCAATGACAAGGCCATGTTCGTTTCCGACGACGTGATGGCGAAGCTCGAGGCTCAGAAGGACAATTCCGCCAACACCCAGCGCCAGGACATCTGGGCCGAGTTCAACCAGAAGATCGGGCAGGGCTAGTCGGAAGCGCAACGCGCTGATGACCATATCGACCGAGGTCGCCAAGGCCGACGACGAGGGGCCTCGGAGGTCGCGCCGGTCGGCGCTCGTGACCGGATTGCTGGTGCTTCCCGCAAGCGCCTGGTATCTGATTCTGCTCGTCCTGCCGCTCCTGATCGTCCTCGTCATGAGCTTCGGGAACAAGGGCCGGTTCGGCGGCTACGAGCCCGCGTTCACGTTCGCGAACTACGCGGACGCCCTCGACCCGAACCGGATCACGCCATTCGTGACGAGTTTGGTGCTCGCGCTGTCGGGCACGTTCTTGTGCCTGCTGACTGCCCTGCCGATCGCCTATTACATCGCCACGCGAGGCGGATCACGGAAGTCGCTGCTCATCGTGCTCTTGATCGTCCCGTTCTGGACCAGCTTCCTGATCCGGACATATGCCTGGCTGACGATCCTTGGTCCCGAAGGACTGGCAGGGTTCATCGGCGATGTCACCGGCGATAGCAGCTTCCGCATCCTCGGCACGCCATGGGCGGTCCTGCTCGGTGTGGTGTATGGCTACCTGCCGCTGATGGTGTTCCCGATCTACGTGACGATGGAGCGGATGGATCGGACGCTCATCGAAGCGTCCAAGGACCTCGGCGCGACCCGGTGGGCGACCTTCCGGCAAGTGACGCTCCCGATCACGGCGACCGGCCTGATCACGGGCAGCATCCTCGTGTTCATCCCGTTGATGGGCGAGTACGTCGTGCCCGCGATCCTCGGCTACGGCCGCGTCTTTCTCATCGGCAACCAGCTGGTCCTCCAGTTTCTCGACTCGCGGAACTGGCCGCAGGGCGCAGCGAGAGCCGTCGTCCTGATCCTGATCATGCTGGTGTCGGTCGTCTTCTATCTCTGGTTCGTAAACCGCGGCCGACGAACCCGCGACGTGAGCGTGGTATGACCGCCCCTGCGACGCCGATCGCGCGTCCGGACGCCCTACCTGAAGTCGATGTCGCGCCGGGCCGTGCCCGACCGCGTGCTCGAGCCCGCGATGGCCTCGTCGAGGGCTGGCTCCGCGGCCACACCCTTCTGGTCTATCTCTTCCTGTACATCCCGATCCTGGTCGTGGTCGTCTTCAGCTTCAACGCGACGCAACGGCGCGTGACCCAGTGGGAAGGGTTCAGCCTTCGCTGGTACGAGTCGGTGTTGCATGACACGGTCGTCCAAGCTGCGCTGTTCAATAGCTTCCGTGTGGCGATCGCGACCGCGATCCTGGCGACGGTGTTCGGGACGATGGCAGCGCTTGCGCTCCAGGGGACGCCACGCTGGTTCCGGTCGATCTTCGAGGCGCTGACGTTCATCTCGATCATCGTCCCCGAGATCGTGATCGCGCTCTCGACTCTGGTCTTCTACTCCACGACCTTCGACGTCATCAACCAGCTTTTCCACGTCCGGTTCAAGCTCGGGTACGAGACGATCGTCGCTGCGCACGCGCTGTTCAACATCAGCCTCGTGCTGCTGCTCGTCCAGGCCCGGCTGTCGGGCATGGACCGGACCCACGTCGAGGCGAGCTACGACCTGTACGGGACGCCGTGGCGGACGTTCTGGCAGATCACGTTCCCGCAGCTGCTGCCGGCGATCGTCGCCGGGTTCCTGCTGTCGTTCACGTTCAGCTTCGACGACTTCGTGATCACGACGTTCGTGTCGGGGCCCGGGACGTCGACGCTGCCGCTCTACGTGTTCGGCCAGATCAAGCAGGGCGTGACGCCGGCGACGAACGCGGTCGCGGCGATCATGCTGCTGATCACGCTCGCCGTCCTGTTCTCGGGCCA
>Ga0207708_10004431_pt1 | contig 10349 bp, 9 predicted proteins | sample KBSK5101metaG_FD_184340 | JGI IMG/M metagenome (GOLD analysis project Ga0207708, IMG submission 184340) | Corn, switchgrass and miscanthus rhizosphere microbial communities from Kellogg Biological Station, Michigan, USA - KBS K5-10-1 metaG... | ecosystem: Host-associated > Plants > Roots >...
AAGAAGCCGCATCTGCTCGCCCCCAACGACCTGCAGGCGATCAAGGCCTCGGGCGTCACCTTCGTCGAGAGCCTGCTGGAGCGCGTGATCGAGGAGCGGGCGCGCGGCAATCCGGCCTCGGCGGACGCGATCCGCAAGGAAGTGGTGCGGCTGGTCGGCGACGACCTCACAAAGCTCAAGCCGGGGTCACCGGAAGCCGTGAAGCTGAAGGCGGTGCTGATCGATCAAAACGCCTGGAGCCAGTATCTCGAGGTCGGCATCGGCCCCGACGCCGAAGTGTTCAACAAGTCGCAACCCCTGTCCGCGGTTGGCCTTGGCGCGGAGATCGGGATTCGGGCCGATTCTTCCTGGAACAATCCCGAGCCGGAAGTTGTTCTGGCAGTGAATCGTGCGGGAGCAGTGGTCGGAGCCGCGCTCGGCAACGACGTGAACCTGCGCGACTTCGAGGGGCGCAGTGCTTTGTTGCTCGGCAAGGCCAAGGACAACAACGGCAGTTGCGCGATCGGCCCTTTTATTCGGCTGTTCGATGAGCACTACGGGATCGAGGACCTGCGCAGGACCCGCATCGATATCGAGGTATCGGGTCCGGAGGGCTACCGTCTCAGCGGCGAAAGTCATCTCGCCAACATCAGCCGCGATCCGCTGGATTTGGCCTCACAGGCGGTGAACCGGACCCATCAGTACCCCGACGGCACAATGCTGTTCCTCGGTACGCAGTTCGCACCCACCAAGGACCGCGGCGAGAAGGGCAAGGGATTCACCCACAAGCTTGGCGATATCGTGAGCATCCGGGCCGACGCACTGGGCATGCTCGTGAACCGCGTGAATCATTGCGACAAAGTTGCACCCTGGACTTTCGGCATCAACGATCTGATGCGCAACCTGGCAGGGAGGGGACTGTTGTAGGGAAGAGGGGCGAGGGACGAGGGGGAGGGGAATGGGCTTCGCCCAGAAGGGGTTAGGGACTAGGGGCTAGGGGCAAGAATAGAGAATCGTTGCTCTCTATTTTTTACAGGCTGCCTATGAATTCCACCATCCGCTTGCGCATTGATGGGTCCGGCAGCCGTCCGATTCCTGCTCCCATGTTGTGACTCCGGCCGCTTCGGTTAACCTGACCCCAATGAGGTCAGGTTAGCCTGCGCCGCAACAGGATGGCGGGGCGCCACGGCGCCTGCAATGCGTTAGAGGCCGTTCATGAATTCCACCATCCGTTTGCGAGTCGCTTCATCGGGCAGTTTTCCGACGCCCGCGCCCATATTGTGACTCCGGCCGCTTCGCTTAACCTGACCCCAATGGGGTCAGGTTAGCCTGCGCCGCAACAGGATGGCGGGGCGCCACGGCGCCTGCAATGCGCTATAGGCCGTTCATGAATTCCACCATCCGTTTGCGCATTGCTGCATCGGGCAAATGCCCGATGCCCGCCATCATGTTGTCTACCAAGTGATGGGGTTTGCTGGTGGCTGGGATGATGCAAGTCACCGCCGGGTGGCCGAGAATGTACTTCAGGAAAAACTGGCCCCACGACTTGCAGTCGAACTCCGCTGCCCAGACGGGCAACTCCTTGCCGCGGACGCGCGCAAACAGGCTGGCTTGCGCAAACGGGCGGTTCACGATCACCGCGGTGCCGGTTTCCTGAGCAAGCGGGAGGATGCGCTGCTCGGCCTCGCGCTCCGCCATGGAATAGTTGAACTGCACGAAGTCGAATTCCCTGGTCTTCATGTGGCGCTCGAGGTCCGCATACGCCCCGGCATGGTAATGCGTTATGCCCGTGTAACGGATTCGTCCCGACGCCTTCCACTCCTGCAGCGTCTTCCCGTGCGTGCGCGAGTCCACCAGATTATGGATCTGCATCAGATCCATGCGCGCCACCTTCATTCGCCGCATCGATTCCTCCATCTGGCGAATGCCTGTCTCGCGCCCGCTGGTCCATACCTTGGTAGCCATGAACAGCCGTCCGGTGATTCCCAGTTCGGTCGCGACATCACCCACGACGGACTCCGAAGAGCCGTACATCGGTGAGCTGTCCACCAGTGCGCCGCCGTGCTGCACGAACAGGCGTAACACTTCTTTCAGCGATTCGCGTTCGCCGGCGTCAGTGCCGACATCGAAGCTTTGGTAGGTGCCCAATCCCGCAACCGGCAACAGCTCTCCGGTCCGGGGGATGGGCCTCTTCATTACGCTGAGAGCGGCCGTATCAGCGAACGAGGGTTTGCCCGCTGCCATCCACGCGCTCCACCCCGCCAGCGCCCGCAGTACCCGGCGGCGCGACTGTCTCATCGGTTTGCGGTGCATCCGTTCGTCTCCTCCATTCCTGTCTCTTGCGCATTTCCTCCTGGGTGCGGCCGAGCATCCACCCGGTACCGGCCCAAAGCAGTGCGATCGGCATGCCGACAAACGCGATTCCGGAGAAGCCCAGGCCGAGAATGCGCAGTCCCTCGAACAACCAGCCGCTCACTGCATCGCCGCCGCGAAATACCACGGTGTCGATGAAATTCTTGGATTTGTATTTTTCTTCTCGATTCAGAACCGTGAAAAGGATCTCGCGCGCCGGCCGTGCGATCGCATACTCACCGGCCCGGCGCAATACCTGGAACGCGACCAGGACCGCGAGCGTAGGCGCGAGCCCGATCAGGAAAAATCCCAGGACCGCCATTGCCGGCAGAACCATCAATGTACTGCCGATGCCGAAGCGCCCGATAAGCCGGTTCACGACGAACAGCTGACATACCAGGGTCAACACGTTTACGGCAAGGTCGATCTGCGCGAACAGAGCCGTGCGCCTTCCCGAGTCGGAGATCGCCATCGAGACGATATAAGCTTGGTGGAAGTACAGGAAAGTTCCCAGGACCGTGCCGAGCACAACGTACACGCCGATGCCAAGCAGATAAGGAGATTTCAATACAGTCGTTACGCCGGCAAAAATGTTGCCGCCGATCGGTTGCTCTGTCGCGCGGCGGGCGATCTCTGCCTGTTCACCGGGATTGCGCGCAACGCGCCCCGCCAGCCGATTGATGCAGAGCACCGCCATTAACAGCAGGCATGCGGACAGGGGCAGAAGATTTGAGGGACCGGTGGAAGGAGCGAGGATTACCGTGACCATCGGCCCGGCCAGCGCACCGAGGCTGCCGCCGGCGGAAATGAAGCCAAAAAGGCGCCGCGCCTGCTCGTTGCGGTACAGGTCGGCCATGAAGCTCCAGAACACTGACACGACGAACAGGTTGAATACGCTGACCCAGATGAAAAAAGCCTGCGCAGTAAAGGTCTGCGCGATCCGGAACTGAATCAGGACATAGAAGACGAGCAGGTTGGCTACGAAAAACAGATAGACGATCGGCAGGAGCTTGCGCCGCGGATATCGCGAGGAGACCCAGCCAAACAGCGGAACAGCGGCAAGCATGGTCAGGAAAGTTCCGGTGAACAGCCATTGCAGATTTTCCACGCCGCCTTGAATGCCCATTTCGTCGCGTACCGGGCGCAGGATGTAGTAACCGCACAACAGGCAGAAGAAATAGGCGAATGACCACAGCATGGCCATTGCCTCGCCCGGGCGGACTTGAACCACGGTGCCGAGCAGGGCGGCTGGAGTCAGTTTCTTCATCACGACGCCGACATTCTAACCAACCCGGGCAACGGGCGAAGGCGGGCACGGCCCATGGAAAAAAACCGCACTTGCCGACTTCTTTGGCGTATCATGCGCGCGTGTTGCGTGGCTTCGCGCCCCGGCCCGTTTGCGGCGCGGCCTTGAGTGAAAGTGTTCGGTATCGGTTCTGCCATACGCGGTTCACCTGTAACTCCAACATCGGGTGTACCCCGTTTGACCAACTTTTTTAAGGAAACGTCATGGCAACTGGCACCGTCAAGTGGTTCAACGACTCTAAGGGCTACGGCTTCATCACTCCGGATGACGGCGGCGACGATCTGTTCGCGCACTTCTCCGCGATCAACATGCAGGGCTTCAAGACCCTCAAGGAAGGCCAGAAGGTCAGCTTCGAAGTCACCACCGGCCCGAAGGGCAAGCAGGCGTCGAACATCCAGAACGCCTGAGCTGCTTCGGCGTAGAGCAGAAAACCCGCTTCGGCGGGTTTTTTGTTCCCCGGCCCGAATGGGTCGATTAAAGTTACCTTCAACCGCCTCGATCCTTCCGCGAATGACGGTTTCCTTCCAGGATGTGCGCAACGCTGCGGCTGCTATTTCGGGTGCCGTGGTCGCGACCCCTTGCCTGCATTCGCGCACGCTTTCCGGCATTTCCGGTGCGCAGGTTTTTCTCAAATTCGAAAACCATCAGTTCACCGCTTCGTTCAAGGAGCGCGGTGCCTTGGCAAAGCTGCTTTCCCTGTCACCGGCGCAGCGCGCGGCCGGCGTCATCGCGGTATCGGCCGGCAACCATGCGCAGGGCGTTGCTTACCACGCCAGGCGCCTGGACATTCCGGCCGTGATCGTCATGCCGCGCTTTACACCGCATGTAAAAGTCGAGCACACCCGTGCATTCGGTGCCGAAGTCATCCTGCAAGGCGAGACCTTCGACGATGCCAAGGCCTATGCACTCGAGTTGATGGCACAGCGGCGTCTGCTGCTGGTGCATCCTTACGACGACGAAAAAGTGATTGCGGGGCAGGGGACGATTGCGCTGGAAATGCTTGCTGTGCAGCCGGACCTCGATGTGCTGATGGTGCCAATTGGTGGCGGGGGAATGATCTCCGGTATGGCCATTGCCGCCAAGTCGATCAGGCCCGGTATAGAAGTGCTGGGCGTGGAGTCGCTGCGTTTTCCGTCGATGTACAGCGCCCTGAAGGGACTCAAACCCGAGTTCGGCACCAATACCATCGCCGAGGGGATTGCGGTAAAGGAGCCCGGCAAGCTCACGCTCGAGATCGTACGCAGACATGTGAACGACATGATCCTGGTGGACGAGGGCGACATCGAGGAAGCCATGCTGCTACTTCTCGAAATAGAGAAGACCGTGGTCGAAGGGGCCGGCGCCGTGGCTCTAGCGGGACTGCTGAAAGAACGAAACCGCTTTGCCGGAAAGAAAATCGGGCTGGTCCTGTCGGGCGGAAACATCGACCCGCTTACGCTAGCCGACATCATCGAACGCGGCATGGTGCGCAGCGGCCGTCTGACCCGGCTGCAGGTGGAGTTGCGAGACCTGCCCGGTTCGCTGGCCAAGGTGACCGCCTGTCTTGCCGAAGCCAACGCCAACATCGAGGAAGTGCATCACGAGCGCGCGTTCACCCGCCTGCCGGTGCAGAGCGCGGAAGTGGACTTCGTGCTGGAAACGCGCGGCCATGAACATATCCGGCAGATCATCTCGGCGCTGGAGAAAGCGGGCTTCAAGACCAGGTTGCATAACGAGGGATGAGAAGAAGAAAAGGGCTAGGGGAAAACAGGGGCTAGGGACTAGGGGTTAGAGGCTAGGGTGAAAACTTGAAGCAATAAAGCGATGCGCATCTGTTTTGATTTTGCATCCCCTAGTCCCTAACCCCTAGCCCCTGCCTTGCCCCTAGCCCCTCAGGCGACAGCCAACGCCCGCTCGAGAAATTCCAGCCTGTCCTGTCCCCAGAACAATTCCTTGTTGTAGACATACGTCGGCGCGCCGAACACCTGCAGCTCGATCGCTTCTTCGGTGAGTTTGTCGTAGCGTGCCTGGGTCTCGGCCGATCTTGCCGCGGCAATCAACTCGCGCGGTTCCAGTTCCTGATCGCGAAGGATATCTGCGAGTTCTCCCTCATCGGCCATGTTCCTTTCTTCCGCCCAGCACGCCTCCAGGATTGCCCCGGCAAGCCGCAATGCCGCGCCCGGACCGTGGCCGTCGGCAGCGATGATCAGGCGCGAAGCCAGGCTCGATTCGTAAGGAAAGTATTTCGGTTGCAGGGTCAGCGGCACCTTGAGGTGGTCGCGCCAGCGCGCCAATTCCACCAGCCGATAGGCCTGGCGTTGCGGCGCTCTCTTCGCCAACGGCAGGCCGCCGGAAACCGGAAAAATCCTGCCGTAATCCACCGGCTTCACATGGATCGTCGCCCCGTGCCTCCTGGCGATCTGTGTCAAGCGGCTATGGCCGAGATAGGTCCATGGGGACATCGGGGAAAGAAAGTAATCGATGGATTTCATGCTCATGCTTGCATTGTGGTGGAAGACAGCCGGACGAAAGTCTAACATCGCGAGCTGCAAGGCCGAAGTTCAGGAAGGAGAACAACAAGAATGGATCTTTCCGTCGTCTCGCTGCTTGCCCTGCTCGCCGTCGTGGTCGCGGGCAGTTTCCTGCCTGTCAATGTCGGCGTGCTCGCGATCGCGGCTGCATTCCTGATCGGTGTGCCGCTCGCGGGCTTGAAAGCTTCGGCCGTTGCGTCCGGATTTCCTGCGGGTTTGTTTCTGACCCTGGTCGGCGTCACGCTGTTGTTTTCCCAGGCAAGAGTCAATGGCACGCTGGACAGGATCTCCGCGCTCGCGGTCAGCCATGCCCGCGGGAGGACCGGCGTCATCCCGATCATTTTCTTTTTCCTAGCGCTGATGTTCGCTTCGATCGGGCCCGGCAACATCGCTTCGACGGCCTTGCTGGCACCGGTTGCGATGGCGGCGGCCGGCCGAGCGGGTATCCCGGCATTTCTGATGGCCATCATGGTGTGCTGCGGCGCCAACGCCGGCGCGCTCTCACCGTTTGCGCCGACCGGCATCATCGCCAACGGCCTGATGAGCAAGATCGGCATCGAGGGCGCCCAGTGGAGCAATTACCTCAGCCTGCTGTTGTCGCAGTCCTTCGTAGGCTTGGCCGGATACTTCCTGCTCGGAGGAACCCGGCTGTTGCGCGATCGAACCGGGACGGTGGACGTGGAGAAGAATGATCCCAGCGGTCAGCCTCTGAACTGGCAACAGAAGTTCACGGTGGCAGTGATCGCCGCGCTGATCGTCGCAGTACTTGTTCTCAAAGTGGACATCACCATCGGCGCATTCGTCGGAGCGGCCGTTTTGTCGCTGGCGCGCGCTGCCGACGAAAAACGGGCGCTCAAGGACATGCCGTGGGGCGTGACGCTGATGGTCTGCGGCGTGACGGTTCTGATCGGTGTGGCGGAAAAAACGGGCGGCATGGAACTGCTCACGTCCATGCTTTCATCGTTCTCGACGCAGCAAAGCATTACCGCCGTGATTGCCCTGGTCACCGGCGTGATCTCGGTTTACAGCAGTTCCTCGGGGGTGGTGCTGCCGGCTTTCCTGCCGACCATTCCGGGGCTGATCGAGAAACTGGGCGGAGGCGATGCGCTGGCCATTGCGTCGTCGATCAACGTCGGATCGCACCTGGTCGATGTCTCGCCGCTCTCGACGCTTGGCGCGTTGTGCATTTCCAACGCCGCCCCCGGTGTCGATCGCAAAAAGCTGTTCAACCAGATGCTGGCCTGGGGACTGTCGATGTGCGCCGTTGGCGCACTGGTGTGCTACGTATTCTTCGGGTTGTTGATGTAGGTGGCGCTTGCCCGGCAACGCAGCTAGACGCGAACGTAGCCCTCAGCGTTGCCGAGCGAATTTCTGAACGCGTTTGCCCGAATCCACTTCGCCGCTGTACAGGTTGCCGCGCGAATCGATGGCGATTGCGTGCACCCAGTGGAACTCCCCGGCGTAGCGCCCCTGCCGGCCGAACGATCCGACCTTCCTGCCGTTGCTGCGCAGCAGGATATGGATTTCGTTGTTGGTCCCGTCGGCGACGAACAGGTATTTCTGCTCCGGGTCTTCCGACAGGGCAATGTCCCACACCGAGCCGACGAAGCGGGTGTTCGGCTCCAGCACGTATTCGGTCACGAAGGTGCCATCCTTGCGGAACACCTGGAAGCGGTCATTGACCCGGTCGCAGACGTAGACCGTGCCGTCGCGGGCGATGCGCACGCAGTGCACGGGATTGCGGAACTGCTTCGCCAAAGGTGCACTCGGGTCATACTTGCCCGGATCGGCATCATCCGGCTTCGCGCCGTAGGCGCCCCAATGGCGCCGGTATTCCCCAGTGCGCGCGTCGAACACGACGATGCGTTTGTTGCCGTAACCGTCGGCTACGTAAACCTCGTGGGCGGAATCGTCCACGATGGCGAGCGCCGGGCGGCCGAGAAAGCGCGTGCTGTTGCTGCCTTCGGTGTGGCGGGCTTCGCCGATCTGCTTGACGAATTTCCCATCGCGCGTGAATTCGAGCACCTGGGCGTCGTTATCCTTATCGTTACCGGCCAGCCAGACATGATCGTTGGCATCGACAAAGATGCCGTGCTCGCTGCGCGGCCAATCGTACCCGGTGCCGTCTCCGCCCCAGGCTTGCAGCAGATTGCCCTCCGCATCGAACTCCATCACCGGCGGCGCCGGCTTGCAGCACTTCGATGTCGGCGGATCGACCGCGGCGGCTTTTTCGTCGTCAGTCAATGTCCGTGGCCGTTGATAGACCCAGACATGATCATGGCGGTCCACCGCGATGCCCCCGATCTGGCCGAGGATCCAGTTGTTCGGCAGCGGCTTGGGCCAGAACGGATCCACCCGATACCCCGGTACATCGTCTGCCAGGCAGAGCTGCGGACTCAGCATCCATATCAACGCCACGGCGCCTAACCGGATTGCGTGCCTGATGGTTTTCATGTTCTTCTCCAGGTTCGATGTTGTCGGCGCACTTTGTGCAGCGGCGGTCTTGCGGCTATCAAGCCGCCGACGGAAAGCATGCGGGGCCGATCGGCTCGAAGGTCTTGTAGGTGAGAATGAATTCCTGGTGGCCAAGGTCTTCGGATTTGGTCTGCTCGCCATTAGAAACGCGCATGATCAGGTCGTAAATTTCCCGCCCCACCTCATCGAGAGTCGCGCGGCCTTCGAGTATCCGCCCGGCATCCACGTCCATGTCGTCCGACATGCGTTTGTAGGTGTGCGGATTGGCGCACACCTTGATCACCGGTGAAATTGCCGAGCCAACCACCGAGCCGCGGCCGGTCGAAAACAGGATCACGTGGCTGCCGCAGGCGATCAGTTCGGCGATCTCGGCGTTGTCGCTGATGTTCGGAAAGCCGAAGCGCGGTTCTCCGTCCGGCACCACGTCCAGCAGATAAAGCCCGCCGCGGATCGGCACGTCTCCCGGTTTGATGATTCCCGAGATCACCGATTGGCCGGATTTCGCGTACGCCCCGAGCGATTTTTCCTCGATGGTGGTAAGGCCCCCGTCGGCATTGCCGGGACCGATGCTGGCATGGCCGTAAGCAGCATAGTAGTTGGCCGCCTTGGCTACGGTCTTGACGATCTCCTCGCCGAGCTGCGGATTCTCGGCGCGCTTCGCCATCCAGTGTTCCATGCCGATCAATTCGCCGGTCTCCTCGAAGATGCAGGTCGCGTCCTGCTCGACCAGAAAATCGAAGGCGCGGCCCATCGCAGGATTCGCGGTCAGGCCGCTAGTGGCATCCGAGCCGCCGCAGATCGTGCCCACGATCAGTTCGTCGACACTCATCGGTTTGCGCGGCGTGTCTTCCAGCTGTTTCAGCGTCTGTTCGATCCAGGCCTTGCCCTCGGCGATGGTCTTGCGCGTACCGCCGGTTCCCTGGATTTCGATCAGTTTCACCGGGCGGCCGGACTTGCGGATGGTTTCCTGCAGCTTGCCCTTGTTGAAACCTTCGCAACCCAGCGACACCAACAGCGCGGCGCCGACGTTCGGGTGGGTGCAAAGACGTTCCATCATCCGGTGCGAATATACGTTCGGAAAGCAACCCGGGAAGCCGATCAGGTGCACGCCCTGCTCACGGTAGGCGAACACGATTTCGCGCGACACGTGGTGCGCGCATTCGACCAGGTAGGCCACCACGATGGTGTTGCGGATACCCTTGCGGCCGTCCGGACGGAGATAGGCGTTAATCATGATCAATGCGCCTCCTTGAAGAATTCGTGACCCTCGTCGAGGGTGTAGGTGGGGATGTAGTCGCTGGTGACATTGTGGATGTGCATGTAGTCCCCGGGCGCGATGTCCTGGGTGGCCACGCCGATCGGCGCGCCGTACTTCATCAGCTTCTCGCCTTTTGCGACCCTCTTGAACGCGAATTTGTGGCCGACTTCGACGCGGGTCTTCAGCGTAACGGACTGGCCCATGACTGTCAGGGTCGTTCCGATGGCGATGTCCGACTTGGCTACCGCGACGTTGTCGCCCGGTGCCAGGACTAATACGCGTGGATCAGTTTGCATCTGAGTTCCCGCCATTCCCTTTCTAGCCCATTCGCTCGCTCACCAAAATCTCGACGCAAAAGGCGCGAGGAGACCTATGCCGTTCCGATCTTCGAGATCCGCCGCACGACATCTTTGCGCTTGAGGACCGAGGCCTGCAGCTTGGTGCCCAGTCCCGGCCCTTTGGGTGCGCT
>Ga0207708_10004432_pt1 | contig 10349 bp, 12 predicted proteins | sample KBSK5101metaG_FD_184340 | JGI IMG/M metagenome (GOLD analysis project Ga0207708, IMG submission 184340) | Corn, switchgrass and miscanthus rhizosphere microbial communities from Kellogg Biological Station, Michigan, USA - KBS K5-10-1 metaG... | ecosystem: Host-associated > Plants > Roots >...
CCGCCGTAGTCAGGACTGGTGACCCGCGTCGAGGAACAGCAGACCCCGGTACGCGCCCCTGACCGCGGGCGGCTGTCCGGGTTGGACGGCCTGCGCGGGTTCGCCGCCCTGTACGTGCTGCTCGGCCACTGCTGGCTGCTGAGCTACCCCGGCTTCCCCACCAACCAGGGGCCGTACTGGACCGGCTCGCTGATGTTCGGCCACCTCGCGGTGGTGTTCTTCCTGGTCGTCTCGGGTTTCTCGCTGGCGGTCGGGCCGGCCGGGGCGGGCTGGACGCTGCCCGGCGGCGTCGGGCTGTTCGCCCGCCGGCGGGCCTGGCGGATCCTGCCGCCGTACTGGGCCGCGCTGGCGTTCAGCCTGATCGTCGCGTGGACGATCGTGCCGCAGCCGCACTCCGCGTCGCCGACGGCCGGCACGGTGGCCGTGTACGGGTTGATGCTGCAGGACGTGGCGGTCGCGCCGACCCCCAACGGCGCGTTCTGGTCGATCGCGGTCGAGTGCGAGCTGTACGTGCTGTTCCCGCTGCTGCTGCTGCTCCGCCGCCGGCTGGGCGGGCCGGCCATGGTCGCGCTGGCGACGCTGCCGGTGGTCGCGCTCGGCCTGCTCGTCCCCCGGCTGGCGTCGGTGCCGCCGGTGGACAAGCTGTCCTGGCTGACCCCGCAGCTGGCGCCGCTGTTCGCGTTCGGCCTGGCCGGGGCCGGCATCGTCGCCGCGCGGGACCGGATCCGCCGGCTGCCCTGGCCGTGGCTCGCCGCGCTCGCCGCCGCGCCGGTGCTCGTGGTCATGATCGGCGCCGGCACGGTGTGGACGGTCCGGCACTACTTCTGGATCGACCTGGCGCTCGGGCCGGCGCTGGTGCTGCTGCTGGTCGGGGTGAGCACCGGCCGGCCGGCGGCGCTGGTCCGGCTGCTCGACACCGGCCCGGTCAAGGGCCTCGGCCGGTTCTCCTACAGCCTCTACCTGGTGCACCTACCGATCGTGGTCGCGGTCAGCCGCACCCTGACCGGGCACGACCTCGTGCCGCGCGGGCTGCCGCTGTTCCTGGTCACGCTGGTGGTGGCGGTGCCGCTGTCGCTCGGGTTCGCGCGGCTGTTCGCCGGGGTGTTCGAGATCCCGTTCCAGCGACACCGCGGCTGGCCGTGCCCGTCGATGACCCGCTGGGCCACTCGGGCAGTATCGACCCATGACGGCTGAGCTGACCGTACGGCTGGTGGGCGGACCCACGGCAGTGATCGAGCTGGGCGGGGTCCGGCTGCTGACCGACCCGACCTTCGACCCGCCCGGCGACCACCCGATCGGCGACCGGGTGCTGACCAAGACCAGCGGACCGGCGGTGGCGGCCGAGGACCTCGGCACGGTCGAGGCGGTGCTGCTCTCGCACGACCAGCACCCGGACAACCTCGACGACGCCGGCCGCAAGCTGCTGGCCGGCGTCCCGGTCGTGCTCACCACCGAGCTGGCCGCGCAGCGGCTCGGCGGCACCGCCCGGGCGCTGCCGAGCTGGGAGACGACCGCGGTGGGACCGGTGACGGTCACCGCGGTGCCGGCCCAGCACGGCCCGGACGGAACGACCCACCTCACCGGCCCGGTGACCGGCTTCGTCCTGTCCGGCGACGGCCTGCCGACCGTGTACGTCAGCGGCGACAACGCCTCGCTGGACGTGGTCCGCGCGGTGGCCGAGCGGATCGGACCGGTCGACGTCGCGGTGCTGTTCGCGGGCGCGGCCCGCACGCCGCTGATCGACGGCTACCTCACGCTGACCGCGCCGGACGCGGCCGAGGCCGCACAGGTCCTCGGCGTGCGCACGGTCGTCCCGGTGCACGCCGAGGGCTGGACCCACTTCAGCCAGGGCGTCGACGACCTGGTCGCCGCGTACGCGGAGCGGGGGCTGGCCGACCGGCTGAAGGTGCTGGCCCCCGGCGAGACCGCGACCGTCTAGCCGACCGGCGTCACCGGTCGCCGAGGCGCCAGGGGCCGTTGCCGGGGCAGCAGTGAGGGGGTCCGCCCGGACCCCCTCGCGCCGATGATCAACCCCCTCTCTCTCGACCTACCACGACGACGACGCTGACGACCATCGCCCGCCGGCCCGGCGACCCGGCGGCGAGCGCTCCCGAGCCGGCCAGGCCGCGACCGGCCGCTCGGCCGGCATGCGGTCGTCCCCGGAGCCGGTCCCGTTCGCCGGCGGCGGCACGGCGACTGGACGGTCGGGACGCTCCGCACCGGCCGGCGGTTCGTCCCAGCTCGCGGCGACGATCGCATCGAACTCGGCCCGCACCCAGTCCGCGTTCGCGTACACGACGGCGAGGAAGGCGTCCCGTTCGGTGTCGGTCTCGGCGAGCATCGTCGGACTCCGGTCGCGGCGCCGGTCAGGCGTCGATCTGGCGGACGCCCGTGTCCGCGTTCGAGATCTCGATCCGGCGCGGCTTCGCCTGCTCCGCGACCGGGATCCGCAGGGTCAGCACACCCGCGTCGTACGAGGCGGAGACCTTCTCGGTGTCCAGCGTGTCACCGAGGAACAGCTGGCGGGAGAACACGCCCAGCGGCCGTTCGGCGACCTGCATCTCCACGTCCTCCCCCACCGGGTTGGGCCGCCGCTCGGCCCGGACGGTGAGCACGTTGCGCTCGATGTTGAGCTCGATGGCGTCGGGCGCGACGCCCGGGAGGTCGAAGGCGATGACGTACTCGTTGCCCGACCGGTAGGCGTCCAGCGGCATCGCCGACGGGCGCGACCACGTGCCCGCGTTGCCGAAGACCTGCTGCGCCAGCCGGTCGAAGTCCCGGAACGGGTCGGTGCGCATCAACATCGCTCGGTCCTCCTTTGCTCTGGCGGTCTGTCAACGCGCACCTCAGTGATAGCATGTCGTCGTTACGACGACAAGAGGTTCTGTCATCGAAAGGACGACGAATGTCGGGGCTGCCGGGCGCGTTCGCGCTGGTCTCGGCCGTTGTGGCGGCGGCCGCCGAGCCGGCCGGGCCCGCGCCCGACCGCTCGGAGCTGGTCGCAGCGCTGACCGCACTGCGGGAGGTGCGCGACGAACTGGCCTCCTGGGAGCCGGCGCTGATCGCCGCGGCCCGCTCGGCCGGCGTGAGTTGGGCCGAGCTCGCCCCGGCCCTCGGCGTGAGCAGCCGGCAGGCGGCCGAGCGGCGGTTCCTGCGGCTGCAGTCGTCCGGCGACCAGGACCGGCGGACCGGCGAGGAGCGGGTCCGGGACGAGCGCGACCGCCGCGCCGGCGACCGGGCCGTGGCCGAGTGGGCCCGGCGCAACTCCGGCGAGCTGCGCCTGCTGGCCGGCCGGATCAGCGCGCTCGAGGGCCTGCCGGCCGAGGCGCAGCGCCAGGTCGACGTCGTGCAGGACGCGCTCGGCGACGACGACGTGTCCGCGCTGGTCCACCGGCTGGCCGAAGCCGGATCACACCTCGGCCACACCGAGTCGCAGCTCGCCGAGCAGGTGAGGAGCGTCACCGACCGGGTAGACCGGGTGCGCCTAGACGTACACAATCGGCGAACCGGCGACGCCGGTCGGTAGCCGGCTGGAGGGGACGGGGACGGTGCGGGTGGTTACGCTCGCCGGAGTCGATCGGCGCGGGCCGTCGGGTTGGGTCGGCGCACCATGACACGCTCCGAAATCGAGGCAGAGATGACGCGGAACGACCTCCCAGAAGGTCCGGACGCTCTGGGCGGGCTGGCACGCCAGCTCATCGACGAATTCTCGACCGTGGGCGCCCGGCTGCGCAGCTACACCGACGTCGACGAGGTGCTGACCGACCTGTCCCGCGCCAGCCTGCGGCTGGTCCCGCACGCTGAGCACGCCTCCGCCAGCCGGCGTGCCGGCGCCGGCTTCGTCACGGTCGGCGCCACCAGCGACGTCCCGCCGCAGGTCGACCGGATCCAGTACGAGCTCGGGCACGGCCCGTGCGTGGACGCGATCCTCACCGACAGCCTCTTCAACGCCGGCGACCTGCGCACCGACCTGCGCTGGCCGGAGTTCGGCCGGCGGGCGGCGGAGGAGACCGGCATCCTCAGCATGCTGTCGTTCCGGCTGTTCTTCGAGGACGCCCACTCCGCCGAGCTGCTGGCCGCGCTCAACCTCTACGCCACCAAGCCGGAGGCGTTCGACGAGATCGACGAGACCATGCTCGGGCTGGTCGCCACGCACGGCGCGCTGGCGGTCTCCGCGGCCCAGCAGCGCCGCCGGGCCGAGGGCGTGACCGCCGCGCTGCAGTCCAACCGGGACATCGGCGCGGCCCTCGGCGTGCTGATGGCCCGGATGCTGGTCACCCGGGAGCAGGCGTTCGACCTGATGCGGATCGCCAGCCAGCGCACCAACCGGAAGCTGCGCGACATCGCCGCGGACGTGCTCGACACCGGCACGCTGGCGCTCCTCGAGCAGCCGCAGCGCGCCGGCCGGTCGAAGCAGCCGGCGGCGGGTGATTGAGCGTCGCCGCGGTCGGGGATGGCTCAGTCGACCCGCGCGGTCGCGCGGCGGCCCAGGTGGAGGTGGCCATGACCGAGAAGCCCGGCGACGCTGACCGTCCGCTGCACGACCCTGAGCCGTCCCTCGGCGGCCCGGACGTCGCCGCCGCCGTGCGGAACGCGGAGGCCGGCTCCGAGGCCGAGGGCACGCACGGTCCGGCGGAGCCCGGTGTGGAGGGCGACTCCCGGCTGGAGCAGATGCGCGAGGTCGAGCCGGACTAGGTCTACTGCCGGGGTGGCGTCCGGCGACGCGGAGGGGTCGGCGTCATCTCGGCCGGCTGCTCGGACGCGACCGGGCGTCGTCCGGGCCGCCGAAAGCCCGCACACGCCCCGGCGTACGGCAGCTGACGTACGCCGACCTGCGCACCGCGCGCAGCCCGATGCCGACGGCTCGCTGACGACTCCGTACCCCTGCCGGCGGCACGCTCGTAGCGCACCGGCCGGACCAGCCGGCCGCGGACGAGGGAGCCGCGCCATGACCGCAGCAACCGACCACCGGCCGTTCGTGGGGAAGGTGGCGCTGGTCGCCGGCGCCAGCCGCGGCATCGGGGCGGTCACCGCCCAGGCGTTCGCCGACGCCGGCGCCGCCGTCGTGCTCGGCTCCCGGGACGAGGGCGCGCTCGCCAAGGTGGCCGCGGGCATCCGCGACAAGGGCGGGCGGGCGCTGGCCGTCGGCACCGACGTCACCGACCCGGCCTCGGTCGAGCGGCTGGTCGCCAGCGCGGTCGACGAGTACGGGCGGCTGGACGTGGCGTTCAACAACGCGTCGAACGGCCCGCCGCCGACCCCGCTGGCCGACCTCGACCCGGCCGAGTTCGACCGCGTGATCGACAGCAACGTCCGCGGCACCTTCCTCGGCCTGCGCTACGAGATCCGGGCGATGTTGCCGACCGGTGGCGGGGCGATCGTCAACATGGCCTCGCTGGCCGGCGTGCGAGGGGTCGCCAACCTGTCCGGCTACGTGGCCGGCAAGGCCGGGATCATCGGGCTGACCAAGGTCGCCGCGCTCGACTACGCCGACCAGGGCATCCGGGTCAACGTCGTCGCGCCCGGCCCGATCCTCACCGAGCACCTCGAGACAGCCGGCGCGGAGGCACAGCGGCTGGCCGGGCAGTCGACCCCGATGCGCCGGCTCGGCCGGGCCGACGAGGTCGCGGACGTCGTGCTCTGGCTCTGCTCGGACCGGTCGTCGTTCGTGACCGGGGCGACGATCCCCATCGACGGCGGCCAGCACGCCGGCACCAAGCCGCCCCGGATGTACCGCCAGGGCGAAGGCATGGACGGCTGAGCGGGCCCGATGCCACCGCAGGGAACTACGGTGGCCCGGTGGCCGTGCACCACCCGCCTCGGCGGCACTTCGCGCTGCCGGTGCTGCACGGCCTCACCCGGGGTCAGGGCGGCCCCTAGGCTTCGCCGACGGCGGGAAACCGTCACCCGTTCGGTTGAACTGGCGTGTCCGGTACGCGTGGAGAACGACCTGGTCCGGGCACAACGCACCTGGTCAGGAGTGGTTCTCACGGTGCGCCACCGGCGGTAACGGGTTCGTGGGTCTTGATCCTTACCAGATCTTCCGTACTGTGCGCGTCGCCCGACTCCGCCGGCCCGGAAGGACGCCGATGGCCCGCTTCTCACCCCGCAGCCGCTGGGTCGTCCTCCCGACGGCTCTCGCGACCGCGGCCGTGGGGACGGCGGTGGCCCTGGCGAGCGCATCGAACGGGTCGGGGCCGTCGAGCGCCGCGCCGGCGTCCTTCGACGGCGGGCGGACGACCGGCGACCGGTCGGCGGCGGACCGGGCCGCGGCCGACCGGGCGGCCGCCGACCCGGCCGACCGCGCGAGCCGGGTGGTGATCATCCCGCCGGCCGGCCGGCTGCACCCGACCGCGTCCCCGTCCCGCAGCAAGCACCCGGCCCCGCGGCCGACGATGTCCGCGCCGGCGCACACCCGGACGGCACCGCGGCCGAAGCCGCCGGCACCGGCACCGAGCACCGCCGTCCCGGCCCCGAGCGGTGGCGTCACCACCCAGGTGGTCACGCTCACCAACGCCGAGCGGGCCAAGGCCGGCTGCGGTCCGCTCTCGGTGAACGCGACGCTGACCGCGGTGGCGCAGGCGCACAGCCAGGACATGGCGACCAACGACTACTTCGACCACAACAGCCAGGACGGCCGGACGCCGTTCGACCGGATGACCGCGGCCGGCTACCGCTACTCCACCGCGGCCGAGAACATCGCCGCCGGGCAGCGCACGCCGCAGGACGTCATGACCGCCTGGATGAACAGCCCGGGCCATCGCGCCAACATCCTCAACTGCGCGCTCAAGGAGATCGGCGTCGGCTACGCGACCGACTCCGCCTCCCGGTACGGCGTCTACTGGACGCAGGACTTCGGCACGCCGCGCTGAACCTCAGCCGGCCGGCACCACGCCGGTGAGCTCTCCGCGGGCCAGCGTCATCCCGCCGATGCTGTCCAGCACGTCCTGAGTGGACGATCCGCTCGGCCGGCCGCTGAGCGCGTACACCGTGAAGTGGTAGTGATGCGTGCCGCTCGGCGGGCACGGCGGGGTCCAACCCTTGTCGCCGCCGCTGTTGTCGGCCTCGCTCGCGCCGGCCGGCGGCCGGTCGCCGGCGAGCTGCCCGTCCCGGGGCGGCAACCCGTAGAGCACCCAGTGCACGAACGTGCCGCCCGGCGCGTCCGGGTCGGTGACGACCAGCGCCACCGACGCCGCGCCGGCGGGCACCCCGCGCCACGCCAGCTCGGGCGCCGCGCCCCCGCCCGTGCAGGTGAACTCGCGCGGGATCGGCCGGCCGTCGGTGAACGCCGGGCTGGTCACCGTGATCGTCTGCGGGGCACCGGAGGGCGCCGGCGCGTCGGCCCGGTCACCGCCGCCGCCGCAGCCGGTCACCAGCAGCGTCCCGGCGGCCACCAGCACTGCCTTGCGCACGCCGGCAACTCTGCCCTGCCGGGGCGGCCGGTGTCACGATCGGGGTGAGGCCGCTGGTCTACAGCATCCGCCCACCACCGGCGTCCTGTCCGTGCGAGAGTGGCCGGTGTCGAGGCGGCCGAGTCGACACGGGGGCAGGCATGGTCGAGCTGACCCGGCGGGGGTTCCTGGGGGCGGTGGGTGCGGGCGTGCTGCTGCCCGCGGCGGTACGGGTGCCGGCCGCGGCGGCGGCGCCGGGAGCGCTGTCCGGCTTCGGCGCGGGGCGGGCGCTGCGCGCGGCGATGCACGTGCACGGCAGCTGGTCGGAGGGCACCGGCAGCTGGCAGGCGCAGTTCCAGCAGGCCGCGGCAGGCGGCTACGACCTGCTCTACCTGACCGACCACGACATCCGGATGCTCGCCCGCGGCTACCTGACCTCCCTGTCCGGGGTCGCGCTGGCCGGGTCGAGCACCGGCACGTTCGCGCAGAAGGCGGCCACCGCCTCCGGCGGTGGGCTGCGGCTGCTGGCCGAGAGCGCGTCGGCGACGGCGGCCGCCGCGGCGACGCTGACCCTGCCGGAGGCGATGGCGAAGTCCGCGCTGCGCACCTCGATCTCCGGCTTCACGATCCGGCAGACCGTCACCAGGGCCACGCTCTCCGGCGGGGCCACGTACGAGATCACCGTGCCGCTGTCATACCACCCGGCGACCGGCGGCCGCCCGGCCGGGCAGTACACGATCGTCTACCGGTTCGGCGGCACGGCCGGCCGGTCGGTGCAGGGTCTGACCGGGACCGTCAGCGCGCCGGCGCCGGCCGCGGGCGCCGTGCTCACGCTGTCCCCGGAGACCGACGCCGCCGCCCTCTGGCCGGACCTGCTCGCGATCGACAACGGTGCCGCCGGGCTGTCGTTCACCGCCCGCAGCCCGCACCGCGGCGCGGTGGCCGACGTCACGATCGGCTCGACCACGTTCGCCCGCGCCCGCTCCACCGCGGCCGCGGTGATCGCCGACCAGGCCCGGGTGGTCGCCGCGTACCAGCCGCAGCACCCTGGGCTGACCGCCCGGGCGAGCACCGAGGTGAGCATCAGCCACCCGCACGCGAACCCGTTCGGGCTGCCGCAGTGGCTGCCGGACTACGGGTCGCTGCCCACCGCGCACGACGCCCAGTACCGGGCGATCGTCGACCAGGTGCACGCCGGGGGCGGGGTGATCTCCTGGAACCACCCGTTCGGCGACGACAACCCGCCGCTGCTCGCCCCAGCCGCCCGGGACACCAAGCGGCGGCAGGTGTTCGCGGACATGCTCGCCGTCGACCTGTTCGGGATGGACGTCGTCGAGGTCGGCTACAACAGCCGCGGCGGCGTCGACGCGGCGACCCACCTCGCGCTCTGGGACACCTTCTCCCGGGCCGGCCGGTTCCTCACCGGCAACGGCACCAGCGACGACCACAGCGGCAAAGGCTGCAGCGATGGTGGTCCCGTCCATGATCTCGGGCATGAGCGCGTCGGGCTCGACCGCACGCAACGCCAGGCCGCACGCGACCGCGTCGTCCGCCGTGATCCACTCGCCGGTGTACAGCGCGACCGCCGCGCGCTGCCCGCCCATCACGGCGGGCATGAGCAGGCTGCCCGCGGCTTCGGGAACCACACCGAGCGGCACGAACGGGGCACGCAGGCGGGCGCCCTGCGCGATGTAGACGACGTCGCAGTGCAACAGCACGGTCAGGCCGATGCCCACGCCGAGGCCGTTGACCGCCGCGAGCAACGGCTTCTCGAACGCGGCGACGGTGTCGATGAACCGCGGGAATCCCGGACCGGGGTCGTCGGCCCCGCCCGCCGCGCCCGGATCGATGCGCGCCATCTCGCCGAGGTCTTGCCCGGCCGAGAACGCGCGACCGGTGCCGGTGAGGACGACGCACGCGATGTCGTCCCGCGCGCGCGCCTCGTGGAACGCGGCCGCGCACGCGTCGTAGAGCGGCGTGTTGAACGCATTGAGAGCGTCCGGACGGTTCAGCGTGAGGATCCGGACGCCGTCTCGATCTTCGACTTCGAGGTCGCTCAAATTCCGTCCCACACCATCGTCCGCGACCCTCGCTTCTTTTTCTTCTTGGTCGCCTTCTGATCGAGCAGGAGCGACTCGGGGGACTGCTTGTTGATGTGCCCGATGAGCATGTTGTAGACGCCGTAGCCGACGAGCTCGCGCAGGCGGGGCGAGAACTGGTCGACCAGCTCGGGCGGAAGCCCCAGTTGCTGGTTCTCCTGCTGGCGGATGTAGCCCGCGCAGTAGTTCATGGCGAGGCCCATGCGCGTGTCGGTCGTCTGGTTGGCGCCGCCGCCGTGCCAGAGGCTGCCGTGCCAGATCAACACCGATCCGGCCGGCATCACCGCGGGCATCGAGTCGAACTCGCCGCCGTACTCGGGGGAATGGTCGGAGAGATGCGAGCCGGGGATGATGCGCGTCGCGCCGTTGTCCTCGGTGAAGTCGGTGAGCGCCCACATGGAGTTGCACACGGTCGGCGGATGCGGCTTCGGGATCGGGATCAGCTGGTCGTCGGCGTGGATCGGCTGCGCGGCTTCACCGGGCTGGATCGAGATCGACGACAGCGACGAGATGAGACAGCCCGGATCGAGCACGCGCTCGACGATCGGGAGCACGTGCCGGTGCACGGGTACCAACTCGAAGATCCGGCCGAACGCGAGCAGGTTGTAGATGCGCAGCGTGTGGAAGCCCTCGAACGAGTTGCCGGCCGGTTCGATCTGGAAGAACTCCTCGAGGCGGGCGAGATCGCGGCGCAGCGCGTCGATGAGCTCGGGCTCGATCGCGTCCTCGACGATCGTGTAGCCGTGGTCGGCGATGTGTTGCACGTGTTCGGCGACCACGGCGTCGTCCATCGTGGGCAGGCTACTTTCCCCTTCCGTTATGGCGCTCTACGCCCTGGGTGACGACGTCCCCCACATCG
>Ga0207708_10004434_pt1 | contig 10348 bp, 9 predicted proteins | sample KBSK5101metaG_FD_184340 | JGI IMG/M metagenome (GOLD analysis project Ga0207708, IMG submission 184340) | Corn, switchgrass and miscanthus rhizosphere microbial communities from Kellogg Biological Station, Michigan, USA - KBS K5-10-1 metaG... | ecosystem: Host-associated > Plants > Roots >...
ACGGGCGCGGTGAAGGTAACTCCCGCACACGATCCAAACGATTACGAAATGGGTGTGCGACACAATCTGCCGCAGGTTGTAGTCATTGATCCTCACGCGAAGATGACCGCCGACGCCGGCGATGGCTTTGCGGGTCTTGATCGTTACAAAGCGCGCGAGAAAGTGGTTGAAGAGTTTGAACGTCTTGGTTTGCTTGAGAAGGTTATCGACTACGAGTTTTCGATCTCGAAGTGCGAACGATGTAAGACGGTGATCGAGCCTTTGATCTCGACGCAGTGGTTCATGCGCATGGAGCCGCTTCGCGATCTGGCGCTCGATCTAATGAGACGTGAACACAAGCCGCAGTTTACTCCGGAGGTGCCTTACGAAAAGGTCTACACTGGGTGGTTGGAAAATCTTCGCGATTGGACCATCTCGCGGCAGCTTTGGTGGGGACATCAAATTCCGGCGTGGTATACGCCCGCCGGCGAAGTAGTCGTTGCTCGATCCGTCGAAGAGGCGCGAGAGAAAGCCGGCACTGACGAACTGACGCAGGATCCTGACGTACTCGACACGTGGTTTTCATCAGGTCTATGGCCTTTTTCGACGCTTGGGTGGCCTGACGAAACTGAAGACCTGAAGACGTTTTATCCCACCTCGGTGCTCATCACCGCGCGCGACATTATTTTCCTTTGGGTGTCACGAATGGTGATGCTGGGAATGAAGTTTATGGGTCGCAAGCCTTTTTCTGACGTGTACATCACCGGCACTGTTCTCGATGCACAGGGCCAGCGGATGTCAAAGACGAAGATGAACGGCATCGATCCGCTCGTTGTTTTTGACAAGTATGGTGTCGATGCCACACGGCTGACGCTCGCTCAGGTAGGCAGCACCGATACGCGCTGGAATGAAAAGCAAGTTGAGTCGTACCGAAACTTCGCCAACAAGATTTGGAATGCGGCGCGATTTGCCTTGTTGTATTCAGAAGACGCGAACATCAATCCGCAATTAATTGAGTCGAACGACGCTAGTCTTGCGCTGCACGATCGCTGGATGATTTCGCGTCTGAACAAGACTGCGCTGGATTTGAATCGCGCTTTGGCGGAATACGATTTCCATCAATCTGTGCAACTGCTCTATCACTTCTTTTGGGACGATTTTTGTGATTGGTACATTGAGCTCACCAAAGCCGATGTCATCAGCGAAGAGCCCAGCGCGAAACGTACTGAAGCGAGATCGCGTTTGCTAACAATTTTGGATCAGGCGCTTCGCTTGTTGCATCCGTTCATGCCTTACATCACGGAAGAACTGTGGCAGCGATTGCCGGGAGTCGGAGAGAACTTGCTTCATTCCGCGTACACAGGAGTCACGCCGTCGATTATGCTCGCTGCTTTTCCTCATGGATCTGAAACTTTGATCGATGAGCGGGCCGAGTCGGAGATGGCGGCGACGATCGATTTGATTTCTCGAGTTCGCAATATTCGGTCGGAGATGAATATCAAACCGGGCGAGCGTGTGCGTGTAATCATCGGTGCACCAGACGAAACACTTCGGCAAGTGTTCACGGCGGCCAAGGATCAGATTGCGCGAATCGTTCGCGCATCCGAGGTTTCGGTCGCCGAACAACTCGACGCACCAAAAGCTTCTGCCCGCGCTGTGCTGATTGGTGGAGCGGAATTGGCGGTGCCACTCGAAGGACTGATCGATTTCCAACAGGAGATTCAGCGTCTGGAACGCGAAGAAGAGAAGCTTCGTGCTGAAGGCGCAAAGCTTGAAACGCAACTCGGCAATCCGAACTTTGTTGAGCGCGCGCCTGCTGAACGCGTAGAGGAAGTCAGGGCTAGAATTGCTGAAATCGCTCAACGGACCTCTCAACTCCAACAATTGATCGGAAACTTGCAATGAACTGGACTGACGAAGGCGCGCTTTATTCACAAATCGGGTTATTTCTGCGCGAAGACCTGGGACGCGGTGATCTTACGAGCCAGGCTATCCTCGCGCGAAACACGCGCGCTCGCGGTCGCTTTGTCGCGGGCGAAACGATGATCGTCGCCGGTCTGGAAGCGGCAGAAGAAGTCTTTCTCACGCTCGATTCGCAGCAACAACTTGAAGCATTTGTATCTGACGGGGAGCAGGTCGAAGCAGGGAAGTTGATCGCACGCGTGGTGGGATTCGCCGATGTGTTGTTGGCCGGCGAGCGTGTTGCGCTCAATCTCATACAACATCTGTCTGGCGTCGCCACAATGACGAACCATTTGGTACAGGCCGTTGCCGGAACGAGAGCTCAAGTTGTCGATTCACGAGAAGCCACTCCCGGTCTGAGGATGTTGGAGCGATATGCTGTGTCGCTTGGCGGCGGGAGTAATGGACGCTTTGGACTCGACGACGGTGTTGTGATCACTTCGAACCACTCGGTGATGAGCGGAGGCCTTGCGGCCGCAGTTAAGACAGCAAAAGAGAAGCTGGGCCATCTGTATAAGATTGCGGTGGAGGTTTCCGACGAGGCAGAAGTTACTCACGCGATCGAGAATGGAGCCGACAATCTGATCCTTCAAAACGTATCGGTTGAAGACGCGCGTCCATTAATCAAACGTGCACGAGAGCTATCTGACAAAATCTCGATTGAATGCGGCGGTGGTGTGACAATCGAGACGGCCCCGGCCTTTGCAGAAGCCGGTGTTGATTTATTGAGCATCAATACCTTGGATAGTCATGCGCCGCACGTGAGCTTCAAGCTGAGCGCATTTTAATAGGACCTATGTGACCTAATAGGACCTATTTGACCTATTTGGCCTATAGGACCTATTACTCGAATGACCACTAGTAATTCATGGCGGCACCGTCAGGCTCATCGTGCACTGGAACGCCAGCTCGATTATCAGCAGCATAAAGCTTTAGCAGTCGCGGGACGCGAGGCTGACATTGTGGCGGCGATGAAGTTGTCGTCGGAAAGAGTGCGAGGTGTTCTGGAGAAATACCAGCCGATTGATTCTGGAGCTTCGGTTATTGAAGTCGGAAGCGGCGCTCACGGATTAATATTTTTCTTCGGAAACGAAAACGTGGTCGGTGTCGATCCCTTAGCAGTCGATTACCGTCGCCTGTTTCCCATCTGGCAAAAGCGAGTTCCGACAGTAGCTGCCTTTGGTGAACAGTTACCTTTTGCGGACAAGAGCTTTGACATTGTGCTCTGCGACAATGTTGTCGACCACGCTGAGAATCCCGCGGGTATTGTTCAGGAGCTGGTGCGCATTTTGCGACCGGGGGGACTGCTGTACTTCACCGTTAACATTCATCACCCGGTGTATTTCGTAGCGGCCCGTGCTCACTCGACGTGGAACGCGCTCGGAGTGTCGTACGAGATCGGTCCCTTTGCGGATCACACAACACACCTCACGTTCGGGCGTGCGCAACATCTATTCGCAAACCTTCCCGTAGCCATTCTTCAAGAGCGAAGTAACGTGAGTGAGACAAAGGCCAGAGCCAGGACGATGCGGGCCAGACATCTGGGAGACAGTCTGAAGCGCGTGTTTTTCAAGAACGCGCTTTATGAAGTCGTTGCGCGTCGCCAATGAACCTCCCAAAGCAGATCCACAGATTACGCAGATTACACAGATTAGATTCAGGGCAGGAGCAGCAGCAGGAGCAGGAAAGGCTGAGTCGTTAGTCCTGTCCCTGCCTGCTGCTCCTGCTCCTATTATTTCTAATCTGTGTAATCTGCGTAATCTGTGGATCTGCTTTGGGATGTGATTTGGCGGAACAACCCTCCCGCACGGTCGTGTAAAGCTTTTGGCTACCGGCCTTTTCAAAGCCAGGCGTGGCATCGCATTACCGCGTTAAAGCGTCTGAACTGAGGTCAATCTTGCGAGTGAGCCGCAATCCGGCTTGAAACCGCGATCCTGACTGGCGTATCTTAAAAGTCGGTTGCAAGGAGTGAATTTGTGATGCCCACCATACGTGAGTTAAACGCCCTGTCGTGGATGTCTCGCCGACTGCCCAGCCGCGTAATCTTTCAGCTGTTTGTTGTTCTCGCAGTCATTGTGAGTCTCGGCCTCGTGCAGGTTGACGCGCAATCGCGGAAGAAAAAACGTACGCGACGCACAACTACTCCCGTAAAAAGACCGGTCATCACAAATCCGACAATCGCGCTGCCGGGTGACTCCGCTGATCCGAAGATCATCAGCACAGCAGATCAAACCTCACCCGATGTCGACCCAACAGAAACTCCCGCGAAGAAACCTGCCAAATCTTCGACGTCAGATACCGACAACATGCAGCAGACGATCACCACCTTGAACAACCAGGTGAACCGCCTCAACGATCGGCTCACGTCGATGCAGGAGGACGATCGATATCTGCTCGACATGGAGCGTTTGACACGCGCCGAACAACGCGCTGAATCTTTGCGCGCTCAGTTGATCGACGTGCAGAGCAAGATGGCCGACTTAGGTGCGAAGCTCGATCAGGTTGAGTACTATTTGAAGCCCGAGAATATCGACAAGGCAACGCAGGGTTACGGTTCCACGCGGCCGGAAGATGCGCGCGATGCTCGTCGGCGTCAACTGGAAAATGAAAAAGGACGTTTGCAGGCGCAGATAAATATTCTTGAAGGTAGTAAGGTTCGCTTGGAGTCGGCAATTGGCACTGCCGACACTGAAGTGGATCTACTGCGTGCTCGCCTCAATCAACAGCGCCTCGATGCCGACGCGAAGAAAGCTGACGCGTCGAAACCTACCACTCCTACTCGCAAGCCGGAATAATTAGGGGCAGGGGCAGCAGCCAGGAGCAGGAGTTTCGTGCCCCTGCGTGCTGCCCTGCTCCGTTCATTGGGCCCCGCTGCCTTGTAACGCGACAGGTATCCAGGTCCCGCCTTGATTCGCAAAAACAAGAATGTAGGAGACTGTGAATGGACTCGCTTCTGTACCGCCACCCCCTACAGCGCTTAGTTGAACTGTCGCAGTCCCCATTGCTATCGCGGTCTCGCCAGCGATGTTCACCGTGACGTTTGCGGTCTCCAGTCTCGAGAATCTCATCTGGCCTGATGATAACGAATCGAGGACTTGCTGCCGCGTCTGTCGGTTTCCACTGCGATGGGTCCAAACGAAGCTGTTGTGCATCAGGTTTTCAAGTTTCTTAACATCAGCGCCAAGGACGGCACGGAAAAACGCATCGTGAACTCGAGTTACGTCCGCCTTTGCTGCGTCAGTCGATTGTGGCATCCGCGTCGACTGCCAATTAACTACTTGCCATTTGCCGTTGCGTTTCAAGAACGTGCCGCTGTTTAGATTACTTGCGACCTGGGTTGTGCCATCCCTTTCGGTAGTCGAGACAAGACGAAACGCAACGATCGCAGTTGTGCCGTATTGCTGGATGCGAATGTCTTCAGCCGTGTATATCGTCTTCGGATCATCAGGCTTCGGCGCGGGAGCGGACCGCACGTTGCGCATTACTTCAGCCTTGTTAACGCGAGCGCCTGCCGATCGGGTGTAGATGAGATCGTCGGCCCAGAACGCGTCGTGGATCTGCGCGTCATTCCGCGAAGCACCGGCGAGAAAGTCATTTAGAAGCTTTGTTAGTTCGGCTGCGTCGGGTGCAGTGGTTTGAGAGAAGGTTGTGCTTGAAAAAATTAATGCGAAAGTTATCGAAAGAAGGATTCGTGTTTTGAACATGTCTAATCTCCCGCAATAAAGTATGTCATGACCCAGCGACCTTCTTCCTTCGCAAACGCGGCGCGATAGGCAATCGGACTCCGGATGAATTCCTGGGCTACATAGCCACTCTGCCCGTCGGACAATTTAACTTTGATCCAATCGCGCTTTTCACCTCGTGCTTTGTTCCCACCCCAATCGGATACTTCGACAATATCGAATGAAAGCTGACGCATGATTGAAGAAGAGATCTGGGGGGCGGCGCGCACGCGCACGTTCTCTCCGATGATGGCGCCAAGTTCAAAACCGTCCTTGTCTTCGGGCCATTTCGCGGAAATGTAAGGAGCTTCAAAGATACCATCCTTATCAAAAGCGCCACCCAGCGAGAGCACCATCGATAATTCGGTCCAAACTTCACTTTGCGGACGCTCGGGCTTCCACGTCGTCTTAAACTCTTCAATCCCACCATCACCACCAAAGCTGTTCTGTATCTTTGGAGAAAGAATGCTTAACAGATAAACAGTGTCACGACGCTGAACCGCTTGCATCAAACGGGCGCGAAAAGTGAAGAACGTTGGTTCTTTTGAAGCCTCGTCGACCGGATAGAGTTTTGCGACCTGTGCAGAAACGTTGATGGCGAGCGCTGAGATCAGCATCGACGAGACGAGAATTATTCGCATGATTTGATTCCTGTGCTGTAGCGACTCGACGTTCAAGTGCTGGGTGAGTACTTCAGGCCACGCAGTTTATGATATTTCGAGCCCGGGCGACTACCAAGTCATTGGTAGTGTCCTAATTTGTAGGGGCGTCCCTCCGTGGGCGCCCCACTCCGATCGGCGAACATAGGAAGATAGGGCGCCCACGGAGGGACGCCCCTACAAGTTAGGTTCAACACACTATTGGCCAACGATGGTCGACGGCGGTAGACTGAGAGTACATCAATGTCGACACTGCCACAGCGCGATCTCTACCGAATGATTAACGACGCCAACGAGCGTGGCGAACGCATTGCTGTCGCGACCGTGGCTCACACACGTGGCTCAACTCCGCAGAGGCGAGGCGCCAAGATGCTATTTCTTCAGAGTGGGGAAGTTGCAGGAACAGTCGGTGGCGGTTGTATCGAAGCTGAAGTTTGGGCCGAAGCTCGCGCCGCGTTGCGTTCCGGTAAGTCGGCCCTACACCATTTCTCTCTGACAGCCGAGGAAGCGAGCGAGGAGGGAATGGTTTGCGGCGGGACGATGGATATTTTTATTGATGTGATTGGGTGAAGACGGTCTTTGGTCTTTGGCCTTGGGTCTTTGGATCTAATTGCGGATCTCAGATCTCAAATCTCAGATCTCAACAAAACCGAACGGCCAAGATACCGAGACCGAATACCCAAGGCCAAAGGCCTAAAACCAAAGACCAAAAACCAAAGACCAAAACCGCACCAAACCTGATGGCTCAAGATTTCCTATCCAACTACAAAGCCAAACATCAGCATCCGCTGAACCGGCTTACTCACAGTATCGGCATTCCGATGATAGTTGTGTCCCTTCCTCTGTTCTTTTTCAGCTGGAAGTGGGCGCTTGCACTATTTATCGTCGGCTGGATACTTCAGTTCGTCGGTCATGCAATTGAGGGAAATCAACCCGCTTTCTTCCGGAATCCTATTTACCTGTTGGTCGGCCCACTCTGGTTAGTTCGTCGCACCGCTGCGGCTGTCGGACTGGCGAAAAAACCCGCTACCAAGTAATCCATCAACCAATCCATGAGCGACAAATCAGCGCAGGCAGTGATGAATGCAATTCCTCAACTGCTCGATGCCGGAACCATGGCTGTACTTGTAACTGTTCTTGAATCGCCAGGGTTTGTCGGAGCAAAACTGTTGCTGGATGAAAACGGCGCATCGATCGGTACGTTGGGAGGCGATGCTCTCGACGAATTTGCGCTTGAGCACGCGGCGAATTTTCTAAAGTCACGCGACGACATACGCGCCGTTCGCGGAGAAGACCTCGCGCCGCAGACGGAGTTTGGCCAAACACTTTTCTTGTTTGAGCGAATCCAGGCTGAAGCGCGACTCGTTATTTGCGGCGCGGGCCATGTAGGAGCGGCACTGGCAACATTCGCAAATATTTCTGTATATCGCGTCACATTGATCGACGACCGAGAGGAGTTCTTGCGGCCCGAACGTTTTCCGAGTGAGCATATTGAATTAGCTCTCGCTGAAGATTGGAGCGAGACTGTGCAGCGAGCAATCGGAAACGGCAAAGGCGTGGCCGTAGCTGTCGTTACGCGCGGACACAATGAAGACGAGCAGTGCATGCGCGCAGCAATCAAAACCGCTCCCGACTATCTAGGTTTGATTGGCAGCAAGCGGCGAACCTCGATAGTCATCAATCGACTGCGAGAGGCAGGGGCGACTGAAGAGCAGGTGAAAGTCATTCACGCGCCAATCGGCTTGGATATTGGTGCAGTTACGCCCGAAGAAGTAGCACTCGCGATACTTGCGGAGATCGTTTGTGTCCGCCGCGGTGGAAGCGGCGGTTTCATGTCAATCACTCGACGTCGCTCAGGTCGATAGTCGACACAAAGTGCAACGTTCATAATATCTACGGTCACTCTTCACAGGAACAATTCAAGCAACGACAAACGCAAGTAGGGAAGGGTGGCTTGCCCCCGCTCAATGTGACTTACTCTCAACGTTGAATGGAAGGAACATTGAGCGGGGGCAAGCCACCCTTCCCTACCTGCAATTCATTTCACTTGAGTTGTTTCAGGGAGGATAGAACGCTGATGCTTTCGCACGTTGAACTGTGCAACTCATGCTTGAGCTGCGCCTGCGCTCTTTCAATATTGCAGTTACGACGTGTTAGCATTCGCTCGCTTCCGCAATACTTAAAAACCGCAAGGAACAATTTCAATGACGAACTCTTCAAAAAGCAGTCTGTCGCGTCGCCGTTTCCTATCAACCACCGCAAAGACAGCGGTTGCCACGATTGCCTACACCACACTCAAAACCAAAGGCGGCGATGTTTTCGCTACGACAATCGAGACTCAAGGTAATGGCAGCGCGGCCAAGTTTCAGCCGGCGTTCTCGAAGCTTGATGATTACATCGCGCGTCACATGGCTGATCTCGGTGCACCTGGGATGACATTGGCCCTTGCCAATCGCGACGGGGCACTCCGCATTTCGACATATGGCTTTGCCGACACCAAAACCAACGCTCGAGTGACGTCCGATACTCTGTATCAGATCGGCTCTATCTCGAAGTCGTTTGTCGCGTTGACTCTGCTTCAACAACATCAGGACGGCAAACTCGATCTGCATAAACCAATCGTTGAATATCTTCCGTGGCTGAAGATCAGTTCTCAGTTTGCGCCAATAACCACACATCATCTGCTCAATCACACATCCGGACTACCTGGTGCGCCCTTGCTTCTCGATGCGTTGTTAGGTGAGTTGTGGACCACCTACGCGCCAGGAAATCGTTTTCTCTATTCCAACACCGGCTACAACATTCTTGGCTTCATCGTGGCGGCCGTTGAGAAGCGATCTTTTGCCGATACCGTCAGCACTCGTCTTTTGAAACCACTGGGCATGAGCGCTAGCTATCCTGTGATCACGAATGAAACCCGTCGAAAATCGGCGATTGGTTATGCGCCACTCAATACCGATCGGCCGTTTCCTTTGAAGGGAACGCTGGCTGAGTCTCCTTGGTTAGAGATGGATATGGCGGCCGGTAGTATCGCCTCAACACCGGGCGACATGGCGAAATACATTCGCATGCTTTTGAATCGAGGTGCGCTGCCGAATGGCCGCATCCTGTCAGAAGAAAACTTCAATCTCTTCATCAAACCATCGATCAAATCGCCTTTCCGCGGCGAAGACGCTTCGTATGGCTATGGATTGTGGAATAGCGATATTGCCGGTCACACACGTTTACGACACACGGGAGGAATGGTCGCATTCAGTTCTTCGATCGATGTGGACCTAACTGCTGGTGTTGGCGGTTTCGCTTCAGTCAATGCAAGTGTGCGCGGTTATCGTCCTGTGGCAGTGACGAGATACGCAATCGATCTACTCAACGCGTCGCTTGATGGCAAACCCTTGCCGGATGCGCCTGCGTCACCGCCGTCGCCAACCGAAGTGCCCAATGCTGCCGACTATGCTGGAACATACACGAGTGTCGACGGAAACAAGCTCGAGTTAGTAGCGGACGGGACGAGGTTGTTTTTGGTCCATCGCGGCGAGCGCATTTTGCTGGAGCGTGGGGGCGGCGAGTCGTTTATCGTAAAGCATCCCGAATTTGAAATCTTCCAGTTGGGTTTTGTGCGAGAGAATCAGAAAGGAATAACTGAAGCCTATCACGGCAGTAATTGGTACATGGGCGCGAAGTATGATGGTCCAAAGAGCTTCAATGCTCCGAAAGAGTGGGAAGGCTACGTCGGACATTTCAGTAACGATAGTCCGTGGTATGGCGACATAAGAGTTGTTCTACGCAAGGGCCAACTTTATCTGAATGGATCGCAACGACTTACCCCGCGACCTGATGGTAGGTTTGGTTCTGGAGATCCGGAGGCGCCGGATCGTTTAGGCTTCGAATCGATCATTGATGGACGCGCGATGCGTTTGAACTATTCAGGGATCATCTACCGACGCACATTCACGCCCTAAACTTTGGACAGGATTTCAGGATTACAAGATTTACAGATCAAACTGAAGGGACAGCGTTGCGCCCCTT
>Ga0207708_10004436_pt1 | contig 10346 bp, 9 predicted proteins | sample KBSK5101metaG_FD_184340 | JGI IMG/M metagenome (GOLD analysis project Ga0207708, IMG submission 184340) | Corn, switchgrass and miscanthus rhizosphere microbial communities from Kellogg Biological Station, Michigan, USA - KBS K5-10-1 metaG... | ecosystem: Host-associated > Plants > Roots >...
GATGCCATCGGGGTACGCGGAGTCGTTGGCGGTTCCGGTGAATGGCATCTGGCCGGTGACGAACACCCAGCCGTCCGCTTCGACCGCGTGGCTGAACGGCGCCACCGGGTCCGGCGCGCCGTCTATCATGTGGAAGATCGGCGCGGCCATGTTAATACCCAGCTTTGCGGTCGACCAGGTTGGTGAGCGGCTTGCCGGTGAGGAAGCGCGCGAAGTTCGCGAACCAGTCGTCGCACAGAAAATGCATGTAGCGCGGATCGTCGCACGAGTTGTGCGGGGTAATGACGAGGTTGCGCGTCGTCCACAGCGGCGAGTCAGCAGGCAGCGGCTCCGGGCTGTGCACGTCGAGCACCGCGCCCGCGAGTTCGCCTCGCTCGAGTTTTTCGCGCAGGGCGTCGTAGTCGACAATCGGCGAGCGTCCGATGTTGATGAGGCCGGCGGTCGGTTTCATGAGATCCAGCCGCGCGCGGCTGATGAGCCCGCGCGTTTCCGGCGTCAGCGGCGTAGTGACGATCACAAAGTCGGCTTTCGGCAACACGCTGTCGAGGCGGGACGTTTTGTATGCGGCGTCCGCGGGCTTGCCGGCTTTGCCGGTGCGCGTGACGGCTATGACTTTGAGACCGAGTTTTTTCGCGGCCCGTCCTGCCGCGCTACCGAGATCGCCGAAGCCGACGACGACCGCCGTCTGGCCGGCGATCGGGGTGGTGAATATCGGGTCCCATGTTTTGGCGTGCTGATTGGCGAAAATCTCCGCCATGCGCGTCTGCAGCATCAGCAATGCCATCGTGCAGCTGTCCTCGGCCTTATCGCCGTGCGCGCCGCTATTATTGGTGAGCTTGATGTCGGCGGGCAGCCAGTCGAGCGGCAGCAAAGAATCGATGCCGGCGCCGGTGGTTTGTATCCATTTCAGGCGCGGCGCGCGTTCGCGCAGCCGTTCGCGCGGCGGACTGTTGCTGATCATGAAATCGGCGGTGGGCAATGCCTGTCCGATGATGTCGCCGTCCCAGCCGTTGGTCACGGTGAGCCGCCTGGCGAGCGCCGGATGGCGTTTCGCCGCCGCGGCGTAAATCTCGTCGGTCAGCTTGAATATCCACTGGCGCTTATGGCCGTTTTCGATATGGAGATGGAATTTTTGTGCTTTGGCCGGGGTGGATTTTGGCATCGGAATCTCAGATTGGAATGACGACTAGGGTATCGAAGCGCGCCGAATCGGTAACGACGAGGCGTTTTTGCAGCAGTGCAGCCTCCTTTTCGAGGACGATTTCGTCGACGTAGCGACCGGCGCTGAATACCGTCATTTCACCGTCGTGCATGGTGCGCACGACAATGTAGCTTGTTTGCGCGCGATAGACGCCGCCGGAGAATTCAAGAATTTCGGTCGGCCCGATGACATGACGGTACACGTGCGGCTCGTAGACATTGATTTCGCGCAGGGACCTCACGCGGTCTTCCAGCATGTCGCGGTTGTCGCAATACCATACGCCGACGCGGTGGCCCTGCTCGAATGCCGGGCGCGGCAGGATCTGATAGACGCACTTTTCGGTGAAGCACTGCGGCCAGCGCTCGAGCTCGTCGTTGTCTATCGCGTGCACGTACTGCATCATCAGGCGCGCAATCGCCGCGCTAACGGCGGCCGGCACGGTCGGGGGCGTTGCCGCCGCGGCTGCGTCAGACATCCATGAGCTCGCGATAGACTTTCCAGAACCCGCGCACCGAAGTCTCGGTCGCGCGCGTCGGCATGCCGCCGACGCCGATGCCGCCCATTTCGATGATCGCGTGCTTGTCGAGGTCGCCGGCGATGCCTTTTTGCACGAAGCCGCCGATCGCGCCATCTTCCATCGAGACGTAGCCCGCCGGACCGACGAGGTTCGACTGCTTTACGCGCACCTGCGTCTGCTCCTCCGTGTCGTCTTCGAGGCCGACCATCGTCCATACGAGCTCGCATTTGTCGACGCCGTGCGTGATCACCTGGCGCGTGCCCAGCGAATTCAGCACCTGCTGCAGCACGAAGCCCGGGAATATGCTCTGAATCGAATTGGTGATCTGGTCGGGAAATTCCATCCACTGGTCGATCAGCGACGGGTCCTTCAGGCCATAGTCCGTTTTTTGCGCGCGCAGCATGCCCGAATCGTAGACCGCGTCCCCTTTATCCGTGTAGCGCTTGGTGAACGTGATGTGGTGCCAGCTCTTGTCGTCCTGGCGCGTGCCGCCTTCGGCCGACAGCCGGTTGAGCTTGAACGTCGAGAAAAACGCATGCAGCAGGCTTGGATGATAGTTGTCGCGGCTGTTCTCGACGTAGAGTTTCCAGTTGTTGTGCATGAACTGGCTGTAGCGGCCGAGAATTTTGACTTTGCCGTGCAGCGTGCGCTCTATGTGCTCGACCATCACGGGGCCGAGGTAGTCCCTGAGCGGCGGCGTTTCATCCGAAAACGTGGCGAAGACGAGGCCGTTGATGGTCTCGACATGAAGCCGCGTCAGTTTGTGCTGCGTCTTGTCGAAATCGGCGGGCATGCCGCCTTTCTGCTGAATGCCTTTTTCGAACGCGATGCTCGTCAGGTTGCCGTCGAAATCGTAGATCCAGTTGTGGTACGGGCACACGAAGTTGTGCACGCGCGTGCGCTGGCCTTTGGGCTGGTGGCAGATGATGGAGCCCTTGTGCACGCAGCGGTTCACCAGCGCGTTGATGCCGCCGTCGGGCCGCCGCACAGCGATGATCGGGCTGTCGCCGATGCGCGTCGTGATGTAATCGCCGGCCGTGGGGATTTCGACGTCGAGGCACAGAAAACTCCACGTCGGGCCGCGGAATATCAGGTCCTGCTCCCACGCGTAGATTTCCGGGTCGGTAAAGACGTGCATGGGCACGCGCGCGATACCTTCGGCGGGCCACTGCAGCAGTTCGGGCAGCTCACGGGTAGAAATAACCTGGGTCATGTCGGGTTCTCCAAATCGCGCTGGTCATGGTTCGCACCGGCTTACTGCGCGACGATCTTGGCGGCTTTGACGAGCTCGCCCATTTTCTTGAGATCGCTCTTCGTCGCCGCGAGCAGATCTGCCGGCGATCCAACCGCAATCTCCGCTCCCTGCAGCGTCATCTGCTCGCGCACCGCCGGCAGGTTCAGCGCGTGCGCTATCTCCTTGTTGAGCCGCGCGACGATCGGCGCCGGCGTGCCGGCCGGTGCATAGATCGCAATCCACAGCGTGATCGCGTAACCCGGGACGCCGGCCTCGCTGATCGTCGGCAGGTTGGGCAGGATGCTCGCGCGTGCGGGCGTCGTCACGGCGAGTGGACGCACGCGGTCGGCTTTGATGTGTTGCAGCATCGACAGCGCGGTATCGAAGATCAGCGCCACGCGGCCCGAAAACACGTCGGGATACGCGGCCGACGCGCTCTTGTACGGCACGTGATTCAGTTGAATGCCGGCCATCGACGCCAGCATCTCGCCCGCGATATGCGTCGTGCTGCCCACGCCCGAGGAGCCGTACGCGAGCGCGCCGGGTTTCGACTTCGCCAGCGCGATCAGCTCTTTGACCGACCTGACGGGTACGTCGGGCGTCACGGCCAATACCGTCGGCGTAATTACCACCATGCTGACAGCGGTGAAATCCTTGATCGGATCGTAGGGCAGGTTCTTGTACAGGTACGGCACGATCGCATGCGTGCCGTTGCTGCCCAGCACCAGCGTATAGCCGTCGGGATTGGCCTTGGCGACGATGTCGGTGCCGATCGAGCCGCCGGCGCCGCCGCGGTTGTCCACGACGAGCGACTGGCCGAGCGAGTCCTGCATGCGTGCCGACAGGATGCGGCCGATGATATCGGAGGTGCCGCCCGCAGCGAATGGAACGACGAAGCGGATAGGGCGCTCGGGATAGCCGGCTGCCGTTGCGGATGCCGCGAAGGCGGCCGCGAGCATAGCCGGCATGGCGCGGGGAAACTCGGATCGAGGATTCGTCATTGCCTTATGTCCTTTGCTCTGGATCCTCGCTCCGTTCAAATTTGCGGCCGTCCTTTACTGACTGCAGATTAGCCGCGCCTCAGTGCTGCCGCCTACTTGAGTTTCTTCGACCGCTGATATGCATCGGTGGCGAAGCCGCTCTCGACCGGGTCCTGCTTCAACGAGCCCGCGGATTTGAAAATCGCGGCCTGGCGCTTGAGCGTCGCAATATCGGCTGGCTCGAATGCGGCCATGTAGATATTGTCCCACTCCGCGGCGTATGCCTTGGCGTCGTCGGCCGGCATATTCGCGGCCTTCTGCAGCACCTCGGCGACCGCCTGCTTGTTCTTCGAGCCGAACTCGTTGACTTTGCGCAGCGCGGCGATGAACTTCGCGACTGCGTCGGGATTTTTTGCCAGGTAATCGTTGTGCACTATCGTCACGGCCAGGATAGGCGGCGCTGCGGATTTGGTGAGCTTTTTCCATTCTTCGCTGTAAGTGCCGAGCCGGCGCAGCTTCAACTCATTCATCTGCGCGACGGTCGTCGAGCGCACCGCGGCGACGTCGATCTGCTTCTGCGCCAGAAACTGCGCGAGCAGCGCCTCGGTGCCGGGCACCGCAGTGTAATCAGCCAGCTTCAGGCCGTGGTTGAATTCCAGCAGCGCCGTGCCGAGCGAATGGGTCGCGCTGCCCGGCGGCGACATGCCGATTTTCTTGCCTTTGATGTCGGCGAGCGACTTGATCGGCGATTCGTCGAGCACCACGAAATAGACTTCGGCGATGTGAGTATTGAGCACGATCTTGATCGGAGCGCCTTCGGCGATGACGGCCATCGCGCCCGCCGACGGTGCGGCAAATGCGAGGTCAATGGTCTGGAGAGCTACCGCACGCAACGGTTGATTGACGTCGGAGAATTTGACCCATTCAACGTCGAGACCTTCCTTTTCGAGAAATTTCTGCGATTCCATGACCGCGCCCTGGCCCAGGCTCAGGCCGCTGCTCCAGTAACCAACCTTGATTTTCTGCGCGAGTGCGGCGTTAGCGAACGTCAGGCCGATCGCGCAAAAGAGGCCCAGCAAGCAGCGTGACAGGCACAAAGATTTCACAGTGAGCTCCCGGGCAGTTGGTGAGGTAGTGCTAAGGCGCGCGCGCCGAGTGATGGAAATTACCATAAAGCCGGGGCGGCCGTCGCTCAAATCAGCGCGCGCAGGCGCTTGATGTATTCGATGGCCTGCGGGTGGGTAGAATCGCGCGGCCGCGAGCATTCAATCGGCACGCTTTCGCGTACGCGTCCGGGCTGCGGCGCCATCACCATCACTTCATCGGCGAGCACGACCGCCTCTTCGACGTCGTGGGTGACGAAGACGATGGTCATGTGCTTCAGGGCATGGATATTCAATAGCTCGTCGTGCATGTGCGCGCGCGTCTGCGCATCGAGCCGCGAGAACGGCTCGTCCATCAGCAGGATCGCCGGGTCAGTGACGAGGCTGCGCGCGAGCGCGACGCGCGAACGCATACCGCCCGAGAGCTGGTGCGGGAACGCTTCCTCGAACCCCGCCAGCTTGACCAGATTCAGGGCATCGAGCGCGCGCGCTCGCCGCTCGGCCCGCGGCATATCGCCTGCTTCGAGGCTGAACTCGATGTTGGCGAGCGCGGTGCGCCACGGCAGCAGGCGGTCTTCCTGGAACATGTAGCTGATGCTGCGCCAGTCGGTGAAGTCGCGCGCCGGCACACCGCCAAAACAGACGCTCCCGCGGTCCGGCGTCAGGATGCCCGAGATGATGTTCAGCAGCGTGCTTTTGCCGCATCCCGATGCGCCGAGAATCGCGAAGATGGAGTGCGCGGAGATCGCCAGGTCGATATTCTCGAGCACCGTGAGCGGACCGCCATCCACGGTATCGAACCACTTGCTGATCGCATTGAGCGTTATCGCGCCTGCGGCAGCGCACTCGTTGCGCGCTGAGGTTGGCGCAGTGGTGGTGGTGGAACCGCTCATGCGGGTTTGGCCGGCGCCTGCGCGGCGAACGCGGAACCGCGCAGGCACAGGCGTCCGCGCGGGTCCTGCCATAGTTTTTCTTCCGCGTGCAGCTTGCCCAGCGCGCGCGCGACGGTCTGGAAGTCGTAGTCGGCGAGTTGCGCGGCGACGTCCTGATAGTACAGCGGCGTCTTGTCGATCAGTGCCAGTATTTTGGCGGCCGCGGCGTCGATCTGCGCGGCGCCTGCGTTGACGGTGGACGGCACCGCGTCGGCTTTGCCCGCGATGTAGTCGGCGATTTTCGCGCGGTCCGCGTACGCATAAGCGATGCGCTCGAAGCGCTCCTTCGGGATGCCTTCGCCGATCGTCGCGTCGATGCCGACTTTGGCGCCGGTTGGCACCACGCCGGGCGGCATTACCGCGAGGCTCGGGTCGAGCGGCTTGGCGCGCGCGCCGGGAATCACGAAGACATCGCGGTCGCCCTGCACGCGGGTGGCGATCGCCCATTCGACGTCCATCGCATTCCACACGTCGATGTCGTCGTCGACCACGACCACGTGCTTCAAGTCCATCACGGATAATGCAGCGAGCAGCGCGTTCTTGCCTTCGCCCGCTTGTTTTTTGATCGAGATCACCGCGTGCCAGAACGCGCAGCCGCCGAGCGTCACGTTGATGTCCTTGACCTGGACTCCGGCGGTGCGCAGCGCGCGGCGGATCGCGGTGTAGCGGGTCGGCGCGGCGAGCCAGGTGTTTTCCCACGGCATGTGCAGCGCGTAATAAATCGCATCGCGCCGCATGGTAATTGCCTTGACGCGGACCAGCGGGTTCCAGTGCAGACCGCCCATCAGGCGCGTGAATTCGCCGAAGCGGCCTTCGGGATAGACCCAGCCGGTCGGCAGGATTTCGGCTTCGAGCACGATTTCCGCATCGGCGAGACATGGCATGTCAATAGTCTCGCAGGTCGCGAGCTCCACCGGCGCGCCGCGCAATCCGCCGGCGATGCCCATTTCATCGACGCCGAGCGGCGCACGGAAGCCCGAGCCCATGATTTCGTACGGGTGCGTCCCGATCGAGATCGAAATCGGGCAGGGGCGGCCGGCTTCGAACGCGCGCTGCGCGAAGAGACGCATGTTGTTGGGCGTGACTATATCGATGCCGGTCAGGTTCTTTTCCTGCACCATGAAGCGATACATGCCGGAATTGATCCCGAATTCAGGATCTTTTGCGATCACGACGCCCGCGGTGATCATCGGTCCGCCGTCGTAGATCGAGGACATCGGCACCGGCAGCTTGAAAAGATCGACGTCGTCGCCGAGCTGTATCACCTGCTTGTGCGGCGCGGTTTCGACGTAGCGCGGGGCAATCGGCTTCGTGATGCCCTGCTCGAGCCGCGCTTCGATCTCGCCGTAGCTCGACACACCCATGCCGAGCGCTGCGCGCTTTTGAGTCCGGATGATGCCCGATATCACGGGCATGGAGTAGCCGATCACGTTGTGAAAGAACAGTGCCTGCTCGGATTGGTCGACGAGCGTCGCGATATGCCGGATGTCGACGGGCTGCCTGATGTCGGTCAGCTCGCGCTCGCTGCGCAGGCGATCCAGAAAGCCGCGGAATTTTTCGTCCTTCATGTTTAATCCATTGAAAGGTTGATGTCGATCGTTGCGGGCCTCATTGCGGCTCCGCTTCCTTGCGCCAACGGAACATGTGATTCTCGAGCGGCTTTAACACGCCCATTTCGAGCGTGGCCATCATCGCGATCATCGTGATGGTCCACGCAAACACCTGGTCGGTTTGGATCAGGTCGGCGGCTTGGCGCAGCCGGTATCCCACGCCGCTCGATGCGCCGAGCGTCTCGGCGACGAGGCTCACGCGCCAGCCAAAACCGAATGCGAGCCGCGCGCCGGAGAAGAAGTAAGGCATGATCGTTGGCAGGTAGATTTTGAGCATCACCTTCCATGCCGGCATGCGCAAAGTGTGCGCGAGCTCGATGAAGTCGGCATTGACGCTGCGCGTGCCCTGCCACACGTTGGTGATGATGAGCGGCATCGCAGTCATGAAAACGACGAAGATGATGGTTTGCTCGGAGATGCCGAACCAGATGATGGCGAAGATCGCCCAGATCGCCGACGACACCGTATTGAGCACCGGCAGCACCGGCTCGAAGAATTCGCCGAGGCGGCGCACCGCGCCGAACATGATGCCGAACGGCACGCTGACGATGGTCGCCAGTAGGAAGCCGATCGAAACGCGCTCGAGCGTGATGGCGAGATTGCGCCACAGGTCGCCGTTGCCGAGTATCACTTTGAATGCTTCGTACACGCGCGGCGGGCCCGGAAACTTGAAATGCGGCTCACCGAGCGAATAGATCCACCACACGCCGATGACGAGACCGAGCAGCGCCAGCCGCTGGGCCAGGAGGTCATAGCGGATGCGGCGCGGCGTTGCGCGCGGTGGTTTGATGCCGGTGAAATCAGCCATGGCTGATGTGCGTTCAGGCCTTGGGCGGCGCGGTAAAGTACGTGCCGCGACCGCTCGCCACAAGCGCGCCTTCCTGGTCGTAAACGTAGGCCTCGGCAGTCGAATACTGGCTGCCGCTGCGTACGATCTTCGCCTTTGCGGTCAGATCGCCCGGCATGGCGGCCTTGTGATAATCGACGCGGATATCGATGGTCGGCACCGGCCGTCCGAGTTGCGCGGCAATCGCGTAATCGGCGGCGACGTCGACGATCGCGGCCAGAATGCCGCCATGCGTATAGCGGCGGTCGGGATTCACGATCCATTCTTCGCGCCACGCCGCTTTGAGCTCGATGCCGGCGGCGTCGATTTTCAGGATCGTGAAATTGAGCCACTGGTTGAACGGCCCGCGCGAAATGATCTGCTGCAGTTTTTCGATGGTCATTGCGTCAGCCATGGCTCGCTCCGGTGGTTGGCGTTGAATTCCGGGCGCTGCCCACACAGCGCAGTGTCTGCTGGTCGATCTTGTTGGTGCCGGCAAGCGGCATGCGGTCCAGAAAAAACACGCGGCGCGGATGGCGGAACGCCGGGCCGTTGGCAAGCGCAAAAGCCTTGATTTCCTCTTCGGTCGCGGACACACCCGCGCGCAGCACGACGAATGCGTACGGCACCTGGCCTTTCAGCTCGTGCGCGAACGGCAGCACGATCGCCTGCTGCACGGCGGGATGGCGCTCGAGCAGCGACTCGACCTCGATCGGGAAAATGTTTTCGCCGCCGGACACGAACATGTCATCGGTGCGGCCGACGAAATAATAAAAACCGTCGGCGTCGCGGCGGCAGATGTCGCCGGTGTGATACCAGCCGTTGCGGATACGTTTCGCGGTTTCGCCGGGCAGGTTGTGGTACGCGAGCAGGATGCCGGGATTCCTGAGGATCAATTCCCCCTCGTCGGGCGTCGCGCCATCGATAAGTTCGGCGCCGGTGCCCGCGTACGGCGCGCCGATCGAGCCCTGCGGGCGCGGCTTGCCTTGCGGATGCGGTCCCAGCGGCACGGGTCCGCCTTCGGTTACGCCATAGACGACCAGCGCTTCGGCGCGGGGAAAATAGTGGTGCAGTTCATCGAAGATCTGGCGCGACGCCTGCGCGCTGCCCATCATCACGGTGCGCACCGAGGTAACGTCGGTCGCCGCGAGCCGGTCTTTTTTCGCTAGCACCATGGAAGTCATCGTCGGCACGCCTGAAATGACGGTGCAGTGGTACTGGCCGATTGCATCGATGTACCGATCGGCGTCGAACTGCGGCAGCAGCGGCAGCTTGGCGCCTGCCGTCAGGCCCTGCTTGATCGCGTTGAGCGCGTTCTTGTGATACAGCGGCGCGGCGACGAGGATGACGTCATCCGGTGTCGTGCGGCGCGACCACACCAGTATCCGGCGGCTCCAGTTCTGCCCGTAGTGCGTGAGCAGCACGCCCTTTGGGCGGCCGGTGGAGCCCGAGGTGTAAGGTTGCACCGCGATCGAGTCGGGTGCGGGATCGAATGCCGCAAAGTCACCGGGATCGACAAAGTGCGCATAGTCGTCCGTCCCGTCGCTGCCGTATTCGACGATGCGAATCCCGGGGGGGCATAGCTTGCGCAGCGCAGTTTCCGTGAAGAGAACCTTGGCGCCGGCATCGTTCAGTATGAAGGCGACCGCGTCCGCGGTGAGCTTGACGTTGACCGGGACCGGGACGACGCCGGCGCGCATGCAGCCCAGCAGCGTCGCGACGAATTCCACGCGATTGAGCGATAGGATGCCGATCCGGTCGCCCGCAACGAGACCGGCGCGCGCGCAGCCGCGCGCCACGGCATTGCACATCTGGTCGAGCGCGCGATAGCCGATTTCGCGCGGGCGCGCCGCGTCGTGCAGATCGACGATGGCTATGCGCTGGGCATCCGCATGCGCAGCGAACAGCGATCCCAGGTTGCCGGGATAGCCGCGTGGTTCGGG
>Ga0207708_10004440_pt1 | contig 10339 bp, 9 predicted proteins | sample KBSK5101metaG_FD_184340 | JGI IMG/M metagenome (GOLD analysis project Ga0207708, IMG submission 184340) | Corn, switchgrass and miscanthus rhizosphere microbial communities from Kellogg Biological Station, Michigan, USA - KBS K5-10-1 metaG... | ecosystem: Host-associated > Plants > Roots >...
ATGCGCAATCCGCGAAGGGCGCTGAGCCGCGGCGAGATCCTGCATCGAGTGTGGGACTACGACTTCGGTGGCCGGTCGAGCATCGTCGACCTCTACGTGTCCTACTTGCGCAAGAAGATCGACGCGCGCCGACGGCCGATGATCCACACGGTGCGCGGCGTCGGCTATATGCTGCGGCCAGCCGAATGACCCCGTTGATCGATACCTGGCGCAGCTGGACATTGTTGCGGCAGTTGGTTATTGGCGTCTCGGCAGTGGTGATGGTGGTGCTCGTGACCATCGGGACGACGTCGGTGCTGAGCCTGCGTGGGTCGGTCCTGGGCATCATCGACGCTCAACTGTCCGGGTCGGCCGACGGTTTCAGCCAAGCCGTGACGAAATACCGCATCACGCCCGACGGGTCGGGAACGCTGCCGCCGAATCGCGCGATGAAACCGCTCACTCACCTCATCGGTCAGGCGCCGGGAAATGTGATCGCATTGATCCAGGACGGCAAGGTGGTGGATTCCGCCTACTTCGTCGACGGTGAGGCGCGGCCCGCGCCCGACGGCGCCGTCGCGAAGATCGCCGAATTGTCCTGGGCCGGAACCGAACCACGCACCGTCGACCTGCCAGACCTGGGGTACTACCGGATGGTGGCCCGGCCCGGCGACGGTAACGAGCTGCTTGTCACAGGGGCCTCGCGCAAGCCGGCATGGCAGGCGATGACTCGTGAGACCGTGATCGTGGCGAGCGTGACGGCGCTGGCATTGCTGGTTACCGCCCTGTGCACGATCGCGATTGTCCGCTTCGCGCTTCGTCCGCTTGATCGCGTCGCGGCGACAGCCGCCGAAGTGGCGACGCTACCGCTAGATCGTGACCATCACACGATCAGACCGCGCGTGCCCGTCGGCGACACCGATCCGCGCACTGAGGTGGGGCTCGTCGGTGACACGCTCAACCGGTTGCTCGACCACGTGGAACGCGCGCTCGCGGACGTCGCGGCGTCGGATAGGCGGATGCGCCAGTTCATCACCGACGCCAGCCACGAACTGCGCACGCCGCTGGCGGCCATCCACGGATACGCGGAGCTCACGCGCCAGGACAGTGCCATCCTCCCGGAGACCACCGAGTATTCGCTGGCCCGCATCGAGGCGGAAGCGCGCCGGATGCATTCCTTGGTTTCCGACCTGCTGCTGTTGTCTCGCCTGGACGAGGGTCAGGACCTCGACACTGTCGACGTGGATCTCACCGACCTGGTCGTCGATGCGGTCAATGACGCAGGGGTGTCGGCACCGGACCACCGCTGGTTGACGAACCTTCCCGACGCTGCGGTGTGGGTGCGCGGCGACCATGCGCGGCTTCACCAGACGATCGCCAATCTGCTGTCCAATGCGCGGGTTCACACGCCAGCGGGTACGACGGTGACAACGGAAATCGCCACCGCCAGGGCCGACAACGGCTCCGACTATGTGGAATTGACCGTCAGCGATGACGGCCCGGGAATCGATCCCGAACTGTTGCCGCATCTATTCGAGCGGTTCGTCCGCGCTGACAAGTCACGGTCTCGGGAGGCCGGCAGCTTCGGCCTCGGGCTGTCCATCGCCTCGTCGATCATCGAGGCGCACAACGGCAACATCGAGGCCGAATCCGCCAACGGAAAAACAACTTTCAGGGTATGGCTGCCGATCGTCGGGGTGGGTGCTCAGCACGCCACGTCGACATAGACCGTCTTCGAGGTGATCGTCGTATTGATCGAGCTGCCACCACGCGAATCGTCTGTGGAATGCGTCTGCCCCGGTCGCACGGCGCTGACAGTGCATTGTGACAGTGGCGCGGCGCCGGTCCGGTTGACGATGACGTTGTAGCCGCTGGCTTCCAGTGTCTGCACCGCCTGGTCGACGGACGACGGTCCCGTTGGGGCGGCGTTGGCGATCGCGGCGAGTGCGACCGAAGAGACCGTCAGTGCGGTTGCGGTAAAATTAATGGAGACATAGTTTTTCATACATCCCAAGGTATGAGCGAAATCGGTGGCTGCCAGATGCTCATAGCGAATGCAAAGATTTGTAAACGGTATGAATGCTCGCGACGGCGCTTAGGTGATCGTCACGCCGCCGTCGACGACGATGGTCTGTCCGGTGACGAAGCCGCCTGCGTCGGACGCCAGCCACACCAGTGTCGCAGCGAGCTCAGCCGGATCGCCCATGCGGCCCAACAACACTCGCGGTTTCATGCTCTCGATGTAGCCGGGCTGGTACGCGTCGGTCATCTCGGACTCGAAGAACCCAGGGGCGATCGCGTTGACGCGGATGCCCTTGCGGGAGCCCCACTGCTGGGCCAGATCACGGGTCAGGCCACAGACCCCGGCCTTGCTCGCACTATAGGCGGCCTGCGGCAGCCCGGCCGTCGTGATGCCGAGCACGCTCGAGATGTTCACGATCGAGCTGCCCGGTTGCATCACCTTGGCGCACGCCTGCGCGGCCCAGTACGAGCCGTTGAGGTTGATGTCGACGACGGCGCGGAACTCGTCGGGCGTCTCGCGGGTGGCGGGCACCGCGGTGCCCACCCCGGCGTTGTTGACCAGCACATCGACGTGGCCGAACTCGGTCATCGCCGCGTCCACCATCGCCTGGCACTGCGCGGGGTCGACGACGTCGGTGGCGACCGTCAACGCCCGCCGGCCGGCGTCCTCAACCAGACGTGCTGTGGCGTAGAGCTTGTCGACGCGCCTGGCAGCCAGCACCACATCGGCGCCGGCCTCCGCGCACGCCTGGGCGAACGACACGCCAAGACCGGACGATGCACCGGTCACGATGACGACCTTGTCGTCGAGTCGGAACTTGTCGAGTACGGACATTCGGTCAGACTAGCGATCCCCCCGCCGCCCGCGAACGTGGGTTACCGTCACGCCGTCGGCCGCAAGAGCGTGCATCAAGCCAACACTCGACGACCGCGGCGTTGCAGCGCCACCGACACGGTGAGCACCGCGATACCGGCGGCCGCCAGCAGCGCACCGGCGGCGGCGGGGGCGGTGTAGCCGAACCCGGCCGCGATCACCAGACCGCCGACCCATGCGCCGGTCGCGTTGCCGATGTTCAGCGCCGAATGGTTCAGCGCGGCCGCCAGCGTCTGCGCGCCGTGCGCGACGTCCATCAGCCGGGTCTGCAACGCGGGCGCGACTGCGGAACCCGCCGCGCCGATGCCGAACAACACCGGCAGCGCCGTCCACGGGTTGTGGGAGGCGAGCACGAACACCGCGAGGATGATCCCGAGCGCGCTCATCGACAGGTACAGCGCACGGATGACCGATTGGTCCGCCAGGCGCCCGCCGACCAGGTTACCGACCACCATGCCGGCGCCGAAGACCATGAGCGCCAACGGAACCAGAGCCCGGGGCAGCCCGGCGACATCGGTCATCGTGGTGCTGATGTAGGTGTAGACGGCGAACATGCCGCCGAAGCCGATCATCCCGACGGCCAGCGCCAGCCAGACCTGTACGCGCTTGAGCGCCGCCAGTTCGGTGAGCGGGCTGGTGACATGCATGGACCGCAACTGGGCGGGCAGCCCGAACCACAGCGCGGTCAGCGTGATCGCACCGATGGCCACGACGAGCCCGAACGCGCTGCGCCAGCCCAGCGCCTGGCCAAGCCAGGACGCCAGAGGCACGCCGATCACGGTGGCCACGGTCAGCCCGCACATCACGTGCGCGACGGCCTTGGCGCGGTTCTGCCGTCCCATCAAGTGCGTGGCCGCCAACGCCGCGATACCGAAGTACGCGCCGTGCGGCAGCCCGGCGACGAACCGGGCGATCATCAACGTCCCGTATGACGGTGCCAGCACGCTCGCCAGGTTGCCGAGCGTGAACACCGCCATCAGCGTGAGCAGCAGCGCCTTACGCGGCACCCGCGCGGCGAGCGCCGCGATCACCGGAGCACCGATCACGACACCCATCGCGTAGGCCGAAATGACGTGGCCTGCGGTGGGTTCGGTGATGCCGAGGCTCGACGCGATATCCGGCAGCAGTCCCATCGCGACGAACTCGGTGGTGCCGATGGCGAATCCGCCCAACGCCAGTGCCAGCACCGCCAGCCAGCGCACGGCCGGGTCGGGCGCGACAACCGAGACAGGACGGGTCGGGCGGTCCAGTGAAATGGTCACTGAGAGGATGCCTTTCGTGCGAGGTCCGATATACGGGCCCAGTCGTGCCGTTCGACGGCATCGGCTGGGGTGAGCCAACTGCCACCCACGCAGCCAACGTTGGGCGTTTTCAGATATTCCGCGACGTTCGTCGGGGTGATTCCGCCGGTGGGGCAGAACCGGGCGGCGGGCACAGGGGAGTGGATCGCCCGCAGGTAGGGCACTCCGCCTGCGGCTTCCGCGGGGAAGAACTTCATGTCGCTATAGCCGTCTTCCAGCAGGGTCAAGACTTCGGAGACCGTGGCGACGCCAGGCAGGTGTGGCAGCGCGGTGTCGCGCATGGCTGCCCGCAGATCGGCCGTGCTGCCCGGGGAGACGAGAAACTGCGCGCCCGCGGCGAGTGCGTGTTTGGGCTGCGCGGTGTCGACGATGGTGCCTGCGCCTACCACGATCTCCGGCACCTCGGCGGCGATGCGTTCGATCGCGGCCATGGCGGCGGGGGTACGCAGCGTCAACTCGATGATCGGCAGTCCGCCGTCGACGAGCGCCTTGGCGATCGGCACCGCGTTGTCGGCATCGTGCACTACGACCACCGGAATGACGGGTGCGATGTCGAGCAATGACGTGGGTTCTTTCATGAGGCACTCCTGAATACGGTGGCGCCCTCGTCGGCAGGGCCGACTGCTGAGCGCATATTTGCGAATAATTCACGGCCGGTGCCGACCCATTCGTCGGGGGACGGCGCTCGGCCGGTGGGCTGGCGCGATGCGAACTCATAATTGCCCACGTGCACCGTCAGCCTGCCGGTGTTGGAGTCGACGGTGATCTGGTCGCCGTCGACCACCCGCGCAATGGCTCCGCCTACGGCGGCCTCGGGCGTGAGATGGATTGCGGCAGGAACTTTTCCGGACGCGCCGGACATCCGGCCGTCGGTGACGATCGCCACCCGGTAGCCACGGTCCTGCAGCACGCCCAGCGCGGGGGTGAGCTTGTGCAGTTCCGGCATACCCAGACCCTGCGGGCCTTGGTAGCGCACCACCGCGACGAAATCGCGCTCCAGCGAACCGGATTGGAAGGCGGCCAGGAAGTCTTCCTGGCTGTCGAACACGACCGCAGGCGCGCTGACCACGCGGTGTTCGGGCGCAACGGCCGACGTCTTGATCACGCTGGTGCCGAGGTTGCCGGTCAGGCGCTTGAGCCCGCCGTCGGGTGCGAACGGGTCGTCGGCGCCGCGCAGCACGGTGGTGTCGAGGCTCATGCGTGGCCCGTCAACCCAACCCAGCCCTTCGCTGGCCAGCTTCGGCTCGGCGGTGTAGCGGCGCAGACCGTCACCGGCGACCGTCCGGACGTCCTCGTGCATGAGGCCGGCGTCGAGCAGCGAGTTGATGACGCAGGCCATCCCGCCCGCAGCGTGGAAGTGGTTGACGTCCGCCTTACCGTTGGGATAAACGCGCGCCAGCAGCGGCACGACCGCCGAAAGGTCGGAGATGTCATCCCACGTGAGCGTGATGCCCGCGGCACCGGCGATCGCCACCAGGTGCATGGTGTGGTTGGTCGAGCCGCCGGTGGCCAGCAGCGCGACGCACCCGTTGACGATGGCCTTCTCGTCGACGACCTCGCCGACCGGTGTGTATTCCTCGCCCATCGCGGTCAGTGCGGTGACCCGCTTGCCCGCTTCGACGGTGAGTGCATCGCGCAACGGGGTGTCCGGATTGACCAGACTGGAGCCGGGCAGATGCAGGCCCATCGCCTCCATCAGCAGCTGGTTGGAATTCGCGGTGCCATAGAAGGTGCACGTGCCGCGGCCGTGATAGGAGGCGGCCTCGGCGTCCAGCAGGGCTTCGCGGTCGACCTTGCCCTCGGCGTAGAGCTGGCGGATCCGCGCCTTCTCACCGTTGGGCAAACCCGAGGTCATCGGCCCGGCCGGCACGAATATGGCGGGCAGGTGTCCGAATCCGAGTGCGCCGATGAGCATTCCGGGCACGATCTTGTCGCACACGCCCAGCAGCAGAGTGGCGTCGAACATGTCGTGAGACAACGCGATTGCGGTCGCCATCGCGATCACGTCGCGGGAGAACAGCGACAACTGCATGCCCTCGCGGCCCTGGGTGATGCCGTCGCACATGGCAGGCACCCCACCTGCGAACTGGGCGATGCCGCCGGCTTCCAGCACCGCCTGCTTGAGCTGCGCCGGATAGTCCTCGAACGGCTTGTGCGCGGAAAGCATGTCGTTGTACGACGACACGATCGCGACGTTCGGTTTGACCATGCGGCGCAGAGCTTGCTTGTCGCGGGTGCCGGAGGCGGCGAAACCGTGCGCCAAGTTGGCGCAGGCGAGCCGGCCGCGCGCCGGTCCGCGTTCGGCCGCCGCGGATATCCGCTCCAGATAGGCGCCGCGCCGATCCGCGCTGCGCTCGGTGATTCTGGCCGTTACTTCGGCCACAACTGGGTGAATCATGAGTCTCCTTCGTGCCAGCGCCGGCCATCCCGTTCGAGCAGGGTGGCGGCGTCTACGGGTCCATCGGTGCCGGCGGGATACAGCCGCGGAACGCGACCGGAGTCCTGCCAGTTCTGCAAAATCGGCTCGGCCCACGTCCACGCCGCTTCCACCTCGTCGCGGCGCATGAACAGCGTGGGGTCACCACGCATCACGTCCATCAGCAACCGCTCGTACGCGTCGGGGGAGCGGCGCTGGAACGCCTCCGTGTAGTTGAGCGCCAGCGAGACTGGTCGCATCCGGATGCCGCCCGGCCCAGGCTCTTTCGCCGTCATCTCCAGGTGCATCTCTTCGTCTGGCTGCAGGGAGATGATCAGCCGGTTCGGCTCGGATGCGCCGTCGCTGCCCGGGAACATCGGCAGCGGAACGGGTTTGAACTGGACGACGATCTCGGAGGACCGCTTCGACATCCGCTTGCCGGTGCGCAAATAGAACGGCACCCCGGCCCATCGCCAGTTGTTGACCTCGGCCCTGACCGCCACGAACGTCTCCGTTGTGCTGTCGGGGTTCTCGGCGTCGGCCCGGTATCCGTCGACGATTCCGCCGTCGACCAGGCCGGGCCCGTACTGGCCCGTGACGGTGTCGCGCTTGATGGCGTCGGCCGAGAACGGCTTGAGTGCCTGAAGCACCTTGAGCTTCTCGTCGCGCACGGTCTCGCGGTCGATGTAGGTCGGCGGCTCCATCGCGACCAGGCACAGCACCTGTAGCAGGTGATTCTGAAGCATGTCGCGCAGCGCACCGGACTTGTCGTAGTAGTCACCGCGGGCACCGACACCGAGCGATTCGGCTGCGGTGATCTGGACGTGGTCGATCCAGCTCGAATTCCACAGCGGCTCGAACAGCGTGTTCGCGAACCGCGTGACAAGAAGGTTCTGCACGCTCTCCTTGCCCAGATAGTGGTCGATGCGGAAGATCTGCTGTTCGTCGAAGACGGAGCCGACCGCGTCGTTGATGGCCTGTGCCGACGCGAGGTCGTGTCCGATCGGCTTCTCGAGCACGACGCGCGATGAGGCGGTGACCAGACCCTGGCCGTTGAGCGCATCGCAGATCGGCCCGAACAGGGCGGGCGCGCAGGCCAGGTAGAAAACGCGGATGTCGACGGCCGACGGCGCCAGCACGTCGGCGACTGCCGCGTAGTCGGTGGGTTCGGTCAGGTCGATGCTGACGAATCGCAGGCGCGCAAGGAAGCGGTCGACGGTGGCGGCGTCCAGCAGCTCGGCGGCGACGAATCGGCCCAGTTCAGCGTGGATCTTATGGCGGTAGCCGGGCTCGTCCAGGCCGGCCCTGGCCACAGCGATGATCCTCGTGTCGGCGGTGAGTTGGCCATCGCGGTCACGTAGGTAGAGCGCCGGCAACAGCTTGCGTACAGCCAGGTCGCCCGTGCCTCCGAAGATCACGAAGTCGCAAGGGTCCACCGCGGTCGCGGTTGGCATCCGGTCCTCCTCGTTAGGTGAATCGATCAAGACCTACCGTAGAGAGACTTCGGCCTTAATGCAAACCGACTTAAGTACTTGAAATACAAAAGTGATCGGAGTTACGCTGTTTACATGCCGCTTTTCAGGACTTCAACGCCGACGTCCGCGGGGCAGATCTATGCGCTGATCAGGGATCGCCGCGACGTCACTCGCACGGAGATCGGCAAGCTGACCGGGCTGTCCCGCACGGCGGTGTCGGCCCGTGTCGCATCGCTCGCCGCGCAGGGATTGGTCGTCGAGCGAGAACTGGCGCCCTCGACGGGCGGACGTCCCGCAAGTTTCGTGACCTTCAACGCCGACGGCGGCATCGTGCTGTCCGCGGCTATCGGCCGCAGCCGCACCCGGCTGGCCGTATGCAATCTGGCAGGCGAGATTTTGGCGGCGACCGACATCGACCAGGAACCTGGTCTGGGTCCCGACGACCTGATGCCCGACATCGTCAAGCGTTTCGATGCGCTGCTCGACGATTCCGGCCACCACGACGACAAGATCTACGGCGTCGGCGTGAGCCTGCCCGGCACCGTCGACACGGCGCGGGGGTGCAGCCTCGAGGCGCCGATCATGAGCGGCTGGGACGGGGTGCCGTTGCCGCCGTACTTCGCCGAATTGACCGACGCGCCAGTGATTCTCGACAACGACGCGAATGTCATCGCGCTGGCCGAACGGCGCGGCGAGCGGCAGGCCTACGACGATCTGCTGGTGCTCAAGGCGTCGACGGGAATCGGTGCGGGCATCATCGCGGGCGGATCGCTGCAGCGCGGTGCGGTGCAGGCGGCGGGGGAGTTCGGGCACAACAAGACACCAGCGGCCGCAGGCGTGCCGTGCCGTTGCGGGGACACCGGCTGCCTCGAGGCGATCGCGGGCGGCTGGGCGATCGTCCGTGCGTTGCAGGCCGACGGCCGGTCCGTCGGCCACCTGCGCGACGTGGTGGAGTTGGCCAACAGCGGCGACCCCGACGCACGTCGGATGATCCGCGACAGCGGCCGCCACGTCGGTGAGGTCCTTGCCGCGGCGGTGAATCTGCTCAACCCCGCGGTCTTGGTGGTCGCGGGGGATATGGCGAGCGCCTACGACATCTTTGTGGCGGGCCTGCGAGAAACGTTGTACGGCAACGCAACCGCGTTGGCCACCCGGGTCCTGCAGGTGGTGCCGTCGACGCATGGCGACCGCTCGGGTGTCATCGGCAGCGCGACGATGGTGCTCGACCACGTGCTCAGCCCCACGGCTATCGACGCGTCGCGCTAGTTCCGGGCCGAAAGGGCCTCGGCGCGCAGGAAGGCGCTACAGCCGGTTCTCCGGACCAATGACAGCCCAAACCGTCTTTCCCGACGAGGTTGGCGTGTTACCCCAGGCGCGACACAGCGCGCCGACGATGTGTAGCCCCGACGGCACCGTGTACGGCTTCGATGGTTCCTCGCGCGGACCCGCGGGAAGGTGGCTGGTGTCCTCGACCGCGACAGTCACCGCTGACCCGTCGAACTCCAATCGAACGGACGGATTGCTATCGGTGTGCTGTAGCACATTTTCGACGAATGCGGTGACCACGACCTTGGTCACCGGGATCAGCTCGGCCTGCCCCCAGTCCGTCAGCCACCCAGCCACCAGTTCGCGTGTACGGCCCAAACTGGCCAAGTCGGCGGGCAACTCCGCGCGGCCGCTTCGACGAGGGGCCGGAGATTCGGTGCTGGCCGCTGCATCAATCGCGGCTTGAACGCTCGGATACACCGGCACATGCCGGGCGACACCAATGCGAGCGATGGCCGAACGGCCTGCGGAGTGCTCGCACACCATCGTGATCGGCACTTCCGGCCACCTGCCGACGTGCCAGCGCGCACTGGTGAATACCACCCACGCCGATTCGGCGGGAACATCGAGGTGCGTGACGTCGACGATGACAGCCGTCGGCTCCTCGAGCGCCGCGTTGAGTATCCGGTCCCGTAGGGCCCCATAGGTGCTGCTGTCGAGGGTGCCCTTGGCGGTGAGGACGGAGAACTCATTCACCGTCTCCACGGTGACGGTCAGGGCACTGCAGGGGTCGCCCGCCACCGCGCTCACCCGCACCGGACGCCGGGCTCGGTCTTGGCCGACAGCAGCAACAGTTGAGCCGAACGCGCGAGGCTCTGGTCGGGGCGTGCTGGTGCCTGCTCCAGCACCAGGTGGGCGTTGGTGCCGCCGATGCCGAATGAGCTGACCCCAGCGCGGCGCGGATGTGGTTGTGCCGGCCAGGGCTGCAAGCGGGTAGTCACGTAGA